>Ga0187894_10002424_pt1 | contig 22303 bp, 19 predicted proteins | sample GBC1701081metaG_FD_136650 | JGI IMG/M metagenome (GOLD analysis project Ga0187894, IMG submission 136650) | White microbial mat communities from a lava cave in the Kipuka Kanohina Cave System on the Island of Hawaii, USA - GBC170108-1 metaG ... | reverse complement strand
TTCAGGAAATCGCGCCAGTCGAGCCGGTTGAGTTGAATGACTACGCAGTTGAATTCCAACACACGACGATCAGGAAATTCAACCAGATATTGTCCCGACTCCGGCATTCGCGGATTGTCCCACGAAAAGATGGCGATCGGATAGACCGGCAGGTCGTGCTTGTAGGTTTGCACGGCGAAGTAATAGAACATCCGCCTGCCCGACCAACCTCGCTTGTCGGCCTGTATCTCGACGTGAATCAGGAAGTAGGTGGGCTGGCCGCGAAAGCGCGCTTTGACGAGCAGGTCAACCGAGCGCTTCCGGCCCTCGGTGATTTCGCTGAAGCTCTCCTGCTCGATGAATTCGAGCGAATTCACATCGAGGTAGCGTAAGACCTCCGGTAGAAAGAGTTCGAGGAAGTCTAAGAAACAAACCCGCAACAATTCTTTGAAGAGTTGGTCGTGATCCATTCGTCTCCTCAGCGCTGTTGTTCAAACATTGGTGACTTGCGGGATAAGCTCGCCGTGAACATCCGTCAGCCTCATATGCCGGCCATTGAAGAAGTAGGTCACCCGTTTATGATCCAGCCCCAGCAAGTGAAGCAAAGTCGCGTGCAGGTCGTGGCAGGGGACGATCTGCTGCTCGGCCTTGTAACCAACTTCGTCGGTGGCGCCGATCTTCTGGCCGCCCTTGATTCCGGCTCCGGCCATAAAAACAGTCATCGCTCCGGGATTGTGATCGCGTCCGAGGCCGCGCTGGGATATCGGCATGCGCCCGAACTCCGAATGCCACATCACCAATGTTTCATCGAGCAGGCCGCGTCGTTTCAAGTCGGTGATCAATCCGGCGATGGGCTTGTCCACTTCCGGCGCGTGCAGCCCGTGGTTGTCCACGATGCTCGCGTGCGCGTCCCACGTGTCCACGTTCTGATTGAGAAGCGAGCCGCTGTACAGTTGGACGAAGCGGACGCCGCGTTCGACCAATCGCCGCGCCAGCAAACATTGTTTGCCGAACGGCGCAGTCACCGGATTGTCCAAACCGTAAACGCGGTTCGTCTCTTCGCTCTCGCGCGAGATGTCCACGGCTTCGGGCGCGCACGCCTGCATTCGATAGGCCATTTCGTACGAAGCTATGCGAGCCGCCAATTCCGTGCTGCCCGGATGTTTCTCGGCGTGATCGTGGTTCATCCGGTTCAGTTGATCGAGCCGCGCGCGCTCCTGTTCAGGCGTGACGTACTTGGACGGCGGAGACAAATCCAGAATCGGATCGCCGGTGGAACGGAAAACCGTTCCCTGATAAGCGGCGGGCAGAAAACCTGCGCTCCAATTGGCTGGGCCTGAAAACGGCCCTCCGCGCGCGTCGTAGATCACGACGAAGGCTGGGAGGTTCTGATTCTCGCTGCCCAAGCCATAAGTCACCCACGAGCCGACGCTGGGAAAACCCATCAGGATTGACCCGGTGTTCCATTCGTAATGCGCCAGCACGTGGTCATTCGACCTGCCCTGGCAGGAGTAGATGAACGCCAGATCGTCCACGATGTTGGCGATGTGCGGAAATAGCTCGGAGACCCACACGCCGGATTGCCCGTGCTGTTTGAATTTGTACGGGCTTTTCATCAGCGGCCCTGGGAAGCCTTGCCGGACGCGAATCTCGCCTTTACCTTCGAGCGGCATCCCGTGGTATTTCTCCAGCGCCGGTTTGTAATCGAAGGTATCCACGTGGCTGACGCCGCCGCTCATAAACAGCGAGATCACTGATTTGGCGCGGGGCTTGAAGTGCGGAGGCTTCGGCAGATTGGGCGAACCCGGAAAGCCTTCCCGTCCAGCGCACGCTCCTGGTTTGTCGGAAGGCGTTTGGGCCAGAAGCCCATCCTGATTGAGCAGGTCAAGCAGCGCCAGTCCGCTGATTCCCGAACCTGCTTCAAAAAGAAAATCCCGGCGAGAGATGAATCGGTGTTTGCTCATTTTGCAGCCTCACGGGAGTTGAGCTTTTTTCAACACAAAGGGTCGAAGGGTCAAAGGGTCAAAGGGCTGCAAGGGTAGAAGCCATTTCCTTTCTCTTTCTTTGCTTTGACCCTTTGATCCTTTGATCCTTTGTGTTGAAAAGGCCAGTTTGTTTACAGATCTCAATCAATTGCGAACACGAAAAGCGCCTGACCGGACGCTATCGCCACGTGCTGTTTGCCATCCACCAGGAAGCTGATCGGGTTGGCCGTGATCCGCGCGCCAGTCTGGAAACGCCAGAGCGGTTTGCCCGACTCGGCGTCGAGCGCGAAGAAATGCCCTTCGCCGCTGCTGCCGAAGACCAGGGAGCCGGCGGTCGAGAGCAACCCGGCGCTCGTGTAAGAGTGCGTCTTGAATTCCCAACGTATCTTTCCGGTCTCCGCTTCGATGGCTTTCACCGCGCCTGGAGGTTCGTCGCCGATCAAGTTGCGGAAGCCGCCTCCCTCGAACGACTCGCCGGGCCGGTACTCTTCCTTCATCTTGAAATAAGTCTGCGCCTGGCCATCGTGCGCCATCACGTAGAAGAGCCGGGTCAGCGGACTCCACGACGGGCTTTGCCAGTTCGTGCCGCCGCCGATGCCGGGGTGAACGACGGTTCCTTCGATTGTCGGGAACGTGTCAGGCAGGCGAATGGGGTGTCCTTTGGCGTCCAACCCCTTCGCCCACGTCTGTTTGATGAAAGGCGCGCCGCGCAGGAACTCGCCGGTCACGCGATCCAACACGTAATAAAACGCATTGCGATTGGCGTGCGCGACCAGCTTCCGCATCCGGCCATCCACCAAGCCGTCAAACAACACTGGCGTCTGGTTCGAGTCCCAGTCGTGCACGTCGTGCGGAGTGTATTGGAAATACCATTTGAGCTTGCCCGTGTCGGCGTCAATCGCCAGCAAGGAATCGGAGTAGAGGTTGTCGCCTTCGCGGTCGTCGCCGTTCCAATCCGGCCCGGGATTGCCCGTGCCCCAGTAGATCAAATTCAGTTCAGGATCATACGCGCCCGTCACCCACGTCGCCGCGCCGCCGGTCTTCCAACTGGCGCCCTCCCAAGTGTCATGCCCGAATTCGCCCGGCCCCGGTATAGTCCACAAGCGCCAGCACTGCTTGCCGGTCTTCGCGTCGTAAGCGTCCAGGAAACCGCGAATGCCGTATTCGCCGCCCGCTATGCCGATGATCACTTTGTCTTTGACGGCCAACGGCGCGACCGTGATCGAGTAACCGAGCTTGGGATCCGCGACCGCGACCTCCCATCGCTGTTTGCCCGTGCGCACGTCGAGCGCGACCAGCTTCGAATCCATCGTGCCCAGGAACAACGTGTCGTCGAGGATTGCCAGCCCACGGTTCGGCTGGCCGCAACAGCCGCGAATGTCCGGCGACACGGCGCGGCGGTAACTCCACAATGGCCGCCCCGTTTTGCCGTCGAGCGCTGTCACGACGTGCGGCTTCTCGGTGATGTACAGGATTCCGTCAACTACGATCGGCGACGTTTGGACCTTGCCCGGATCGCGCATCTGGTAAACCCAGGCGGGTTTCAGGCGCGCGACATTGGCCGGGTTGATCTCTTTGAGCGGCGAATGGCGATGGCCTTGATAATTGCCGGAGTAAGTGAGCCAGTTGCCCGGCTCGGCTTCGGCGCGGCGAATCCTTTCATACGACACTTGAGCCAACGCCGTTGGGGTGATGAGCAATAGGAGAATGATCGTTTTCATTTGGCGCCTCGCAGTGAAACCAGATAAGCCACCACGTCATCCAGCTCTGCTTTCGAGAAGACGTCGCGGTAGCTGGGCATTGAAGATTTGCCCCAGTCTTTGTGGAATTCGGCCAGATCGGATTTGAAGAAAGAGTGGACGCGATTGGCGGAGTCGCGGAATTGAATCGAGAACGTGTCTTCGTTGACGCGCGCGCCGCTCAGCCGCCGCCCGTCTTTGGTCACGACGCGCACCTGAAGGTAGTTTTCCGGGAGGCCGGTGTCGCCCCGGAAGGCGGAGAAGCTTTTCGGTACGTCGGCTCCAGGGTCGGTCAGCGATTCACGCAAGTGTCGAGCGCCGCGTTGCAAGCCGATCACAGTGAGGTCGGGGCCGAACGCGCCGCCGCGCCCGTTGATGGCATGGCACTGCGCGCAAAAGCCCTTCGTCTCGTAAAGCTCTTTGCCGCGCTGCGGATCGCCGGTAACGCGCTCCGGCGGCAATTGCCCGAGCCGGCGCACGAAGTCCGCGACCTGCTTGATCTGCTCTTTGTCCAGCCGCGACCTGGGCATCTCGGTGCCGGGAATGCCATCGGCGATCACCTTGATCAGCAGCGCTTCATTCGTCGCGCGGACCAGCGTCGGCGTGGCCAGCGTGGGGCCGCTGCCGCCTTCGCCTTTTGGTCCGTGACAGCCGGCGCATTGAACTTGAAACAGGCGCTCGCCCTGAGAGAGCTGGCTGGCCGAAGTTGATGGTTGTGTTTGCAGGAACAGCGACGTTCCGAGCAGAAGGAAAACGTATTGTAGGCGCTTCCGAGGCGTCATAGGGGCGAACCTCGCTTCGTATTGGTTGGTGGATGCAGACAAGTTCTTTCACCCGCAGGGTCGGTTACTTGCCAGCCTGTTTGCGTTTGAACCCTTCTCTTCCGGCGCCCGCGCTTTTAGCTTTGTTCAATCTCTTCAACTTGCGGCAAGGCGGCGATAAATTCTTCCAGCGACTGCGCTGAAAGCGCCTTGTCGGTCAACGCGTCAAGCTGCTCGACATTCAACTCGACCAGCCTCTCGCGCACCGCTTCCGCGGCGGCGCCGAAACGCGCCTGCAAAATCCGTAGCAGTTGGCGACAGCTCCCTTGCTCCAAGCCTTGTTGCCAGCCCTTCTCAATTCCCATGCGTTCTATGGTAGTGATGTATTCCATTTGTTTTTCCTCCTCGTAGCGAACTATCTCATCCCGGTATTCCCGCTGCTGTTCCTTTGGCAACCACATCAGCCAGTCCAGGAATTTGAAGAGCTTCGCCACCCTCAGCTTATCATAGCCACGCTCGTAGAGCAGCTTCGTCAACCGCACCTTCCATCTCAATCGCCTCGTGGTGTCTCTGCTTGTGGTGATTACCCTCAGATGGGTCATCACCACCACTGCAAACACATTGGCGCTCGCCTCCAATTCTTCCCAGCGCGCTTCGTAATCCAGCAGCTTGACCGCCTCGAACTGAAAACTCGTCACCGTCCCGAACAACTGTTGCCGGTATTCCGCCGGACGCCAATCAGGATCATCGTCCGTCAGGATCACGAAGCTCGCCACCGGCGCGTGATAGCGGTCGAAGATGCGATAGTTGTAAACAAAGATGCGCAGTTCGAAGCCTTCTTCCCGCGTGCCCTGGACTTCGACGTGAATCAACACGCACAGCTCTTCGCCGCTCTTGAGCCAAACCTTGACCAGCTTGTCAACGAAGCGTCTGCCGACAGCCGCGTCGGCGGTGATCTTTTGCAGCTCCTTGTCCAGGAACTCCAGCCCGCGCTCCCAGTCAATCGCGGCATGCGCTGTTGAGAAGAAGAAGGACATAAAGTCCTCGAAAAAGGCGTCAAGCAGATCCTTCCACGGGCTGTCGTAGTCAGGGGTGATGTTCATATGCGCGCAATCAGTACTGCGAGCGGTAGCGAGCGCGCTCCATCGGTCGAGCATTGATGGAGCGCGCTCGCTACCGCTCGCAGTACTGATTTCAGTTGATGTAAACGAACTCGTTCGCGTTCAGCATAACGTGCGCCAAATCAGTTAGCGCCGCCAGAACCGGATCGGAGCCGGATGCCCTTGCGGTGTGGTAATCCCGCTGCTTCCGCAGAAAAGCCAGAGATTGATCCATCTCTTTCTGCGCAGGCTCGCGGCTCAAGGCAATTCGATAAAGAACCAGAATCTGTTTTGCCGGATCGCCGCCCGCTTCGCGCGAAACCCGTTCGGCGAAATGGCGCGCCTGAATCAACACGAACTCGTTGTTGAGCAGCGTCAACGCCTGCGTCGGAACGGTTGTCGTGTTGCGCATCTCGCAGGTCACGTTCGGGTCGGGCTGGTCGTGCACTTCAAACATCTGATACTTCAGGCCGCGCTTCCAGTAAGCGTAGATGCCGCGACGCCACGTTGAAGGCTCTTCCTGGGTCATCACCCACTTGCCCTGCAGATAGCTCTCACGCACAGACTTCGGGATCGCTGGGAAAAATGGCTCGCCGCCCGCCTGCAAATTGATCTGCCCGCTGGCCGACAGGATCACATCGCGGATCGCTTCAGCTTCAAGCCGCCGCAACGGGAAACGCCAGAGATAAATGTTGGTCGGGTCTTTCTCCAGGTTAGTGGCTTGAGAGAAGCCTGAGGTCTGCTTGTAAACCTCGGAGTTCAAGATCAACCGATGCATCTGCTTGACGCTCCAGCCCTGGCGGATGAATTCGGTGGCCAGCCAATCCAGAAGCTCCGGGTGTGATGGTTTGACGCCCATCTTGCCGAAATTGCTTGGCGTCGGGACGATGCCGCGACCGAAATGCCAATGCCAAATGCGGTTGACCATCACGCGCGCGGTCAGCGGGTTCGCGGGCGAGGCGATCCATTCGGCCAGCGCGCGTCGTCGCCCGCTGCTGATCGCGTTTTTCGGCGAATGCGCGACGGGCAGCGAGTTATCGGCAATCACGCTCAGATAACCCGGCTCGACAACCGATAACTTTTGATCTTCGGCCACGTCCAGGCCGTTAGCTGCGAAATAGACTGGCGGCACTTTGTACGCTTGTCCGGGTTGCGGCAGGAAGCAGCACTCGACCCCGTAGTCGAAGCGGTTGCCCTTTCCGGGCAAGGGTTCATCGCCTCTTCCATCCGGCGTCAGCCGGTAATCGCCGTCGCGCACGCCTTCGGCCACAGGCAAAGGCGCAGGCATCTTTTTCAAAATCTCCTCGACTTGATCCAGAAGCTTCTCCCGAACGGCCTGGTCCGCGTCGCTCACCTTGATCCGCTGACGGGAATAAAGCGCGGCTGCGTTTTGATTGGCGGCGGCGTCCGGATCAACATCCAACGAGACGATCTGCGCGGCGAGCAGTTTCTGCCCCGGCGTTCGCTTCTCTTCCGGCGTGCGGACAGCGACCTGAATCTCTTCGGGAAATTTCGCCAGCCGCTTCTCGAACGCGGCGCGGCGGTACGGCGCTTCGATCTCAAAGACTTTGCGCATCAGCGGCCTGACCTGCTCATTCACTTCCTTCTGGACGCGCTCGTACTCGGCGACTTTCTCTGGCGGCGCAAGCGGATGGTCGTATTCCACGTTGCCGAAGATCATCGCCATCGAGCGGTAATAATCCATCCGCGTGATGGGATCGAACTTGTGGTCGTGGCAGCGGGCGCAATTGACCGAAAGCCCCATGAAGCCCTGGAAGGTCGTTCGGATCGTGTCGTCGAGGTATTCGTAGCGGTAGTAGGGATTGTCTTTCTCGCGGTAACGCACGCGCGGCCCGATGCGATACCAGGTCGTAGCGATCAGGCTGTCGTAATTTCCATCAGCGGTGGCATCGAGTTCGTCGCCGGCCAGTTGCTCGATGATGAAACGGTCGTAGGGCTTGTCCTGGTTGAACGACTTGATCACGTAATCGCGGTAGCGCCAGGCGTTGGCGATCGAATAATCGTGCTCGTAGCCGGAACTGTCGGCATAACGCGCCACGTCTAACCAGAACCTTCCCCACCGCTCTCCGTAATGCGGCGAAGCGAGCAACCGTTCGATCAGCTTCTCGTAGGCTTGCGGCGAAGGGTCGTTGACGAACGCATTCACTTCCGGCGGGCTGGGCAAAAGCCCGGTCAGGTCGAGGTAAGCTCGCCGGATCAGCGTGTGGCGATCCGCTTGTGGCGCTGGCGCGAGGCCTTTTTGATCCAGAGCTTCTTTGATGAAGGCGTCTATCGGATTCGCCTTCCACCGCGCGTCGGCCACTTTTGGGATCGGACGCTGCACAGGTTTCTGAAACGACCACCAACTCCGATCCTCCGCGGTGATCGCTCGCTCCTTGTATTTGGCGCCGTAAGGAGCCGCGGCCTGTGACTTCGCGTTCTCTGCCTCGCCCCACTTCGCGCCCCGATCAATCCAGGACTTGATCACGGCGATCTCCTGCTGGGTGAGCGGCGGCGCTGGGGCCATCGGCATCGCGGGCTTCTCCAGCCCGGCCACGCGCCGGTAAAGCAGACTTGCCTCGGCGTTGCCAGGAACGATGGCTGGTCCACTCTCCCCACCCTTCAGCATCGCCTCGCGCGTGCGCAAGTCCAGGCCGGACATCTGCACCGCCTCGCCGTGACACTGCGAACATTTCTGTTTCAGGATGGATAAGGCTTCCCTGTCCGAAGGTTGAGCTTCCCGGGCGTCTGAATAGTCTGGAAAAAGGCTGAGACCAAACGCCACAAAAACCAGAACTGACAACGTCTTCAGCTTTCTGCTAACATCGCGTTCCATTTTTAGCTCCTTCCCGCAAAGCGGTCTTTGCCTTGAGTGAGCGGTCTTGGTTTTCGATAAGTTATGAAATTGCTTTGAAGTCTCTCGCCGACGCCGGAATTCTACTGCCGTTGGCGTGGCTTACCAAGACAAACGCCGTTTTTTGGCAAGTTTCATTGAGAGCGAAAGTAGGTAACAGTCGGCGTCAGAAAGGAAAATGTGGGAAAGGAAAATAAGCGCCTGATTCGACTCCTATTTTCCTTTCCCACATTTTCCTTTCTGACGCCGGCCCCTGAGATGAATTGTTAACTAGAAGATGAAACTTGCCGTTTTTTTCCCAGAATCAGAAGAGAGAATGTGATGAAAGAAACCAGAGAGCAGCTCAAAGAGAGAACCCAACAGATCATTCGCGCGCTCAAGAAGCGTTACCCCGAAGCTACCTGCGCGCTAAATCACGCGAACCCGTTTGAACTGTTGATCGCAACCATTCTTTCGGCGCAATGCACAGACGATCGCGTGAACATCGTCACTTCGACGCTTTTCAGGAAGTACCGCAAAGCCGAGGATTATCTGGCCGTTCCGCGCGAGCAACTCGAACGCGACATCAACTCGGTCACGTTCTTCCGCAACAAAGCGAAATCAATCCAGGAAGCCTGCCGTTTGCTGATCGAAAAACACAACGGGCAATTGCCACAGACTCTGGAAGAACTGGTGGAGTTGCCGGGCGTCGGGCGGAAGACCGCGAACGTCGTGCTCGGCACGGCTTTTGGAATTCCGACGGGTGTGGTCGTGGACACGCACGTGGCGCGTTTGTCACAGCGGCTGGGAGTGACTAAAAACAAACAGCCGGAAAAGATCGAGGCTGATCTGATGGAGCTTGTGCCGCAGAAAGAGTGGATTGATTTTTCGCACCGGTTGATCTGGCACGGGCGCCGGGTGTGCCAGGCGCGCAAGCCTGCGTGCGCAGATTGCAATCTGGAAAAACTCTGCCCTTCGTCAACGCTCAAAACTTAGTCATTCCGTTCATCCAACCACGGCAAACAAAATGTCCGACTTCGTTTCTCAACGTTCGATTGTCCGTTCCATCTGGGGCAGTTCCGATCTGATCCTGCTCGTCTTCGCCGGCTCAGCGGCGGAGTTCGCCCTTAACCGCGCAGTGGACTGGCTGTTCTTTACCGGTAACCTTCCGCGCGATCCGATCGGGCGGTTGTTTTCGACGGCTCGCTACGCGCAGGAGATTGTCTTCGTTGACGAAGCGGTGGCGCAGCGGACGCTCGACCGAATCTACTCGATCCATAAGTCGGTCGAGCAGGCGCGTGGTTCGCGCATCCCCGACTGGGCCTGGCGCGACGTGCTCTACATGCTGATTGATTATTCCGAACGCGCTTACCGCTTGCTCCATCGCCCGCTCACCACATCGGAGCAGCAGGAGCTTTACGAAGTTTTCCATCGCGTCGGCGAAGGGTTGCGCATTCCTGATCTGCCCGCGAATTATGCGGAGTGGCGGGTGGATCGCCAGCTTCATCTCGAACGTGATCTGGAATACAGCGAGTACACTCGACTGCTTTGTGAAAAGTACCAGCAGCATCTGGGCGGCTGGCGTTATGAATTGCTGCGCCAGACCCAGTCGCTGCTCGCGCCGGAAGAGGTGCGGCGGTTGTTGAAGCTCGCTCCACCGCCGCTGCTTTTCGAGGCGTTCCGCGTCTACGGCCTTTTCACGAGCTTGAATCTACAATCGCTCGTTCAATGGCTGTTGTTGCCCTCACGCTATGTGGATGAAGTCAGAAGGTTTGATCGGCAGGACACGGTCGGCGCATGATGAATCGGTCTACTCCTCATCGTTGAGCGCGCGCAGAACCTGTTCGAGCAAAACGCGGTTGGTCGCCAGCCCCTGTCCCGAACTCAGATCGAAATCTCCACTCAAAGTCGTGAAGGTTCCGCCTGCGCCTTCGATGATCGGAGGCATAGGGGCCACGTCGTAATATTTCAGCGCCGCTGGTTCGATCATCACTTCGGCCAATCCGCGCGCGACCAGGTGATAGCCGTAGCAATCTCCCATCCCGCGTACTTGGCGGACTTTTCGACAGAGTTTGGCCAGCCGTTCGTGGTTCTCGCCAGCGATCAGCGTTCGCGGATTGGTCAGCAACACTGTGGCTTCGGATAATTCCGAGATTTCCGAGACACGACACGGCGATCCGTTGAGAAATGTTCCCGTCTCAGCCGAACCAATCAGATGATGATCTTGGATCGGAAAGTAGATTGAGCCGAGCACCGGCGTCCCGTCGCGTTCAAGCGCGATCATCGTTCCGAACAGCGGCGTTTTCAGCACGAACGATCGCGTGCCGTCAATCGGGTCAATGATCCAGCGATACGCGCTCGATTTCTTCGTCTCGCCGAACTCTTCGCCGAGGATCGAGAAGTCGGGATAACGTTTTTCCAGCGAGTCGCGCAGAAAGATTTCGACTTCACGGTCGGCGCGAGTGACAGGGCTGTTGTCGGCTTTTCGCTCGACTTCGACTGGCGAGTTGTAATAACGCCGAATGATTGCTCCGGCTTTGATGCTCAGCTCGCTGAGCACAGGGAAAAATGAAAGTAGATCATCCATAACGTCGGGATTGTAGCGCGAACTTCGCCAAAATGCTTACGGGCGAATGAAATCCATTCCCTTGCCGTCATTCCTTTGCCATTGGCAGGGGAATGAAGGCAAGGGAATAAAAGAGAGCCGAAGGGCCGGCATTCTGACTGGCATCAGGCGAGCGACGCAAAACTCATCAGGCCGATGGCGCTGTGTTAAACTGCGCCGGAAAAGAGCGCCGCCGATTCCAACTGGCGTCAACAAGGCGGCGTGGATCAGCAAGCGCGTAACAACCGGAGAGGCGATGGTCGTAACTCGTATCCTTTTGTTTTTCATTCTGCCTGCGTTTTCACTCACGGGCTGTCAGGTCAACAGCGCCACGCCACGTGCGGTCGAACTTCCCGGTCGCGATCTGGCCGTGGCGATTCAGGTCAAACCCGACGCGACGCCGCTCGAAAAGATCAACGCTGCGGCGATTGAACAGATCACGCAGACCACCAGCTACGACTCTGCATACGTCAAGCTCGATTACCCGAACGGCGACGTGCCGCTCGAAACCGGCGTTTGCGCTGACGTCATCGTGCGCGCGTTTCGCAAAGCGGACGTTGATCTGCAAAAAGAGTTGCACGAAGACATGAAGAGAAACTTCTCGAAGTACCCGCAGAAATGGGGAGCGCGGCGGCCCGACCGCAACATTGATCATCGTCGCGTGCCGAACCTGATGACGTGGTTCGACCGGCAGGGCAAGAACCTGCCGATCACGAAAGACGCGAAAGATTATCAGCCAGGCGACATCGTTGCGTGGGAGCTTGATAGCGGACTTCTCCACATCGGGATGGTGAGCAAGATCAAGGTCGAAGGCGCTGATCGTTACGCCGCCGTCCACAACATCGGCGCGGGCGCGCGGTTGGAAGACGTGCTCTTCGCGTGGAAGATCATCGGGCATTACCGCTATTTTTGATGCGAGGCTTGAGTTGAAGATGAAGGTTGAACTTGCTCCCGGGATCGAGATCAGGCCGTCGAAGATTGACGGCCACGGCTGCTTCGCCGCTGTTAGTTTCAAAAAGGGCCGCAAGATCGCCGAATACGCCGGTGAAAAGATTTCGCGACGTGAAATCGCGCGGCGGGTGAAAAACAAGCGCCGCATCTACGTTTCCAGCATCGACTCTTACTGGGCGATTGACGGCAGCCGCCACGGTAACGGCACGCAATTCATCAATCATTCGTGCGAGCCGAACTGTTTCAGCAAGGTCGTCCACGGCCACATCCTGTTCTTCGCTCTGCGCGACATCGCGCCGGGCGAAGAGATTCTGCTGGATTACGGCGCTTCATATCATTCGGATCGGAAAAGATGCGATTGCGGCGCGCCTTCGTGTCGCGGGCGGATCAACGCCTGACTCAAATGAAAGACTTCTTCATCAGCTACAACAAGGCAGACCGCGTCTGGGCCGAGTGGATCGCGTGGTCGCTGGAAGAGAACAGCTACACGCTGGTGATCCAGGCCTGGGATTTCCGTCCCGGCGGCAACTTCGTGCTCGACATGCAACGCGCGACCGAGGAAGGCACGCGAGCCATCGCGGTGCTCTCGCCTGACTACTTGGCGTCGAAATTCACCGCGCCCGAATGGGCCGCTTTCTTCGCCCAGGACCCGACCGGAGAAAAAGGTCTGCTGCTGCCCGTACGCGTGCGCGAATGTCAGCCGAAGGGAATGCTCGCTCAGATCGTTTACGTTGATCTGGTGGGGAAAGACGAAGTCGTCGCGAAAGAGGCTTTGCTGGCCGGAGTGAAACAAGGGAGGAGCAAACCAGCGACGCCTCCTTCGCCATTTGCGACCGCGCCATCGTCAGCTGCGCCGCCTGCCTCGACGGAACAACCACGATTCCCCAACGCGCTGCCCGCCATCTGGAACGTCCCGCATCAACGCAATCCGAACTTCACCGGAAGAGAGGGACTACTGACGGAACTGTATCGCGCGCTGAGCGCGACGCCTGCTTCGCCGCAAGCGATCTGCGGGTTGGGCGGGATCGGCAAGACGCAACTCGCGGCGCATTACGCTTACCGGCACGCGGCGGATTATTCGGTCGTTTGGTGGGTAAGATCGGAAGAGCCAGCGGCGTTGGCTGCCGATTACGCCGCGCTGGCCGCGAAGCTGGAGTTGCCGGAAAAAGACGCAAGCGATCAACGAGTCGCCGTCGAAGCCGTGCGACGATGGCTGGGGCAGAACGCGGGGTGGCTGCTGGTTTTTGACAACGCGCCGGAAGCGAAAGCGGTGCGCGATTATTTGCCGCAATCCGGGAGCGGCCATACGCTGATCACTTCGCGCAACCCGCAATGGCGCGGCGTGGCGCAAACGTGGCCCGTCAAACTGCTGGCGCGAAATGAAGCGGCGGATTTCCTGATGAAACGCACGGGCGAGACCGACGCGGCGGCGGCGGGCGAACTGGCGGAGATACTCGGCGACCTGCCGCTGGCGTTGGAGCAGGCCGGAGCTTACATCGAGAACAAGGGCAAGTCGCTCGCCGATTATCTGGAACTGTTCCGTTCGCGGCGGCAGCAGTTGTGGCAGCGTGACCAACCGCCGATGGATTACCCGGAGACAGTAGCGACCACCTGGGACTTGGCGTTCAAGGAGATCGGGCTGGAATCGGCGGGGGGAGCCGCGTTGATGAACCTCTGCGCGTTCCTGGCGCCGGACGACATTCAACTTAAATTCGCGCGCGAAGGCGTGGATGTTTTGCCAGCGGCGCTGGCTGCGACGATGGCGGACGAATTGGAGTTCGACGACGCGGTCGGAGCTTTGCGACGGTATTCGATGGTTGAGATCGAAAACGACTCGCTGTCGTTCCATCGGCTGGCGCAGGCCGTGGCGCGCGACAAGCTGGCGGCGGACGAGAAGAAGCAGTGGGCGGAGGCTGCGGTGAAATTGATTGACCGCGCTTTCCCCTTTGAGAGCATTGACATCAGCGCCTGGCCCGAATGTTCGCGGCTGCTCGCTCACGCCGTCGCGACAACCGGTTACTCCGAGGAACAACAAACGGCGCCCGAAGAGACCGCGCGGTTGTTGAACCAGGCGAGCGGTTACCTGCTCGGTCGCGCGCAGTTCGACGAGGTGATCAAATTGTCAGAGCGGGCGTTGAAGATAGTCGAGAAAGTTTACGGATCGAATCATCCAACGGCGGCAGCTTGTTTGGGCAACGTTGGCGCGGCGCTTTACGGGCAGAGCGATTTCACCGGCGCGCAGGCCTACTATGATCAGGCGCTGGCGATTGAAGAAGCGCATTACGGCTCGGAGCATCCAAATGTCGCTCTCCGGCTGGACAGCCTGGGAGAGGCGCTGCGCAAGACGGGCGAGTACGAGCAGGCGCTGGAACGCCACGAGCAGGCGCTGGCGATCAACGAGAAGATCAACGGCGCGGATCATCCGAGCGTCGCCAAGACGGCCAACAATCTCGGCGCCACTAATTACAACCTGCGCCGCTACGACGAATCGCTGGCTTGCTACCGGCGGGCGCTGGCGATCGACGCGAAGCATCACGGATTGAACCATCCGACGGTGGCGACCATCATCAGAAACATCGGCAAGACGCTGCAGGCGGTTGGCGATCATCAGGGAGCGCGGGGATGTTACGAGCGGGCGCTGCGGATACTTTCAGAGACTCTGGGCGACGATCATCCAGACACGGCGACGGTGAAGCGCGACTTGGCTTTGCTGGCCGGGCAATAATTTTGATGCTTTCACCAGGCCGGTTCGATAAAATGCCGGTGCAGTTTGAGGCCCCGCGCGATTCTGTTGACTCAGGAGTACCGCTATGCAGCCAGGCTATGAAAAATCCCAGGTCTTACACTCCGGTTCCGGCGCGCTGATCGCGCCCGCCGAAGTCGAGGTTGACGAGACCAAAGCCCTCATAGACAACCTGTTCCGCGAAGGAAAATATGAGGAGGCAGGCCCGCATCTGGAAATGATGCTCAAGGCGGCGGAAGGCGCAAAAGACCTGGGCAAAAAAGCCTGGTCGCTCCATCAAATGGGCGTCCGCGCTTTTGCCCTGGGCGACAAAACCGGCGCCCGCGCCTGCTGGAACAGTGCGCTGAAGATCAGAAAATCGCTCAAAGACCACGGCGGAGTGGCGGCCACTAATTACCACCTGCAAATGATCCGCCCCTCGCTTTCGTTCTTCGAGCGGATGGCTGATCGAATCAGAGAGATCGGGGCCAGAGTTTTGATCCCGCTGGGCGCGATCTTCGCGTTGCTCATCTTCGCGTCAGTGAAACTGGTTCCGTCAAGGCCGCCGGTTCCGGACGTCGCTCCGACTCCATCGCCGACCTCGACTCCGAACGAGATGGATGTTGTGATCACTCTTCCGACTTCTTTGCCAGAGACCACTCCGACTGTGGCTCCTGTCGCTGCGACTTCACCGCTGGCGCCGCGTTCTGCGCCGACCCAACCTGCGACAGCTCCATTGCCAATGACTTCCAGCACGGCATCCGCAACTTCGCCGACGCCAGCGGTCGCTCCCACTGCCAGGCCGATAGCGGCGCCAGCGCCGGTCATTACGATCAGCCCACGCCGGGTACACTTCGCGGGGCCTGGCGAGCAGGTCATCACTCTTTCGAACAGCGGGTCTGTGCCGGTCAACGACCTGAAGGTCAACTGGGAGAACAATCCGGGCGTGTTCAACGCATCGCTCGATTGCGCTAACCTGGATGTCGGTAAGCAATGCCGCCTTCGCGTCCGCTATTCCGGTTCAACTGCGCCGAGCAATGCGGCGTTGAATATCAGTTACGCTGGCGGCGCCATCACAATGCCAATGGGACCGGGCAGTCACGGGATGGCGCGAACTCCAGATCGTTTGGCGTTCGCCGATCAGGTGGTGGGTAGCGGTTGCGAAATTCAGGCTGTGACGATCACAAACCGGAGCACGGAAGAGTTAGAGGTACGCGAAATCAGCGTTCCGGGCAGGATGTTCGGGCGGAAACCCCATTTCACCGCCAGCCAGGATTGCGAGCGCAAGATCGCTCCCGGAAACAGTTGCGCAATCAATGTCTCCTTCACTCCCATCGAAGATGGGATTCATAAAACAGAGTTGAGGATCAAGGTCCGCCAGGCCAGCGGAGGAGAGACATTGCCTCTGCCATCAGTGGCGCTGATCGGCAAAGGCGTCAAGCCGGAGGGAGTCAGGAAATAAGCGCAACCGGATTTTTTCGGCGGTCATAGCTGGATGTAATTCTCAATTTTCAATTTTCAATTCTCAATTTTTTGCAGAGGGAAGGTTGTTGGAGACTGCTCCTGCAAAAAATTGAGAATTGAAAATTGAAAATTGAGAATGTGTCCCTCTGCGCCGCTGCGCATGCCCGGATTAGTTCGACCCTTTTGAACTTTTGACGATTGATGTCAGCAAAGCGAACAATTCCTGACAGTCGGCGAGGATCGAGTCGAATTCCTGCTCTCTCAGGAAACCGCCGTCGTACAGAAGACGCAGCCAGTACCTTGTTTCAGTAGATTTCTGCAAGGCTATGCTCATTTCGTGAATGAACCCTGACCTTGATTCGGCTTCCTGTGCAATCTCAATCCGCGCGCCGATCTGCGTGCCGGAGGCCAGAACAAATTTGCTCAGCACGAACTCTTTTTTCTCTTCGGAGAGATGTTTGTAAAGCGCCACTATTCTGAGCGCGAACTTGTAGGCTTTATCTAAAACGATGTTTTCACTCATAGTCGCCTCCTCATATTCAACGCATTAACGGTCGTAGCATTTCCAGCCTTCGCGCGATCTCCGCCGTGGTCATATGTCTGAACCGGTGCGGAATCATCGCGCGTGAGGTCGCTTCGCGCGCCGCGACCAGCTCCTGGTATTCGATGGCCTGATCATCGCGCGCCGGAGTGAATTCCGAAGCGACGAAGGCCAGGTCTTCGGTCGTTACCTCGCCGTGGCCGGCGAGGCGCGCGAGGCGGCGGGCGCGAATCAGGATGGATTCGATATCCGCGCCCGAAAGATGGAGCTTGCTGTTGGTGATCGGACTCCAATCGGTGACCTGGTTCTCGATCTTGTTTTTGCGCGCCATCGCTTCGGCGATCTCCTGTCGCTCTTCGGGAGTTTCGGGATAGAACAGCGCGATGTGTTCTTCGCACCGGCCCTGCCGTTTCAGATCAACCGGCAGGCGGTCGGGACGCGAGGTCATCAAGATCCACAAAATGCGCCCGCGGTTTTCGGTATCGCTCATCGCGGCGGCGATCTTCGAGAAGACCCGCTGGTTGACGCCCGAATCACCCTCTGTTTCGCGCGAGCCTAGCGCGGCGTCGGCCTCGTCAATCAAAACGACTATCGGCGCGAGTGATTCGAGCAGACTCAGAATCTTTTCCAGGTTGGCCTCAGTCGAACCGACCCATTTGTCGCGGAAGTTTTTGAACTCGACCACGTTCAATCCACAATCTTTGGCGAAGCATTCGGCCAGGAACGTTTTACCTGTACCGACGGGGCCGCAGATCAAAATGCCCATCGGGACTTCCTCGCGGTTGCCGTGGCGGATCGTTTCGGCGATGTCGCGCAGGTACTCTTTGGCTTCGCGCAACCCGCCCACGCTGTCCAGCCCGTGCCTGGGCGTCACGAATTCGATCAAGCCAGCGCATTCCGATTCGATGATCTCTTTCTTCTTCGCGCGCACGTCGTCGTAGGTCAGCCCATCGTCCGATCCCCGCGCCGCGCACAGCAGCGAGCGCAGGTGGATGAAGTTCAAGCCGGAAGTCATAGCGGCGATCTGATCGCCTTTCAGTTCGTTCTTTTCGATGGGGTAACTGGCTAGGAACTCCCGGATGTAATCGTGTCGCTGATCTTCGTCCGGGTAAGAAACTTTGATCGTGGCCAGCCGCGGGTTTTCGCGGATACGCGGATGCACGTCGGCGAGCGACTCGGCGATCAGGATGACCAGGTTGTCGTTTTCCAGAAAGCGCGGGCTGGTCAACCATCGCTGCATCGAGACCAGCGCGTTGCGGTCGTCGCTCGCCAGATGGCCGATCTCGCTGGCCGGGAAGATCGTTTCCAGGAAATTGATCACGACCGCGACTTTGTCCGAGTAGTAGAGGAAGCGCTCGATCAACGGCAACGCGCGCGCCGGATCGCGGGGAATTTGCGCGGCGGTTTTGAAATCGAGCAGCGGATCGGCCACCCGTTGTTGCGCGACGAAAGCGCGCAGGGTCTCTTCGGAATCGAATGTGATTCCTTCGCTGCGGTTGTATAGCGCGATGCGTTTCGTGCCGAGCAATTCCAGTTGTAGAAACGCCAGCAGCGAGATGTAGCCGTTGCGCGAGCGGTTCAGGTCGTAGATGTTGTGATGGAGCAGAAAATGGCTGGCTTCGCCAGCGCGGTATTTTCTGGCCAGTTCTTCAGCCCAGGCGGGCATGCTTTCGGACGCAGAGAGTGAATGAGCCGTCAGTGCCATAATTCATCCTCTGCCACAGGCGGATTGCGGATTGCGGATTGCGGATTGCGGATTGCGGATTGCGGATTGCGGATTGACGTTTTGCGCGACTATTTGCGGCGACATCAATCCGCAATCCGCAATCTGCAATCCGCAATCATTCGATCCGTCGCGGGGTACCTGTGGCTTTGATTGTTGTTCATCCCAGCCACAGCTCTCGGATCAGAGCCGTTGCTGTTCGTAGTCCCGCCTTCAGGCGGAAAGTCTATGAATAAGACTGTCCGCCTGAAGGCGGGACTACGAACTATTGCTTGTCGGAATTCTGAGTCGGAGCTTTCGGCGCCGGAGCCTGGGCGGCGAAGCTGAAAGTCAGAAAACCGGTGATTGGATTCTTGTTTTCGGCGAAGAGCGTTGAGGGAAATTCCCATTGGCGCGCCGCAGCCATCGCCGCGCCGTTCATTTCGGGAAAAGACGAGCTGTGAATGTTCGCGCCAGTCACTTTGCCTTCGGGGGAGATTTCGACGCGGACGCGGATGAAGCCGCCCAAACCAGCTTCGCGCAATGCGGCGGGGACCTCCGGTTGAGCTTTCTTCATCGCCTGCTGCTGCAATTCGACCGACTGGCGCTCGTCGAAAAAACGCGCGGGCCGCATAGTTTTGTCCAGATCGACCGAGAAGGCGAAGAGGAGAAGGATGTCGTTTCCGTCGAACGGCTCCACCGGCGCATTCTGGCGGACGAACTTGACGTAATCGGTCGAGCTGAGCTTCAGGATGGTCGCAGTGAAGAAGTAGGTATTTCCGCTTTCGACCTCGATTGGTTGAATGGCAAATGTCACCGGCTTGTAGAGCCGGTCGTCGCCGAAGTGTAACCCGACCTCCGGGATCAGGTTCGTGCCCGGCGTTACGCCATCGCCGATGCTCTGCGCGCCATAAATTATGATCTCGATGTCGCGCCCGTCGGGTCGCTTGCCCAGCGAGATTACCGCGGGTTTCGACGTTCGGTAAACACGCGTCGGTTCAGTCCTGAGCAGCGCAATATCGAAACCCGGATAAGTCTTTTTGAAAGCATTCAGCCACTTTTCGTGATCCGACAGGCTGGCGGTCTTCATCCTGAAGACCTGATCGCTCAAATCCTGGTAGCTGCCGCGTTTGGCCTTCATCTGAAAGACGCGGGCCGTGACGTAAATCGGCCTGATCGCCAATTCGCTGAGGTCTTGACTCTCTTTGTTCCGGTTCTCCTGCGCGAATGTGAGCGGGACGATGGCGCCAACGCAAATCAGGAGAGCGAAAAATACGCGAAGTATTGATGAGGAACGGGAATTGAACGGCATGTGTGTACCTCCGTGTCCAGGAATATGAATCGAGCGCCGGGTCGTGAGCGTGAATGGCCCGGCGGAGCGGGAAAAATCAGCTATCTGCTTTCTCCCGCGAGCGAGGGGCGCAATTGGTTCGCCTCGCGGTTCAGGGAATCGAGTTGACCCATGATCGGGGCGGTCTGCTGCAAGATCTCTTTGGTCATTTCGATTGAGGAGAGCAACGAGTCGAAGTCGAGTGAAAGGATGTGTTCCGGAGTCGGCATCGTCACGACCTGGTCGTTAACCAGTCCGAAGAAGTTTTCGATCATCTGCAACTGCGCTTCGACGCGTTTGACGCTGCGTTCGATGTCGTCGAAGGTCTGCAATCGGCGGCGCAGGATTTCGACGTTCTTTTCGTGCAGCGGGCGCGTCGCCGGATCAGCGAATTGCAACGTGCGTTCGGCCTGGCGCAGTTGGTTTTCGACTGTCTGGCGGTTGATCGAACGAAGGTGGTTTTTGCGCCGCCGGTATTCGTCGAGCAGGTCCACAAAGGCTTCCCAGGTTGATTCAAGCTCACGCAGTTGCGGCGGCTCATCCGAAAGGCGCGCGAATTTTTTGTAGTTGCTGGAAATTTGATTCTTCATCCAGCTCAGGTATTCGACGGCTTCGCGTTCGCGCGGGTCGAAGGTCTTGATCATCTCCAGCCGCTGTTTGCGGCGATGATCTTCGAGCAAATGACGCGAGCGGCGATCAACAATGCGGCGATAGAAAGTCGAGACGGGCACTGTGGCCAGGTAAACGCCTTCGAGCACCAGCGCGCCGGCCAGCACCAGCGTCGGCTCGATGAAGCCCGTGGTGGCGGAGTAGGCCGCCGCCGCGCCCGACAGCAGCAACCCGCCAATGTTGATCGGCTCTTTGAGAGCTGCTTTAAAATAGGAGATTTTGAACTCCATGCTTTTCAACGAAAGAAATTGATCTGACAAACCCCAGCCTGCGCCAGCGGGTCGAGTTCGTGATGATCTGATGTGACAAGTTCGCCGTTGACTTTCCGGGCCAACGCTACGGCGAATGCGTCGGCTAGTGAGAGCCGATGAGCGGCTTTGATTCTGCCAGCATCTTGCCAGAATTGATCGTCCATATCGGCGCGCGTCCGGATGCCTAAAGCCTTAAGACCAGCCAGAGACGCCTGCGCCTTGCTCTCGCCGTTACTTCGCACCACTGCGTAGAAGACCTCGCAGAGGTTGATTGCGTGTGCCCAACAAACTGCGCCTTGCTGCTTGAGAAGACTCTCGACGACATCAGCGCCCGGCTCATCGTACAGCATGGCAATCATCGCATTGGCATCGAGAACGTAAACCATGCTTAGATCTCCTGGCGATGGCCGAAACGTTCGGCGTAGCGTCTCTCTTCAAGCTCCAACCCTCTTCTCTTTTCCTCTCGGAACTCTTCAGCGCCCGGCAATCCCTTCAACATCCCGCGCACGCGGCGGAATGCGGCATTCCGGTCTTCGTCGGTTGGGGCGATGAGCTGCCACGTTTGCTCAAAAAGCAGCGTCATTAACTTCAACTGCTCGGATTGAGGCCACAGCCGTATTTCCTGCAAAATGGTTTCAGCGGTCATTACTTTAACACTCCTTTCTCCGCAGTCACTGCGAGCCGACGGCTGACAACTGGCGCCTATTCGAGCGCTTTGTTTCTCTCCGGCGGCGCGGTCTCGGCTGCGCCCAAAGTTCTTTCGGAATTCCCAACCGGCGCGCCTTCGCCCAGGGCCGGTTTCGCCGCTTCGGACAACATCCCCATCTGCTGCTTGTAAGACAGCAGCATATCCTGCGCTTCGATGTTGGCCAGCTCTTTGTCTATGCCCTGCATTCGCGCATCGAGGGTGGTCGAGGCCAATTCGGCTCTGGCTTCGGCGGCGGCGGAGCGATTGGCGATCTTCTCGCGCATATCGTCGAAGGTCTGTGAGGTGTCGCCGAGTTGGAAGCTGGCCATCGTCTGGGCCATGCGCTCCTGCATCTGCGCCTGTTTGCTGGCGGCGATCAACTGCATCGCCTCGGCCTGCCGGCGGCGCACCTGAGCCATGTAATTGTCCAGGAATTCGCGCGCTTTGATCGAAGCGGCCTTGGCCTGCTCGTAGTTCTGCTGGCTGGTGGCGAGCGCGCGCTGCGCCAGTTGCATCTCGCCAATCAGCGCGGTCGCGATGTCGTCGTGACCGGTGCGGATTGCGGCTTTGATCTTGTTGTCGGTGTCAGTGAGTTTGGCCTGGTTGGCTTGAATTTCTTTCTCCAGACGTTTCTCGGTCGCCATAACCTGCGCGACGTTGTTGCGCATCTTTGGCACTTCGTCGTTCATATCGCGGATCAATTGCTGGAGGATCAATTCCGGGTCCTCCGCGCTCTCGATGAGGCCGCCGAAGATCGAGCGAAAAAGCCTTTTTAAACGGTTCCACATTGTTCGTTTCTCTCCTGTTTCAATCCTCGGCGCCCGCACTGTGTAGGTGATACGTAATGGTTGGCGCCGGAGTTCAATCGCATGTTGGAAACTTCGTGATTACCCGGCAAAATCAGGCAAGCCGCAGTATAGCAGCAGCCCCCACGAATTGTCACACAACGGGAATATCTGTACAATCCCGTCTTACTTCATCCC
>Ga0187894_10002423_pt1 | contig 22327 bp, 16 predicted proteins | sample GBC1701081metaG_FD_136650 | JGI IMG/M metagenome (GOLD analysis project Ga0187894, IMG submission 136650) | White microbial mat communities from a lava cave in the Kipuka Kanohina Cave System on the Island of Hawaii, USA - GBC170108-1 metaG ... | reverse complement strand
ATTTTCCTGGTCATGGTCACGCTCCTTGTGTCGGGTAATGATGTCCTAATCTGAACGCTGAAGGCGTTTACCAATTTCAGCCCAGGGTGGCGGTCCCGCCAACCCTGGGACCAAACGGTTATTTTGGTACCAATGCTGAAAGGATTGGCAAGCGGCGCCTTCCTCGCGAACGCTTTCAGCGTAGTAACCCTTCTCGCCCTGTGACCCCAGGGTTGTACCAACCCTGGGCTCAAATCAGAAAACGCCTTCGGCGTTCAGATTAGGACACTACTTTGTGTCGGCTTCAGATGTTGGTTTGTCTTCCACGCCCGACGCCGATCCCCGGTCTCAAAAGTTTTCTCAAAGCTCTTTGCATCGCAAAGCAGCCCGGTCGCGGCATGGTAGGACCTGTCCGGCATTTGTGTCAAGTGCTTTGTGAGGTAAAGGTGGGTTGGATTGGCGGACTATTCGATTGCCAAGGCCTCGGCAACGATCTGCGCTTGCTCTTTCTGGTGGACACCGTACGACCCGGTGGCGGGGCTGGCTGATGCCGACCGGCCGATGTAACGCAATTCAGCCGAGTCGCCAAGCAGATCCTGCAAACGATCGCGTACGAACGTCCAGCCGCCCATGTTGTGCGGCTCTTCCTGTACCCACGCGACCTGTGCCGCTCCCGCGTACTTCGCCAGAGTCTCGCGCACGCTGCGCAGCGGGAACGGATAAAACTGCTCGAGCCGCACGATCGCGACGCGCAGATCACCGCTCTGCTTCCGCGCCTCGATCAAGTCGTAGTAGACCTTGCCACTGCACCAGACGACTTTGCGCACGGCTGACGCGTCGGCAATCTCCGCGTCATCAATGACCGGTCGAAATCCGCCCGTTGCGAGATCCTCGATGCGCGAAGCGGCAGCAGGTAAACGCAGGAGACTCTTCGGCGTCATCACCACCAACGGTCGCTCGAATCCCGGACGCACTTGCCGTCGCAGCAAGTGGAAATACTGCGCGGGTGTCGTCGGATAACAGACCTGAAGATTGTTCTCCGCGCACAACTGAAGATAACGCTCGAGTCGCGCACTGGAATGTTCCGGTCCTTGTCCTTCGTAACCATGCGGCAGCAACATCACGAGGCGCGACGTCTGCTTCCACTTGTCTTCCGAAGCCGCGATGTACTGATCGATGATCGTTTGCGCGCCGTTGCCGAAATCGCCAAACTGCGCTTCCCACAAAACGAGTGCGTCCTTGAATTCGACCGAATAGCCGTAGTCAAACCCAAGCACGCCCTGTTCAGACAACGAACTATCAAACACATTAAAACGCGCAGCGCGATTCGATTCGGAGCGCAGCTCCGAAAGTGGCGCCCACGCCTTTCCGGTTTGCGTGTCGTAGAGCACAGCGTGACGCTGACTGAACGTACCGCGGCCGGAATCCTGTCCACTCAAACGCACGCGCGTGCCCTCCAGCACCAGCGAACCAAACGCGATCGACTCCGCAAAACCCCAATCGAGCGGCAATGCTCCGTCGCCCATCTTCGCGCGGCGCGCCAGTTGGCCGACCATCTTCGGATTGACGTTGAAGCCTTCCGGAACGACGGCAATCTTGTGCGCGATGCTTCTGATCTTTTCGGGCTCGACTCCGGTCGGAATCACGTCCGAACCGTCGAGCTCCTCGACCGGCGGCGACGCTTGGGGTGGTTCGTCCGCAACCTTTTGTTTCGCGTTCGCCAGCGCCGCTTCGTAGCCGCGCACGCGCTCCTCGATCAAGTTTTTGACTTCTTCCTCAGTAACGACGCCTTCTTTAATCAGCCTCTTCGCATAGAGCGTGCGGACGCCGGGATGCGCCTTAACCCGCGCATACATCAGCGGCTGCGTGTAGCTTGGTTCGTCAGTTTCGTTGTGACCAAGACGGCGAAAACCAATTACGTCCAGCACGACATCTTTATTGAACTCCTGCCGGTAGTTCAAAGCGATTTGCAGCACGCGATAAGCGGCTTCGGGATCGTCGCCGTTGACGTGAAAGATCGGCAACTGCGTCATCCGCGCGACGTCGGTCGAATAGATCGTCGAACGCCCTGCTTCCGGCGAAGTGGTGAATCCGATCTGGTTATTGATGATGATGTGGATGGTGCCGCCGGTGCGGTAGCCTTTCAGGCCCGCGAGGTTCAGGGTTTCCATCACAATGCCCTGGCCGGCAAACGCAGCATCACCGTGCAGCAGTACCGGCAATGCCTGATCGATTACTTCCTCGCGCGTTGAGCCGCGTTGGCCCATGATCCCGTCCTGCTTCGCACGGACCATGCCCTCGACCACTGGATCGACCGCTTCGAGGTGACTTGGATTCGGCGACAGCGTCAACCGAACCGTGCGACCGTCCGCCAGCGTGCGCTCGCCAGTCGCGCCTTGATGGTATTTCACGTCGCCTTCATCAGCGGGAAACGCCGGGTGCACGGAACCTTGAAACGCCGCAAAGATTCGTTCGCAAAGACCGCCGATAACATTCGCCAGCACATTCAAGCGCCCGCGATGGGCCATGCCGAAGATGATCTCCTCGACACCGCGTTCGCCGGCGCCGTCGATTAACTTGTCGAGCACCGGAATCACCGTTTCGCAACCTTCGAGGGAAAATCGTTTCTGGCCCAGGTATTTCGTGTGCAGAAAACGTTCGAACTGTTCCGCGGAGATGAGTTTCCAAAGCAGGCGCTTCTTCACCTCCGCCGGTAGCGGCTGAGGGTCGACAAACTCACGCCGAATCTGTTCGCGAATCCACGTTTTCTCTTCTTTGCTCTGGATGTGTCGATACTCGATACCGACCTTGCCGCAATAGGCGCGTTGCAACACGTCGAGAATCTCGCGCAACGTCGAGGCCTGCTTGTTCGCCAAACCGTCGGTCGTGAAAACTCGATCGAGGTCCCAGATGGTTAAGCCGTAAGTTTCGAGATCGAGCTCGGCATGATAGAGCCGCGGCAGGGCGTGCAGCGGATCGGTGTCGGCGATGAGGTGACCGCGAACGCGATACGCGTTGATCAACTCGATCACGCGCGCCTCTTTGATGCTCTGTTCGAGAACCTGATCGCCTTGCGTGAAGAATGGATTGCGATCGACGTTCCAACGAAACGGCACATGCGGAATACCGAGGTTCGCAAAGATGTCGTCGTAAAAGTTGTGCTTGCCGATGATGAGTTCGTGCACGCGCGCCAGGAACGCGCCCGACTCGGCGCCCTGAATGATGCGGTGATCGTACGTGCTGCTGATCGAGATCGCCTTGCTGATGCCGAGTTGCGACAACGCTTCGGCCGCCATCGCCTGGTACTCCGCCGGATACTCGATTGCGCCGGTCGCGACAATCACTGACTGACCTTCCATCAAGCGCGGAATCGACGCGACGGTGCCAATCGTGCCGGGATTGGTCAGCGAGATAGTCGTACCTTGAAAATCGGCGATTTGGAGTTTTCCGTCGCGTGCTCGTTGGACCACGTCGTCGTACGCGGTTAAAAAATCTGAAAACGCCAGACTGTTAGCGTTCTTGATGTTCGGTACGAGCAAAGTGCGCGTGCCGTCTTTCTTCGTCAGATCCACCGCCACGCCGAGATTGACGTTTGGCCGTTTCAATCTTGCCGGCCCGTTTTCGCCTTCAAAAAAGCCGTCGTTGAGTTGGGGATAGACGTCGAGAGCGCGCAGCACGGCCCACGCGATCAGGTGCGTGTAAGACGCCTTGCCGCGATCGTGTTCCGCGAGATGTGTGTTGATGAGACGGCGATTCTCATCGAGTAGTTTTACGGGAATGCGCCGTTCGGAAGTCGCGGTGGGAACGGTAAGACTTCGTTCCATGTTCTCCACGATCTTCGCCGCCGGGCCGCGCAGGGGAATTACTTCCGCGTCCTCGGGTGGACGTACTTCGGCCGGTTTGCGTTCGGGAGCGGGCGCCGCGGCCGCGCTGGTTTCCGTGCGGCTTGCTCGGGTGTCGCCGTCAGACTCGACCGGGACCGCTTTCGCGCCGTTACCGGACGTCTGCACGGCGGCTGGAATTTCCCTTGGGCCATCGCCCAGTATTTCGTTGAAATAGGACCGCCAGGAGTCGTCGACGAGGTCAGGATTAGTGCGAAAACGTTCGAGCAGGCCCTGCACGTACTCGGCGTTCGCGCCAAATTCCTCGGCGATCATCTCTGACAAGTCAGTTCTGCTTTGCTGGCTCAAATCTGCTTACCTGTCTTTAATTCTGTGTAGTTTGGTTGACGAATAGACTATCATCTCCGGAATCCATTTGCACTGACCGCTCTTACATGGAAGAGATTCGCGAACCGCCAACCAGAACCAGAACAATCATAGTGTTTGCAATGCTGTTTGCCGTGCTGGGCGCAGTGGTGGTGTTTGCTTATTTCGCGACCTTTTCGCGTCCGGTGACGACGGTGATTCTCGTCCGGCACGCCGAGAAAAACCTGGAGCCCAACAATCAGGATCCGGATTTGTCTCCCGATGGTCTTGCGCGCGCGCAGGAGATTGCACGCGTGTTTGGCGGCGCCGGCATCAACGCGATCTATGCCACGCACTACAAGCGTACGCAGCAAACGGTGAAGCCTTTGTCTGATCGCATCGGTGTTCCCGTGACCGTTCTCGACTCGAGTAAACGCGACGAACTGGTGCAGCAAATACAAACCAGTCTGCGCGGACAGACAATCTTCGTCGCGGGGCACAACAACACTGTGCCTGCGATTGTTTCCACTCTGAGCGGAGAGAGTTATCCGAACATTCCCGAAAGCGAGTACGACAACCTCTTTATCGTGACTATCTATCGATTTGGCAAAGCGAAAGTGCTGAAACTCAAGTATGGAAAAGAGAGCACTCAAGGAGTCGGGACCGGAACGATGGTTCCGATGAACAAGTGAACCGCCATGAAAAAGAAGACGAATCAACGCAACGCTAAGAAGACCAATGTCGATCGGCGAAACTTCGTGAAGGTGCTACCGGCGCTTGGAATCGCCGGCGTAGCCGCATCGCGAATATCACTGGATGCGTTGGCGCAAACACCAACGGCTGCGCCCACGCCGTCGCCATCTCCGTCGCCGACGCCTGCGCCGCGCATCACGAAAGAAATGATGCGGCAGACTGAGAAGCTCATCGGCATCGAGCTCACCGATGCGCAGGAGGCGATGGCGCTTAGCGGCGTCAATCGTAATCTCGATTCGTACGAGGCGATTCGCAAAGTCGACGTGCCGCTCGACACTGAACCGGCGACTGCGTTTCATCCGGTGCGAGCGAGAAAGGAACTTTACGTTCAGCGAGCAAAGTTTCGCTTTGGCAAGGTCGAGTTGCCACAATTCAAGACGGTCGAAGAGCTCGCCTTTGCGACTGTGCCGCAGTTGGCTGAGTTGATTCGCACGCGTCGGGTTTCGTCGACTGAGTTGACGACGATGTATCTCGCCCGGCTGAAGCGCTATGGTCCAAAGCTGCTTTGCGTGGTCACCCTCACTGAAGAGCTGGCGCTGAAACAGGCGGCTGCCGCCGACGCCGAGCTGAAACGCGGCAAATACCGCGGGCCGCTGCACGGCATTCCATGGGGCGCGAAGGACTTGTTTGCGACGAAAGGAATCAAGACTACGTGGGGCGCGGAGCCTTATCGCGATCAGATGATCGAGTACGACGCGACGGTCATTGAAAGGATGAACGAAGCGGGCGCCGTGCTGGTGGCGAAGTTGTCGATGGGCGCCTTGGCCCAGGGCGCGAGATGGTTTGCGGGCGTGACGCGCAATCCCTGGCAACCGGAGGAAGCACAAACGGGATCGAGTGGTTCGTCGGCTGGCGCGGCTTCCGCCACTGCGGCCGGACTGGTCGGCTTTTCGATTGGGACGGAAACGCTGGGCTCGATCGTCTCGCCGTCGTCGCGTTGCGGTTGCACCGGTTTGCGTCCGACTTATGGACGCGTGAGCCGTTACGGTGCGATGGGTTTGAGTTGGACGATGGACAAGATCGGCCCGATCTGTCGCGGCGTCGAAGATTGCGCCGCGGCTTTGAGCGCGATCTACGGCCCGGATGGGAAAGACATCACTGTTGGCGACGCACCGTTCAACTGGAATCCTGATACTAACATCAGCACGTTGAGAATCGGTTATCTGAAGAACGAATTCGAAGGCACCGGTTTCCAGCCCGCGAACGAACAGCAACGGCAACAGGCTGAACAACGCCGCGCCGTTTACAAAACCGCGCTCGAAGCGTTGGAGAAAGCGGGCGCGACGCTCACGCCGATCGAATTGCCGAAGATACCGGCGGCTTCGATGCGATTCATTCTGACAGCGGAAGCAGCGGCGGCGTTTGACGACATCACGCGTGATGGGCGGGTGAATCAGTTGTCGGGACAATCGCCGGGTGATTGGCCCAACACGTTTCGCACCTCGCGTTTCATTCCGGCGGTTGAGTATTTACGCGCGCAGCGTATCCGAACGCTGTTGATGATGGAGATGGAGAAGTTGATGTCGCAGTGGGACGTTTTCGTGAGTCCCGCGCCGGGAAGTGCGAGTCTGCTGGTTACGAATTTAACCGGCCATCCGGCGGTGGTGGTGCCGGGCGGATTTGTGAACGATCTACCGGCGGCGATCATGTTCACCGGCGGTGTTTACGATGAAGTGTCGCCGTTGCGCGTGGCGCTGGCGTTTGAGCGGGCGACGAAGTGGCACACTATGCATCCGAAGATGGATGGGGCATCTTGATCGTAAAGGAAGCGCCTTTGCCCGGTTCGCTGGTGACGCTTACGCTGCCGCCTAAATCTGCGACGGCGGTCTTTACCGCATCGAGACCGACGCCGCGGCCGGAAAACTCCGTGGCGTCTTTTGCGGTCGTGAAGCCGGGTTGAAAAAGCCGCGGCAGGTTTGCTGCATCGATGCCGCGGCCGTCGTCGGTTACGGTGATTTGGGTTTCTTCGGCTTTGATGACTACTGTTCCGTCCGACTCAATTCCGTGGTCGACGGCATTGCGAACCAGGTGAACCAACGCATCAGCGATTACATCCGCCCACGGTTGATCCAGCAAAAGCTCCTCGCCCGTGATGACAAAGCTGACTTGTTTGTCCAGTTTGGCGGCGGCCTGGTTTCCCGCGCGTACTGCCTGGCGGAAAACTGTTTGAGCCAGAATTTTTTCGGAGCGAGCTGCATAGACGACCCGGAAAATAATGTTGTCGTCCTCCATCGTCGCCGTAGTTGAGATTAGCTCGGCAACTCTCTCCAACCGCTCTTTCAGTTGGCGAAACCGCTCGTCAAAATCACTAACTTCAAACACGGCTTCCATCACGTAGGGGTTTGCGCCCTCGCGCAGTGCCGCGGCGGCGCGGTGGCGCTCGTCGTCTCTCAAGTTTGCGAATTCGGCGGGAAGTTCGTGGCTTTCAGGTGTTTGGTTGGTAAGTTCATCCGAGGGGTTAATTGAAGCGGGCTGAGATCCATCGAGCAGTGCGGTTGCCGTTTGGTCGATTATGTGGAGGACATCGTCATCGAGTGTGAGCTTGCCGGTGCGCAGTGAATGAAGCAGGTTTTCGAATTCATGCGCGGTGTGAGTGAGGTCGTTTCGATCCTCGGCCAAGGCTGCGGCTTTGAAACTGTGTACCGCGCGAAAGAGCGAATCGATTAACTGCCGCGACTTCCGACCGTCTGCTGCCGCCGCGCGCAGTTCGTCGATGATAGCGGAAATCTTTTCGACTCGATTATTAAGTTCCACGTTTTAAATTCCGCGGATCACACGTTAGTCACCGTCTTCCGGTTCGGAGCGCACGTTTTGTTGAGGTTGCTGTTCGTCGAGGTCGCGTTTGATGGCGTCGAGAATACCGTTGATGAACTGGGTTGCTTCGTAAGTTGAGAAGCGGCGCGCGATTTCGAGTGCTTCGTTGATGGCGACGGTGCGGGGCGTGGGTTCGTAAAGAAACTCGTAGACCGCGAGACGAAGAATGTTGCGGTCGACGACGGCCATGCGTGAAATGCGCCAGTGTTCGGCGCGCGAACGGATGCGATCGTCGAGCAGTTCCAGATTGGAAAGAGTTCCCTTAGCCAAACGCGTGGCGAATCCGCGGGCCGTCTCATCGAGGTCGGATTCTCCCAGTTCAGCCCAATAGCTACGGACCACATCGTCCGGAGGCATTTCGGCAACGTCAGCCGCAAAGAGCATTTGCAAGGCACATTCACGTGCCTTACGTCGCGAACCCATAACAAATTACCAATTACAAATATTAACCAACGATATTAAGCTTCGAACGCTTCCTTGTATAAATTAGCCAGCTCGACAGCCGTCATGCCGGCCTCAAAACCCTTGTTGCCGAGTTTGACACCGGCGCGGTCGATCGCTTGATCGACAGTGTCGGCCGTGACGATACCAAAGACCACTGGCAGTCCTGATTCAAGACCTGCGTGTGAGATGCCGCGAGCGACTTCATTGGCGATGTAATCGAAATGCGGCGTTTGTCCACGAATGATCGTACCCAGGCAAATAATTGCGTCAAACCGTCGCGACTGTGCCAGCCGCAAGGCGAGTAACGGTATCTCGAAGGCACCCGGCACACGATATACCGTGACCAGACCTTCTTTGGCGCCGAGTCGCTCGAGCGCGTCCATGGCTCCTTCGACCAGCCGGCCGGTGATGAATTCATTCCAGCGGCTCGCCACGATCGCGAAGCGGAAACCCTCAGCGTTGAGTCGTCCTTCATGAACTGTCGGCTGCAAACGTTGCGACCTCGCGAGCTGAATAGTTACTACGTTTCGCAGTATAGGAGATGCTCTGAGGCGCATCAAGTTTCAGTATTCGGCGGGTTGCTGTTGAGTTCCAGATGAGTCACTCGTTGCTCAAGTTTGTTGTAACGGTCGAGTACCGTGCCGCTTAGAACTAGAAAGCGGTAGTCTACAAAACGCCGGAACTCTTTAACCTCTGAACGCAAACCCTCCAGTCCTTCTTCCAAGCGTCCGCACTGTTCGTCTAATCGTCCTTCTAGGTGTCCGAACCGTCCTTCTAGGTGTCCGAACCGTCCTTCTAGGTGTCCGAACCGTTCTTCTAGGTGTCCGAACTGTTCTTCTAATCGTCGTTGGCCCTTTTCCAGAAGTAGTTGGCCGTCGCGCAAGTGCGCCACGTCTGTTACTACCAGTTGCCAAACAGGACGGACGTCTTCCAATGTTTCTTCGAATCGATTTAATCTTGAATCGACGCTGTCGGCCCGAACTGTCAGTGACTGCACCGTTTTGAGGATAAGTGTTAACTTTTCGCTGTCGCTCGGCAGAGGTGTTTTCGTCAGGTCTTCGCTCATTAATACTCCCCTTTGCGAGTGGATTGTAGCACTCGCAAAGGAAGAGCAGGGCGGGAAAGTCTTTACGAAAATGGCTATTTGCTGACGAAAATGGCTAACGGTCGACAGGATTTCAGAACTAACGAGATTCAGACTAAATTCATTGGTGTGGGGTTCTTTGGGTCCCTCGTGTAATCGTAGAAGCCGCGGCCGGATTTGCGACCATACAAACCCGCCAGGACCATGCGCTTCAATAGCGGTGGCGGCGCGAAACGCTTCTCGCGAAATTCGTTGAACATGATCTCTGCAATGTAATAGGTCGTGTCCAACCCGACAAAATCTCCAAGCGTGAATGGCCCCATCGGATAACCACAACCCAACTTCATCGCATTATCAATATCTACAATCGATCCTACGCCCTCTTCCAGCGCCCGGATCGCGTCGAGCAGGTACGGCACCAGCAAACGATTCACGATAAATCCCGTCTTGTCTCCCGCCCGAACCGGCACCTTGCCCAGCGATTTTCCAAACGCCACCGCCTGCTCGTAAACAGCCTCATCGGTCAAAATCGTCCGCACCACCTCCACCAGCTTCATCAGCGGCACCGGATTGAAGAAATGCAGACCGATAAAACGTTGCTGCCGTTCCGGCGACGTAGCCGTCATCATCTCGGTGATCGAAAGCGACGAAGTGTTGGACGCGAAGATCGTTTCCGGTTTGCAAAGGGCGTCGAGCTGGCGATAGGTGCTGCGCTTTTCTTCAAGATTCTCAATAATGGCTTCGATGATGATGTCGCAATCAGCCAGCGGTTCGAACGAAGTTGTGCCCGACAAACGCCCGCGAATCTCCTTCTGCTGGTCAGCAGTGATCGTTCCCTTTTCCGCAAACTTCGCCAACGACTTCTCAATCCCGCCAAACCCTTTATTTATCAACTCCTCCGAAACTTCCCGCACCACCGTTTGATATCCGGCGGTGGCCGCAACCTGCGCGATCCCGGCACCCATCAAACCACAACCCAAAACACCGACTTTCCTGATTTCCATCTCTTTCTCCTAAAAATTATCTTGATTGCCCTGATGTATACGTTGGGGCAGCTTGTTTGATCCAGTCATCATACTCGCGCTGCCATTGTGCAAATCCTTCGATCAGCTTCTGGTCTTCCACCGGAGGCAATAGTCTCGGTCCGTCACCGACGGGTGGAGTGGTCGAAGCCACAGCCTTGAGTGCCTCCGAGAGGATCGAAAACAGGCGATCGCGAAACTCCGCCGTCTTAGCATCGAGCACAGGCGCTTGAACCAGCCGTTGAGCTGCCTCATTTACGTTGGTCACGTCGCGTCTCTGAATGACTGCTTCGGTCTTCTTCCTGCCCTGATCCATCGCGGCCGCATATTGCGCGAACAACTCTGCTTGCGGGCTTAGTACCGGATGAGTTGCAGCTTGCATCGAGCGATTGAAATTCCGCGCCGTCTTGTAAAACCCGGCCACGACAAGCAGAAGCGCCAGCACCTGAAGAACACGCCACGCCACCGCCATTCCACGCCGCTCGCCAGGCCGGCGATACTGAACCACCGTGGCCAATGCCGCTCCCGACAACAACCCGCCAAGATGCGCCGCATTGTCGATAAAGCCGCGCCCGACAAAACCGATGAACAGATTGATCACGATGATCGGAATCATGCCCGTGCCGAACGCGCGCTTGAAACCCTCCGGCAGTTCACGCCGAAACTTAATACCGAAAACAAACAGCACGCCGACAAGTCCAAACAAAGCTCCCGATGCGCCGGCCGACGGCATGTCAGAGCTCTTGAACAGAAATCGTCCCAAAGAACTGGTCGCCAGATCCGGTCGCACCGTTAAATAGCTTGCCACCACGCCCGCAATTCCGGTCACCACCCAAAACACAACGAACTTCGCCGAACCATACAACTTCTCGACGTATGGTCCAACGATCCAGAGGCTGTACATGTTGATCAACACGTGCGGCAAGTTGATGTGGACAAACATCGGCGTGATGAAGCGCCACCACTGATAGTTCGGAGCGTTGATGAGGTAATTCAGCTTCGCGCCATAGGCCTCCAGCACCGGTTCAGGAAACGCGACCCAGAGAACTTGCGACGACATCCCGCTCGATTGCCACATCAACATGAACATAAACAGGTTTGCGATGAGCAGAACGACGGTGAAGATGTAAGGACGGCTGAGGACGGCGCGGGCAAACCTGATCGTCTCGCGATCGGGCGTCCGATAAGTTTGACGTTGTTCTGGTGACACGCCAGTGGGCGTGCCACAGACGGCGCATTGCGGCTCTGAAGCGCCTACTATCGCCCCACAACTGCGGCACATGGTCGGCCGTCCGGGGTCAGTTTGGTTTGACTGGCTTTCAGACAATACGCCGCCGTTAACCCATTTTCTCGAGCAGGTTGACTAGATCGTCAGCATGTTCTTCTTCGACCGCGAGTATCTCTTCCATCAGCCGGCGCGAAGTCGGATCGTCGTCGCCAAAGTAACTGATCATCTCGCGATAGCTGTCGATCGCGATGCGTTCAGCGACGAGATCTTCCTTGATCATGTCCGTCAGTGAAGTGCCCTCGACGTACTCCGCATGACTGCGTGTGAGCAGTCCTTCGGGGTTGAAGTTTGGTTCGCCTTTAAGCTGAACGATGCGCTGAGCGATCGAATCCGCGTGTCCCTGCTCCTCGTTTGCGTGTTCCAGAAACTCGGTGGCGACACTTTCAGCGTTAATGCCGGAGGCCATGAAGTAGTGCCGTTTGTATCTAAGTACGCAGACGATCTCCGTGGCCAACGCTTCGTTCAGAAGTTTGACGACGGTTTCGCGATCTGCGGTATAGCCCTCGGTTACCGCGCCGTTTTCTATGTGTTTCCGCGCGCGCTCGCGCAAAGTTTTGATATCAGTGAGAAATGGTTTATCAGCCACGACCTCACTCCTTAAAGATAAATTTAGGGGAGTAAGGATATTAGTTTGTTCTTAATCGGCGGTCAATTTGCCCTGTACTTTTAGTTCGTTAGGCGCGTTTGCCTCAGCTGTGACCTGCACGGGGATTTGCCAGATCAGCGTTTTGATCCGGCACGTTCCGGTGTTGTCTTCACGGCAATAGAAGAGCGTCACCTGGGCCTTGACCTTAGCGGCGCCGGCGTTGACCGCGTTTACGGGAATACGCAAGGGAAGTTTTAGATCTTTAGAACTGCGCGCGGCGAGCTTCTCGTCTACCTGGATATTCTTTCCGTCTTCAACCGAGATCTTGTAACGCTGTGGCGCCATCGGATTCAGATGGTAACCCTGCGGCAGTTCGACGTTTATTTCGAGCGTCGCATTCGTGCCGGCGCGGAGTTGTTGTGGCGCAGTCTTGATCTCTTCGGCGTTGGGCGCGGACGTGGTTTCTGACGGCGCGAAACTTTTCGCCGGTGGTGTCAAGCCGTTGAGACGAAGCGTGCCGGCCTGTTTTGTTTTTAGATCGACGACGCGAATCGCGTGGTTGTTCGTGTCGGTAATGTAGAGTTTGGCGTTTGCGAGCGCGAGACCGCCGGGTTCATAGAACGAAGGCGACGCGCCGTCAACCTGGCCGGGCTTCCCGGTGCCGAACAGACTAATGACGCGCCGTTGCTTTGGATCGAGTTCTTTGATCTTGTGATTGTAGGTGTCGGCGATCAGTAACTTGTCGCCGTAAGCGAGCAATCCGAGCGGGTGTTGCAGCCGCACGTCGTCGCCCGTGCCGTCCACGTCACCGAATTCAAATAGATCGCCGCCGACTAGAGTTCTTACCTGGCCGGTGTTGAGATCGATGCCGCGAATGATGTTCGACTCGCTGTCGGCAACGTAAAGCGTTTGACCGATGACCGCGAGTCCCGAAGGCTGCGCGAAACCCGATTCACGCAACGAACCGTCGAGCCGTGCTTCGCGACCTGAACCGGCAAACGTTGATACTTCATTCTTATCCAGATCCAGTTTCCAAATCTGGTGTGGACCAGCCATCGCGATGTAGAGCGTTTGACCGACGAGTTGGAGATCCCACGGCGAACTCAACGCAACCGTGCGCGCCGGTCCTGATCTGAAATACTCACGCGTCTGTTGGCCGGTGCCGGCAATCGTTTCGACGGTTCGCGCTTTGAGATTGACCCGGCGAATCAGATGGTTCTCGGTGTCGGCGACGTAAAGACTGTCGCCCGACAACGCGAGACCTTGCGGGCGATTAAACGTCGCTTTATCAAACGCGCCGTCGGTGGCGCCCGCGTCCGCGGTGCCGACCGTGTCGACTAACGTGCCGTCGAATTTCGTGATGACGATGCGATTGTGATTTGAGTCGGCGATGAAGAGTCGATCGTTGGCCGCGTCTGCGAGTATCTTGCCGGGAAATGCCAACGGTAGATCGCCAACCTTCGCGCGTTCCAAAACCAGGTTGAGCGGCTGCTCGTTCAGCTCGCCACGTTTGCGAAACTCTTCCACCAGCTTCGCAATCGTTTGATCGAAGATCTCGTAGTTGCCTTCGCCGGAGGCAGCGCCAACCACATACCCGGCCGGATCGATTAAGACCTGCGTGGGCCAGGCGCGCACGCCATAACTCGACCACACCGCGTATTCGGAATCGTTATAAACCGGATGCTCGATCTCGTAGCGCAAGATGATGCGGCGAATGTTCTCCGTCTCCTTTTCATTTTGAAACTTGGCGGAATGGACGCCAATCACGACCAGTTGGTTTGCGTACTTCGCTTCGAGCTTTTTGAGATCGGGAATGATGTGGATGCAGTTGATACAGCCGTAGGTCCAGAAGTCGAGTAAGACAATTTTTCCCTTGAGGGCCGCCAATGAAAGCGGTTTATCGGTATTCAACCAGCCGCGCCCGCCCTCAATCTCCGGCGCGCGTATTCGTGCTCTATCTTGGGCAGACATCAAAACACCTCGTTCGCTGGCGACGAAAGAAGTCGCCATCAATGAGAAAATAATGATCAGTGCGTTTATCAATGTTCGTGCGGATCCTTGACGGTCTTTCCGGTGTCGAGATTACCTTCGAGTAGCTGATCTACGCGTTCGAATTCGTCCATGACGGTCATTGTATATGTCGCTTGAACAGCGGCAAAACTTACACCGCCCGAGCAGTCCAAATTCACAGCCACAAAAAAGCACAAGAGGCACAAATATCTTCAAGTCCTTTGTGCTTCTTGTGTTTCTTTTTGGCCGGCATACTTTGTTTGTCGCGCAGCGGCGTTGTAACCTTTCACACGCGCATGAACGACCAGGCATTTGCCACACTCGAATACCAGCAGTTGCTGGCGCTGATCAAACGAAACGCGCAGACCGAAGCGGGGCAGGCGCGCGTCGAGCGGTTGTCGCCTGCCTCGACCGTCACGCAGTTGCAGCGTGAGCTCGCAGCGTTGTCCGAGTGTGTCACGCTGCGCGGCCGCGGCGTTAACTGGTCCTTCAGCAGCTTCAGTAACCCGGACGAGACGATTGCCCGCCTGCGCGTCGAAGGCGCGGCGCTCGATCCGCTGGCGATTCTGCAAACGGGCCGGCTGTGCGAACAGGCGATGTCCGCGCGAGCTGCGATTCTCGCCGAGCGTGAAAACGCTCCCGTGCTGTGGCAACTCGTCGAAGACTTGCCGCGTGAACTGAACAGCCTGGTAGCACGCATCAGCAACAAGATCCTGCCAACCGGAGAACTGGACGATCGCGCCAGTCCCGAGCTCGCGCAGATTCGTCACGAGATTTCGTCGCTACGTTCGCGCATCATGCGTTCGCTGGAAGGGCTGATGCGCCGGTCGGCGGAGGCGATTCAGGATGAACTGGTCACGATTCGAAACGACCGTTTTGTAATTCCGGTCAAAGCGGATCATCGTGGCCGTGTGCAAGGCGTGGCTCACGGTTATTCATCATCCGGCGCGACCGCTTTCATCGAACCACTCGAAACCATCGACGCAAACAACGAGCTGCAAAGTTTGCACGAAGCCGAAGCGCGCGAGATCGCGAAGATACTTTTCGGTCTGAGCGAAGAGTTACGCGCGCAACTGCCGGCCATCGAAATAGCTGCGGCGGCGGTTGCCGAACTGGATTTCGTCAACGCCAAGGCCGTTTTTCACCAGCAGTTTCGCTGCTCGATTCCCGAGGTCGGAGCGGACGGATTGGATCTCGTGGAAGCCCGTCATCCGTTGCTCGAAGAAAACTTGCGCGCGAGCGGTGGCGTGGTTGTTCCGGTGTCGTTCACGTTGGACGACGAGAACAACGCGATGATCATTTCGGGCGCCAATGCCGGCGGTAAGACGGTCGTCTTGAAGACAACCGGCTTGCTCGCGTTGATGGCCTTATCTGGTGTTTCGATATCCGCAAAATCCGGCCGCGTTCCATTCTACGCAACCGTACTCGCAGACATCGGCGATCACCAATCAATCGCCGCAAATCTCTCGACGTTTACGTCGCACGTCGCCAACATCGCACGCATGATCGAGCTGTGCGAGCCGCCCGCGCTTGTGTTGCTCGATGAAGTCGGCACCGGAACGGATCCCGAAGAGGGATCGGCTCTCGGCGTCGCCGTGGTGGACCACTTCCGCCGCGTTTGTAACGCGCACGTCATCGCGACGACACACTACAGCGGACTCAAGATGTACGCGGGCAACGAAACGGGCGTGCTCAATGCCAGTGTCGAGTTCAACGAAAAGACGTTGCAACCGACGTATCGCTTGATCGTCGGCGTGGCCGGTGCTTCATCCGGTCTGGAGATCGCACGGCGGTTTGGTGTGCCGAAGACGATCGTCGATGCGGCGGTCGGTGCGGTGAAAGATTCGTCGTTGCAGGCGACGGAGTATTTGCGGCGAATCAAGCGCGAAGCGGAAGGCGCCGAAGCCTTGCGGCTCGCGTTGGAAGAAGAGCGCAGCGCCGTTGCCGAGAAGTTTGCTTCACTCGAGAAGGAGGCGGCAAAACGCGAGCGCGAACGCCAGGCATCCTTTGAGCAGGTCGCGCAGCGAACGGTTACGGATCTCGAAAAGCAAGCACGTGAACTGGTGGGAAAAATAGCGGACCGCGCCGAACGAACTCGTGCCGAACGTGAAGCGCAACGCCAGGTGGCAGAGATGAAGCGCGCAGCCCAAAGGGCCGCGAAAGCAGTTGCCGAGGCCTCATCAACATCAGATTCCGGCGCACGTGGAATTCGCGTCGTGCGCGACGGACAAGCCCTGCCACCCGGAACCGTCGAACCGGCGCACGTCGAAGACGAGACGCCAGAATACGTAACCGCCGCGCCGCGCGAGCTCGTCGTTGGCGACAAAGTTAAGCTGCTCTCGTTTGGCTCGATCGGCATCGTAGACCAGATCAAAGACGGTTACGCCGAAGTTCGCGTGAAGGCTTTACGCTTCCGGGAAAAACTGGAAAACCTGGAGCTCGTCGAACAACAACCCACAGCAAAACCGCAGCCGGGCAAACTGGAAAAGCTCCGCCGCTCATCAGGCACGGAAGTCCATCTTGCCGCCGCGGAACAGAAGGTCCAATCTGAATTGAACGTCATCGGCCAGACGACTGACGAAGCGGTCGATGCAGTTGACAAGTTTCTCGACGAAGCGTCGCTCGCGAGTCTGAGTCAGGTGCGGATCGTTCACGGTCACGGCACCGGCGCTTTGCGTCGCGCGATTGCCGGCTTGTTAGGAGATCATCCTCATGTAGCTCGTTTCGTTCCCGCCCCTCCCGATCAAGGCGGTGCTGGTGCAACTCTCGTCGAGTTGAGACAATAAAACCATCCACAGATTACGCAGAACCGAGCAGGCAGGCTGCGTAATCTGTGGATGACTTGGCTTAGAAGAATGCGTTACCCCCAAACATTCATCGACGATCTCAAACGTCAAGCCGACATCGTCCGGGTCATTCAGGACTACGTGCAGCTCAAGAAAAAGGGCGCGAACTGGATGGCGTGCTGCCCGTTTCATAAAGAAAAGACGCCGTCGTTTTCCGTCAGCCCCACGAAAGAGATCTTCTTCTGTTTTGGTTGTCACAAAGGCGGGTCGGTCTTCAATTTTGTGATGGAGATCGAGCGCGTCAGTTTCCCCGAAGCGATCCGGATCGTCGCCGACAAGATCGGCATGCCGTTGCCAAAGATGGTGGACGACAGCCGCTTCGAAGCACGCCGTCAGGAGGCCGACGATGTTATTGAACTCAACTCGTGGGCGCTGGATTGGTGGCAACAGCAACTCGAGTCGAGCAAAGAAGCGCGTGTCGCTCGCGAGTACCTGGTTCAACGGGAGCTGACTGAAGAAACGCAAAAGGCATTTCGCCTCGGCTATGCGCCCGATAGTTGGGACGCGCTCTCTTCGTACTTGCGCCAGAAAGGCGCCACGCAACAACAGATCGAGCGCAGTGGTTTGGTAGTAAAGAAGGAAGAAGATCGTCCCGGTTCTTACGATCGCTTTCGTGGACGATTGATGTTTCCGGTGTTTGACGCGCAGGGCCGGCCGATCGCCTTCGGCGGACGCGCGCTAAAACCAGATGACAACGCAAAGTACATCAATTCACCGGAGACTACCGCGTACGTCAAAGGCCGTAATCTTTTCGGACTAAATCTCACGCGCGATGAGATTCGCCGGCAGGGATTTGCAATTCTCGTCGAAGGATTTCTCGATCTAATCGTTCCTTATCAAGCGGGCGTGCGCAACGTCGTCGCGAGTTTGGGAACAGCGTTGACTGCCGAACAGGCGAAGTTGCTAAGCAGGTTTGCGCGCAAAGTTGTAGTCAACTATGATGGCGACCGCGCGGGCGTACAAGCAGCGAAAAAGTCGATCGAGATCCTCCTCGCCGAGGACATCGAAGTGAAGGTGCTCGTACTTCCCGACAACGCAGATCCCGACGAGTTCATTCGAAAGTTTGGTGTAACTGAGTATCAGCGGCGACGAGCACAGGCACAACCACACATACAATTCGTGATCGAAAACGCTTTACGCGACCGTAGCCTGCACCGGCCTGCGGACAAAGCCGAAGCGGTCGAAGAAGTTCTCCCTTACATACGGGCAGTCAACAGTCGCATTCAGAAGCGCGAGTATTTTGATATGGCGATGGATTCGTTGGGAATCGACCGCGAAAACGTAAACACGTCCACCTGGCGGCGAGAGTTATGGCAAGCGGTACGCGACAATCGGCCCACCCGGTCCAGCGCGGCACACGTCGTCGCCAAACAGAAGAAAGTCACCGCCGCGGAACAGCGTCTGCTTGGATTGTTGCTGGCTGACGCGAATCTGCGACACCAGGTCCTGCCGATGTTGAAAAAAGAAGACTATGGGGACCTGGCCACGGCGCCGCTTTTCGAAGCATTGCTGGCTCTCGACCGTGAAGGCACAGAAATTGATTTTGATGCATTGATTAGTAAAACCGAGGGCGACGAATTCGCTGCGAGCATCGTGCCGATGGTGATGATGAATTCTTCGCTCCACGGGTCAAACGAGCACTACGTAGCCGAAGAATGCGTCTCGACCTTCAGATTGATGAGAATCGAGCAGCGCATCGAGGAGTTGAGACGGGAACTGGCCATCGCCGAACGGGAAGAGGACTCAGAACGTGTTTCCCGGCTCGCCGCCGAGCAGATTCAGCTCGCGGCTGAGCGGCAACTGATGTTGCAGCGAGCCACGGAGGCTCGAGCTAACTGAAAGCCCCTGCGGTCCAGTGGCAGTTTTACGCTGGATCTGTAACGAAGTGACTATGGAAGACAAGGATCGCGACGACGTCATGGAACGCCTGCTCGAGCTGGGCGGTGACAAAAAGTACCTGACGTTTGACGACCTCAATCGCGAATTGCCCGACAATGTCGTCTCACCCGACGACATCGAAGACGTACTCCAGAAACTCGAAGGCTCCAACATCCCCGTCGCCGACAGTGACGAACGGCTCCTCGAACAGGCCGCTGCGACAGTATCCGACGACGAAGAGGAAGTTCTCGACGAAGACATCGAGCTCGATCTCTCGGCCGGCGCACTCGAAAAAACCAATGATCCGGTTCGACTGTATTTGCGCGAAATGGGTGTCGTTCCGTTGCTGACGCGCGAAGGTGAAGTCGCGATCGCGAAGCGCATCGAGCGAGGACAGTTAAAGACTCAAAAGGCAATCGCACGCTCGCCGATCGCGGTGCGCGAGTTGCTCAAAATTGGCGAAGATCTTCAAGCCCACAAGATCAACATCCGCGACACCGTCACTTTTTCGGAACAAGCCGAACTCACCGGCGACGAAGACAAGGCCGAGGAGTATCGCGCCTGGACCATCGAGGGCATCCAGCACATCGAGATACTCGCCACCCAGGGACTGAAAGAACTCGAAAAACTGCGCGCGGACCAGAAAATGATTCGCGGCAAGAAGAGCAAAAAGCTCACGCGGCTAAAGCGCAAAGTCGCACGGACGCGGCTGGAGATCGCGCAGGAGACGGGGCGGCTAAACCTGACTGAGCGCGCGCGCCAACGTTTGATCAATGCGATTCGTGCAGTGCAGAAATGGGTGCGCGAAGCCGAGCGCGAGATCGACAGTTCCAACGAGAAGTTGGCGCGTAAGCGCATGAAGCCGGAAGAGCAACGTGAACTGCGCCACCGCATTTTGACCGCCAAGAAACGGTTGCTCCAGATAGAGATCGACAACTTCGTTGGCCCAGTCGAGATCAAGCGTTCGCTGCAGTCGATCGTTACGGGTGAACAGCAGACGGGGCAGGCCAAACGCGAACTGGTTGAAGCAAATCTCCGGTTGGTGGTTTCAATCGCCAAGAAATACACCAATCGCGGCCTTCAATTTCTGGACCTGATTCAGGAAGGCAACATCGGTTTGATGAAGGCCGTAGACAAGTTTGAATGGCGGCGTGGTTACAAATTCTCTACCTACGCAACGTGGTGGATCCGGCAGGCGATCACGCGCGCCATTGCCGACCAGGCACGCACGATTCGCATTCCGGTGCACATGATCGAGACGATCAATAAATTGATCCGGACCTCGCGCTCGCTGGTCCAGGAGCTCGGCCGCGAACCGACGAGCGAAGAGATTGCGCGGAAGATGGATATTCCGGTTTCGAAAGTGCGCAAAGTCTTGAAGATTGCGCAGGAGCCGATCTCGCTGGAAACTCCGATCGGCGAGGAAGAGGATTCGCACCTCGGCGATTTCATCGAAGACAAGTCGATCCTGAATCCGGCGGATGCGGTGGTTGCTTCAAACCTGCGTGAGATTACGGACGAGGTGCTCGCGACGCTCACGCCGCGCGAGGAGAAAGTGATCAAGATGAGGTTTGGGCTCGGCACGACCGGCTCCGAACACACGCTCGAAGAGGTCGGTCAACACTTCGCCGTCACCCGGGAAAGAATCAGGCAGATCGAGGCGAAAGCTCTCCGCAAATTGCGCCACCCCTCACGCTCGCGAAAACTCAAAGCATTTCTCGACGGCGCCCCGCGTTAATTCTTATTTACTAAAATCGAGGAAGGCCGTGCTCTTGACGGTCTGGTCAAATTCGTAGTCGTAGGTGTATCCCGGAAACTCGATCGGCTTCACAAACTGAACTCTGACTTCAATGCGGTTGTCGCGCTTCGCGTTAGTTACAACGGCGTTCGCCGGAACGTCATACTCGCCGAAGTTTTTCATCAACTGCTCTGCCGCCCACGCCGGTGTCTTTCCTTCAGCCGAAGCAACGTCGACGTAGTGTTGCATCAGGTCCTTGAACATATGCGCGCGGTAAGCCACCGGGACGTAAAGATACCCGGCGTAAGAACACACGACGATAATGGCCATCACAATCAGAAACTTCAGGTTGGCGCTGCCGCGTTCAGTTGATCTTAGCGTTTGCATTAATGAGCACTTTCGGTTTGTCTCGCGCGGCGCTGTAATCCGGCTCGCAACGACTGACGCAAGACTCTAGCACTGATGAGCCCACCGTCAACTATCTTCGGCAGGCCCACCCCTTCAAGCAACACCCACTTGATCCGGCCGTCAACGCTTTTCTTGTCGTGCTCTAGCGCGCGGAGGATTTGACTGACGTCGAGCTGATCAGCGCGCGGCAGTGGTCCGCAAAGAGCAACGGCCTCACGCAACAACTCCAAGTCCCCGGAGTCGAGGAACCCCAGGTTTCGCGAAAGTTCTCCGGCAACTAACATTCCATAACCAACTGCTTCCCCGTGGCGGAACACGCGATAATTGGTAATCGCTTCTAGTCCGTGCGCTGTCGTGTGGCCAAAATTCAGAATGCGGCGCGACTTCGCATCAGACCGCACTGTTGATTCGCGTTCGTCGTTTGCGACAATCGCCGCTTTGAAAGCGCAGTTTGCCGCGATCAATTCCTCAAAACTTGTGTTCAAGAGAAACTTCCGGTCACGCGCTACTTCGCGAAGGCAGTTAACGGTCTTACTAAAGAGCGTCTTGTCGGCAATAAGCGCTTGCTTCACCATTTCACAAAATCCGGAGACCAACTCGCGTTGCGGCAAGGACATCAGCGTTTCGGTGTCGATAAAAACTGCCACTGGTTGATGAAAAGCTCCCACGAGGTTCTTGCCGGTTGGCAAGTTTATGCCGGTTTTCCCGCCGACCGAGGAATCGATCTGAGCAAGCAGTGTAGTCGGGACCTGAACAACCGGAACGCCACGGAGGTAAATCGCCGCAGCAAATCCCGCGAGATCGCCAACGACTCCGCCACCCAGCGCCAGCACGAGATCATTTCTTTCGAAGCGGTTTTCGTTGAGGAACTCCACTGCTTTTTCAAGGATCGCGAACGATTTGTAGCGCTCGCCTTCGGGCATTAACCAGGAAAAAGTCTTGCAGCCAGCGCGCTTGAGACTGCGCACGATCTCGCGGCCGTAGAGCCCAAAAACTCGCTTGTTTGAGATGATTCCGACGCGTTGCGGTGGATTCGCAAGCGCCGGTGAGAGAAGTTGACCCAAGTCCGTCCTGATGCCGCGACCGATATTGATTTGGCTCTTGCGAGCGTTCTGGTTTATCGAGATATCGAGCCGTTGCATGGGGCCTGGCCGGCAGAGAGCCGATAAAAGCGAATGGGCGCGACATACGTGGGAGTGCGTCGCGCCCATCCATATTCGTGGTTACTGTCCTCACCCCAGCAACCACTTGAGACGGAGGATCCACCAACCGTCTCTCTTGCCCCACAAT
>Ga0187894_10002422_pt1 | contig 22336 bp, 16 predicted proteins | sample GBC1701081metaG_FD_136650 | JGI IMG/M metagenome (GOLD analysis project Ga0187894, IMG submission 136650) | White microbial mat communities from a lava cave in the Kipuka Kanohina Cave System on the Island of Hawaii, USA - GBC170108-1 metaG ... | reverse complement strand
GAAGCGCTTGCCGAGGAAGGCGTAGTGGTCCGCCGACAGGATCGAGGCGATGTAGAGCGCGATCACCGCCAGCAGGCCGCCGAGGTGGGCTGGGTCGATCCGGTCCCGCCGGCGCCACAGCAGGAGCAGTCCCGCAAATCCCGACGGTGCACACGGCAGCGGGATCCGCTCCGTGACCTGCAGCGGGACGCCGAGATAGATCCCGAGCAGGAAGATCACCACCAGCGTGGTGTCGAACCAGCCGAGCGGCTGCTCCCTGCCCTGCGCGCTCATGGCCCGGCGATCGCCGCCCGCAGCTGCCGGCCGCGGCTGGCCCAGTCGAACTTGCCGCTGCAGGCAGCGAACGCCCGCTGCTGGACGCGGTTGAGCAGGTCGAGGTCGTCCATCGCGTCGAGCACCCCACGGGCGAGCGCGGCATGGTCCGGGAACAGCATGATCCCGTCACCCTGCCCAAGCGGGACGCCGGCCACCGATCCCGAAAGGCCGAAGATCGGCAGACGGTTGAACACGTAGTCCAGCACCTTGAGCTTGAAGCCGCCGCCGTTGCGCTCGGGCACGATGGCGATGCGCGCGTTGTCCATGTAGCTGGTCACCTCCGCGACCGTGCCGGTCAAGGTCGTCGCGGCCACGCGCTTGCGCAACCCGGCCAGGAACGACTCCTCGGCACTGCCGATCACCTGGAGCTCGGCGCCGCGGGCCGCGAACATCGGATCGGCGACGTGGAGGAACTCCTCGAGGTTCATACGCTTGGCGATCCAGTCGAAGCTGCCGACGATGATGGCGCGGTGCGGCAGGTCGGCCGCGATCCGGCGCGATGCCACGTGCCTGCCCTGGTAGCCGGGTGTCAGCACATCCATCGGTTTGTCCGGCCGTCGGGCGCGGTAGAGCGAGAGATCCTCCGGCGTGATCGCGGTCACGACATCGACGGCGTCGACAAGGTCCCGTTCAAGGCGCGACATTTTCAGGGCGTCGAGACGGATCGCCTGTCGCCGCAGGAACGGCCCCTGGCTCTCGGCGATCTGCCCGCGCAGACTCTCCTCGTGATTGTGCGATATGTAGACGAGCCTGGGCCGGGCCGCGTGGTCGGGATAGCGCTCCAGGATCTGCGGCAGCGCCCAGGCGGCCGAGATGCCGTCGAACACGATGCCGTCCCAACCGCCACGACCCAGCAGGTCGGCGAGCATCCGCTGCATGTCGCTGGTGCGGCAGCGATAGACGATGTGCGGCAACCCCGACGCCAGGCTGCCCCAGCGCGACAGCGGACGATGCGCGTCCAACCACCACACGACGCGAGCATCGCGATGGCCGTTGCATTTCGGCGACTCCGGACGGCCCAGGCCAAGCACCTCGACCTCGGCGCCCGCCTGCGCGACGGCATCGATCAGGCCGCCCGTGTAGACGAACTGGCCGCTGTAGCGCGGCTCGGGATCGGCGTAGGTGAGCCAGAGGCAGCGGACAGCCAGCCCCCGGCGCCCGTCGGGACGACACCGGTCAATAGGCATACCGTCCGGTGAAGCCGCCAAAGATGGTGCGCAGGATGATTGCGAGGTCGAGGCGAATCGACCAATTCTCGATATAGTAGAGATCATGCTCGACCCGTTTGCGGATCTGCTCGACGGTTTCCGTCTCACCCCGCCAGCCGTTGACCTGGGCCCAGCCGGTGATGCCGGGCTTCATGCGATGCCGCGAATCGTAGTACCGGACGGCATCCTGATAGAGCAGCCGCCCGGCCTTCGCGGCGAGCGCGTGCGGCCGGGGGCCGACGATTGACATCTCGCCGCGCAGGACGTTGAGGAACTGCGGCAGCTCATCGATGCTGGTGCGCCGCAGGAAGGCGCCCAGGCGCGTGACCCGCGGATCGTTGCGCCGGGTCAGCTGCTCGGCGTTGTCGTCCCGCAACGCGTGGTACATGGTGCGGAACTTCAGCACCTCGATCAGCTTGTTGTTGAAGCCGTAGCGCTTCTGCCGGAAGAACACCGGCCCCGGGCTGTCCAGCTTGATCAGCAGGGCGACGGCCAGCATCAGCGGCGAGATCAGCGCCAGGATCGCCGCTGCCAGCACGCGGTCCTCAACTTCTTTGGCGATCCGGCGCCAGTCGCGCAGCGGCCGGTCCATGACGTTCAGCAGCGTCAGCCCGCCGACATGGCTTACGTCGAAATGGCCGAGCTGCAGGCCGAATTCGCCCGGGCACAGCCGGACGTCGACGGGAACCAGGTTGAGCTTGTTCAGGGCCGCCGCCAGCCGCAGGTCGGCCGACAGCGGCAGCGCCACGATCACAGTGGTGATCCCCAGCCGCCTTATGTCGGCCACGAGATCATCGACATCGCCCGCGATCCGATGACCCAGGCAACTCGTCGCCGGCACCGGGCCGTCGAACTGGTCGTCGTAGATGCCGGCGATGCGGAAGTTCGCGTCGTGCCGAGCGCTGAGCTGCATCAGCAGCCGCCGCGCGATCGGGCCGGTGCCGAGCACGGCCACAAGCTCGCCGAGCCTGCCGTCCCGCTTCCACCTGCCGATCAGCAGATAAAGCACTACCCTGACTACGGCGAGTGCCGCGACGCCGCCCGCGAACCAGACGGCCAGCCAATGTCCCGCGGCCGTGGCCGGTATCCCCGCGAGCAACGCCACTAGTATCAGCGTGCCCAGGTTCATGAGCCCGCCGCCCGCTACCGGGGCCAAGGCGCCGACCAGCCGGCCCAACCCGTCGAACTTGTAGGCGCCCAGGAGGTGAAGGAAGTTGACGCCCAGCACCGTGCCCAGCGCGATCACCACGCCGGCGGCGCGCCAGTCGAATTCGGCGCCGAGCGAACCCCAATGCGCCGACGCGAAACCCGCGAGCAGGATCGCGCTGCCATCGATCGCCATGAGCAGGCGCGTCACGATCGGAGCCGACACCGTCTTGCGCGGCCGCGCCGGCTCGCGCAGCGACGCGCCCGGCGTCTCCGCGATCACCATGGTGGCTGTTGTCGACCTGGCGCGGTTAATCATGGAGCCGCCTCACTTCAGCGCGATGCGCGCTTCGGTTCTGCAGAGGGGTGTCGATGCAGCTATTCACCCAGCGACCGTCGCGGCCGGAGTGCCGCGCATGTCTTGGAGCGATTCTCCATATCGAGCGGCTCCGGTCTTGTGATCAAGTTGAGGCGGTTGCACTGCATGAATCGTGTCATCACGGTGCGTTCATTGCGTCCCGTTCGCCACATTGCCGTTCGCCGCATTGCAGGCTTCGGATCACCATCGATGCGAAGTCGTGCGGCGTACGGTCGGCAACGAACGATCGCGCCGCCACAGGCTCGACAAAGCTGCGCGGCCCTTCGGTGACCATGCGCTCGATGCCGGCCGCGAGGCTGTCGGGGTCCGTCGTGTCGGCGGTGAGGCCAAGCTTGTGGTCACGCACCAGGCGGCCCAGCAAGCCGAAATCCTGGGTCAGAAGCGGCAAGCCCGCCCGGGCCGCCCACAGCAGTACGCCGCTGGAGCCGACAAACCTCTGGTAGGGCGCCAGCACGACGTCGTTTGCCAAGATCAGGGAGTCGAGCTCGTCTGCCGGTAGCCACCGGTCGTCGACCCGCAGCGACAACGCCGGCCGCAGGTCGCCAATCCGGCGCACACGTTCGGCGACCTGTTGGCGCAGCGCAGGATCGATCCGACCGGCGACGGTAATCGCGATGCGGGATGACAAGGCCGGGTTGATCCGGTCCAGAGCATCGAGCAGCACCAGCAGACCCTTGCGTTCGGTCAGGTAGCCGAACAACACGAAGCTGATCCGTCCCGTCGATGTCGCCGCGCCGGCCGCGTCCGGCCCACGCCTGCTCACCCCGGGATATGCCGGATCGGGGATCGCCTGCACTTTGCCCCCGTGCCGGTACCGGCGCCTGGCGTAGTCTGGAAAATAAGGATCGAGCGACAGCACGGCGCGCACGTCGCGGTTCAGCAGCATCAGGCGGTAGAGGACGGTCTTGCGCAGGTCGCGCATCCGCTCCGGCAGGCTGGGTCGATACGGCCCGATCCCGGCATAGTGCACCGATGGCCGGAACAGTATGCCTGACACCGGCTTGCCGCCCATGCCCAGCCCCAGGGCCAGCGGCACGCACAAGAGATCCAGCGACAGGAAATGTCCGGCCTGGGCACCGGTGCGACGCAAGTATCGGCGCATGACCCACCAGCGCGCAAAGGCCGCCAGCGTCAGGAAGCGCCGCGTGCACAGCCATCGCTCCAGCGCCCGCAGCGGCACGACCCGTACCTTGTCGCGGTCGGCTGCAGACAGCCCGGCCGTCAGGTGCACGCACATGTCGGCAGCCACGAGGAGGGAGACGACAAGCTGCTGCGGCGCGCCGGCAGCGAATGCCGCGAGGTGCTCCAGCCACTCTCGCGGATGCCCCTCGGCATCGGTCTCGAGGACCAGGATGTGGCGTATGGCGCCACTGGACGCCGGTGTCGCGGCCTCAGCTCTGGCCCGGCGCGCGAACGATTCTGTCATCCCGAGCGCAGCGAGGGATCCAGGGGCGGCGCCTGGATCCCTCGCTGCGCTCGGGATGACAGACAAATGTGTGCCGGTTTGCTTACGCACGGGCGCAGAGCGCGTCGAGCCGCGTCACGAAGTCTCCCAGTACCTTTTGCTTCGCCAGGTGCCGCTCGACGAACAGGCGCCCGCGCTCGCCCAGCTCGGCGCGCAATCCGGCATCGCCGGCCAGCTGCAGCACCGCGTCGGCGAACGCCTCGGCATCGTTGGGCGGTACACACAGGAACGCACCGCTGCGATGCCGCAGCCGCCACAGCAGGCTTCCGGGATGGGCGGTGGCCACGAACGGACGTCCGGCGGCCATGATGTTGAAAGCCTTGGACGGCACCGCGAAGGACGCCGCATCGGGGTCCTGCGGTACGAGGTGGATGTCGCCGGCCGCCAGGCCCTCGCTCAACCCGCCGTCGGGCAGCAGCGGCTCCAGGCTGGTGTTGGCCAGGCGTCGTTCCGCGATCTCCGTACGGATCGAGTCGGCCTGGTTGCCATTGCCGCGCAGGACGATCCGGATCCCGGAACGACGCGCCTGCAGGGCTTCGGCCAGCGCGATCACCTGGCTCAGCCCCTGCTTCTTGCCGAGGTTGCCGCTGTACAGCACGGTCATCGAGCCGCCCGCCCGCGGCGGCAGTGGCCGAATCTGGTCAGTGTCCACCCAGATCGGGACGACCTCGATCGGCGCCGTGACGCCGATGCGCCGCAGCTCGTCGGCCATCTCCGGCGAGAGCACGACCACCAGGTCGGCGCGGTTCAGCACCATCCGTTCGCAGGACTGCATCAGGCGCGCCAGCCAGCCACCGCCGACCATGCCCAATCCACGGGCAAGGCCGGACTGGATATCGTGCACGATGGCGACGCTGCGGCCATCGCGCACACGCGCCATCGCGCCCAGGGCGACGCTCAGGATCGACGGGCAGAGCGACAGCACGACGGCATGCCGCGCAACCCGCCCGGTCGCGAGCGCGAACGCGCCGTTCATCAGGAACCAGGCTTCGCCGAGCATGCGCGATGTGGCCGAGCGGCGGCGCGGGATCCAGGCACCCAGGCGCTCGACGGCGACGCCGTTGAACATCTCGCGCATCGAGCGGCCTTTGCGATACTCCGGGAACACTTCCGACGCCGGGTAGTGCGGCAGGCCGGTCAGCACCGTCACCTGCCGCCCGCTTCCGGCCAGCCACTCCGCGAGGTCGGCGCTGAACGGCGCCGAGCCGATCAGTTCCGGGCGATAGTACTGGGTGACGAACAGAACCTGGGACGGCTGCATGCGCATCATCCGATGCGCGCCATCACGGGCCGCGCGTACTCGTAGGTCGCGGAGCCATGGGCATACCGGCGGTACTGCTTCGGGACCACCCGCGACATCACCACGCCGGCGACGTCGGCCTGCGCTTCGACGACCTGCTTCAGGGCCTCCAGCACGGCCTCCTGGCGCGTGTGGCCCCAGCGCACGACGAACACCACCTTCTCGACCATGCGGGTGAACGCCAGCACCTCGGCGCCGACCAGGACCGGCGGCGTGTCGAGGATGATCTGGTCATAGTCCGGCGCCAGCGCGTCCAGCACCACCCGCATGCGCTGCGACGTCAGAAGATGCGTGGCCTGGGGCGTCCATTCCCCGGCCGTGATCACGTCGACGCCGGAGAGCGCATCGTGGTGAACGAAGTCGTCAAGCTCGGCCGTCTCGCTGGTCAGCAGCGATGCCAGGCCGTTGCGATTGGAGCAGCGGAAGAGCTGGTGCAGCTTGGGGCAGCGCCAGTCGCAATCGACCAGGAGCACCCGCTTGCCGTTGCTGGCCAGCAGCCGGCCCAGCGACGCGACCATCACCGACTTGCCCTCGGCCGGCGCCGCCGAGGTGAACAACACCGTTTTGGGCGACTCGGCCACCTCGGACAGTTCGAGCCCGATGTGCAGCCGTCGCAGGGACTCGCTGTAGGGCGATGTCGGCTTGCGCAGCACATGGACCTGCGGCGGCGTGCCGCCGCTGAGGTGCGGCACCATGGCAATGACCGGCAGTCCGGTGGCGGCAACGATCTGATCGGCCCTGCGGAACGTCCGGTCGGCGCCCTCGCGCATCAGGGCGAACGCCGCGCCGACCATGGTGCCACCGATGGCACCGAGGAAGGCGAGCAGCGCTTTGGGCGGATATGACGGCGCGAAGGGTGCCCCGGCCGGCGACACGAGCTTGGCGCTGGCCTGCTGGATATCCTCCTGGCCCATCGTCTGCTTGGCCCGGTTGAGCATGGCCTCCAGCAGGTTGCGATTCACCACCGCATCGCGCTCCAGAGAGTCGAGCTCGATGGCGCGCTCGTTCACGTCGCCCATCTGACCCTTGGTCTGCTCGAAGCTCTGCTTGAGTGAGTCGTAGCGCGCCGCGGCAGACCTGGCCTCGCGTGCCAGGCCGTCGATCACCTTGGCCACCTCGGCGGCGACCCGCCCCTGGATGTTGCCCACCTCGGACCGCGCATTGATCATCAGCGGGTGGCGCGGGCCGTAGGCGGCGGCCAGCTCAGCCGCCTTGCGCTCCGCTTCCGCCTGCTGCTGCTTCAGTGCCGCGATCAGCGGCGAGCGCAGCACCTCCGGCACGCTCTCGCCGCCCATGCCGCCGCGCTGCAGGGACTGCGCCTCGCGCAAGCGGGACTCCGTCTCCTGCTTGGCGCTCTGGGCCTGCATGAGCTGTGTATTGAGCTCGGTCAGCTGCTGCGACGTGACGCCGGTGACCTGCCCCTTGTAGAGCCCGTAGCGCCGGCGATATTCCTCGACCGCCTGATCCGACTTGCGGACCTGATCCCGCAGCTCGGCGATACGGCCTTGCAGGAACTTCTCGACCCGTTCCGCAGCCTTGATCTTCTCCTGGCGTTGGTACTCCAGATAGACTTCGGTCAGCGTGTTGGCGATGGTCGCGGCAGTGTCCGGGTTCTGCGAATCGGCCTTGATACTCAGCACATGCGACCGCCCGAGCGTCACGACGTCGACCCGTGACAGCAGGCGATCGATCATGCGGGCTTCGCGTGCCTTGGCCGGATCGATCACCGATCCCGGGGCATCCCCCCGCAGGCGGGCCATCAAGGCCGACGGACCGTATTCGGCGAGGAATTTCGACCATCGTGACGGGGTCTGCAGCTCGATATTGAATTCCGGGTCGTCCTCGAGCTTCAGCCGCTGGATCACCTGCTTGGCAACACCCCGCGAGAGGATGATGTAGCCCTCGCTCTGGACCCGTTCCATGTCTGGCGTCATGTCGCCCAGGATCGACTCGATGTTGTTGTTGAAATAACGCGGCGCCGGTATGCCGACCTGAATCCGCGCTTCCGCGACGTAGTAGGATGGCAGCGTAAATGCAACGGCTGCCGCGCCCCCTCCTACCAGGATCGCGCAGCCCGCGATCAGCCAGCGATGCCGCCACAGCCGGCGGATCGTATCGAGGAAATCCTGCTCCCGCTCCGGCGGTGTGTATTGCACCGGTTCCAGCGCGATAGGCCTCTCCCGCGGGACGAGACGGCGCCGTCCACGGGTGCGATCAGGAAGCTGCATCATCAGAAATATCGCTCCCGGACCATGATGACGTCACCGGGCTGCACCAGGGTTTCCTGGTTCGCCGTGATCCGCCCGGCCTGGCCACTCTGGTCGTTGCGCTTGATGTAGAACGAGCTCTCGCGCGCCCGATAGGTGAAGCCTCCAGCAAGCGCGATCGCGTTGATCACTATCATGCCCGAGACATACGGATAGCTGCCGGGGTTCTTGACCTCGCCGACGATGTAGAACGGCCGGCGCGTCATAACCTCGACGCTGACGCTGGGGTTCCGCAAGTAATCGGGATGCAGCTTGGCGACGATCGCCCGCTCGAGCTGGGCCGGTGTCATGCCCATCGCGGGGACCTGCCCGATCAGCGGAAAGGCCAGCATGCCGGAGCCATCCAGCGCATACTCGCCGGTCAGGTTCTGCTGGCCATAGACGATGATGCGCATGCGGTCGCCGGCGCCGAGCTTGTAGTCCGAGGACCGGTCGATGGCCCCACCCGGCGGCGTCACACCACCGCGGGGCGTGGTATCGGAGAGTTGCGCCCACGCAGTCGTCGCGCATGCGGCGCCGGCCGCGGCAACGACCGTCGCCGCAACCAGGCCACGGCGCGGAATCGACCTCACGATTCTGACGTTGGCCATGTCATCACCTGTGAGACTGGTCGACGCTGCTGCCGTCGGTGAGGTCGGCGCAGCAATCGCACGTTCGGATGACATGTCGTGTACTGCCAAAACACGCAGTGATGTTGTGACCAAAACGGGGGCAGTCGCCGGCCGCAAAAATGCCACCGTGGCGCCGCATCAAGCCTTCTCCCCGCGAAGGCGGGGAGAAGGTGGCGCGAAGCGCCGGATGAGGGGCTTCGCGACGCTGCGAACCGCGTGATCTGATGGCGGCCACACGCTACGCGCTGGCCACTACAGCGGATCTGGCTTCAGCGCCGCGAAGCCCCTCATCCGCCCTTCGGGCACCTTCTCCCCGCCTTCGCGGGGAGAAGGCATGATGCGTCAAGCCCGTCCGTAGTTGTCGGCAATGCGTACGATGTCGTCCTCGCCGAGATACGGTCCCGACTGTACCTCGATCAGGTGCAGCGGCAGCTTGCCGGGGTTCTCCAGGCGATGCTCGGTACCGATCGGGATGTAGACCGACTCGTTTTCGCGCACCAGCATGCGCTCCTCGCCCCGCTGCACCATCGCCGTGCCTTGCACCACCACCCAGTGCTCGGCGCGATGATAATGCTTCTGCAGGCTGAGCTTGGCGCCCGGCTTGACCATGATGCGCTTGACCTGGAAGCGGTTGCCGGCATCGACGGTGCGATAATAGCCCCAAGGCCGGTGCGTGGTGGTGTGCTGGATCGGCTCCGGCCGGTTGCGTTGCCGCAGACGCTCGACCACGTTCGAGACTTCGGTCGCGGACCCGGCGCGCGCCACCAGGACCGCATCGTCGGTCGACACGATGACGATATCCTCCAGGTCGATGGCCGCCACCAGCTTGCTGTCGGACCGGATGTAGGAATTGCGCACGCGATCGAGCATCACGTCGCCATGCACGACGTTGCCGTCCTCGTCCTGCCGACCGAGCGTCTGCAGCGCCCGCCACGAGCCGAGATCGCTCCACGCCATGTCGACCGGCACCACGGCGGCGCGGTCGGTATGCTCCATGACCGCGCGGTCGATCGACAGTGAGGGCGCTTGCGCCAGCGCCGCTGCGTCGAGGCGGAAGAAGCCCAGGTCCTCGACGCCGCCATGCACCGCGCGCTCGCACGCGACCAGCATGTCGGGGTTGAGCCGGCCCAGATCATCGAGGAAATGCCTGGCGCCGATCAGGAAAATGCCGCTGTTCCAAGAGAACACGCCGCTGTCGATGAAGCGCTCCGCAGTGGCCCGGTCGGGCTTTTCCACGAAACGGTCGACGACGCAGACGCCGTCGCAACCGTCCAGGACGCGGCCGATCTGGATGTAGCCGTAGCCGGTATCGGGCCGGTCGGGCTTGATGCCGAACGTCACCAGCTTGCCGTCCCGTGCCGCGGCCACGCCGCGCGCGACGGCCTCATGGAAGCGCGCCACCGATCCGATGACGTGATCGGACGGCTGCACCAGCATCAAGGCATCGGGGTCGCGGGCCATCAGCCACAGCGCCACGGCGGCCACCGCCGGGCCGGTGTTGCGCGCCACCGGCTCCAGCAGGATCTGCTGCGGCCGCACGCTGACCTGCCGGAGCTGCTCGTCGATCAGGAAACGATGCTCGTCGTTGCAGATCACCACCGGCGCCGCGAACCCGACATCGCTCAGGCTGCGCAGCGCCGTCTCTTGCAGCATGGTCCGTTCCGACAGCAACGGCAGCAGCTGCTTCGGATAGGCCGCGCGCGACAGAGGCCACAGCCGCGTCCCGGCTCCGCCGGACAGGATCACGGGATGAATGAGCGCCGAGCCTGGGACCCGGAACCGGGCAAGATCGACGACCTCATCCATGTCGAAAATCCACTGCAACGTTGTCGGATGCCGGAAGCTATGACCCGCGACCCGCAACGACCAGTGATCAAGATGTGATGCGATCGGGGATCGGGGATCGGGGATCAGGGATCAGGGATCAGGGATCAGAGACGCAGCCCTGCTTTTTTGATACCTGATACCTGATCCCTGATCCCTGATCCCTGATCCCTGATACCTGACTACGACGTGCCGCTCCGCGGCAGGGTAATGCGGATGCAGAGACCGCCGCCCATGCGGTTGGTCGCAGTCACGCGCCCGCCCAACGCCTCGACGTTGCGACGCACGATCCACAAGCCGAGGCCCGCGTGGTTCGCCGGCGGCCGACCGTGCGGCATGTCTGGGAGCGCCTCGGCACCCGCCTCCGGCGTCGCCGACTTGGGCCGCGACGAGAAGTACCGTTCAAAGATGCGGTCAAGCCTCTCGGGGGCGACGCCCGGGCCTTCGTCTTCGATCCGCAAGTCAGCCGTTTCCGCCTCCGCCGTCAGCGTCACGATGAGGGTCGCTTCGGTGCCCGAGAAACTGATGGCGTTGTCGAGGACGTTCTGCAGGACGACCTCTAGCATGCCGGCACCGGCACGCACCATCATCTTGTCGTCGAGGCGTCGCACCAGCCGGATCCGGCGGCTGGCCAATATCTCGCGGTAGTGCACCAGAGTATCGCCCACGAGTTGGGTCAGGTCGACGCGCCGGCGCGGCGAATCGATCAGGTCGGCGGTGTTGATATCCAGCCGCTGCGCGGCATTGACCATCGTCTTCAGGCGATCGACTGACGCGTCGATGATTTCCAGCGCTCGTTGCGAGCGCTGGTCATCCGCAGGCATGCGTCGACGGATCGGCTCCAATGCCGACTGGATCGTCGCCAGCGGAGTCTTGAAGGAATGGGCGTTGTCTTCCGCCGTCTGCCGCATGTCGCGCGCCACACGGCGCAACTCCAGCACCAACCGGTCGAAGTCCTGGGCCACGCTGGAAAGCTCCGGCACGACGTTACGGGTGGTGAAGGCATACTCGCCGATCCGCCCCTGACGGATTTCATGCGCCACCTCGCGGAACCGGCGCAGGCTGCGGCGGATGCTGATTGCGACCAGCGCGGCCACCAACGCCATGACGAGGTAGATCAGGGCGGCAACCCGGATCTCCCGCGTCTGCCAGTACGGCCGACCGATGGAGGTACTGAGAAACTCGGATGTCGTATGCGCCGAGATCAGGACCCAGCAGCCGGCGCCGGTCTTGATCGGGATCAGCGACGTCAGGACCTCGACCGTTCCGTCGGGCTGCCGGTAGCGGATCTCGGCCTGCGACTCCCAGATGCAGGAGTCGGAGAGCCGCTTGAGGATGCCGCGCTGGGCCAGTTCGTCCAGCTCGCGGCCAACATGGCCGGCATCGACCCTGGGGGCCGATGCAACGTAGTAGAAGGCACGGTCGCCCTGGCCTGGCGCCGGCTGCAGCATCAGCTTCAGGACGGTGCCGTCGGCGCCGTACTTCTGCAGGTCAGTGTTCAGGATGTCCTGCGACGGTGATGCCATCTGTGCCAGGACCGGCGTGATCGCCTGGGCGATCAGCCGGCTGCGATCCTGGATGCTGCGCGTGACCAGGTCGCGCGTCTGGCTGTCGACGCTCTCCAGCCGTCCGTAGATGACGACGGGAAGCGCGATGAAAATGCCGACCAGCGCAATGAGTTTGAGCGTCAGGGATGCGCCGAGACGGCGCACCCCCGACATCACCTTATGCCGCGGCCGTGTTGGCTCGGCCCCATCTATAACCAAAGGAGGGGAAGTTCTCGATCTCGCCGAAATCGGCATCGATGGCGCGGAACTTGTTGCGAATCCGCTTGATTGAAGAGCGGACGTTCGTTCTGTAACCATCTTCGCCGCTCCCGGCGATGAAACCGACGTGGTGCATGCAGTCATAGACCGCCCGGTATGTCACGTACTCGCCGACACTGGACGCCAGCAGGTGCACGATGTTGAACTCGGTCAGCGTCAGGTTGACGTCGACATCGTTCCAGTAGGCCCGGCTGACGCGCGGCCGCAGCACCAGGCGGCCGCACTGCATGAGCTGCTCGGCCTGCATCTCCTGCGGCTGCTTTCCGGCCTCGACGATCAGCCGGATGCGCTTGGCGAGGATGCCGACGCCGCGCGACTTGTCGACGAAATCCAGGGCGCCGCGCTCGAGTGCCAGGCTTTCGTGCGCCCGCGTGGATTGCCCGGTCAGGAAGACGATCGGCAGATGGACGCCGCGACGCCGAAGCTTCGGCACCAGGTCGATCCCGGAGACCGCGGGCAGGTTCCAATCGAGCACGATGACGTCGCCGGCACCGCCACCGGCCATGTACTCCAGGACCGCCGCGCCGTCCGGCAGCGCGACGACGTCGAACCCGTGGTCCGCGAGCTCGGCACCGGCGACCTCGCGATAGTCGTCGTCATCGTCGACGAAGACCAGCCGCACGCGGTCGCCTGCTTCAATCGCCGCTTCACCTGGCCTGGCCGCGGGGTTGTATGTCGGCCAGGCAGGCGCGCTTTCCTTCATCAGTGTTGTTGTCATCGCTCCTCACCTCATAGGTCAGCGTTCCGAATTTCCTGGTCTGGACATCCGGATACAGGGAAAGGTTCAAACTGCATCCTCCCTTTCGATATCGCCAGATCTTGGCCGGCGGGCGATCCTCCTCGGCCGCGGGCGGACCCAGCAGCGCGCGTACTTGTTGTTCGTCGAGTCCGATCAGGTTGACGGGTGTCCTGCCGTCGCCCTCCTTCGGGCTGGCGTCGCTCGAGGATTGCCCCAGGATCGTGCTGTCCGGCCGCGTCGACGTTCGAGGAGGTATCGAAGACGACGCCGATCGTACCGGCATCGTCTTGGTCGACTGACGCGAGGTGGATTGTTTCGAAGACTGGCTTGCAAATTGTGGCAGCTCGCATGCCGCGAGCGACAGGCTGCCAATGCCGAGAAGGGCCGGAACCAGGCGAATGCGACTCATGGTCGTTCCTACACATGTTGTCCGGCGCACCTGCTGCACTGCTGCGCAATGGTGCGTCAATCATGCACCGACCTGTGCATTCCCCCCTGTCCATTGTTGCGTCGACACTTGCGCATCGCGGTGAGCGCCAGCCGTGCCGAACGTCCGGTGTGCACGCGACGCGCTTCAGACCTGCCTGTGATGAATGACGCATCGGCGAACCGTCATGCCGACCATCCTGTCCATCTGTAGCTTTTTTGTGACCAATGTCGATAGCGCGGCGATAACGTGCGCCCGACGGCGAAGTTCCAGAACCCTGACGGCGGTGCGTCGAGCAAAGAGTGATTCACATTTGAGGCCAGTTTTTGGCGAAGGGTGCGACACGACATACAACGGAAGCAGATTTGTGGTCCGGCCACACGAAAGTCACGCGATCGAGCACGGATCGTGAGGACCCAGCGCCATCAATATTGACGGTGCTGCAAACAACTGCAGCTGAATGAGTTCGCTGAGTATCCGCGTCGAAGGTTCCACTTTAACGACGATGGTGTCGAGGAGCACTGAACTCAACAACGATGTCCTGTGCGATGCATGGCGCATGCCAACTCCGCAACGAGGCGTTGATCGACGCACGATGTCGCGCGATCCTCGCGTGGAAAAAGGGAGCGCCCATGGATTTCGATGTTACGCCCGAGCAGGAAGCGATTCGTGAAACGGCGCGCAAATTCTCCCGCGACAGGTTGTCGCCCGGCTACGCGACGCGTGAAGCGATCGGCAACATCGATCGAGCGCTGGTCCGCGAGATGGGCGCACTGGGGCTGATCGGGCCGGAGTTGCCGCAACGCGTCGGCGGCCTGGGCGCCGGCGGTATCACGGCGGGGATCGTCATCGAGGAGGTGTCGTATGCCGACATGAATGTCGGATACATCTGCCTGCTGGGCTCGCTGCTGGGGATGCTTCTCTCCAGCCACGCGCGGGCCGACATCGCCGAGTCGCTGGTGCCGAGAATCATCTCCGGCGAGGCCATCGTGGCGCTCGCTCTCACCGAGCCGAGTGGCGGCTCTGATGCGGCCAGTCTTGCCATGAGCGCGCGGCGCGACGGCACCAGCTATGTGCTTAGAGGTGAGAAGACATCAATTTCGCTCGCCACCCAGGCCGACCACGCCGTCGTCCTTGCGCGCACCGGCCAAGCCACCGAGCGTGCCCGCGGCGTGACGGCGTTCGTGGTGCCGCTCGACGCGCCGGGCATCTCGCGCACCGCGTTCAATGACGTGGGCTCGGGCGCCGTCGGGCGCGGATCGATCTTCCTCGACGATGTCCGTGTCGACGAAGCCTGCCGCATCGGCAACGAAGGCGCCGGCTTCCATCAGGTCATGAACGGTTTCGACTACAGCCGCGCCCTGATCGGCCTGCAGGTGCTGGCGGCAGCGCGGGCCTCGCTCGACGAGACCTGGAAATACGTCACCGAGCGGCACGCCTTCGGCAATCCGCTGGCGAAGTACCAGGGCGTCACCGAGCCGCTGGCCGAGGCAGAGACCATGCTCACGGCGGCGCGGCTGCTCTGCTACAACGCGCTGTGGCTGCGTGACCAGGGACGCCCGCACACGGCTGAGGCGGCGATGTGCAAATGGTGGGCACCCAAGGCGGCATTCGAGGCTGCGCACCGCTGCCTGCTCACCCACGGCCACGCCGGTTTCAGCCGCGACCTGCCGCACCAGCAGCGCCTGCGCGACATCCTCGGCCTGATGATCGGCGACGGCACGGAGCAGATCCAGAAGATGATCATCGCCCGCGAGAAGATCGGCAGGATCGCGGTGCCGTATTAAGAGGACAGAGGACAGAGAACGGAGGACAGAATGAGAGCGGTTTCTCATTCTGTCCTCTGTCTTCCGTCTTCTGTCCTCTGGCCGTCACCCCACCATGCTGTAGCCGCCGCTGACGCTCAGAACCTGGCCGGTGATGTAGCCGGCGGCGGTGTCCGAGGCCAGGAACAGCGCGGCGTTGGCGACCTCGTGCGGCCGGCCGATGCGGCGCAGCGGCAGCACCTTGGCGACCCTCTCCAACTGCTCGTCGGTGAACATCGCCCCCTTGCGCGCCCACATGCTGTTCTGCCCGACCTCCTCATCGCCTTCCGGCACCGTCACGCCCGGACAGACGGTGTTGCAGCGGATGCCGTAACGGCCGTTCTCCTTGGCGATCGTCTTCATGAAGGCGTTGATACCGGCCTTGATGCCGCCATACACCGCCTCGCGCGGCTCACCCTGCCGGCTCGCGTCGGAGCTGATCGAGACGATAGCCCCGCGCCCGGCCTTGATCATGGGATCGAGCACGGCACGGGTGCAGTTCAGCACGCTGAAATAGTTCACGCGGACGATCTTCTCCCAGAAGTCCGGCGTCGTCTGGGTAAAGAACGTGAGCTGATCCCAGCCGACACTGTTGACCAGAACGTCGACGGCGCCAAAGCGATTCACCGTGGCGTCGACCATCTTCTGGACCTGCGCGAAGTCCGTCACGTCGGTCGGCACCGCCTCGGTCGCGCCGTTGCCCAGCCGCCGCGCTTCCTGTGCCACAGCCTCGCCCTGGGCAGCATCAAGCTCGGCGACGGTCACGTTGGCGCCTTCGCGCGCGAAGCCCAGCGCGATCGCTCGCCCGATGTTCGATCCGCCACCGGTAACGATGACGCTCTTGCCGGAGAGTCCCAGATCCATCGTTTCCTCGCCTGCCTCGTCAATGTGACGATCCTACACATCAGGCTGTCGGCATGCCACGCACGCGCTCCGCACTGCGAACCCTCAGGGAGCATGCCACTCCTGCGCTTCAACTTTGGTTGTTCACACTACTCCTCATCCTGAGGAGCGCGCCGCAGGCGCGCGTCTCGAAGGATGGGGAACCGCACCGGCGGTTCGAAAGCCGTTCGAAAGAACCAGCACGACTGTTGCCCACCCTTCGAGACGGCCGCTGCGCGGCCTCCTCAGGGTGAGGAGTAGTGTGAGCCCGCCAGCGCCCATCAACCGATGGTCAGGACCGGCGCCCGCAGCACGTCGGCGCGTGGCGTGACTCCGAGGCCGGGTGCCGTCGGCGCCTTCATCCAGCCGGCTTTGTGCTTCGGACCATCGTCGGCGACGCTGACGGTGTTGTAGCCGCTGACGTCGCTGGAGCTGAAGCGGAAAGCCTCCGGGGTCGAGTGCGCGAGGTGCGCGATCGCCGCGGTGACGATGTCGCTGCCGCCGCTGTCCTCGATGGTCATCGCAAGGCCCATCGCGACGCACAGATCACGCATCTGGCGCGCCACGTGCAGGCCGCCGACCTTGCTCAGCTTGATATTGACGACGTCCATCGCCTGGTCGGCGTGGGCCCGCAACAGCACGGCGATGCCGTCGATCGTCTCGTCGAGGATGAACGGGCGGCTGGTGCGGCGGCGGATGCCCAGGCACTCGCCATAACCGAGGCACGGCTGCTCGAGATAGAGGTCGATGTCCTCGATGGCGCGCACGACCCGCGCCGCCTGGTGCGGCAGCCAGCTCGTATTGGCATCGGCGACAAGCACTTCGCCCGGCTCGAGGCTTTCCGCGACGGCACGGATCCGGGCAATGTCGAGCGCCGGGTCGCCGCCGACCTTGATCTGGAAATGGCGGAAGCCCTCGCCACGGAACAGGGCGACCCGCTCGACCATGCGTTCCGGCGTGTCCTGCGAGATCGCGCGGTAGACCTTGACGGCCTCGCCGTGGCAACCGCCCAGCAGGGTCGACACCGGAACGCCGGTCGCCAGGCCAAGGATGTCCCAGCACGCCATGTCGAGCCCCGACTTCACGTAGGGATGGCCCTTCATGCGCTCATCCATCAGCCGGTTGATCACGCCGATGCGCGTCGGGTCATGGCCGATCAGGTGCGGCGCCAGCTCGGCGAGCCCGCTGCGCACGCCGGCAGCGTAGACCGGCAGATAGGCAGGACCGAGCGGACAGACCTCACCGTGGCCGACCACGCCGGCATCCGTTTCGAGTCGGACCACCGTCGAATCGTAGGCCTTGATCGACTTGCCGCCCGACCAGCTGTAGGTCCCTTCGCGCAGGGGCAGGTCGACCTGATGGATGGAAATCCGCGTGATCTTCATGCCGATTAGCCCCATTTGATCCCGGTTCCTTATACCAGCTTGTGCGATATGATGACTTTTGTACAAGCTGGCGCGCTCTCCATCCCCATGAGATCAATCCGCCTGGTGACGATCGGCATGTGCCCGCATCTGAATTCCGCCGTGGAGCCGTTCGCATCTCGAACTTCCGTTCAAACGAATGACCCTCTCCTCGGAGTCATGCAGCGGTGACACCTGAAGAGGCGGTGCGTGACGGAAGCGAAGCGATTTCCCGTGAAGTGCGCCTGGACGTCGACGGACGAACCGTGCCCGCGCGCATGGGCGAGACGGTGGCGGCCGCGCTCACGGCCGCAGGCATCAGGGAGTTCCGCGACACGGCGCGCGGTGCGACGCGCGGCCTGTTCTGCGGCATGGGCGTTTGCCAGGACTGCCTGATCACGGTGGACGGCGCGGCCAATCGCCGTGCCTGCATGACCAAGGTGGCCGGCCCACACGTGGTGCGGCGCCAGACATTCCCCGGCGATCTGCCGTCATGCGCCGGCGGTGCTGCACCGATCACGGTCGGCGACTTGCCTGTGCGACGGCCTGACGTGCTCGTCATCGGCGGCGGTGCCGGCGGCCTCTCGGCAGCGGCCATGGCGGCGGAGGCTGGCGCCGGCGTGGTGCTGATCGACGAGCGGCCACGGCCGGGCGGGCAATACTACAAGCAACCAGCCGCAACGCGTCGCTCGACCGCGGATATCGGGGCCGATGCGCAATTCGATGGCGGCCGCGCACTTATTGCCCGCGCGCGTCAGGCTGGCGTCGAAATCCTCGCGGGTGCTGAGGCCTGGGGTGCCTTCGCCCCGATGACGATCGGTGTCACGACACCGACAGGCTCGACCCTGTTCCAGCCCAGGCGCCTGATCGTGGCAACGGGCGCCTATGAACGCGGCCTGCCCGTGCCTGGCTGGACCCTGCCCGGCGTGATGACCACGGGTGCCGCCCAGACGTTGCTGAAGACCGATGGCGTGCTCCCCGGCCGACGCGTCCTGGTCTGCGGCAACGGCCCCCTCAACCTGCAGGTAGCACTGGAGCTCGCCCGTGCCGGGGCCGAGATCGTTGCCGTCGCCGAGCTGGCGGATCGGCCCGGCCTGTCTCGTGCAGGTGCGCTGTGGCGCATGTTGCGCAACGCGCCCGACTTGGCGTGGCAAGGACTGCGCATGATCGGCGAGCTCAGGCAACGGGGCATTCCCCTCCTGCACGGACACGGGCTGGCGCGCGTGCAGGCCCAGGCCGCGGTGCTGGTTGCAACCCTGGGAAAACGCGCGCAGCACGGGCTGAACCCGAGCCGGCCCTTCACGGTCGACATCGTGCTGATCGGCTATGGCTTCATGCCGTCGAACGAGGTGCTTCTGGCGCTGGGTTGTCGCCATGATTTCGATCCCGCCCGCGGCCATCTCGTGACACAGCGCGGTGATCAGTGCCAGACCAGCATTCCCGGTGTCTACGCCGTCGGCGATTGCTGCGGCCTCGGCGGCGCCAACGCGGCACGCGAGGAAGGGCTGATCGCCGGTGCGGCCGCGGCACGCGCACTTGGACGAACACTGTCGGCCGACGCCAGCCGGGCCCTGGCGGCGGCGCATGTCCGGCTGTCGCGGCATCGGCGCTTCCAGGCCGGGCTTTGGCAGCTGTTCGCGGCGCCACGGCTGCACGCCGAGCTGGCGCAGCCCGACACGATCATCTGCCGTTGCGAGGAGGTCACGCTCGGTGCCATCGATGCCGCGCTGGCCGACGGCTGGCCCGCCATCGGCGAGGTCAAGCGCCGCACGCGGCTGGGCATGGGCCGCTGCCAGGGCCGCTACTGCGCGTCCGTCCTCGCGGCGATTCTCGCCGAGCGCCGGGCGCGGCCCATTGACGAGCGCGCATTCTTCGCGCCACGCGCGCCGATCAAACCCGTCGCGATCCGCGATCTCGTCCGTGCGGCGCCGGCCGCGGACGACCGGCAAGCGACGTCGTCATGACCATCGCGGGCGCTCATCGGACGCAGAACCAAACTCCTCCTCACCCTGAGGAGGCCGCGAAGCGGCCGTCTCGAAGGGTGGGCTACAATCGAGGTGCTGCGCTCGCTTCGGTTCCGGACCGCCGTTCAGTTGCCCACCCTTCGAGACGCGCTCCTTCGGCGCGCTCCTCAGGGTGAGGAGAGGTTGATCGAACAAAGCCATGACCCGGCTCCCCGACCAGCGCCAGAAGCCGCCGAAGGATATCGGCACCGTAATCGTCGGCGGCGGCATCGTGGGCATGTGTCTGGCGTGGTTCCTGGCCGGGGAAGGCGCCGATGTCGCCGTGCTCGACGACGGCCGGCACGCCGGCACGATCGCCAATGCCGGCGGCCTGCACGTGCAGCTGCAGAGCCGCTTCATGCGGCTCTATCCCGAGATGGTGCCGGCGTTCGAGGAGACGCTGCCCTTCTACCCGCGCGCGGTGCGGCACTGGCAGGAGGTCGCGGCGCGCCTGGGCGAAGACATCGAGCTGGCCGTCACCGGCGGCCTGATGGTGGCGGAGAGTCGCGAGCAATACGATTTCCTCGCGGCGAAGTGCCGGCGGGAGCAACAGCTCGGCCTCGAGGTCGAAATGCTCGATCGCAGCGCGCTCGACCGGATCGCGCCCTATCTCGGCCCGACGATCGTCGGCGCGGAGTTGTGCCCGACCGAGGGCAAGATCAGCCCCCTCCTCGCGAACCAGGCCGTGCGACGCAAGGCGCTGTCGCACGGCGTCGTCCACTGCACCGAAACGCGGGTGACAAGTCTGGAGCGTGTCATCGAAGGCTTCGTCGTCGGCACGACGGATGGCTCGACCCGCGCCGCCCGCGTGGTCATTGCGGCAGGCGCCGGCTCGACGGCGCTGTCGGCGATGCTCGGCCGTCGCGTGCCCGCCCGCGCCGAGCCGCTGCACATGAACATCACCGAAGCCACCGAGCCGCTGATCAAGCACATGGTGCAGCACGCCGACCGGCAGATCACCATGAAGCAGCTTGCGGCCGGCATGGTCGTGATCGGCGGCGGCTGGCCGGCGAGCCTCGTCGGCCCCGAGGAGGATCCGACCGTCGAGATCGAAAGCCTGATCGGCAGCCTGAGCCTGGCGCAGCACGTCGTGCCGCGGGTCGGCGCGCTGCGCCTGATCCGAACCTGGGCCGGCGTCAACACCAGCGTCGACGGCAGGCCCGTGGTCGGCCCGGTCGCCGGCATACCGGGCCTGTTCTTCGCCATCCCCGGCGACGCCGGCTACACGTTGGGCCCGCTGACCGCACGCCTCGTCGCCGACACCATGCTCGGCCGCACGCCCGAGATGCCGATCGCGAAATATTCTGCCGACCGCTTCGCGTAGTTCCTTTTCGGACCGCGCGCGTCCACGCGCGCATTCGCTCGTAGCGCAGCGGTGAACGAAGTCCAGTCGGCGCTTCGCGCCGATGCGCGCGTGGACGCGCGCGGTCCGAAAAGAGAACCCTAACCCGGCAACGCCAGTGAGATGCGGTGCGCCGCTTCCAGCAGCTCGCTCAGCACGCGGGTGCGCATGTCCTCCGGCGCGACGCGGGCGGAGGGGCAGCAGACGTTCAGCGCCGCCGTGATGTTGCCGGCGCGGTCGCGGATCGGCACCGACACCGAGCGCAGGCCGACCTCCAGCTCCTGGTCGACGATCGACCACCCCTGCCGGCGCGTCTCCTCGATGATGTCGCGCAGCTTGACCTTCGACGTCACGGTGTTGGGCGTGAACTTCTGCAGCTTCACACCGGCGAGCCAGGCGTCCAGCTCCGGCTCGGAGAGGCCGGCAAGCAGCACGCGCCCCGTCGACACGGCATGGGCGGGCGCGCGGTTGCCGACGCTGATGCCGACATTCATCACCCGGCGCGAGGCGGCACGCGCCACGTAGACGGCCTGGTCGCCGTCCAGCACGGCAGCGAAACAGGACTCCTCGAGCTTCTCCGACAGCTCGTTCAGCACCGGCTGGGCGATATCCCAGATGTCCATCGACGCCAGCGCCGAGAACCCCAGCTCCAGGATCTTCGGCCGCAGGCGGAAGTACTTTCCGTCCGTCTCGACGTAGCCTTCGCGCACCAGGGTCAGGAGGAAGCGGCGGGCAGCCGCGCGATGCATGTCGGTGCGGTCGGCGACTTCGCTCAACGTCATGCTGGGCCTGGACCGCGAAAATGACCGGATCACTTCGAGGCCGCGGGCCAGCGAGCTCACATAGTCACCACTGTCTTGTTCGGGGACGGCTACATCGGACATGCGTCTTCTTCTCTATTCGCTTCAGGTGCCGAAGTGTAAGTCTGAACATATGTTCGCACACCGTCCTCACCAATGCAAACCACACGCTACCCCGCCTTGGCCGCGTTCTGATCAAAATCCCTGAAAAATCTCGCAATCCCCTTGCCAAACCAGCCCGCGGCTTTCAATATTTCCGCACGGATGTTCGGAAACGAGGGGGGTTCCAACGCCCGGTGCCGCACCACAGACGTGCGACCGCACGCCAATTTTTCTCGGGACGGGAGGGAAACATGACGAAGGGGATGACGCGTCGCTCGGCGCTGACGGCGTTCGGCGCTGCCGGCGTGGCGGCCAGCGGCCTCCTGACGACCGCCAGGCCGGCGCCGGCGCAAGGCACGGTGACCCTGCGCTGGTGGTCGACGCAATCCGTGCCGGCGCAGCTTGAGGCCTACAAGTTCCAGATCGCTACCTTCGAGGCGGCCAATCCCGGCATCAAGTTCGTGTTCGAGCCGACCTCGAACGAGACCTACG
>Ga0187894_10002421_pt1 | contig 22339 bp, 18 predicted proteins | sample GBC1701081metaG_FD_136650 | JGI IMG/M metagenome (GOLD analysis project Ga0187894, IMG submission 136650) | White microbial mat communities from a lava cave in the Kipuka Kanohina Cave System on the Island of Hawaii, USA - GBC170108-1 metaG ... | reverse complement strand
GAATCCGTGATCGCGATCAGCAGAATCGCTGATCGGAATCAGGAGAATCGGCGATCGGCTTGCCGCGGAATCAGTGATCGGCTTCAAGGAGAATCAGCGATCACCTTCCAGGAGAATCCGCACCTAGCCTCTGCCGCACCACGGATCTGCGTGATCGCAGCTCCTGGAAGCGGTAAGACGAAACGCATCCTCCTACCGAAAGTCGCCCAGATACTGTCTGACGAGGCGATTGACCCCAGTAGTGTCTTGCTTTTGTCGTTTTCCCGTTTGTCTGCTCTGGACCTCAAGGCAAGGCTCGAGTCGGAATTGCCACGGGCCCCGCGGGCTTCTACAGTTCATTCATACTGTCTCGGGTTTCTTCTTTCGGAGAACAACCATGACATACGAGGCCGAATCGAAAGCATCCTTCTCGAGTTTGAGAAGGAGGCGTTGATCGCTGATCTGAGCCTACAGCTGACGGGTCTGGGCAAGCGCAACGTGCGTCGGATGCTCGGTGAATTCGCTGCTGGATGGGCTACACGGCCGCATGAAGAAGTATTCGATGAGGACGATACGCGGCGGGCATTCAAGGCGGCAGTCGTGCGCTGGCTGGAGGATCACAGGGCTTCCATGATGGAGGAAATCGTCTATCACGCGGTGTCACTCGCTCAGCAATTGCCCGAGTCGCGGTTCATCGATGGACCGCAGTTCATCTTGGTCGACGAGTATCAAGACCTGAACGAACTGGAGCAAGCCTTCGTCGAGGCGCTGGCGCGCAAGTCAAGGCTCCTACTGGCGGTCGGAGATCCGGACCAGTCGATCTACAGCTTCAAGTATGCCCACCCCCGGGGTATCGTCGAGCTTGCGAGGACTGCCCAACCCTATGTGCATGCGACAACAGGTCGATGCCCACGTCGGGTTGTCTACTTCGCTGCTCAGATCCTCCGACAGGCCAATCCAGGACGCGCCACACTCCTGGATGCCGGTGAGAACGTCGGAGAGGGGGAAGTGCACCTCGTGGTGAAGGCGGAGCAGGTAGGCGAGTTCAGGCATGTACTGCTTTCGATGGCGGACCGACTCCGTGCGGGGGTGCGGCCGAAGGACATACTGCTGCTGGCTCCGAGACGACGGTTGGCGGCTGCTTTTACCGAGTATGCCACCGCCCACGCCGCCGAAGCAGGGGTCCCAGAAGGGGTCAAGTTTAGCTGCGTCCAGCGTCCTGAGTTCAGCGATCTCGAACAAGAGCGAATCCTGCTCATCGGACTCGTCGTGAACCCCACGTCGATCTTGCGTCTTCGCACCTACCTTGGGATAGGTGACGACAACGCTCGGGCGGCGGAGATACAGGGACTAAAGGACCGTTTCGGGGGGCTTCCGCAAGCGCTCGAACGGGCAACTGTCGAGGAGATACCAGCTAGGAACAAGAGGTTGCGAGGAGCGTGCCAGCGCCTAGTGAACTTGAGGGGGTTCTTGGCAAACCACCGGGAGGCTGAGGACGTCGAGGCGGTGCTGAACGACCTCGTTCCTCGTGACGAAGCGGCGCTTCAGAGTCTGCGGGCAATCTTTGACGGTCTGCGGGAGGAAGACGATACCATAAGCTCTCTCTATGGAAAGTTCCTGGACTTTGTACGCAGTGTCCCATCTGACGATCAGACTATCCGGACCATGACGCTGAGGGGATCGAAAGGACTCGACGCCGATCACGTGTATATCGTTGGATGTAATAGCGGCAACTTGCCTGGACCGAATTTTTCCCCGCATCTCACGGACGCTGATCATCTTCAGGAGCAAAGACGGTTGCTGTACGTTGGGTTCACGCGAGCGAAGGCATCCTTGACCGTGAGCTGGAGTCGCTTGATACCGCTGGAACAGGCGTTTGGGTCAGCCACTTCCCGGCTTGGTGTCGTAACCAGGGACGGCCGGAAATACGCAAGAGTGGGGCTTTGCGAGTTCCTGCAGAATCTCGCCGGTGTTCAATGGGAGACGTGACCATTCCTCCGGAAAGCGGAGTCATCCAGCGTTCATCCCTGTCCAAGTTGGCAAGATTCACCCCCTTGACCAGAGGGGAGTGGATCGACCTACGCAACCCTCCTAAGTATCCTCGCCCTCTGATTCAAGATTTCGTCCTCACCCTTGTCAGAATCGTCCTCCTTGGTATCCTTCTCGAAGAAGGAGCTGAGTCGTTGGGTGAACGCTGACTCCTGGAGCAGTATCTTGCCGAGAGCGGCAAGAAGCTTGTCCAAAGTTCGAGGTACGCCACGAAACGGGCTACCATTTGGATTCTGGAAGCGATTTGCTACCTGATGAAACGGCTCAGCCAGGCTGATTACGAGGTTTTTTCCGTCGACATGCCGGTTCGAGGTGACGAGCCCGAGCAATTCCCGCTTTTCGTCAGGTAGACCCAACTCGTAGCTAACGTAAGCGTCTCCAGCCAGTTCGAGGAAGCTGGAGAGCAGTTCCGGAAGGCGCTGTGGTGGGCCCTCTATCTGGTCCATGACATTCTGGCGCTCCAGCAGGAGCGCTTTTTTGCGTTCCTCGAACAAGTCCTTCTCGATCGTCCCGTCGAGGAAGGCATCCGTAAGTCGGGCGAGGCGATCCTTTAGCCTCTCAAGTCGGAGCCGGAGTGTCTCGGCTCTGGCTGCTTGCTCCTGGGACCAGTTCTCCCGCATGCTCTCGACGCGACTACGGAGGTACGGCTTCTCCCTCTCGCTGAACTGGAGCGGCAAGAGGGCCGCCTCGATCTCGTGCTCCACCGTCTCCTCCCGGATGTTGGTGATCGGGCAGCGCCGCGTGTGGCAGCGGTAATAGACGTGGCCCTTCTGTAACTCACCGACCAGGGAGTATCCACACGCCTTGCAGGTCAGCAGGCGACGGAAGAGGAACTCGTGCTTGATGATTTTCGCATGAACCTTGCCGGCAAGGGCCTGCTGCACTCGCTTGAAGATCTCGACTGACACCAATGGTCGGTGCCTTCCAGTGAACGTCTCACCGGTTGTGCGAAGACGGATCACTCCCATGTAGAAGGGATTCCTGAGGATGACGGATAACCCGTTGATCTTCATCTTGCCTCCGTTCCGGTTCCTCAGGCCAAGGCGATTCATCTCATCGACGACTGTCTCGAGTGTGTGCCCGCCGCTGGCGTACAACTCGAACGCCTTACGAACGAGCGGTCCCTTCAGGGGATCAATTTCCTTAGCGATGCCCTTCCCACGGTTAGAATAGCCGAGCGGCGCAGGCATCGGGAAGAGTCCCTGCTTGAACCGACCGTACATTCCCTTCTTCGTCTCTTGGCGCAGGTTACGAATGAAGTCGGCGGCGACCACGGCTTGAATGTCTGCGGAAAGCCGCCCGCCGCGGGTCTGGAGGTCCAGGCTCTCACTGGCGAAACGGACATCAATCCCGCGGTCGATGAGTTCGCCGAGGTCCGCCCAGTCGCGGAGGTTCCGGGCGCTGCGGTCGATCTTGTGGATGATCACTCCCGCAGCGTCACCCTCCTGCAGGAGCTTCAGCATCTCCGAGAAGACCGGCCGGCCACGCTTGGCCGCCGTCTCCTTTTCCTCGAACCAGCGCACAACCGAAAACCCCGCGCGCTGGGCGTACCGAGCGATGGCGTCGCGTTGCTCGGCGAGCGAAACGCCCTCGCCTTGCTTGGCCGTGGACACTCGGATATATGCGAAGAAATTGGCCACAAACTGTGGATGGTTACTGATCGGAGGCAGGTGTGAAAGTGGGCTTCATCTTACGGATTCCGCCGCCCTGTGTCAACGAGCGGAACTCTGCCAGCGCCTCCGGGTCGTTGACGATTCGCTCGGTGATCCGCGCGACCAGATCCACATACTGGTCGAGGGTCTGGGCTGCGGAGGCGATCGCCTGCTCATTGAGATCGGGATACAGGTCGTGGAGGCTCGGCGTCGTCTGGTGAGTCTGTCTGGCCATCCTCTCAGGCTACTCGCGTACGACGGACGAACGAAGGCGTCGCGATCCGGTCATCCCGGCATTCTTCGCGCCCTTCGTTGAACGGTCCGTAGGTCGTACTCTTCAGCGATATGGAGAAGCAGCAGGAACAGGTGAAGGATGGAAAGAAGCGCGATCGTCCCCGGTTCGTGGTCTCGGCTAGGCTGCCTGATGGCTCGCTTGCCGAGGCCGTCTACCGCCCCGACGAGCAGCGCACCAGCTTCTGTGTCTGGCGTGACCGTGAGGTCCGGTACGAGGAGCGGATCGCCGATGGCGATCAGATCCTGGTCCCATTCTCGGGCCGGAACAACCTCATCCGGAACGACGTTCTGAGGCTGCCTTCGATGGCCGAGGACTACGAGTCCGAGGCCGCCCTTCTCTACGAGATCCGCTCGTTCATCCACCGGTTCGTGGACGTTGGCGAGCTGTTCGAGGCAGTGGCCAGTCACTACGTGCTCCTCACTTGGGTCCACGACGCCTTCAACGAGCTTCCGTATCTGCGGGTGATAGGCGAGCCCGGAAGCGGCAAGACTCGGTTCCTCCTGACCGTCGGGTCGCTCTGCTACAAGCCGATCTTCGCGAGCGGCGCCTCGTCGGTCTCGCCGATCTTTCGCATGCTCGACGCTATCGGAGGCACCCTCGTGATCGACGAGGGCGACTTCCGCTCAAGCGACGAGCGGGCCGAGATCGTGAAGATCCTGAACAACGGTCACGCCCGGGGCTTCCCGGTCCTCCGAAGCGAACAGTCCCCCTCGGGCGAGTACAACCCGCGCGCCTACCGAGTCTATGGCCCGAAACTCGTCGCGACGCGTGGCTTCTTCCAGGACCGGGCGCTGGAGAGCCGGTGCCTCACGGAGGAACTGGGCCAGAGGCGGCTGCGGGACGAAGTGCCGATCAATCTGCCGCCATCGTTCCGGGCGCAGTCCCTGAGGCTGCGGAACAAGCTCCTGACCTTCCGGTTCCAGAACCTCGAGAAGGCCCACCTTTCCGAGCATCTCGTGGATCGCGCCATCGAGCCGCGCCTCAACCAGGTCTTCGTGCCCCTACTGTCCCTCGTCCAGGATGAAGCTACGCGTCGAGATCTTCAGGGCCTCGCCAAGCGGTACAACGAGGCGCTTCTCACCGAACGCGGCATGGACACCGAGGCGCAGATCCTGGAGGTCATCCGGGACATCCAGGCCCAGGGCTCCGGGCGGCTTCCCATCAAGGACATCGCCGACTGGTTCGCCGACCGGTACGGCGACGAGTACGAGCGCAAGGTCACGGCCAAGTGGATCGGCTGGGTGATCAGGAAGCGCCTTCGCCTCGCGACCCAGAAGAGCCACGGCATTTTCGTGATCGCCGATTCGGAGAAGCCGAAGCTCGATCGGCTCTTCGACCGGTACGGCGTCCTCGCCGAGGATGCGAGGCCCGCGACGGAGGTCCCGCCTCCTGAGGGGCTCCCCGGGGTAGACATGGGGGACAACGGGGACATCAAGTAAGACGGGCAGGGCCGTGTGGCCCATGGTTTTTAAGCGGCGAGAATCTGCGAGGTTGCGTGGGACTCGACGTGGCAGACGCTTCCCGATGTCCCCCAAGTCCCCGAACTCCACCCTCGACTCAACTCCTCGACCGACCGGCGCGAATCTTGCCGAGCCCGGCAGATTCCGCACCCTGTCGCCCTCTTGAAACTTCAGTAGGATTGGAGAAGATTCAAAGTGAGCGCAACTTCCTATGGCTCAAAAACTTAACAACTACCTCCTGACCTACCGCAAGCGGGCGGGACTCTCGCAGGACGAGATGGCGTTCCTGCTGGGAACAGTCAGCGGAACCCGCGTCTCCCGCTATGAGCGGTTCGGGCGAGAACCGGGGCTTCAGACGGCCCTGGCCTACGAGATCATCTTCGCCGCCGCCCAGCAGGACCTTTTCGCCGGCCTCTACGAGGAGGTGGAGCGAGGCGTCCTGTTTCGCGCCGGCAGACTTCTCGAACACCTGGACGGAGCCAGAGTGAGTCCGCCGGTTCGGCAGAAACTCGAAGCGCTCCAGGGCGTCATTTCAAAGAACAGCTAACGCCGCGAGGGCATGGAGGACCTGAGGAGGGAGGTACATCGTCTGTTGGCCGTCGATCCCACGACTCGTGGGTTCGGCTTCGCGGTGCTCGAAGGAGCCGCACGACTCATCGACTGGGGAACGAAGGACTCAGGGCGGGCCGACAGCCACGCAGTCCAACGGGAGATTACAGCCCTCCTTGACCGGTACCTGCCCGATGCGCTCGTCGTGGAGGACGTGACCCATAGGGATTCACGTCGCTGCACTCGCATTCGTGAACTGGTAGACAGCCTCCGGGACGAAGGTGAGCGTCGGGGCGTATCCGTCATCACGGTTTCCCGCGACCGTGTCCGGTCGGTCTTCGGCGGTGCGGTCGCCTCGAACAAGCATGCGGTCGCCGAGATCATCTGTGGGCACTTCCCAGAGCTCGTTCCTCGGCTACCGCCCCGGCGCAAGCCGTGGATGAGCGAGGACGCCCGATCGAGCATCTTCGATGCGGTCTCCTTCGCTCTCGTCTACTACTTCGAGAACACCGAAGCCGAAGCTGGGGCCAGGGGTGTATCAACTCAACCAGAATGAACTCCAAGCAAGGCCGCACCATTCTCGCCATCGATCCCGGAACGCGCTACATCGGCATCGCTGTCATGGACGGCGACGAGCTCGTCTACCATGGCGTGAAGACGCTCCGCCGCCGGTCGTCGCCCCACGAGGGCCTCGCTCAGGTCAAGGCGTTCACCCAACGGCTTCTGCGGGACTTCAACCCCGACCTTCTCGTCATCGAGAGGGCCTTCATGATTCGGAGTCGGACCGCGGGCCTCCTCAACGTGATCGTAGACGAGATGAGGGCGATCGGTGCCAGGCACGGCGTCACGGTCCGAACCCTTGCACCGGCTACCGTCAGGAAGCGCCTGTGCGGCAGCGGCCGCGCGACAAAGCGCGACGTGGCCCGGGCGATCGTGGACCGGTACCCAGAACTCCGCGTCTACCTCGGGCAGAACCGAAAGTGGAAGGAGAGGTTCCACGGAAACATGTTCGACGCGATCGCGCTGGGGCTGGTCGCCAGTCATGAGTCCTAGTCTTCAGCGCCTGCTTCGCGTAAGGAGGGTTGAGGTGAATTCCAGTGTAGCGGCTACAACAGAGAGCACGTACCGTGCCTCATCCGGATCCATAGCGATGCGCTCGCCGGTGTTCGAATCAACCCTCGGGTGATGTGGTTCATTCGTTACGGCGCGAAGACCTTTCCACAGCGACAGAATGCGCTCTCGCACATCACCGTCTTGAACAGTAGCCAGGAGCTCTTTCATTTGCTGCTCCGTGAACTCTGCACCCCCACAGGCTATTCGAGCCAAGATGTTCAAGGTGTTGCGGCACTCTGATACGGCCGCAGCAGCATCTCCGCTCATGAGGTGCCGCTCAGAACGCTGAAACGACTCCACGACGGCCCGGTAGCGCTCTCCTTCCTTGCCCCCAAACCCAACAGGGGGAAACTTGTGCAGAAGAACGAGCGAGTAGTTGGCTTTCTGAAGCAGGTCCGCCCACCTACTCTGAGCGAAACGGCATGTAAGGATTCCTGTGGCCCTCTTGAACGATCCCGACCCCTCACGAACGAGCAGACCGATAGTCACCGTAAGCATCGCCTCTTCGCCAGAAGCGATGCGCGTTATCTCAAATTGGTGAAGATCGCGCTGGTCGATACTGACGCAGAACTCAAGTGAACCCGAACTACCGGTAAGGACCAAAGGGGCTGGACGGATGGAGGCAGGGCCTACTTCCACAGCTTGGACGGTCGATGTAGACAAGGCGGCAGATGTCTGCGCGGCGAGTGCTTGATACCCGTCTCGAAGAGATACCTCTACCACCAGCTTCATCGTGAAAGATGCAGCCGACCCTTCCAGGCGCGCAGTGTCCTCTCGTAGGGAGGCGGTGCCTATTCTCAGGACGTTGTCCACCGTGAGCGCCGTTTCGGCCATGCTCGCTCCTCAGAAGTGGGTCGCTCACAGGGGACCCTAAGATTCTGCAACGCGTCGATGTAGGATAGCAGGGAAGAGAAAAAGCCAGGGCATGATGCCTTGGCTTTTTGGGATGGGCGCTCAGGAGTTGGGAAACCTCTCCTGGAAGGTACGGTTGATGTGGGCGAGGAGCTCGAACGCCGTTCGGTGGCTCCGCATCTGGTGGGTGGCGTGCCACGTAGCTGCGTTGTAGGCGGCGTAGACGGTCAGCACGTCGTGGGTCGGAAGCTTCCCCCGGATCTCCTCGGCCGCTCTCTTCGGGAGAGGCTCAAGAAGTGACATGATCTCCGTCGGTTGCAGCCTGATCGACGACCAGAACTGGTACAGGCTCACGATCGCCTCGAACCCGGAGAGATACGAGACGAGCTCATGGGCTACCTCGTCGATGGGGATCTCACCGGCGTGGACCGACATGAACCCGCCGGCGAACACCCCACCGCCTCCGACGGCCAGGTTCGTGCAGACGAACCGGAACGCGCCGATGTGGACCGTGATCCGGGTCGTGCCGTCGTAGGTGTTCCGGATCTGAAGGCAGGGACAGATCTCGTCAAGGTCGGCGACGGCCTGCGATAGGGTCGGGAACTTGAAGATCGCCCGCATCCTTGCGCCACCGCGGTCGACGTAGACGCCCCTGGAGACAGGACCGAGGTCGAGGGGCTTGAGTGCCTCCTCGACCGTGTCCAGGATCCGCTGGTGCGGGACGAGCGCGTACCGGTCCGAAACGACGCCCAAGGGGGCGCCCGAATCCTCGCGGACCACGGCGAAACGGCGGGGAACATCCCGGCGGACACCGTCCTCCTCGAAGAAGACTGGCCGGAGCGTGACGGGGAAGTCGGCCGGGTGGCCGTGCTCGACCGTCTTGTTGATGTGGGCTGAGAGATCGACGACTGAATGGGACATGGACACCTCCTTTGAAGCCCGCTGAAAGAACGAGGGGCACCATGGAGCGTAGCCGGATGGTGAGAGCGGCCAAGGAGGCGTGAGCTGCCAGTCTGCTGGGTCCAAGATGCAAGGCGTACGAGCAGGTGAGAACGTTTATCTCGCTCGACTCAACGTCTTGAAGCGTGTGGGCCTTTTGTGGCACTCTCACCAAGACATGGGCACCCGCCGAACCTCGCGCCATCGGAAAGACGACCAAGTCCGCATTCGCGTGACCCAAGAACAGAAGCGCCTTTTTAGCCAGGCAGCTCAGCGAGCAGGGCTGGATGTCTCCGCATGGCTGCGCTCTGTTGCCGTTCGCGCGGCCCGAGAGACCTTGGAGACAAGGACACGATGAGGTTCGTGGATCTCTTCGCAGGACTCGGCGGTTTCCATCTCGCGCTGACCAAGCTCGGACATGAATGCGTGTTCGCGTCCGAACTCGACCGGGATCTCCAGAGGCTCTATGCGCTCAACTTCCCAAGCGCGAAGAACATCATCCACGGGGATATTCGCACTTCCAAGAAGGATGTTCCGCCGCACGACATCCTCTGTGCGGGCTTTCCCTGCCAGCCGTTCTCGAAGTCGGGTTCACAGGAGGGTCTCCGCGACAAGACGCGAGGAACGCTCTTCGACGAGATCCTTGATATCCTGCGAAAACGTCAGCCGCGTTATGTGCTTCTGGAGAATGTCGGGAATTTCGAGCGTCACGACAAGGGACAGACCTGGAAGGTCGTTCGCCAGAGTCTGGAAACACTTGGGTACAGCGTCAGGGGGACTGAACACAAAGCGAGCGGTGGACATGGGCTCATATCGCCGCACCACTTCGGTTTCCCTCATACGCGTGAACGGTTTTTCGCGGTGGCATCCCTTGAGCATCTCTCGGCGGATCCATTTCCCAAAGGTGAGCGAGAGCAAGAGACGAGTCTGGACGGTATTCTCCAGGCTTCTGAGGAGTTGAGCGGCGAAGAACGCAAGGATGTCGCCCTCACAGATCAGCAGGTCCAAAGCATCGAGCACTGGAATGAACTACTGAAAGCACTCCCTGATGAGATGGTACTGCCCTCATTCCCGATCTGGGGAGACGAGATTCATGCACGGTATCCCTTCCAAGACAGAACTCCCCATAGCACCCCGCGCTGGGAGCTCCTGCTCTACTTGCGTCGAGACGGTGCGTGGTCTGGTCGGCACAAGCAGAAAGTTCTAGGCCTTCTTCCGAGTTATGCTCGCTCACCGCAGAAGAGATTCCCGGGTTGGAAGGTGGAATTCATTCGGAAGAACAGGCAGTGGTTTCGAGGGATTCAGGCCTACTTCCCTGACGACTGGGTCCGCGAACTAAGGCAGTTTCCCCCGTCCCTGCGCAAGCTTGAGTGGAACTGCCAAGGAGAGGAACGTGATCTATGGCGACACGTCCTCCAGTTCCGACCATCGGGACTGAGAGTTAAACGATACACCAGCTGTCCGGCGCTCGTCGCCATGACAACTACTCAGATCCCCATTCTTGGTCCGAAGCGCCGCTTCATAACTCGCGTCGAGGGCCTGCGCCTTCAAGGGTTCCCAGACACCCACGGCCTGCCGTCCAGGCGCGAGCGGGCGTTCAGTGCGCTCGGGAACGCCGTGCATGTCCAGGTCGCCGAGGCAATCGCCAGCTCCCTCATGAACGCGAAGCATTCCGCCGCGCTGTCTGTTTTGTCTGCGAGGAGATAGGCCGTGCCGTCCCTGCCGCTTACCACTGTCTGCATCCGCCCCGGGGTTAGTATCCTCTCGGTCCTGCGCCACTTGAACTATCGGCCCTGGTATGCGGTTGCAGAGTTCGTCGACAACTCGCTCCAGAGCTACCTTGACCATCGCGCTGAACTCACCAAGCTTGAGGGGTCCGAATTCAACCTCCGCGTCAGCATCGAGCTTGACCCTCGCGACGACGGTGTGCTCCGCATCCGAGATAACGCCGCAGGAATCCACGAAGCTGATTACCCCCGTGCCTTCCGACCCGCTGAGATCCCGCCGGACCGGCACGGGATGGCCGAGTTTGGCATGGGGATGAAGAGTGCAGCCTGCTGGTTCGCCAAGTCCTGGACGGTTAGAACCTCTGCGCTCGGGGAGTCTATTGCTCGGACGGTGCACTTCGACATCCACAAGATTGTGGACGACAAGATTGAGGAACTCTCGGTCAAGAGCGAGCCCGCGAACGCCACCGATCACTACACCGAAATCATTCTCAAGGGCATGCACCGGACTCCTCAGACGAAGACTCTCGCCAAGATCAGGCAGCACCTTCGGTGCATCTATCGGGTCTTCACGCGCAAAGGTGTTCTTCTGCTCGAATTCGACGGCGAGCCGCTTGTGCATCAAGAGGTCCAGGTTCTCTGCGCTCCCTACTACAAGACCCCGTCTGGGGAGCCAGTGGAGTGGAAGAAAGAAATCGACTTCGATTTCGGTTTGGGTCTTCGGGTGCACGGATTTGCTGCCCTGCGCGCAACGGCGAGCACTTCGGAGGCAGGCTTCGCTCTCTTCAGACGTGATCGATTGATCATGGGCAGCGCCGACGAGGGCTACAGACCTGAGGCCGTCTTCGGAAAGTCGAATAGTTACCGATACCAGAGGCTTTTCGGCGAACTTCATCTTGAAGGGTTTGAGGTCACTCACACCAAGGATGGATTCCGTTGGAATGAGCACGAAGACATCTTCCTCGACCTTCTGAGAGAAAGGCTGGACACCTCGCCGCTCCCGCTTCTAGACCAAGCCGAGGGTCATCGCGTCAAGCCACGGCCAGTTGATGTTCGACCGGCCGCAGAGGCAGCCACCGAGCGGACCGCTGCGACTATCGAACGCGAGGTGCCTCCTGTTCTCGATCACCAGCTTGCGACGGTGCCCGAAGAGAAGGAGATTCCAAGAGCGCTCCCGCTGTCCGGTGAGATGGCGGCATCCCGAGAGATCGTTGTTGAGATCCGGGGTGTCACGTGGCGGATCATCATCGAGTTGTCCGCCGACCCGGCTGTCGGGGAGTGGCTGTCCATCAGTGACGAAGGGCCAGAGCCGGGCGCTCGCTCTGGTGCTCGCGCGCGAAGACTTGGTCTGCGTCTGGCTCTCGCGCATCCCTTCATGGAGCGATTCGGCGGAACCGATCCAGATCGGATCGAGCCGCTCTTGCGAGTTGCAGCCGCGCTTGCCCTCGCAGAAATCTCAGCGAGAGCCGGCGGTGTCAGAAAGGCTGGAGTGATTCGTCAGAACCTCAACGAGCTGCTTCGGGATGCACTCTCGAAACCCTGAGCGGGTCAATAGCGAACCTTCGAAGGTGACGAATGAGCGAGCCAGGCCCTGAGCCGGAGCGTGTAGATGTGATGGAAGAACCGGGGCCAGCCAATGCAGCGTGGCGTCCGCGCGTTGGTCCCGAGACTCTTGCAGTCCTGGACCAGTTCGAGGGAGTCGAGGCAGCAGGGAGAACGCGCATTCAGGAGGAGGCCCTGGCCGTAGTTCGGAACTGCGTCCCGCCCGCCACACCCGAAGGACGCGAGACAGGGTTGGTTCTTGGGCAGATTCAGAGCGGCAAGACGATGTCGTTCACGACAGTCGCCGCCCTCGCTCGTGACAACCAGTTTCCATTCATGATCGTAATCACCGGCACGTCAAGGCCGCTGACCACACAGTCGCGCGAGCGGATTGAGCGGGACCTTCGTCTCCTGACGCGACCGGATCGCTCGTGGAGGCACTTCCATAATCCGCAGGCTGCAATTCTTCCATCACTCCAAGGGATTCTCGCGGATTGGCGAGATCCGACCACTCCAGAAGACGAGCGCCAGTCCATACTGATCACCGTCATGAAGAACCACCAGCGCCTCCGCCAGCTAAACAACGTGCTGTCTCGTGTGGATCTCCGAGGCATACCGGTGCTCGTCATCGATGATGAGGCAGACCAGGCCGGCCTGAACAACCTCGTCTCCCAGGGGCAGGAGAGCACGACCTATCGGCGACTCGTTGAACTGAGGCGTCTTCTGCCGCAACATACCTACCTCCAGTACACCGCCACACCACAGGCTCCGCTTCTGATCAACATGATCGACGTGCTCTCACCGCGGTTTGCCCAAGTGCTCACGCCGGGCACGGACTATGTCGGGGGGAGGGATTTGTTTCTTCAGCGGCCCGACTTACTGCGCGTCATCCCCGCCAACGAGGTACCAACGCCGGCGGTACCCCTTGCCGACGTTCCCCCGAGCTTGCTGGAGGCTCTGCGAATCTTTTTCCTCGGCGTGGCAGGCGGCTGGGCAAGCAGACAAGGCAACCGCTCGATGCTCATACACCCCTCGCAGCGGACCCTTCAGCACGCGGAGTATACGCGGTGGGTTCAGGAGGCGAAAGCGCAGTGGCAGCGACTGCTTTCCTTCCCAGCCGACGATCCTGACCGCCGAGATCTGGTCGAGGAGTTCGAGGAAGCCCATGGTGATCTCCGCGCAACAGAGCCCGAGCTTCCTCCACTCGCGGAGCTCTTGCCGGTGTTGGAGAGAGCCATTCGCCGAACCGAAGTCATTGAGGTCAACGCCGTAGGGGGCAGAACGCCGGAGCCCGACTGGCGCGCAGCCTACAGTCATATCCTGGTTGGCGGGCAGGCCATGGAGAGAGGCTTCACCGTAGAGGGGCTGACCGTCACCTACATGCCCAGGGGCATCGGCGGCGGGAACGCGGACGCCATCCAGCAGCGGGCCAGATTCTTCGGATACAAGAGGCAGTACCTCGGACTCTGCCGTGTCTACCTTGGTCGCGAAGCGATGGATGCCTACAGGCAGTACGTCGACCATGAGGAGGACGTGCGATCGCGGCTCATAGCCCATGCCGCCACAGAACGGCCGCTGGCGGACTGGAAGCGTGCCTTCTTCCTCGACATGGCCCTGGAACCAACTCGCAGGTGCGTCCTCGACCTCGACTACATGCGTGACCGCCTCTCAGACGAGTGGTACTACCCCAAGGCGCCCCACGAATCCGAGGACGTTGTCGCGTCCAATCGCGAGGTCGTGGGGAGGTTCCTCGCCTCTCAGTCTCTCGCGCCCGCGCCAGGTCCCGAAGAGCGCTCGCCGTTCGAGCGACACGAGGTTGCTAGGGGAGTTCCGCTGAGGAGTGTGCTCACAGAGCTTCTAACGCGTTTGCGGATCACGCGGTCCGAGGATTCGCAGCGCTTCACCGGATTGCTCCTTCAGGTTCGAGAGTACCTCGACGCTCAGCCTAACGCGGAATGCACGATCTACCGAATGAGCCCACAAGCAACACGACGTAGGACGGTAGACGACGCGGATGAAATCGAAAACCTCTTCCAAGGCGCCAACCCGGTCAATCCTCCGGAGCGTCGAGGCAGCATCTACCCAGGCGACCGCGAAGTGAAGGCAGCGGAAGGCTTGACCATCCAGATCCACAACTTGGTCATTCAGCGGGCGGGGCAGACGATTCTCACGGACGTTCCGACCGTCGCCATCTGGGTGCCCAGAGAGATGGCGCGAGGATGGCTGGTTCAGGAGACTCGGCCCTGACAGAGTCGCAGCAATCAGTCCCCATCGGGGAGCGCTTCAGCGCTCTGCCCATACCCGAGCCGCATGGGGAGCTACTTTCCTTCTCGAGCACCCTGATGGGCGCTGGCCCGCACAGACTGGGCAAGGACCCGCAAGGCGCCGCAGCGCTCCTGATCGCGGCAAGCGGTGGGCGGAGCCGTGTGCCTCATATCGAGCTGGAGCATATCGTTGTCTTGCATGATGTGCGCTGCGTCCTCTGGCATTCAGACGCGTCACGCGAGGAAGCTACCTTCACCCTCGTGCGGTGCAAGACCACCGATCGAGTCCTGAGAGACTACTTTCTGGGTCTGACCGAGACCGTTCTCGTCAACCTCGGCAGCGCCCCGTCTGAATCGCGCGTGCAGGCTGTCATCGGTAGTTTAGTGGAACTCTTTCGGTCCCTGATGAAGCCTGGAAAGAAGACCGTCCAAGGCCTCTGGGCAGAGCTATTCCTCATCGCCGAGGCAGGAGATGCCCAAGCGCTGGTGGAGGCGTGGCACACAAAGCCCGAGGAGGCCTATGACTTCAGTGCCTCGGATGACCGCTTGGAGGTGAAGAGTTCATCAGGGTCCGAGAGATGCCATCACTTCAGGCTTGAGCAGGTGCGACCGCGCCCCGGACTTCGAGTGCTAATCGCGTCTCTGTTCGTCGAGCCGGTTGGCCTGGGAGTGTCGCTAGGCGATCTGCTTGGAAGCATTCGCGATCACATCTCTGCCACCCCGGAACTGCTCCTGCGGATGGAAAGGATCGTCGCGGAGAGCCTCGGAGACAACTGGAGAAGAGCCCTGGAAGATTCCTTCGACATTCAACGTGCGAGGACTTCATTGAGGTTCTTCGACGCGCCCTCGCTTCCCGCGGTCGACCCCAACCTGCCGGCAGGAGTTACTGAAGTGCGGTTCAGGGCTGATCTGTCGCTGGCGTCGCCTGTTCTAGTACAGGCTCAAGGAGAAGCCGGCGGTCTCTTCGCGGCGGCCTTGCCGGCGCGAGCGGGTCGAGGCGTGAGATGACCACGCACAGGCTCAAGTCGTACGTCCCGTTTCCGCTCGTGGACGATCCTGTTCAAAGTACGAGCAATCTCGTCCGGGTTCTTCTTGATGTCCGTTTCCCACAATCGGATCACACGCCACCCCCGCTCGCGCAACGTGCGGACGGTGCGCCGATCCCTTGCTCGATTCACCGAGATCTTCTTGATCCAGTATCCAGCGTTGGTCCCGACGTTGAGCGAGAGCTGCAACCTATTCCAATTTCGACCGTGCCAGAAGTCTCCATCACAGAACACGGCAAGTTGGATCCTCGGAAACACGATATCTGGGCAACCTGGAAGGTCATGGCAGTGAGTGCGGTAGCGAAGGCCTAGGCTCCAGAGCGCGCGGCGCAACAGGAGTTCCGGCTGCGTGTCCCGTTTCTTGTTGGCGCTCTTCGCCCTCGAACTCGCGGCCGATGCAGGTCGAAGTCCCTGAAAGCTCGGAGAACGACAGGACAGGGCAATCGATCCTTGGTTACGCGTCGCCTTCACCATGAGTTGGGGTCCACGACGAGATGTCCCGTCGTCGAACAGAACTGTCGCGAACTGCTCGCCGAGCCGGCCTCAGATTACCACTTGCTGACCGGTCTGGACCACACGCCGGTGGCTCCGCGAGGATCGTTGTGGGAATCTCGCTCACTCCGCCTCCAACGAACTTTGCTCGAGCCAGTATCGATCTGGGTGTCCATAACTGACTGTAGACCCTCTGGCCGTAACGCTCGGACGGAAAAAGGGCGACGAATCAAGGGAGTTCTTGACCTTCGCCTCCATCCCGCCGACTCATAGCGGCGGCCAGCGAGCCGAGTGGCTTGAGGTGCGAAAAGTTGCTGATCGCACGGTACCGCGGCAACAGTGCACAGCAGATGGGAGAGTACGGACGTAGACCCTCACGGGAGAGCGTTGTGGTTTTCAGGAAGGTCTAAGAGGCAGAAAGACCACCTGTCCCCGACAGGCGATTCAAGTTGCAGACCTCAGCGTGTGATGTCTGCCGAATCCCAACCGCACCATCCCATCTTACAAGTGCCGAGCATGGCGATGGCTGCGTGGAGGCCCGCAGAAGTCAGGGTCATCCTTGCCCCTTCCCAGAAGTACTAACTCGACGAGCCCGTCCGCCGCGCCGCTCGGTGAGTCCTGCAGATGCTAAGTTGTTTATAATGAAACTATTAGCGTAGACACACCCTCCACCACAAATAACCGTTGACATGGAGGCTGGCGTTGGTACATATTTGCCGTAGTAATGTCCGGCGTTTGTCAGGCGTTAAGCCGACCCAGGCTACTCCCGGCTCGAGACCTTGACTCGGCGGGCAGTAGCCACCGCGAGGAATGCATGGAGCAGACGACATCCACAGCTGGTTGCCCTCCGGCAGAGGATCTACAAGATCGACTCCGCCTTCTCGCTGAAAACTACGCCGCTGAGTTGCACTCTCTGGGTAACATGTCAGACGAGAAGCGTGACGTCATTGTCCTGGGTGGTCGCTTCCAACCGTTTCACCCTGGCCACGCGAGTACCATCTTTCGTCTTCTTGACGGCGATGTGGAAGTATTTCATCCCGACGACCGCGACCGTTTAGTTCCTTTCCGCTGGTTTCCATCTTTGCTCATAGTGGCTGTTGCTGAGAAGGACCTTGCGGTCGAGAACTGGCTCTCTGTCGGGACTAGACGACGCGTGATCTTGGCTGCGTTGGCGGAAGAGAAACTGCGCGGAAGGATCCTCGTGGAACCTCTACCTTACCGAGGACGTTCCGAGATCGAGGCAACCCGGTTGCGAGGATATCTCCCCGTCTCACCTTATGCCCGGATTCTCTACGTTACCGGAAACCCTCGTGTAGCGCAAGCGTACCGCGACGGAGGGATTCCACACCTACGCATCATCAACCGTCCTGGCAACATCTCCGCGACGGCTATTCGGAATTTGCTGATCGGGGGGCGGCTTGGGGAGGCCCGCAAACTCCTGCATCCAGCCGTTTGGCATATCCTTGTCACGGAGGGACATGTGGAACGATTACGTGAGTTCGCGCAAGACCGATTCGAGGTAGCTCCGCCCTCCCCCCGAACTACCAGCATGGCGCCGGATGGCCGTCCCGAGATCGGGAAGGAGATGCTCATTCCATAGCACGCGGTACAGTCACGCAGGCTGCCTGCCCGTGTCAAAGTTGATGGTTAATCCCCAGCCGTTAATCAGCAATCGACATTCCGATCTAGAGTCAAGTACCCGTTTCGGCGCGCCAGCCTGTGAAGCGGTCGAGCAGTGCTGAAGCCCCCCCCATGGCCTCGGCCGGCGGCAGTGTCCATCTGGGTGTCCAGAACGCTCGGACTGTAGACCCTCTGGCCGTAACGCTCGGACGGAAAAAGGGCGACGGATCACGGAGGCTCCTACAAGCAATGCCTGAGGAATGGACGAAGCGGATGCAGATCGATGCCTTGTCGCGGCCGTCAGGGACTCTACGCAATCTCTACGCAAGCCCACGGAATCTGTGGACACCCATGGAAACCCTGGACAGAAAAATGGGCGCCGTCACGGGTAATCCCTTGAACGGCGCCCTTTCAGTTTGCCCTCATGATCCGATGGTCCCTGGTTCGATCCCAGGTGGGCCCACCAGGACTCGCGCGCGAGACCGGCCGCTCGAATGACGCAGACTTCGGCTCCAATCGATGGAGTCACTCCTCCTTTAGGAGATCTCTGACCTTCGATTCCCACTCGGCCCACAGTACGCGATTCTCTATCGGAGACACTACGGCTGCTCGGTTTCTGAGCCTGCAGAGGCGGTGCCGGTGCTCGAAGGGTGCGAGCAAGTCACCATGCGGAGCGGTCCATGCTGATTCCGCGCGAGTAAGGCCGGTGCCGTGAACTTTGTGTTAGTCTTGGCGGGAACGCGGACGGTGGGCCGCGTATCTTATCCCGTGGCCGTGGCCACCTCGAGCAGGAGGGCGCGATGAAAAAGCCGATCGGGATCGTTGCAACTTTGCTGGTGATGGGCGCGGGTCAGAGTCTGGCCGGCGTCGGCTGGCTGGCAGGTGGCAGCGCGGGACAGGCAAAGCTGCTCGACTTCAGGCTCGACACGGACGAGCTGGACGACACCGACGTGACTTGGATGGCGGTGGGGGGTTATCAGTTCCATCCGTTCTATGCCCTCGTAGGCGGCTACCTGGATCTCGGGGATTTTCACGCCGAAGGACCGTCTTTTGGCGGCTATGAAAGGGACATTTCGGTCAACGGTTTCTACGTTCGCAACCTGGGCATCATACCGGTATTCTCGCAGGTCTCGTTTCTGGGATCGCTCGGCGTGTTCCGATGGGATTACGAATTCAATGATCTCGACATTCCTTCAGGTTCCACGCGGCACCTCACCGATACCGGTTATTCGCTCACCTATGGTTTGGGCATCAACGTGGATCTGGCCGGAAGCAGCGCTCACTTCCGGGGACTGAACCTGCATGCAGGGTGGGAGCGGCTCGACACGGTCGGCGACCGCGAAACGGTAGAGCACGAAAACGACTACGATGTCTTCCTGCTGGGGCTGACCTACAACTTCACGCAGTAGGCCGGGGCATTTCTTCAGGTGAGTCTATTCGTAACCTGAGAGCTCGCCACGGCACGTCCCCCGATGGGAGCGTGTGCGATCGGCGGATGTCGGGAAGGATTTTCTGTCCGGGTTTTGTGCGGGTCGTACCGATCTGAGGCGCGAACACCTGATCATGCGCCGATCCGCAAGTCATTCTCGAGCCGATCACGTGAGATCAGCCGCAGCCACTCCGCACTCGCCGTAACCGACTCATAATCCGATGGTCCCTGGTTCGATCCCAGGTGGGCCCACCAGGAATCCTCGCCGCGATCGCCGCGCCGCCAGAGTTGCGGCCGGTCGTACTAAACGCTAATCTACCGGCGTATGGTTGCACGCCCATTCTGGAAGCAGCGGCTGCTATCCGCCTTCCGCCGCCGATCTGTCGTCTGGCTGATGGGGGTACGAAGGGTCGGGAAGACGGTCCTCGCCCGATCGTTGGATGGGTTCGAGTATCTGGACTGCGAGCTGCCGCGCGTCCGGAGGATGCTCGATGATCCCGAGGGCTTCCTGGGGAGCTTGGGCCGCAAGGGGGCCGTCGTTCTCGACGAGATCCATCGCCTCCAGGATCCGGCTGGGCTCCTGAAGATCGCGGCCGATCACTTCCCCGGCCTTCGAGTGGTCGCGACGGGCTCCTCGACGCTCGGAGCCTCGGCACGCTTCCGTGACACGCTGGCCGGACGGAAAGTCGAGATCTGGCTCACTCCCATGTGCCACGCCGACCTGACGGCGTTCGGCAAGCCCGACCTGACGCACCGGCTCCTTCACGGCGGGCTCCCGGAGTTCTTTCTCTCGCGGCAGGTCCCGGAAGCGGACTTCCAGGAGTGGATGGACGCGTTCTGGGCCAAGGATGTGCTGGAGCTGTTCCGGCTGGAGCGAAAAGCCTCCTTCCAGAGGTTCGCGGAGCTGGTTCTGGCGCAAAGCGGCGCCATCTTCGAGGCCACCCGCTTTGCCCGCCCGTGCGAGGTGAGCCGTCAGACCATCACGAACTACCTTGCCGTTCTGGAATCCACTTTCGTTGCCCACGTTGTGCGTCCCTTCTCGTCGGGCACCACGTCGGAAATCGTGGCGGCTCCGAGGGTCTATGGATTCGACACCGGGTTCATCTGCCAGCACAAAGGCTGGCGTGAGCTCCGCCGTGAGGACAAGGGGGCCCTGTTCGAGCACTTCGTGCTTAACGAACTACATGCGATTCTGGGCTCAAGAAGCTCGATTCGATTCTGGAGGGCCAAGGCGGGCCCTGAAGTCGACTTCATCATCGATCGTCCGGGCCAGCCGGTGGCCATTGAATGCAAATGGTCAGCTGGCTCGTTCGATCCGGGCGGGATCCATGCCTTCCGGCGGCGCTACCCGGGTCGGCTGAACCTCGTTGTGGCGGAGGATGTTCGCAGGCCGTTCGACAAGCGTTTCGGGCCTGTGAACGTCCGGTTCGTCGGCCTCGAGGACCTCCCGGCTTCTCTAAAGGCGGGATCGTCCTCAGCCGTGAGATGAGGCATCAATCTGTCCGGGTTCGTCCGGGTCGTGCCGATCGGAAGCGCGGCTTCCTGATCGCACGCTGTCCCGGAAGTCCTTGCAGGATCGATCACTTGAGATCAGGAAGGATCACCCCGCACATCCCGCCGGGGACTCATACTCCGATGGTCCCTGGTTCGATCCCAGGTGGGCCCACCAGTAATTCCACTCTGCCTCGCGCCCGCCAGGGCTTCAAGAGGATCACACCGCCCCGCTCTGGATTCGATCGAGAAGCCAACCGAGATTGCAGGACGCCCGCTTGTCGTCGCCGACGGACCTGCTGGTCCTGGAGACGAGATATCGTCGGGAGGCCCTGATCATTTCGGCAGCCTTGTCCAGGCGGGCCATGTCGTCAGGACGGGGCGAAGCCGTCAGCTTGACCTCGATTGCCCATCGGGCTTCATCAAGATCGAGCACCAGGTCGAGCTCGTACTGGTCGCTGGTTCTGAAATAGTAGGCGTCGAAGCGTCTTCCGAGGTTGCGGAGCGCGCCGATCGCCTGCTCGATGATGAACCCCTCCCAGCTGGCGCCAACCCATGGCTGGGCCAGAAGCGATCGTTCATCGGGCACGTTCAGCAGAGCATGAAGCAGGCCGCTGTCGCGCCAGTAGACCCGGGGACTCTTGGTCAGGCGCTTCCGAATGTTGGGGCGAAATGGTGGCAGACGCCGGATGAGGAAGGCGCCAACAAGGTAGTCGAGATAGTGGTTGACCGTGTGATACGAGAGTCCAAGGCTCTGGCCAATCTGCGAGGCATTCCAGATCTGTCCATGCATGGCGGCGATCATTTGCAGCAATCGGTGGGTTGTCTGGGGTGCGGCGGGCAGGCCCCAGTTCGGAAGATCGCGCTGCGTGAGCAATGCGAGGTAATCAAGCTGCCATTGAGGGAATCGCCCGCTCTGCAGCACACCGCCGTCGGGGTATCCACCCCGAAGCCAGAGAGACTCACGGGGCTCACGCTGTCTTTTGAGCTCGACGAGCAGGAGTGGCGTTAGCTCGACAAGCGACAGACGCCCTGCGAGCGACTCAGAGACGCGGATCATGAGAGACGGAGCGACAGATCCCAGCAGCATGAACCGTCCCATGCGCTTGCGATCACGATCGATTGCGCCTCGTAGCCGAGGGAAGATCTCTGGCCAGGACTGTGCCTCGTCGAGGATCGCCAGATTCTGACTCTGCTCGATCCGTTCCCACTCCAGGTCGAGCCGCAGGCGCTCGGGCTCCTGTTCCAGATCGAAGTAATGGCCGCCGAAGGCCTGGGCCAGAGTCGTTTTTCCGCTCTGCCGCGGGCCCACCAGCGCAACGGCAGGGTACGCACGCAGCCGACTCCGTAGCAGGCCCTCGATCTGCCGACTGATCATGCTTGTATTTTAGAAATGTAATTCCAATCTGCAAGCACCTGCCCGACGGTGCCTGTCCGGGTCGAGGAAATCCGAGGCGGGATCTCCTGATCACCCACCCGACCGTAATCGCTGTCAGGACGATCACTTCTGATCAGGCCCGATCGCCTCGCATCCCCCTGAAACGACTCATAATCCGATGGTCCCTGGTTCGATCCCAGGTGGGCCCAGCAACCCTCGGCCCGTTCTCAGCCCGCGAGAGAAAAGCGGCCTCGGCAGCTTCTTCAGGTGTCCTGCCGCCTCGTAGATATGGCTGCGACGTGAAGGTAATCAACCGGAGGAATACAAGCGCCCGCGGCTCTAGCACCCCAGCGAGCAGCCGCTGTTCGCCTCGTTGACGCAGATCGAATCCCAGAATGCGTTGCAGCAGTACGGGTCGAAGCTGCAGACATAGCTGACGCAAGGGTGGCAGGCCGGCGTGAG
>Ga0187894_10002420_pt1 | contig 22340 bp, 23 predicted proteins | sample GBC1701081metaG_FD_136650 | JGI IMG/M metagenome (GOLD analysis project Ga0187894, IMG submission 136650) | White microbial mat communities from a lava cave in the Kipuka Kanohina Cave System on the Island of Hawaii, USA - GBC170108-1 metaG ... | reverse complement strand
CGGCAGAGCGCTACGCGCGCGAGCTGGCCATCGAGTTCGGCCGCGAGTGGCGGCGTGTCCTCGTCCCCGACGGCGATCTCTGGCTGGTCATCGGCGACCGCCACGACGGCGCCGAGTGGGTGGGAATGGACGGGCTCGTCACGAGCTGGCTTCGCCGCACGGGCTGGCGGCTGCAGTCGCGCGGCTTCTGGGCGCAGACGCGCTCGCGCGAGCGCTGGGACAATCGGGTGAACTACGTGCTGCGGTTCCGGAAGGCCACGGGCGCGCCCGTGCGGCCGCGCGCGACGACCCTCTGCTGGATGCTGCCGCTGCCACGCTCGCATCCGGACAGCCTCTGGGACGCCATGCCCGACGTCATCGTCGACACCGCGCTCGAGATGAGCCGAAAGCGCGGCCCGGTGCTCGATCCGTTCGCGGGAGCGGGCACGACGGGGCGCATCGCGGTCGCCCGCGGGCGATCGTGGATCGGCGTCGAGCGCGATCCGAAGATGGCCCAGGTGACGGCGCGGCGCCTTCGCTTGCGACGCGTCCCATCGCCGCGGACGGATTCACGCCAGTCCGGGTTCAGGTCGATTCGCGCGCGAGGCGCTCGCGGACGAGGCGGCGGAGCGAGGCTTCGTCGAAGACGGCGGCCTCGCGTCTCGGAGGCGCCGCCTCGGTCTTGAGGCCGGTCTCGCTCAGGATGACGCAGATCGTGGCCTCCGGGTCCACAGCCTTGTCGGCGAGGAGGCGGCGCAGCACCGCGAGCGAGGCCACGCCCGTCGGCCCGGCCCAGATGCCCTCGGTCCTCGCGAGCAACGACTGCGTGTCGAGGATCTCCTCGTCCTCGGCATCGCCCGCCAGCCCACCCGTCTCGTTGAGGATGCGGAGGGACCATGCGCCCTTCCGCCCCGGATCGCCGGCCGCGAGGCCCTCCGCGACCGTGTAGCCGATCTTGATGGGCTCGATCGCCCGCTTCTCGCGCCATGCGCGCACCAGGGCATTGGCGCGGGCCGCCTGCGCGGCCACCATGAGCGGGCGCCGCGGGATCCACCCCAGTTGCTGGAGCTCGGTGAAGCCACGGTGGGCCGCGATGAAGGTCTCGCCGACCGCCAGCGGGGCCACGACGACGTCGGGCGCCTGCCAGCCGAGCTGCTCGGCGATCTCCCACGCGATGGTCTTCTTGCCCTCGTGCTTGTAGGGGTTGCGTGAGGCCCCGCAGTCGAAGAAGACACGGTCCTCCACGAGCCGGTCCCACAGCCCGATCAGGTCGTCGTACACGCCCCGGAAGATCACGAGGTCCGTCGCCGTGGCGGCCATGTGGAGGAGCTTCGGCGCCGAGGCGTTCTCGTACGCGAAGATCAGGGACCGAAGGCCGGCGCGGGCCGAGTAGGCGGCGATGGAGGAGCCGGCGTTGCCCGAGCTGACCACGGACGTCGCGGCGAAGCCGAACTGCAGCGCCGCCGAGACCGCCGTGGTCGACGAGCGGTCCTTCACGGTGCCGGTGGGATGCGATCCCTCGAACTTCGCGACGAGCCGCCTGACGCCGAGGTGCCGCGCGAGCCGGGGACACTCGACGAGCGGGCTCTGCCCTTCGCCCAGGCTCACGCGGTGGGCGGGATCCGCGATGGGCAGCACGGGCGCATAGCGCCAGAGGCCGCCGCCGGTGAGCGCGCCCGGACCAGCCTTGGCGAGCGCGTCCAGGTCGTAGATCAGCTCGAGAAGGCCGCCGCAGCGGTCGCACGCGAGGCGATAGCCGAGGGCGTGGTCCGAGGCGCATTCGACGCAGCGGAGTCCGGTGGCGAGCGACTCGATCATGACGACCGGTCGTCAGACGCGCCGGCCGAAGCGCGCGTCGATCACCGCGATGACCTCCTCGACGCGACGCCGCGTCGTGTGCTCCTTGAGCGCTCGCTGGCGCGCGTTCTGCCCGATGGCGCGCGCCTCGTCGGGATGTGCCAGATAGTACTCGAGGTGACGCTTCAGCTCGCCGAGGTCGCGATACGTGACGATCTCGTCGCCGGGCGCGAAGAGAGCGAGTAGCTCGTCCTTGTGGTCGACGATCTGGCAGGCGCCGCTGGCGGCCAGCTCGAACGCGCGGTTGTTGACGCCGACGATGTCGTTCATCGGGTGATGGTGGTTGAGCGACAGCGTGGAGCCCGAGTAGATCGCGAGCTTGGCGCGTCCCCACACCGGGCCGCCCGCGGCCATGGCCCTGACGGCCGGCGTCTCGGCGGCATCCCAGCCGCGTCCCCAGAGCTTCACGGGGTAGGCGGCCAGCTCGCGCATCAGGCGCTCGCGATACGCGTAGCAGCTCCCCACGAAGCTCACCGGCGAGGCGAAGCGCCCGCGCTCCTCCTCGGTGAGCGTCACCGGGTGATGGATCTCGGGCACGCAGTGATGCGGCAGGTAGTGGAGGTTCGTCAGACCGACGCTCTCGAGCGCGCGCAGCGCGTAGCGCTCCTTGGTGAAGAAGAGATCGTACGGCTCGATGCGATCGAACGGCATCATCCAGAGCGGGTTGTCGGGGAACACGTTGACGAACAGTGCGTCCGTTCTCGCCTTGACGCGCCGGATGAGGCCGGGGGTGATCGGCCCGCCCTTGAAGACCGCCACGACGCTCGGCTGCCAGCTGCGGCACAGGGCCTCGAGCCGTCGCAGGATCCAGATCTCGTAGCCGGCCTTCGTGCGGCGGTTCTTGTAGAGCGCATTGTCGCGGCGGTACGCGAAGGTGCGGACCTGGCGTCCCATGGCGGTGAGCTCGTCGCGGAAGTCCATGCCCATGTGCTCGGGCCGCACGAACGGCGTCACGATGAGCCAGCGCATGGCCGAGAGCGTAGCACACCGCCATCGCGGGTCCGATGTACACTAGCGCCCATGCTTCGAACCCGAGATCTCCGCGTCGAGTACTTCCGCCCGCTCCTGTCGCCGGCCATCCTCCTCGAGGAGTTGCCGCTCACCGAGGCCAGCTCCGCCACCGTCGCCCGCGCCCGTGAGGAGGTCGCGCGTGTGCTGCGCGGCGAGGACGACCGCCTCGTGGTCATCGTCGGCCCGTGCTCGGTCCACGATCCGGCGGCCGGGCTCGAGTACGGCCGCGGGCTTCACGCGCTCGCGCGCGAGCTCGAAGCCGACCTCTGCATCGTGATGCGCGTCTACTTCGAGAAGCCGCGGACGACCGTCGGCTGGAAGGGCCTCATCAACGATCCGCATCTGGATGGCAGCTTTGCCATCAACGAAGGCCTGCGCCGCGCGCGGCGCCTGCTCCTCGACCTGAACGAGATGGGGCTCCCCGCCGGATGCGAGTTCCTCGACCCGATCTCGCCGCAGTTCACGTCGGACCTGGTCACGTGGGGCGCGATCGGCGCGCGGACGACCGAGAGCCAGGTGCATCGCGAGCTGGCCTCGGGGCTGTCGATGCCCGTCGGCTTCAAGAACGGCACCGACGGGGGCGTCCAGGTGGCCATCGACGCGGTGCGGGCCGCCGCGCACCCCCATACGTTCCTCGGGGTCACGGACCAGGGGCTCTCGGCGATCGTCGCCACGCGCGGCAATCGCGATTGCCACGTGATCCTTCGCGGCGGCCAGACCGGCCCCAACTACGGCCCCGCGAGCGTCCAGAAGGTGGCCCAGGCGCTCCGCGACGGCGGGTTGCCCCCGCGCCTCATGATCGACACCAGCCATGGCAACAGCGAGAAGGACTGGCGCCGGCAGCCCCTGGTCGCGCAGGTCATCGGCGAACAGGTGGCGCAGGGCGATCAGAGCATCTTCGGCGTGATGATGGAGAGCTTCCTGGTCGAGGGCCGGCAGGACATCGCGCCGCTCCGCGCGCTCACGTACGGACAGAGCGTGACCGATGGCTGTCTCGGGTGGGAGGCAACGGCGCCGGTGCTGCGCAGTCTCGCCGAGGCCGTGCGCGCGCGCCGCACCGCCGTGCGCTGACCGCGCGGCCTTGACGCTGCCGGGGCGCCTCGCGTCGGTCGCTGCGCGCCACGGCACGCCCGCCGAGATCGCCCGCGCGGTCCTCGTCGGCCTCCTGGCCGGGATCCTCGCGGTGCTGTTCCGCTCGGCCATCGACGGCATCGACCGGCTCCGTCTCGCGTTGCTCGCCGCCGGACACGGCCGATCGGACTGGGGCTGGGCCATCGTGCCGCTGCTCGGCCTCGCCGCGGGATGCCTGATCGGCTGGCTCACCGTCCGCTACGCGCCGGACGCGCCGGGCAGCGGCATTCCCCACATCGAGGGCATGCTCCGAGGCGTGAACTCGATGCCGTGGAGGAGCCTGCTCCCCGTCAAGTTCGTGGGCGGCGCGCTCGGCATCGGCGGCGGCTTCTCGCTCGGGCTCGAGGGCCCGACGGTGCAGATGGGCGCGTGCGCCGGCCAGGCGGTCGCCGAGGCGACCTGCCGGGACGACGCCTCCGAGGCGCAGAACCTCGTTGCGAGCGGGGCGGGCGCCGGGCTGGCCGCGGTGTTCAACGCGCCGCTCGCCGGATTCATCTTCACGCTCGAGGAATTGCGGCGGCCGCTGTCGGTCGCGTCGTACAGCGGCACGATGGTGGCCGTGATCGCGGCGGTCATGGTCGCGCGGGTGTTCGCCGGTCAGCTGCCCTACTTCGAGGTGCGCGGGTATCCGCCCCCGCCGCTCGAATCGTTTCCGCTCGTGCTCCTCATCGGCGTCGTCGCCGGTCTGCTCGGCGTCGCGTTCAACCGCGCGCTGCTCAATCTGCACCGGCTGTCCTCCGGAATCCGCGTCGTGCCCCGGTGGTCCGTTCCGGGTCTCGTGCTGGCCGCGGTGGGGATCGTGGCGTGGTGGCTTCCCGATGCGACGGGCGGCGGTCACGCCGCTGCCCAGCAGCTGCTGGCCGGCGCGTATCCCGCGGGTGTCGGCGCGCTGATCGTGCTGCTCGCCGCCAAGTTCGCCGTGACGGTCACGAGCTACGCGTCGGGAACGCCGGGCGGCATCTTCGCGCCCATCCTCGTCCTCGGCACGATCACCGGCGTGATCGTGGGCCACGTCGGCGAGTGGCTGCTCCCGGCCGTCGCACCGACGCCGACCGCGTTCGCCGTCCTCGGCATGGCCGCCGTGTTCACCGCCTCGGTCCGCGCGCCGTTGACGGGCATCACGTTGATCATCGAGATGACCGGCGAGCAGAGCCAGCTCTTCGCACTGTGCGCGGTGTGCCTCGTCGCGTTCCTCGTCGCCGAAGCCCTCGGAGATCGCCCGATCTACGAGGCCCTGCTCGAGGACGATCTGAAGCGGCGGCACGCCGCTCCGTCGTCGACCACGCTGGCCAGATGACGCTCGAATCCGGAACGAATCCGCTCCAGCGGTTGACAGGCCTGGTCGCCCCTGGTAGGGTCCGGTATCCAGCGTGGCGCTGCCGACTTCATCGGCGCCGGTCTACGCTGCGCGGGTCGCGTCGGCGCCGATGGACCCCGTTCCCCCGGGTGCGAATCGGCGGCCTCGAAGCCCGAGGGAGCGTGCTTGGATCCAACCCCAAGTCCTCTCGAACACCCCCCCGGGGGTCCAATCCCTTGCTGTCCATCCCACGTACGCAGGAGGCCTCAATGATCGCAGGAGTCCGCCGTCGTCCCGGTTGGCCGGTCACCTTCGCGCTTCTCGCTTGCCTGCTCGGTGTGGTCGGCATGGCGATGCCCGCCTCGGTCGAGGCGCAGGAGACTCCGCGGAAGGGTGGCGTGCTGCTCGCCGTGATCGGGGCCGACCCGCCGAGCCTCGACCCGCACCAGGAGAGCACCTTCGCCACGATCCAGCTGGTGGCGCCGCTCTACAGCACGCTGATCCAGATCGACCCGCTCCAGTATCCGAAGCTCATCGGCGACGCCGCCAGCGACTGGAAGATCTCGCCCGACGGGCTCACCTACACGTTCAAGATCCGGCCCGGGATCAAGTTCCACGACGGCTCGGCACTGACGGCCGCCGATGTGAAGGCGACCTACGACAAGATCATCTGGCCGCCCGAGGGGGTCAGGAGCATACGGAAGGGCGCCTACAGCGCCGTCCAGAAGGTCGAGGCGCCGGATGCGAGCACGCTCGTGTTCAAGCTGAAGTTTCCGTCGGCGTCCCTCCTGGTCAATCTCGCGTCACCCTGGAACGTGATCTACCCGAAGAAGTATCTCGACAAGGACCCGAACCACTTCAAGGCCAGCGTCGTGGGCTCCGGCCCCTTCAAGTTCAAGAACTACACGCGCGGCTCGACGTTCGAGGGCGAGCGGAACCCCGACTACTTCGTGAAGGACCGGCCGTACCTGGACGGCTACAAGTTCTTCATCAGCACGGAGACGTCGGTTCGGGCGGCGGCGATCCGGTCCGGGCGCGCCCACATCGAGTTTCGGGATCTGCCCAACTCGGAGGTCGAGGCGATCAAGAAACAACTCGGCGACAAGGTCACCGTGCAGGAGACGTCCGCGACGGGCTGGTGGGGCATCTCGGTCAACAACACGATCAAGCCGTTCACCGACATCCGGGTGCGCAAGGCGCTCACGATGGGCATCGACCGCTACACGGCCGGCAAGGTGCTCTATCCGCTGACCGGGCTCAAGCTCGTCGGGGGGCTGATGCGGCCTGGTTCGGACTGGGCGATGGCGCCATCGGACCTCGAGAAGTTCCCGGGATTCTGGCGCGACATGGACAAGAGTCGGGCCGAGGCGAAGAAGCTGTTGGCCGAGGCCGGCTATCCCAACGGCCTGAAGGTCGTGTTGAAGAATCGCAACGTGAAGCTGCCCTACCAGGACTTCGCGGTGTTCGTGATCCAGGAGTGGCGCAAGATCGGCGTCGAGGCCGAGAACCGGCCGCTCGAGACGGCCGCGTGGTTCGCCGACGGCCGCGACACGGGGAGCTTCGAGACCATCGTGTCGCCGGGTGTCGAGTTCATGGACGACCCCGACCAGTTCCTGCGCCGCTACACGCCGGGCGACCCGCAGAACTGGGGCCGCTTCGCGGATCCTCGCCTCGAGGATCTGTTCGCCCGCCAGGCCAGGAGCCTCGACGAGGGCGAGCGCAAGAAGCTGGTCCACGAGATCGAGAAGGTCGTCCTCGAAAATGCGTACTACATGCCCGGGCTCTGGTGGACGCGGCGGGTCGTGCACTGGACGAAGCTCAAGAACTACGTGGCGCCGCCCAACCACTACTCCAACCAGAAGCTGCAGGACGTCTGGCTCGCGGAGGATTGAGGCGGATGGGCTAAACCGGGGCGGAGCGCGGGCCTCCCGGCGACCTGATCGCCGGGGGGCCGCGGGATGTCGGAGGTGCCGAATGACCGGAAACGTCAGACCTCGTCACCACCTGTTGTTCGCGGTCGCGGTGCTCGCCCTGCTGGGAGGCCCGGTCGTTCGGGCGGCGACGGCCGCCCCCGAGACGCCGCGGCGCGGGGGCGTGCTCCTCGCCGTGATCGGCGCCGATGCGCCGAGCCTCGATCCGCACCAGGAGAGCACCTTCGCGACGCTCCATCCGGTCGCGCCGCTCTACAGCACGCTGCTCCAGATCGACCCGTACAACTATCCGAACGTCATCGGCGACGCCGCCAGCGAGTGGAAGGTCGCGCCCGACGGGCTCTCCTACACGTTCAAGATCCGTCCGGGCATCCGCTTCCACGACGGCTCGCCGCTGCAGGCCGCCGACGTCAAGGCCACGTACGACAAGATCGTCTTCCCGCCCGACGGCGTGCGCAGCCCTCGGAAGATTCACTACACGGCGGTGGCGAGCGTCGAGGCGCCCGACGCGAGCACGGTGGTGTTCAAGCTCAAGTTCCCGTCGGCCTCCCTCCTGTCGAACCTCGCCTCGCCGTGGAACGTCATCTATCCGAAGAAGTATCTCGACAAGGACCCGCACCACTTCAAGACCAACGTCGTGGGCTCCGGCCCGTTCAAGTTCAAGAGCTACACGCGCGGGTCCACCTTCGAAGGCGAGCGGAACCCCGACTACTTCGTCAAGGACCGGCCGTACCTCAACGGCTACAAGTTCTTCATCAGCACCGAGACGTCGGTGCGCGCGGCGGCGATCCGATCCGGCCGCGCCTACATCGAGTTCCGCGATTTGCCCAACTCGGAGGTGGAAGCGCTCAAGAGGCACCTGGGCGACAAGATCGCCGTCCAGCAGGCCCCCAACACGATCCAGTTCGGCATCGCGATCAACAACACCGTGAAGCCGTTCACCGACGCTCGCGTCCGCAAGGCCCTCACGCTCGGGCTCGATCGCTACACGGCGGGCAAGGTGCTGTACGGGATCACGGGCCTCAAGGACGTCGGGGCCATGACGCGGCCGGGCACGGAGTGGGCGATGGCGCCGGACGAGCTCGAGAAGCTCCCGGGCTTCTGGCGAGACGCCGACAAGAGCCGGGCCGAGGCCAGGCGGCTCCTGACCGAGGCCGGGTATCCCAATGGCTTCAAGGTCGTGTTGAAGAACCGCAACGTCAAGCTCCCCTACCAGGACTGGGCCGTGTTCGCGATCCAGGAGTGGAAAAAGATCGGGATCGAAGCCGAGAACCGGCCGGTGGAGACGGCGACGTGGTTCGCCGATGGGCGGGACCAGGGGAACTTCGAGCTGATCGTGCAGCCGGCCGGGGCGTTCCTCGACGATCCCGATCAGTTCCTGAACAACTACGTCACGGGCTCGCCCAACAACTGGAGCCGCTTCTCCAATCCCGCGCTCGACGACCTGTTCTCGCGACAGGCCCGGACCCTCGACCCAGGCGAGCGAAGGAAGCTGGTCATCGAGCTGCAGAAGGTCGTGCTCGAGAACGCTTACTACATGCCGGGCCTCTGGTGGGTGCGGAACGTCGTGCACTGGGCGAAGGTGAAGAACTACGTGGCCCAGCCGAGTCAGTTCACGAACCAGAAACTCCAGGACGTCTGGCTGTCCGAGGATTGAGCCGCGAGCGATGAGGGCGCCATGCGCACATACATCCTGAAGCGACTGCTCCTGATCATCCCGACGCTGCTCGGCGCCGCCTGCCTGGTCTTCATGATCATGCGCGTGATCCCGGGTGACGTGGCCCTGCTCATCCTCGGCGGCGATCAGGGGCAGATCGATCAAAAGCAGCTCGTCGCCATGCGCAAGCAGCTCGGCCTCGACCAGCCGCTGCTGGTGCAGTTCGGGACGTGGCTGTGGGGCGTCCTGCGCTTCGACTTCGGCAAGTCGCTCTGGACGGGGCAGCCGGTCGTCGAGGAGCTGCTCATCCGGCTGCCCCTCTCCCTCGAGCTGGCCCTGCTCGCCACCCTGGTGTCCGTGGCGATCTCGATCCCCCTCGGCATGCTCGCGGCGATCCGCCAGGACACGTGGGTCGACTACGTCATCCGCGTGGTCAGCATCGGCGGGCTCGCCGTCCCGTCGTTCTGGGTCGGGATCCTCTGCATCCTGCTGCTCGTGATCTTCTTCGGCTGGGGCCCGCCCCTCGAGTTCACGCCGCCGTGGGTGAATCCCTGGGCGAACTTCCAGATGATGGTCTGGCCCGTGCTCACCGTTGGATACCGGTACGCCGCCGTCACGACGCGCATGACGCGGTCGACCCTGCTCGAGGTGCTGCGCGAGGACTACATCCGCACGGCCTGGGCCAAGGGCCTGCGCGAACGCGCCGTCGTCGTTCGCCACGCGCTCAAGAACTCGATGCTGCCGGTCATCACGCTGATCGGAACGGAGTTCGCGTTCCTGATCGGCGGCCTGGTCGTCACCGAGACCGTGTTCACGCTGAACGGCGTCGGCCGCTTCGTGGTGGACGCCGTCGCCCACCGGGACTATCCGGTCGTGCAGGCCCTCGTGTTCCTGACCGCGTTCAGCTTCGTGATCGTGAACCTCCTCGTCGACCTGACCTACGCGTGGTTCGATCCGCGCATCCGGTACCGGTAGCCATGGCGACGAACGCCCCGGACTACGCGCTCGAGCACGCGACGGCGTCGGCCGTCCTCCGGCCGCAGCCGACCGCCACCGAGGCGGTCGTGCGATTCATCCGCACGAAGCCGCTCGGCGCGGCTGGCGCGTTCATCATCCTGACCATGCTGTTCGTGGCCGCGTTCGCGACCGCGCTCGCGCCGTACGACCCGTACGCCGCGGACTACGCGGCCCAGTTCGCGCGGCCGAGCGCCGAACACTGGTTCGGGACCGACGAGTTCGGACGCGACCTCCTGAGCCGGATCATGTACGGCGCGCGGATCGCGCTCTTCGTCGGCTTCACCGCGTCGTTTGCCGGCTGCACGATCGGGGCCCTGCTCGGCGTGATCAGCGCGTACTGGGGCGGACGGCTCGACCTGATCCTCGAGCGCGTGATGGACGTGCTGCTCGCGTTCCCGCAGTTGATCCTGGCCCTCGCCATCGCGTCGATCCTGGGCCCGGCCGTGCAGAACGTGGTGATCGCGATCTCGATTCCGATCATTCCGCGCGCCGCGCGAGTCGTGCGGTCAACGGCGCTGTCCGTCAAGGAGAACGTGTACGTCGAGGCCGTGCAGGCGCTCGGCGCTTCGCGGCCGCGCATCGTGCTCCAGCACATCGTCCCGAACGTCGCCGCGCCGTACATCATCATCGTCACCGCGCAGCTCGGGGGCGCGATCCTGGCCGAGGCGGCGCTGTCCTACCTCGGCCTGGGCGCGGCAGAGCCCACGCCGTCCTGGGGCCTGATGCTCTCGGGCTCCGCGCCGTCCTACGCGGAGAAGGCGCCGTGGATCGCCATCTTCCCCGGCATCGCGATCAGCCTCGGCGTGTTCGGCTTCAACCTCTTCGGCGACTCGCTCCGCGACGCCCTCGATCCGAAGCTGCGCCGCGGGTGATCTTCGCGAGCGGCGAACGTCGTGACGCGGCCCTTCACCCGTGAGGAGCGTCACGAAGTGAGGCGCGTCACGGACCCGCCCCGGGGCGGCGCGGGGCGCCAACGCCCTGGTCCCACGGCAAGGCGGTCAGCGATGGCCAGCGGGCCACCCACCGGGTGACCTTCGCCTCGTAGATGGCCCGCGTGATCTGAGCCCGGTTCGGACGCACGACCAGATCGAACAAATCGTCGGTGCCGAACGGCGCGTAGACCTCGAGCCCGCGGCCGTTCGGTCGGACCCCGATGGCAGAGGCCGTGGTGGGCCACGTCGCGATCGCGTCCTCGGTCGATCGATATGGCGCGATCTCGTAGCCGAACCGCCTCGGGTACCAGACGTGGACGCGGGCCTGGTTCTTGACGTCGAGCGCCACCGGCAGGTCGTTGACCAGGGCCCGTGCTTGTCGCGTCAGCATGTCTTCCCGCCCCTCGGAGAGGTCGGCGTCGAAATAGACGAGGTCGTAGTCGAGGATATCGGCGCCCGGCGCCTTGCCGTGGGCGAGATTCCAGACGGTTTGCGGGACACACCCGCCCCCGAGGTACCAGCCGGGCAGCTCCAGGGCTCCGAAGCGGCGCAAGCTCTCCCACAGCGCCTCGTTCACGCGCAGGGCCTCGGCCAACCGTGCAGTCGTCACGCTCGTGGGGTTCCGGTCGCCAGGCCCGGTGTCTCCATCGCGAACACGGCGGTCCGCCCGGGCTTCGGCTCGCGCCGACGCTCGGACGTCAGGCGTCCGACGCGCCGGCGCATGTGTGGTGGTGCGGGGTGCGCGACGGTCAGGCCACGGACCCGAGGAAGCCCGTGAGCGCTCGATTGAACGCTTCCGGCTGCTCCATGTTCGAGAGGTGGGCGGCCGACTTGAGGATCTCGAGCTTGGACCCCGCGATCTTGTCGTGGATCGCCTGCGAGGCGGCGACCGGGGTCCCCGGGTCATCCTCGCCGACGATCACGACGGTCGGGACCTTGATCGCGCTGATCTTGTCGGTGAGGTCGAGCGCCGAGATCGCGTGACAGCAGCCGGCATAGCCCGCGGCCGGCGTGTTGCGGATCATGGCCGCCACCTTGTCCACGACGTCCTTCTTGCTCGTGCGGAACGGCTCCGTGAACCAGCGCTGAAGCGTGCCCTCGACGAGCGGCTCCATGCCCTGGGTCTCCGCGGTCCGGATCCGGTCCGCCCACGTGGCCCTGGCCTCGGCCGGGATCCGGCTCGACGTGTCGCAGAGGGCGAGGCTCGCGAACACCTGCGGCGCCTTCAACGCGAGCGTCTGCCCGATCATGCCGCCCATGGAGAGGCCGACCCAGTGGGTGCGAGAGACGCCGAGCGTCTGGAGGAGCGCGAGCGCGTCGTCCGCCAGCTGGTCGAGCGTGTACGCCCCCTTGGGCGCATCGGTCTGGCCGTGCCCACGCGTCTCGTACCGGAGCACCCGGAAGCGACCGGTGAGCGCGGGGACCGTCGGGTCCCACATCGAGTTGTCGGTCGCCAGCGAATGGCTCATCGTGAGGACGGGCGCGTTCGCGGGCCCCTCGAGCGTGTAGTTGACCGAGATGCCGTTGACAGTGGTCTTCATCGTCATCCTCCGTAGTTGGGATCGGTGACGGCTGACGCGATCAGACGTTGTGGAGGCGTGGCGTTCAGGCGCGGTTGTCCGGTGGGCTTTCGCCCGCTCGTGATGAAGAACGTGACCGTCCACAGGAACGTCCCTTGCGCCACCACCATGTCGTACAGAGTCTCCCACCGAGTCACCTCATCGTCACTCATGATGCCTCGCGCGGCGAGGCAGTTGACCCAGGCGGCCGGATTCGCCTCCTCATCGACGCGCGTGAAGCCATGCGCTCGGGTGGCTCTTGTCACCGTCGCGCCATCCCGGTCGGGCGTCGAGCGCGAAGCTCGTCGACGAGACGGTCGGTGGTTCGGAGCGTCACTCCTTCGCGCGCCAACGCCTCGTTCTCTGACTCGATGATGTCCCTGGCCGAACGTGCCTCATCTGGCCACGTGCCATGTCCATCCTCGGCCAGCTGAACGCTGTATCCGAGCCGCAGCGCGCCCCGACACGTCGCCGCGACGCAGTGCTCCGACTGGAGGCCTGTCACGAGGATGCGTCGCGCGCCCAGCCGTTGCAGCACCTGCTCGAGGTCGGTGCCCTCGAATGCATTCGAGGCGCGCTTTCGAACGACGACCTCTCCCGCCTCGGGCATCAGCGCGCCGACGATCGACCAGCCGGATGTCCCTTCCTCGAAGACCTCTCCGCGGTTCGCGCAATGCTGGACGTGAACGACCGGCACACCCGCCGCCCGCGCTTCGCAGAGGAGCGCTCGGACATTCCGCAGCAACTCGTCGGCGTCTTGCAGCGGCGGAATCCCATGACCACCAAATGCCCCGGTCTGAAGATCGACCAGGAGCAGCGCGGTCGCCTCATTCACCGAGGATGCCTCCCACACGCCCAGCCATGACGACGCCGGTACACCTCTCACCACGGACACGGCTCGCTCGAGCTGTGTCCGTGCGAACGTCGCTCCGAGCCTACTGGCTCACGTGGCGGATGAACTTCTCCGGGGGTCCCTCCCCCCATTGGCTCACGAGTGCCTCCTCGGCGGAGAGGAGGTTCGAGCCGCTCTTCGCGTTCAGGCGGTCGGTGTCCGCCCACCGTTCGTGGACGCGGCCCCACGGGTCGCTCCAGTAGTCGTAGACCTGGCTGCCCAGCAGATGCCGGCCCACGCCCCACATGTGCTCGTACTTCCCGAGGCGCGTCAGGTACTCGTGGTCCTTGAACACCGCGTCGACGTCGGGCACCTCGAACGACATGTGGTTCAAGCCGGCCCGCTCGTTCATCACGCAGAACAGCGTGTGATGATCGACGTAGTCGTCGCCGCAGTCGCATCGGTTGAAGGACCCGATGATGTGGCTCTTGTCGCCCGCGTACACGTCGTCGGAGCAGATGAACCCGAGCGTCTCCCGGAACCACTGCACCGTCTCCACGACCTTGGGCGTGCCCATCACGCCGTGTCCGATGCGCTTGATCGGCGCGGGCGACGGGGCGAGCCGCATCAGCGTACCCGCCCGGCGGAGCGGCTCGTTGCCCGAGTTCATCGGGATCCGTGTCACGGCAATGACGGGCAGCGACTCGATCCCGTGCACCACCTCGATCTGATAGCCGTTCGGCTCCTTGAGGCGCACGCGCTTGCCGCCCCCGGGCTCGTCGATCGACTCGACGGCCGAGGCGCCCGGCGCCGTGGCCAAGCGCTCGAGGTCCTCGGCGCTCTTCGCGTAGTACGCGAATCCGACGAAGCCGGGGTCGCCCTTCTCGGTCACGTGCAGGTGATGCGAGGAATCGGTTCCCCGCATGTAGAGCGCGCTCGGCGTCCGCGCGGCCCTGATCATTCCGAAATGGGTGAGAAACTCCTCCATGGCGTCGAGGTCCGGCGCCCGCAGCCGCCCGTAGGCCAGATCCTTCACCTTGATCACTGGCATCGTCGCCTCCTTCGCCATCGTCCGGCGCGCGCGGTGTCCCGCCGCCGGCGAGCTCAGATCACGTGCTCGGCCTTGAGCCGGTCCAGTTCGGCCGGGCCGATCGAGAGCCACTCCTTGTAGACCTCCGCGTTGTGCTGGCCGAGCAGCGGCGCCGGCTGGACCTCCGTCGGCGACTTCGAGAGCTGGACGGGATTGGCCGGCATCGTGAACTCGCCCCAGCCCGGGTGCTGGATGGTCTTGATCATGCCCCGCGCCTTCAGGTGGGGGTCCTCCAGGATCTCGCTCGGGGTGAGGCAGGCGCCCGTCGGCACGCCGGCTTCTCCGAGCTTCGCCATGACCTCGTGCTTCGTGTGCTGCATGGTCCAGCCCTCGACGAGCGCATTGACCTCGTCCTTGTGGGCGGCCCGCCACTTGGGATCGGACCAGTTCGCGTCGCCGATCAGGTCCTCGCGGCCGACGACGCGCAGCAGCGCGTCCCACATGTGACGCCGCACGGGCTGGGGATAGATGTACGCGTAGTCGTCGGGTCCGCCCGGCTTGCAGCGATAGATGCCCGAGGGCGAGGTGTTGGGGATCTCGTTGCCCCGGCGTGCCTCGAAGCCGCCGCCGGAGAAGACGAGCCGCATCGCGATCCGGCTCAGGTTGACGACGGCGTCCTGCATCGAGACCTCGACGTGCTGGCCTTCTCCCGTGGATTGCCGCTGCCACAGCGCGGCCATCACGGCGTAGGCCGCGTGCATGCCCGTGCCCGAGTCGCCGATGGTCGGTCCCGGCTTGAGGGGCGGCGAGCCGGGGAAGCCGGTGAGCACCATGGCGCCGCCGGTGGCCTGCGCGATCATGTCGAAGCTCTTGTACGAGCTGTAGGGCCCGTACGTGCCGAAGCCCTTGACGGACAGGTAGACGAGCCGCGGGTTGATCGCCGACAGCGCGGCGTAGCCGAGGCCGTTCTTCTCGAGCGCGCCGGGCGCCTGGTTCTCGGCGACGACGTCGGCGCGCTTGACCATGTCGAGGAACATGGCCTTGCCCTGCGGATGCTTCAGGTTGAGCGTGACGCTCTTCTTGTTGGAGTTCAGCAGCAGGAAGTAGCTGCTGTCGACGCCCGGCTTCTCCGCGCGGCCCCAGCGGCCGGGTTCGCCCTTGCCCGGCTCCTCCACCTTGATGACCTCGGCGCCCAGCCAGGCCAGCATCTGGGTGCAGGACGTGCCCGCCTCGAACTGCGTGAGATCAAGGATGCGAATGCCGTTGAGCGCCGTGCTCATCGTGTGCGCCTCCGTGGGATTTCGCCCGCCCGGCCGACGTCGCCCTGGACGATGGCAGGGGAATCGTACCGCGAGCGCCCGGAGCCTGGCAATGCGGCGACGGGCGGGCGCGATGCGGCGTGCTCCGTCGCCCGGCCCGGTCAGGAGGCGCGCGGGACGAGCGACTTCTTGAGGAAGAACCGCCGATGCCCGGGCGGGTAGCCCTCGAGCGTGGCGAAGAGCGCGTAGCCGTGCCGCTCGTAGAAGGGCCGCGCCTGATAGCTGAACGTGTCGAGGTGCGCATGCGCGCATCCGCGTTCGATGGCGGCGGACTCGATCGCGGCGAGGAGCCTCGCGCCGAGCCCCTGGTGACGGCGGGCGGCCGACACCCAGAAGAGCGCGATGTGCAACCAGTTCCAGTTGACGTGGCCGTGCACGCCGCCCACGAGACGGCCGTCTCGATCCCGCGCGAACACCGCGAGCGGCTGGAACCCGGGTGCGCCGGTGAACGGGAGCGCGTGCTCGGTGAGCCCATCGCCGAGCGCGTGGACGTCGCGCGCGTCTGGAGCGGTCTCGACCGACAGCACGAGCTCACTCATGCGATCCGTCGCTCAGGGGTGGCCTGCGGCCGGCGCGGCCTCAGCGCTCGAACGTCTTCACGTAGATGCCTGGCGACCCGGGCGCATGGCGCATGTGCGGCCGGATCCGGTGGGTCACCGGCGAGACGTCGCGCTGGGCGAGCCAGGCGTCGCTCTCGGAGACCTTCGGGTGCTCGAACTCGTAGAGCGTGAGGTAGGTCGGCGTGCCCACCACGGCGCGATACCGGCGGCCGCGGATCACGCCCGGGACCGTCTCGTAGTTCGGCACGTAGATGGTGTTGTACCAGTCGTTGAACTCGGCGTCGACCTCGGGCGGCACGTCCATGCGGCCGATCTGGAGCGCCGGCGCCATGCCGCTGCCCGCCGCGTCCGGGGAGAGCGCCTTCGGATGGATCATCGTGTAGACGTTGCGGATGAACGTGGTCCCGATCACCTCGGGCGAGCAGCGTCTGGTCCACGGCGTCGGGTTGGCCTGCACCTTCTTGTAGGCCGGGCTCTCCAGCACCGCCGCGCTCTCGAGCTCGTAGCAGGCGAGATGCTTGGGGCCGTTCTTCACGGCCTCGTAACGAGCCGCGCTCAGAAATCCCGGCACCGCGAGCCGCTCGGCCAGGTGCTCCTCGTTGTACCAGCGGTTGAACTCCGCTTCCTTGTCCGCGGGAACGTCCGCCCAGACCATCAGCAGGCCGCTGCCTTTCCTCGCTGCCATGTCGGTCTCCCTCTCGGTTGAGTGCGCCTGTCACCAACGCGGTCACGTCGGGCGGGTCCGGCCCGGCCGGCGTCCCGATGCGGCCGAGGATGGACGCTCGTCGCGCGTCCGTCAAGCCGGGACGATGGCTAGGGGCTCTGCCCGTCGATGAACGCGAAGCGACACTCGCGCCGCAGCTGATCGTCGAAGCCCTCGAGGCCAAGCTCGCGCCGTCCCGCGTTGCACCAGAGGGACAGGACGTCGCGCCGGCCGAAGAACCCGACCCAGGGCTCGTGCAGAAAGACCACGGGCCCTCGTGACTGCACGTCGGGATGGGCGGCGCCGAACTGCAACGCGTCCTCGTACGTCGGTCGCTCGAGGCCGCGACGCGCCGCCTCGTGCAGCACGTCCGCCGCGGTGACGTCGCGATCGAACGCGAGGAGCACGATCGACCGCGGCCGGGCCGCTCCGAACCGTCCCGCGGGGAAGTTCTCCGAGGTCACGCACGAATGTGCGTGCCCGTAGTCGCCGGCGGCAATCAGCTCCTCCGTGGTCCGGCCATCGCCGATCACGATCCGGTAGCGCATGCCGACCTATTGACGGCGACGGGGACCCGGGCGGACCGACCCATGGCAGGAGGCTTCGCCGTCGCGGTTCGGATCAGACCGCCGCTTGCCGCCGGACGGCCGCGACGTCCACCCCGGCCGTTCGCATCTTCTCCTCGGCGTCGCGCTTGATCGTCGCGCACAGCTCGCGAAGGAACCGATCGTGCGCGCAGAACCGGTCCATCTTCGTGTAGACCAGCCCGTACTCGACGTCCTCCCACGTGGAGAAGTCCGCCAGGTTGTGCTGCAGCTGGACCTCGAGATTGTCGAGCGCCTTGGCGAGCCTGGCCTCGGGCGTCTCGGCCGCCTCGTACTCGAGGAAGAGCGCATGGATCTCGGCGCCGGTCGCGGGGTCGAGCATGTCGCGCATCCGGTCGATGGCGGCTCGCTCCCGCTCCGCCTTGTGGGCCTTGCGGGGGCCCGCCTCGAAGAACGGCACGTCGCCGACCTCGGCCTCCACGAGGTCGTGGACGAGCACCATGCGGAGCGCGCGGTCGATGGCCACCGGGTGCTCGAGGTGGCGATGGACGAGGAGCGCCATCAGGGCCATCTGCCAGGTGTGCTCGGCGACGCTCTCGCGGCGGCCGCTCGACAGCCAGCTGTGACGCAGCTCGGACTTGAGCCGCTCGGCGAGGCGCAGGAACTCGACGATCGGCCGCGCCTCGTCCCGCATGGCCCGCCGCTACGCGGCGTGGCGCTTGGCCCAGTCGACCACCTGGGCGTGGGTCGCGAACCACACGCCGGGCTTCGCGCGCGCATGGCGGATGATCTCCTCGAGAATCCAGATGCGCGATCGGTAGCCGATGACGTGCGGGTGCATCGTGAGCTGGAAGATGCCGCCGTCCTCGTAGGCCGCGTCCAGCTCGCGGCGGAAGACGTCGAGGACGCCCTCGGGCGGGGTGTACGGACGGAGCGACTGGAACCGATGCATCATGAAGTACACGGCGTCGTCGCGCACCCATTCGACGGGAAGCTCGATGACGCCGGTGGGCTCGCCGTCGAGCAACAGCTCGTAGCAGTCCTCGTCGGCCATCAGCGAAGAATCGTAGGCGAGGCCCATCTCCTTCTCGATGCGCAGCGTGTGGGGACTGAAGTCCCACGAGGGCGTCCGAAGGCCCACCGGCCGGACGCCAGCCACGCGCTCGAGCGCATCGGCCGACCGCAGCATCAGGTCCCGCTCGGCCTCGTACGGCAGCGCCGAGTTCAGCTCGTGGATCCAGCCGTGGATGCCGATCTCGTGGCCCGCCGCCGCCACCCGTCGCTGCTCGTCCGGATGGAGCAGGGCGGACACGGCGGGAACGTAGAACGTGGCGGGCACGCCGTAGCGCGCGAGCAACGCGAGGATGCGCGGCACGCCGACGCGGTGACCGTACTCGCCCCAGCAAAGCCGCCCGATCGATTTGCCGCCATCACGCAGCTCGTTCGTCTCGTGGTCCGAGTCGAAGGAGAGCGCGACCGCGCAGCGAGCGCCGTCCTGCCACGCCGCGGGACGGAGGGCGCGGCCGGCCCGCACGTGGTTGACGATTTTGCGCCAGCGCTCCTCGGGCCATTGCCAGGGGAGGTCCGCCGTGTCGTCTGCCATGGTTGGGCCTGCTCGACCCCGCGGCTAGCGGAGCCGGATCCTGCCGCCGCCTGGCAGCCCGCCGGGTCCACCCGGCCCGCCCGCACCGGGAAGCAGCCCCGGCACGCGATCGGGCGTGATGATGGACGACGCCGCCTCGCGACGAAGCTCCTCCAGCTCGCGCCGGGTACGCTCCACGGCCTCGGCGGCCCCGGCGGAGAACTTGTCGACGGCGTCGGCGAGCGACGTGGCGTCGAGCTCGAACACGAGCGGCAGCAGGCCCGCTGCGGTCAGGAGCTGCGTCTCGCCGACGTACAGGACCTTCCGGGCGCTGTCGAACGTTCCATCGCTCTGGATGGGCGTCAGCATGCGGATCGAGCCCATCCTCCGGTCGGTGACCATCTCCTCCCGGTAGAGCGAAGCCGGGTCCATCTTGATTTCGCTGAAGTTCGGCTGAGTCGTCATGGTGTGAAGGATAGCAGAGCGCGTGCCCGCTCGCGGTTAGACGTTCGGATTCCGGCGATTGTGGGGAAGGCGCGCCAGGGCCGCCGCCATCCCGCACGTGCCGCTCGCGCCCGAGTAGACGAGCCCCGCGCCGATGAACGCCGACAGCAGGAAAAACCACGGCGAGACGACGACGCCGAGGGCCACGCCGATCACCACCAGCGAGCCGGCCGTGATCTGGACCTGGCGCGGCAGGCTTATGCCCGGCGCCCCCGGGTTCTTGTCCACGTCGAATCCCGCGCGCTTCCACGCGCGCAGCCCGCCCGGCAGGTTGTAGACGTCTCCCGGCCATCCCTCGCCGACCAGCTTGCGTCCCGCCTTCTCCGAGGCCGCGCCGACCTCGCACTGGAAGACCAGCTTTCGACTGCCCAGCTCGGGAATGCTCGCGCGTCCCACAGACGCGAGCGGCAGCGAGAGCGCTCCGGGAATCCGCTCGGCCGCGAACATCTCCGGCGGGCGCACGTCGACGACGAGCGCGTCGCCGGCGCGAAGCCATTGTCGGAGCGTGGAGGGATCGACTTCCTTGACGGCCGACGAAGCAGTAGTGGCCATGGCATCCTCCTTCGGCAGCCAGGATCGTACCACAGGCCCCCGGGCGCTCAGATCATGATGAGGCCTCTCCGAAGGCCCCGCGTGACGGCCTCGGTCCGGGTGCTCGCGCCGAGCTTGGCGAGGATCGCCGCGACGTGGAACTTGACCGTGTGAGCGGAGATGCCGAGGCGCGCGGCGATGCTCTTGTTGCCGAGCCCCTCCGCCATCATCCCGAGCACGTCGATCTCGCGCGCCGTGAGGGCGTCCAGGGCGACCGGCTCGTCCGGCGCGGACGGGCGCCGCCGCGGCGGCCTCACCGCATGGAGCGCGTTCGCGTGCGTGACGACGAGGCCGGCGAGCACGGCCTCGACCGCCGCCCCGAGCTGGTCGGCCGTGGCCCGACGGGGCAGCAGCGCGCGGCCGGCGCCACTCGGCGCGCCAAGCGCGCCCCGAGCGTCATCGGCGAGCGCGACGATCCCCGTCGGCAATGTCTGGCGAAAGAGGGCGTCGAGCTCGGTGCGGCCGGGCGTCGGGCCGAGGTCGACGACCAGGACGTCCGGTCGGATGGACTCGATCTGCGCCGCGAGCGCGCAGCCGGGCGCGGCCGCGATGATCCGCAACGCGCGCCGGCCCGCGAGGAGCTGCGCGAGTTCGGCGCGGCCGTCGGCTGTGGGCGCGACGACCAGCACGGTCCTCGAGGCCCGCCCAGGGACCGCCTCGCTCGTCGGGGCTCGGGCCGGACCGTCCTCGCCCATGGGATGAGCGGCTCAGCGACCTCGGTCGGGCCGCTCGCCGAGCGTGACCGTGACGTCCATCGATGCGCCGGCCCGGAGCAGCGTGAGGCGAAGCACCGATCCCGCGCGCCGCGCGCCGACCTCGGCGTGGACGTCGTCAGGGCCGGCGACGACGCGGCCGTCGAGGGCGACGAGCACATCGCCGAGCAGCAGGCCGGCCTTTGCGGCCGGACCCTCGGGCTCGAGGCCGACCACGATCAAGCCGATCTCGGCGGGCACGTCGAGCGCCTTCACGGCGCTCTCGGGCAATCGGACCGGCTGAAGCCCGACCCCGAGGAATCCGCGGCTCACGCGGCCCTTGTCGAGCAACTCGTCGACGACGCGCGTCACGGTGGCGGCGGGCAGCGCCAGCTCGAGCCGGCGTTCGAGACCCGACGTCGAGATACCCAGCACGCGGCCCTCCACGTCGACGAGCGGGCCGCCGGAGAAGCCCGGGTAGAGGGTCACGTCCAGGCGCACGAACTGGTCGACGTCGCCGCCGCGCCACGTGCGCCAGCGTCCGCCCACGGCGCTCACGATCCCCCAGCTCGCGCGCGGGCCATGGCCGAGCGCCAGCACGATGTGGCCGACCTGGAGCGCCGCGGTCGCCTTGTCGGCGACAGGGAGGTCCGCCGCATCGACGCGGAGCACCGCCAGGTCCGTCCCGGGATCTCGTCCTGCGAGCGCCGCGGCGATCGTCCGTCCTCCGGGCAGGGTGACGGTGATGTCCTGCTCTGCGCGGACGGTGTGATGCGCGGTGACGATCACTCCGGGTCGCCAGTGGACTCCGGTCGATGCCAGGCGCGGGCGCGCGTGCACGGCGACGACGACGCGCGCCGCACGTTCGACGGCGGCGGCGAGATCGGTGGAACAGGCGAGCAGCGGGTTCATGGGAGGACCTCCTCCAGGGAGAATCGATCAGCTCCCAGAATGCGGAAGGAGCGCCTGCTCGCGCATCAGCCGAATGGCCAGGGGCCAGTCGAGGCCCCACGGGGATGCCCTACCGTTTGGGCTCCATCAGGAAGCGGGCGCCGATGAGCGGATCCGCCAGCGCCGCCGTCGCGACCATCGCGGCGTCGGCACCGGCGTCGAGGACGGCATGAGCGCGCTCGACCGTCGTGATGCCGCCGACGGCGAGAATCGCTCGGTTCCAGGCCCCCGCCTTGCGCCAGGCGAGCAGCTCCTCCACCTGGATGAGCGAGTGCTCGAACACCGCGCCGCCCACCACCCCCGCCGCGGCGCGGTGCTCGCCCGAAAACGCCGGGCTCCCGTCGGGCTTCACGATGCGGCGCTGCAGGCCGTTGACCATCACGAAGCCGTCGAGGCGCGGCGCGAGACGGCTCGCCAGCTCGTGGAGCGCGCGAGGGCTGCGGGTGGCCCCGAGCTTCGCGACGACCGGTCGCTGCCCCACCGCGCGGCGCACCCGGTCCACGATGAAGCTCGACAGTGGCGCGCTCTCGAAGATCATCTGTGGATGCTCGGCCGTCGTGTTGGGACAGGACAGATGCACCTCGATCACGTCGGCTCCCGCCTCCGCGGCCCAGCGGGCGCAGATGGCGTAGTCGTCGGCCAGCTCCTCGTTGCCGCCCT
>Ga0187894_10002419_pt1 | contig 22349 bp, 15 predicted proteins | sample GBC1701081metaG_FD_136650 | JGI IMG/M metagenome (GOLD analysis project Ga0187894, IMG submission 136650) | White microbial mat communities from a lava cave in the Kipuka Kanohina Cave System on the Island of Hawaii, USA - GBC170108-1 metaG ... | reverse complement strand
TCTTATTTTTCTGTCTCACATTTTTCTGTCTAACCGCATTAGACAGAAAAATGTGAGACAGAAAAATAAGAAGCACAGCCACAACTGGCGCTGGGTGGAAAACTTCCGAAATTGTCCACTAGGGATCAGCCGGCTGAGAGAATGAAAAGCCACTCTGGCCCCTACTCTTGGCGATCTTGGCGTCTTGGCGGTTGATTCCCATCCCGATTCCTCCACCGCTGAAAAATTTCAGGGCGGTTCAAGTTCTCGGCCGGTTTTTACGCTTACTCAATCGAGGGCGGCGCAAACAGCCAACCTCCACGGTATGGATCCTCAATGACCGCGACATTCTCAACAACTCGCTGACCCGCTCATGGGGCGCCGGAGAGTTGTTGAGATCACTTTGCGAAGGCTGTCTACAAAGGAACGGTTTTGCGAACGGGGAGCGGGGCCGTTCCTGAATGATAGGCAGCCTTCGCAAAACACACTCTGGGCCACCTGGTATCTTGTTGTGGGAGTAAAAAGGGCGGAAGCTCCCAGTGAGAATTATTGCGCTCACCCGCGGGATTTCTTCGTGGGCGGTTTCTCCGTCGCCTTGGCTCCGATCTTCTTCACGGCTTTTTTGCTTGATTTGGCCGCCGCTGTGCGAGACGGCGATTTTGCAGCCTTCCTCGCCGGCTGGCTTCCAGACTTTTTGGCAGACTTTTTGGCAGACTTTTTGGCAGACTTTTTGGCGGACTTTTTGGCGGACTTTTTGGCGGACTTTTTGGTAAGCTTTTTGGCGGACTTTCTCGCGGGTTTGCCATCGGCTTTCTTCACTGGAACCAGTTTCTCAGCAGATTCCCCAGCCACTCGACCGGATTTTTTTTTTGCCGCAGGCTTCGTTTCATCTTGCGAAGCTGCGCCGGTTGCGGAGAGTGATGCGGAGTCCATTTCAAGAAACTCCTGTCCTCTGGGCAAGGCCGGAGGAGGCAAATCAGAGAGCATATTGACCGGCGCGCGCGCGCTTAACGGCGCGAAGGCCGCCGCGGAGAAAGCGAGATTGCCCGGTTCCTCGGCGCCCAGCACGTTTTTAGCGATCTCGTAATATTTCTGCCGGTCCGCCAATCCGTTCAAACCGCCGTTGATCCGTTTGGTGACGGCGATAAAATCCGGAACGTCGGCCAGCTCATTCAATCCGTTCACCTTCCAGAACAGCGCCGCCGTGGAAAACGCGAATTGCGGCGTCGCCGCCAGATCGGGGTTACCGGCCAGATCAACGCCGAGCAGCCCGCCAAACTTCTTGTAATTGAACCGGCCGGTGATCTGAAGGGGACCGCGGCCCCGGTACCGGAAACCATCGCCTTTTTGAGTGTTGCCGAGTCTTTTCGCCAGGTCGCTGGGCGGTTCGTATCGCTTCTGTTGCGCCGTGGGACCCCAAACCTCTTCCATAAACCTCAGTTCGGCTGATTCGTGGGCGATCTGGGCCAGAAAGGCCGACGCGCGCAACGGAGTGTCGATCTCGTAAATCTCCATGACCTTGTTTATGAAAGGCAGATAAAGCTGGCGCTTCGCCTGGGGCAGCCTCGGCATAATCTGTTGCAGATCACTCTCGGTAAGCATCGCTCTGGTCCCTCCTGAATGACAGCCGCCGGATTCGGGATGAAGAGAATCTCCGGCATTGCGGGCGCTAGAAAATAGCGCTTGGCCGATAATCATTTTAATGTAACGCTTGAAAAGCGGGGTAATTAAAGCACGGGAGAATCAGAGCAGGCAAGAGTGGGAGGCATTGCTACAGGGTTCTTGCAACATCGCTTTTGCCGGCTTTCGCTTTTCATTTTCCATTTTCCACTTTTCATTTTTCATTTGTCATTGCGTGCGGTGGCCGCAACTTCCGCGTCTTATTACTTGACGATTTCGACCCGCAGCCTGGCTTGTCCCAAATGGATGACATCTTGATCGCGCAATCCGACGCCACGCGGGCCGGCGCCTTCGAGGAATTTGCCGTCGCGTTCCAGCCGCGTTCCGTGTTTGCTTTGCAGATCGAACAGGCGGTATTCGCGGCTTTGCAGGTCATATTCGATCTTGGCGTGGCAGCGCGAGAGAGTACGGTTGACTTCGTCGTTCACGTCGGCGAAGACCAGATCGTTTCGTAATTGCAGGACGCCATACTTATCCCTGATTTCTTCCAGGCGTCCGATGTTGATGACCGGTTTGGTGAATTGATAGTTGGTTTGCCGCGCGACGCCCTTCAGGATGGTCAGGCGCAGAGGCGGCGGCGCGTCGTCGCTCTGCCTTCGGTAATCGAGCTTGAATCCGCGCTCCGCCCAATCCGGCGGCGCGTCCCGAACGATTTGAACCCGGATGACGAGGTGGTCCGGCGCGCGGCACTGTTCGTTGCGCAAATGCTCACGAATGATTTTTTCCAGCCGCTGGTTTTCCACGAAACTCGCTTCGTAGATCGCCTGCCGCTTGTCGTCGGGCGCGCAAAGCCGGACGGCGATTTCGGTGAACGGGAATCGTGATTCGCCGCCGCCGATGCGGATGATCTCCGAAGTGATCTCGTTGCAGATGGCGCGCCGGATCACCAGCGGTTCCTGTTGGTCGTCTTTCGGGAGAAGGGCTTTGAGCGCATCTTCGAGCTTTTTGAGCATAATCTTTCGTCTCATTGGATCAACCCAAGCGTCTGCGCGGACTTGACGATTTCGCCCGCGACTGGCGCCGCGGCGCTGCCTCCGTATCCGCCGTTTTCAATGATCACGGCGAATGCGATTCGTGTTACGCCGGTCGCCGGCGCGAATCCGGTAAACCAGGAATGCGACGGCTTGTCTTCGACTTCCGCCGTGCCGGTTTTGCCCGCGATTGGCGGAGTGATGTTGCTCAACCGTTTTGCCGTGCCGCGTTCGACCACGCCGCGCATCGCTCGCGCCAGCAGATCGGCTGGGCCGCGCGGCAAGATCGTTTTCAGCCCGTCGGCGCGTTGATTGCTTTCGTCAATCACCCAGCGGCCAAAAGGCATTTGTCCGCCATTGGCGATGGCGGCGGCGACACGAGCCAGGCGGAACGGCGTGACCAGTACCTCGCCCTGGCCGTAAGAGGCTTGCGGCAAGTATTTGTTCAATTCGGCGGCGTTGTTCGGCCGCGCCACTTCGACGCCCATCAAGCCCGCGGTTTGCAGCAACTCGGCCGCGCCGACCTCGTATACTCCCAACTGCGCGAAATAGGCGTTGCACGAAACGACCAAACCCTCTTCCATTCGCACGGCGCCGTGCGCCGCGTCGCCTTCGTTGTCCCGTATGGGCCGCGGCCAACCATTGATGGTATTGCCCACGCGCCCGTCGCCAAGCGGCTTGCATTCAAAGGCCCTGTTGGCGAGTTGGGCGTTTTTGCGCAACGCGGCGATGGCCGTCACCAGTTTGAACGTTGAGCCTGGCGGGTAATGGCCCCAGCGGGCGCGGTCCAGAAAATCTTCGCGTTCGTCAATCGCCTCGTCAACTTCGACGGCCGGGGCAGGTTTGAGCGCGCGCTGCGTGGGCCATGGGTAGCTGACCATCGCCAGCGCGTCTCCCGAAGCCGGGTCAATCACGACGGCGGAGCCTTTCTCTCTGCCTTGTTTCATGATTTGCCGCTTCAGCGACTCCGCGGCGCGCAACTGTAACCGGATATCAATGGACAACCGCACGTCGCGTTCGCGGCGCAGCAACGCCTGCGCATCCGGTTGACCGGCCGGTTGACCAGCCAGTTGACCGAGAAGATGGCGGCGCCGCAACAGCGGCAGCAGCTCGCGGAAATCGCGGCGCAGCGTGGTGATCTCTTTTGGCGCGGCCTGCCGCGTCTTCGGGTCGAATTCGATGACGACGCGTTTGACCAACTCGGCGTGATCGTCAAAGCCGCGCAACCGGGCGATGTAATCGCGCTCTACGTAATCAGTGTTGGGCGCCCCCCAGTTTTCGCGCGTCCACACGTTGCCCAGCAGGTGGAACAACTGCCCGCCGAAGGGGTAATGACGGCTTTCATCGCGCGAGCAGGCGGCTTCGATATTGACGCCCAGCGATTCCAACTCCCGCCGCTGGCTTTCCAACACCTCCCATTTGCCGGTCGCCAGCACGACGCCGTTGCGGTCGTAAATGCCGCCTTGCGGCAATCGCTGCGCGGCTTCGATCAACCGCGGATTGTATTGATAGCGGTAATTGCCGTCGGCCTGTTTGGTCAGCGCCGGGGCAAGCGCCACATCGTCCGCTTTGACGGTCTGCAGGTACGCCGCCTTGCCGATCAAAATCGCCGCGATCACAGCCAACGCCGCGGCCAATCGCCTGACCTGGACCCGGAACGGCTTTTGCCGATCCGGGTCGGACGGCGCCGGGCGCTCGGATGAAATCGCCAACAGGATTCCGAAGATGACGCAATTGGCGAGCATAGAGCTTTTGCCGTAGCTCAGAAACGGCGAGACCACGCCCGAAAGCGGCGTCAGCCCCAACACGCCCGCCGAAATCAGCGCGATCTGAAACGCCGTGATAAGCGTCAGACCGAGCGCGAGAAAGAACGTATAGTGACTCGGCGCCCGCAACGCCGCTCGAAATCCTCTTGCAACCAGCAAGGCATAAAAAACGATGACGGCCGCAACGCCGGCGAATCCCAATTCTTCGCCAATCGCCGTCAGAACCAGATCGGTATGCCCGGCGGGAATGAAGCTCGTGTCGCCCAGGCCCAAGCCCGTCCCCGTCATTCCGCCCGCCGCCAACGCCCAAAACCCGTGCGCGATCTGGTCACCATTGCGCAGGCCGTTCTCCCAAGGGTCCAGCCAAATTCGCAGCCGTTGGTAGACCGTAAACGGCGTCGCCATTCGATACCCCAACCAAACGCCGGCGGCCAGTATCGCCAATCCGCCCGCGACCAGCATCGCTTTGTGTCGCGTCACCGCATACAACGCCAGAAACGTCGCGCCGAGCGCCAGCGCCGGCCCCAGGTCTTTCTGTCCGAAGAAGAAGAGCAACACCACGCCCATGGCGATGACGACCGGCAGAAAATAGACCAATCGCGGCGCGTTCAATCGGCCGAGCGCGCCCAACAAGCCGCTCCCCTTCTGTCGCAGCTCGCGAATGAATTCCCAATTGCTCGCCAGGTAGCCGGCGAGGAAGAAGATGACCAAAACCTTGATGAATTCGACCGGCTGCAAGCCGAACAGATTGACCTTCGCGTCGCTGGCGCCCGGTCCGGTCCCGAAAACGAGCAGCAGTGTCGAAAGCCCAATCGCCAAGAGCAAAGGAATGATCGTGAATTGGCTGAAGCGCCGGTGGTAATCGAGCAGGCTGGCCGCCAGCAGCAACGCCGCGCCGATCAAAACGCCGGCGGAGAATTCGGCGAAGCTCAACGAATCGCGCAGCGGATCGCGAACGCTGATCATCAGGATCAGCCCCAGCCCCGTCAGCAAATGAATCAGCGGCAAGATCATCCAATCTCCGGCAAAACGCCGCCAGCGCCAGATCAAATGAACCGCGTAAAAGGCCAACACCGCCACCACACACCATTTCCAGAAACCGGCGCGGAACTCCTCCGGCGCGCGAACGATCAACGCCGGTTTCAACCGGCGAAGTTGCGCGCCGGTCAACAGCGGCATCGGCGCCTCATTCGTGACGCTTGTGGCCGTTCCCGTTCTCCCGGCCTCCTGCTGGCGGAGCCTGCCGAGCCGCGCCCGCAACGATTCCAGATCGGCGCCGGCGTCAATCTCGGCGCGACTGACCGTCAGCGAGCTCAGCGCGCCGACGTTCGGCAATCGCTTCTGTCGGGATGTGACTAAATCGAAGACTTTCTTCGCGGCGAACTTGCGCTCGGCGTCGTTGGGAAACACGGTCAAAAACGGTTCCAACTCCCGCGCCTCGCCGAGGCGGTTCAGATTGACCACACGCTTCTCTTTCAACGCCGTCTCGATCTCGGCAAACGAGGTCTTTTCAGGGTTCGAGGTCTTGGCGTGATAAACCATCCACAGCCCGATCGTCACGATGACTGAGGCGGCCAACAATCCGATCAGCTCTCCCCGGCGGGCGCCAAGGTTGGAAGATTTCGTTCGGAACGGCTGGGATTTCGGCCTGCGGTCTGCTGCGCGTTGATAGCTGACGGCCATAGAGAAAGTCCTCTTGGTACAGTCAGTAGATCGCGAAATCGGGGAGGAAGAGCATTTTCCATTTTCCATTTGAGATTTGCTATTTGTCATTGCCTGAGAATAACTCCGTCAAAGCCTAATCAACATTGAGCGATTTCTCTGGCAATGCAAAATATCAAATCTCAAATGGAAAATGGAAAATGGAGCCCTCATTTCGCGATCTACTGACTGTAGCGGCGTAAATCACCGTGATGTTGTCTTTGCCCCCGGCGTCGTTGGCGGCGGCAATCAGTTGTCTGACGGCTTCCTGCGGCGCCCCCGATTGTCGTTCGATCACTTTCAGCATCTGCGCCGACGTGACCAGATCGCTCAACCCGTCGCTACACAATAAAAACGCGGAACCGGGCGAAACGGGGCGCTCGAAGATTTCAATAAAGCCATCATCGTCGGGCGCGTGTTCCGCCGCCCCGACCGCGCGGAGCACCTCGTTGCGTTGCGGATGGCGCATGGCCTCGAGTTCGGTCAACCGCCCCCACTCTTCCCGCTCGCCGACGGGCGAATGGTCGCGGGTGACCTTTTCGATCCGGCATTTAGAATGGGCAGAATGGGCAGGACGGGCGCGTATTTCATACAGCCGCGTGTCACCGACGTGACCGGCCGTCAGTTGATCGCCTTCGATGACGGCCACCGTGAGCACGCAGGCCATCCCGGCGCGGTCGGGATTGGTTTGAGATTGTTTGAAGATTTCGTTGTTGGCCAGCGTAATGGCTTCGCGGATCCGCTCTTTGACCGTGCCCGTGCGCCTCTCCAATCGCGCGCGGATCAACCGCAGGGCAATCTCCGCGGCCACTTCGCCCGCGGCGCGCCCGCCCATCCCATCAATCACCATCAAAATGCCCCGCGCCGCGTCGCAATGAAACGCGTCCTCGTTGTTCTGGCGAACCTTGCCCACGTCGCTGTCGCCCGCGAAGACCCATTCCATCCGCCTGTTTGTCGTCAATTTATTTTTCACGCTTCTGTCGGTTTCTCTTGCGGCTATGCCGCCCGATGTGCGGCATAGCCGCAATTTTGCATCTACTGAGTCTTCTTGCCGCTCGCCGCTTCAAAATCAATCGCCACCATTCCCGCCAGCACGATGCGCGCGCGCAATGGCAGAACGATCTCGCGATTGATGTCGCGCCGTTCGCCGTTCACTTCCTGCATACTGCTCGGCATGGTCTCGCCGTTGACGGTCGCGCCGAAACTGCTCAGGTCTTTCAGATAAAATTTGCCGCTCGCGCCGTCGTACCGCAGCCGCAGATGTTCGCGCGAAACCCTCGCGCTTGTCCGCAAGGCAATGTCCACCCAATAGCCTTCGCCGCCGCGCCCGATGACGACAAGCTCTTTGGCCATCTCAAAGATGTGTGAGCCGGCGTCGTCCTCGTAACGAATGACCGCATACAGGATTTCGGTCTTGTCCGTGGGGACAGACGACCTGTTGGTGGCCAGCGGGTCTTCGGGCGCAGGGGTAGGCGGTTTGGGCGTTGGGCCGTCCGCCGTCGAGTAACTCTCCCAGTGCGACAATTGGCCGTCGCGCCGCAATGTCATGACCGTTTTGGTCGTCAATCCTTCCCCCATCTCGATCTGCGGCGGCAGCGTCAACAGCGAATGCACAGACACATCGCCGGGCTGCAATTCGCCGTCGGCATCGGGATGAAAAGCGATCTGCCAGCCTTCCGCCGGCGCCTGGTAATCGCGCTTTCGCGCCTCCGCGCCGGGCGCCGCTCCCCGCATCCATTTCGGCAACCGGCCTTTGAGCCTGGATTGCATCGGCGCCCCCAAGCCCGCGCCGGGCTCGGCCTGTTCCAACGCCTGCAGTTCTTCGGTCAACGCCTGCCGCGCTTCCTGCTGAATGCGCGGGAAGATGCCTTGCAACCGCCCGTAATCGCGCTCGTGCAGGTAGACGTGATATACGCCCGGCGCGACGACCGAATAACGCAACGGCTCCAAGCCCTCGCGCAGATTGCCGAGCATCGCGTCAATGATCTCTTCGCCTGTAACCCTTGACTGATCCATATCCCAAAATTTCAAAAAAATCTGCCGCTTCGCGGCGGGGTTTCTCCCTTGTCATCACCCAAATTTTTGCTCTTTGCGTCGTTAGTCTTCGGTCGCGTAGCGACAATGTGAATTTAGGCCGGCCTTGATGGTCTTTGAGAAATAAATGCGACAACACTGTCCAACCTGTGGATAGGCCCAACGTGCACGAGGAACGGCGGAGCCTATGGAGTGCGGATGCTTGGAGCCGCTTTGGTAGTCCATTGATTCATCCGCCACTCCCGGGACAACTGAGCAATTCCTCAATCTGCGGCGTCTGCGGATAGACCACGGGGTGAGTTTGCGGCGAAAGGCTCGGGTAAAGGAATGGACTACCAAAGCGGCTCCAAGCATCCGCACTCCATAGGCTCCGCCGTCCTCAGATTGGACCGAGTTGTTACGCTTATTTCTCAAAGATCATCTGCTTGCTCCTTAATGCCCGAACCTGTCAGAGGGTAAAAGGGTAAAAGCGCCTAGCGATCCGCCCTCACGAGGCGGAAACCGAAGTAGTTGTTGCGGTCGCCCGGCGAGTCGCCGTAGCGAATCGCCGACCAGCAGTCGACGGCGTGGTGGTTCCAACTGCCGCCGCGTCTCACGCCGCTCCTGCCGCATCCTCGCCCATCAGGAATTCTCCCGCCGGAATCTCGACCATTTCGAGTTTCACACCATTGCCCAAATCTTCCACTGAATAGATGCGGGTTTTCTCCTCTCCTAACTCATTGCTCCGGTCTTCACTTCGCGCTAGTCTCAGGAGCGGCTCTCACACGCTCCTGACGCGGCGTTACGTTTCGGCCTCCGCTACAACTTCTCCCTCCACTCTCTAAAGCGATAAAAACTGAAAAGAGGGTCAATGAGTAAAAGGGTAAAACGACTTGGGCTAGTTAAAACTCGCGGGTGACTCGGACCTTCAGGAGACGGTGTTCAGAGTACCGGCTTCAGCCGGAAGGACAAGGCGGAACCCGAGGGGGGCGCGGAACTTTACGAAGTAGTTTCATCATCCGGCCTCACTTCGGCGCTGCCATCTTCTGACGCGCAAACACAAACTCCCCGCCCTCATCGCCTGCTCTCAAGATCGTGCCATAAAGCGGCGTCTGCTGAGTCGGACTGTTATTGGTTACGGCTTCCTGAAGGCTGGCGAACAGTTTAAGCGCGGTAATATATTTGTCCTGGTTTTCTTCGAGCCGTTTTATCAGATAGTCGAGGAAGTCGCTTTTATCCGAGACTGGCTTTAGGGCGCCACTTGTCATCGCTTTACGGCTTGGCAACTTGAACAACTCCTGAATGGCTCTGGGGGCGTCTTTGGGGATGGCGCGTTCTTTGAACAGACTGCCGGCGAAACAAGCGTCCGTGATGAGCAGGACATGCTTTGTTTTTATAGCGCTTATTTCGTTTTGTAAGTCACTATTGGAAAACCACTGCGAGCTTACGTCAATTTCCGCGTCGCTAGGTAGCCAGTACCCCTGCTTCTTCTCTTCACTCCAATCACCGTGTCCAGCGTAAAAGATCAGCAGGGAATCGTTCGCAGATAATTTTCCCCGTAGCTCTTTGAAGACCTTGAAGATTTCCTGCCGGGTAGGATTGGATAGCTTGGTCACATTTTCCGTGTTGAAGTCGTATTGTTCGGTTAACACTTTGTAAAGTCGCAGCACATCCTTGAGAGGGTTATCTAGCGGTGTTATACGCTTATCGAGATATTTCTCCACGCCGATTAAGAGCGCATAAAAGCGGCTATCCATCACGGAGAGATCCTCGGGGATGGGTGATGGGGAGATCACGTCGCGTTTGATGGTGACAGTCTCCTCGGCGCGGTTGCCGTAAATGTCTGTTGCGGTAACGACGATTTGATTGTCGCCGACGCTAAGCCGTACTTCGGCAGAGAATCTGCCGCTGGTGTCCAACTGCGCCACCTGATCCCGCACTGTCACTTCGCTGACACCGGATTCATCAGTCGCCTCGCCGATAACTGTAACTTTGCTTCCTAAGCTGGCGCCCTGCCCGCGCGCCACTGGCGGCGAGATGATCTTAATTCGCGGGCGCACGGTGTCGCGAATGTTAGATATCGGAGCGGTTTGATTCGGCCTAGCGGGGGCGGAAGGTGTGGATGAAGAGAACGGATCAACGCCGTTCCTCAAGGCCTGCGAACGGTATTTCTCAGCGTTCTTCATCGAGTAGTCGAAAGGTTTGCCCAACTTCTGTTCCACTTTAGCGCGGAAATACCATGCGTCACCATGGTTTGGACACACGTCTGTGGCGTAGCTCAACTGGGAGAGGACTTCCTGCAAGTCATCAGTTGATGGGGCATCGGCCAGTTTCTCGCGGGCGTGCTTGATGGCGCTGACAGCCGCGTCACAATCGCTCTGGCCGTATACGGCTATCGCTGAAGTCGCGGCCAAGGCCCAGACGATGAAAACCATTCTCAGAAGAGGCTGCCGCATAGCTGGTCCTCCTTGCTTCGGGTTCTTCCTTGGAAAATAACCACGTAGTAACGACTTTAGTCGTTACGTGTTGTAACGCCAGGCTGTGATCATCGTTTCGGCCACCTAATCGGCGATAGCCGAGAGTGTGCGGCGGGTTCTGACGCCGCTTTCCCACCCCTTGATTCGTCGAATGCTCAATCAAAAGCCGGGAAAGCGGCGTCAGAACCCGCCGCACTCCAAAGCTTCGCACTCCTCCACACTAAACTTAATGCCATTGGGCTTGCAGGCCCAAGTGGCCGAAACGATGATCAAGGCCTAACGCCACGTAGTAACGACTTTAGTCGTTACGTGTTGTAACGCCACGTAGTAACGACTTTAGTCGTTACTACACGTAACGACTAAAGTCGTTACTACGTGGCGCGGTAACGACTAAAGTCGTTACTACGTGGCGCGGCGCTGAGCACGCGGATTACCTCAGGGTTATTGATCAGGTTTCTTGGGCCGGGCGCCTCCTGTCGGGGGGCGTCCGCCGCCGGATTTGCCGGCGCCTGATGGTTTGCCCACTCCCGCTTTCTGCCGCATCGCGCTGATAATGCCCGGCGGCACTTTTGCGTCAATGACCAACTCCTTGAGCGCCGTCTTTGAGGTAACGTCGAAATTGACCTTTGGCGCCGTTTTTATAAACTCGATCAGGTCCTTTTCGGCGACGCCCGATTTCCAAAACTGCAGGACAGTTTGGTTATCCCACACGTCCTCATTGCCGCCGGCGCTGGGGCTCGTGGCGGCGCCGGTATTGCCCTTGTCCTGAGTGGGAACCGGCTTAGGAGGTGGCGCTGGCGTTGGCGCGGGAGTTGGCGCCGGACGCCCGCCCTTGCTGGCCAGATATTGACGATATTCCTCCGCCTGGCGCTTGATTTTGTCGTACTGAGTGACGGCTTTATCCACACGCGTCCACGGCTCGATGTAATGCTTTTCCCCCGGATTCTTGGTGCGGGCCTCGTCGTAGGCGGTACGGGCCTTGAACAGGTAATCGCGCGTGGCGTCGTTGGTGGTCTGCTCGTAAGCGAGCGCCTCGTTAGCCAACCCCACCAGGTAGATCCGGTACGAATCATCCTTGTCCTTGAGGAATTTAGGATGGTTTTCCGCGCCTTCCCGCACCTTTCCCCAGGATTGGGTTTGCGCCACGCGGGAGAGCTGCTCCAGCTTGTCGAGCGGCAACAGCACGGTGAAACGCTCCTCAATCGGGGCGGCGCGCTGCGCCATCTGTTTCACAATGCTGTTGATGAGCAGGTTGCGGACCTCGGACTGGCTGGGCGGCAGACTCGGGTCGCTGCGGTTGAAGACGTTTCCCGTGAGCGTGGACAGCACGCCACCGGCCCCCCTGTGGTCGCTGCTGGAGGGCGGGTAATCCTGCTTGAAGTTGTCCACGAGGTTCTCCGAATCGACCGGCGCGTTGCTCTTCGCCTCGATGGCCTGGTAGCTGACCTCGATGTTCCCGTTGACCAGAGTGAAGGGGATCGTGTTGTTGCCCGATTGGCGGGTGCCGCTGCGGAATTCGACGTCGAAGGCCGTCACGGTAAATTTCAGGATGGTCTCCGGGTTGTTTTCATCAACGATGAACCCGGTGTCTTTCTGCACGTCGGTGACCAGTTTCGTCTGGAGTATTTCGGGCACCTCCTTGGGCGTGTTGCCCTGAGCGATGGCGATGATCTTAATACGCTTGTTCTTGATGACGACGTAAGGAGCCAGCTTGCGTTTGAGCACCGTCTCCATTTTGCCGCCGGACCACTTGCTGAAACCCTGCGCCAGGGCGGCCGACGTTCCGCTCATCAAAAACGCGGTCAGAACGAATGAAAAGGTTTTGAGAGATCGGGCCATAGTTCCTCCTATGGATAGAAAGTTTGTCTTGCCAGAATTGGCCTGCTGAATTGGCGGTAATTTACAGCATCTAGTTCACTGTCTCCAACACCAAACTAACAGCTTGCCAGTCGGTCTGCCCTAAAGGTTTGGCGCCGGCGGCGCCTTGTCCTCGCGTTTTGACATATTCAAAAAACTGGTTATTTCGCAGCCGCTCGAAGATTTCGTCCCAGGTGTAATCCTCTTTCTCGCCGAGCTTGAGCCGGGATTTCGTGAGGATGGCGACGACGACGTCCTTGCCGAGCGGCGGCCTTGCTTCGTAGTTTTCGACTTTGTTGGGAGGAACGCGGCGCGTCCCGCGCTCCAGGTGGTTATTCTGTCCGCCGGTCAGATTCGGGTTGGGGAACAGGCAGGAAGCTTTATGCTCTTCGCTGAAGACCAGCAGATAGAGATAGCCTTCATCGCTTGTCTCGATTTCGTAGCTGAATTCTTCCCCGAGACGGAAAGAGCGGACATTGGGTTGCACGCGCAGTTTGACCGCGAGCTTCGATCCCGGATTGCCCTCGGCCAGGACCTGAGCCATCTGAGCCGCGCCGAACAGCGGCTGGTCTTCCAGCGAGACCGAGTTGGCGCCGGAGATCACTTCAAAAGTCGGCTGCTGTTCTTTATTGAGCCTGCCGCTGCTTTGCATCGCCGCGATCATGCCCGTAATGCGGCTCTTCAATTCGCGCAGGACTGGCGCATCCTTGCTCTGGGATTCGTTGAAGCTGTACGAGAGCGCGCCACGGAATTGCCCCTGCCTGACTTCGATCGGGAAGGCGCGCTGCCCGGAATGCGCGGCGGAGAAGATGACGACGCCGGTGTTTTTGATCTGCGGGCGATCCACGACCAGATTCAAGTCACGTGATCTCGCGTCCTGCTGTGTGAGCGGCTCCACCACGTAATCCACCGTCGAGCCGGATCGGGTCCGCCCGCCGCCCCCTTTAGCAAATTGAGCGAACTCTTTCGGGCTGGGCAGATACTTTGGATTCGCGTTCACTCGCGCTTCCGGATTATTACGAGGTTCGCCGATTCCACCGCGCGAAATCGTTCCCGAATGGCACGAATCGAAGACCATCACCACCATCCGCCCGGACAATTCGCCGAGCAGTTGATTGAAGACGTCATCGCGAATGAGGTTGTCTCCGAACCGGTCCACGTCGTACGGCGCCAGCGCCTCGTCTTCACGGTCGGCTTCATCGCCGTTAGGCTCGTCCTCTATCCGGGTGCCGTGCCCGGAATAGAGAAAGAAGACGCGGTCGCCCGGCTTCGTTCCGGCAATCAACCAGTTGCGAAATTCATCCACGATCCGCTTTGCCGTCGCCTGCGGCCCAAGCAGCAGGAGGATCTCTTCATCGCGAAAGCCATATTGCCGTTTGATGAAATCCCTGGTGGCCGTCGCATCCTCTTCCGAACCGGGCGTCGGATTGTTCGGGAAGTTTTTGTACTGGTTGATCCCAACCAGCAAGGCGCGCCCTTTGACGTGCGCTGAGCTTTGCGCCTGATGACCGCCACCCGGATGCGCGGACAGCAGAGTAAGCAGCGCAAGGCTGATACAAGTCGTAATCGCTCTGTTCATCAAATCACCTCCGGAATGGATGAATTCATCCGTTCACTTCCTGATCGCAATTACCGCCGACACGAATGAAGCGACGAACAAACGAGTGAAGGAGTAAATGCATATCGTTTCCCTACATCGAATGGGGCTTCGGGATTCAGGAAACGGCGTTGCGGAGTACCGAAAGGCCGTCTCCCGGTCACCAGCGAATCGTTACGGTAAAGGCGCCGGCGTTGTCGGCCAGCGTTCCATCATTGATTCCCACCAGCAACATGCCGTACTCGCCGGGATCAACCCTGACCCGATTGCCGGCGCCGATGAGCGCGAGGTTGGAATCACGGCCGTTCTGGTAACGGATTTTCGCAATCACCGCGCCGGCGGCGGCGGTCGGCAAGGGCAGGCTGCTTGCCGAAGTACGTCTGGACGCCCCCGCAGGCCCGACTCGCGTAAATCGGTCAATATTGATTGCTCCCTGAGCGGCAATTTCCAGGCTCATGCCGGGTTGCACGCTGATCTCCGTTTGCAGCCAGCCCTGCCGCGCATCCAGCGTGAAGCTGCGTTCCTGCGTTGGCGCCCCGGGCGCTCCGCCACGCGGGCGCGGAACGGTTCCACCGCGTTGGTCAGGCGTTGATGCGGGATTTCGCGACGGTTCTTGTCCGGACATTCCTTGAGCGGGAGTATAGGTGCGCACGAGCGAGGAGATGCCCGCGCCGTTCTCGCTATTGGTCACGATGTCGCCGGGTTGTACCTGGATGGAGCCGGTGAAAGAGCCGACCACGAGTTCATCCTGAATTTCGACAATCTCGACCTCGCCGATCTTCTCCGTGAATTTGTACTCTTTCCCGGTCACCGGATCGCGATCCACGATGCCGCGCCGCACGTAGAGCCGATCACCCCGGCGCACCTGCGATCTGTTCAGGTCAACGATGTAGACCGTCGGGCCGTTGGCGCGAATGACGCGTCCGGCCAGCACATTGGCCGGGGCCGGCTGCTCTTCAGCGCGCTGGCGGGCGTTGGAAAAGTGATTGTCCAATTCGGTGGAGATGTTGCTGACCAGTTCGTCCACCGCTTCCTCCACGACGCTTTTCAGTTGCTCGTCCGTGACCTTCGGAGCCGGCTGACGGCGATTGTCCTTCAACAGTTCCTCCCAGAAGCGCGATTTCCCGGAGCGTTTTTGCGGCGGCGCGGACGAGCCGGAGCCTTCCTTGCTCATCTCGACCAGCGCGGTGGTCGTGTCAATCACGCGGAAGCTGGCGACGATGCGCGCGCTCATCCGGCTGGGATCCCAATTCGTCTCCCGAGGCTGGGGCAGGCCTTTTAAATCGAAGACCGCGACGTTGCCGATGACCAGAGAATCCACGCCGAGAACCTTGCCCGCCTTGGCCATCGTGTTGGGATCGATGTGTCCAAGCGAGCCGAGACGTTGTTCGCGGATGATGCGCTCCAATTGGCTCCGTTCGATGACCTGGCACGTGCCCAGGCCCGTCAACCGCGTCACCAGTTTGTCGGAGATCTGCCGCGACAGGTTTTTCGCTCCTCCGTAAGCGCGCCGCGCCAGCCCTATGTCCACGGTGGCGAAATCGAAATCCAGAACGGCGATCTGCCGCTTGCGTTGCGATTGGGCGCTCGGGGCCAGCGCAATCATCAACAAGAAGCAGCATAAGAAGAGGGCATAAAGTCTTACTGTTCTCAATGGAATGCTCCTTTCAAACGGTGTTATGGCGGTTTGCGATTGCGCGCGCCGTGGCGGCAGCCCGACCGTGAGGGAGGGCTCTCTTGCAAGCCCTCCCTTACGGTCGGGCTACCATCACCAAAGCCCTCCCTTACGGTCGGGCTACCATCACCAAGGCCCTCCCTCACGGTCGGGCTACCGCCACCAGGTTAGCGACGCAATTCCTGCACAACGACTTTCACAATCAGCGAACCGCGATTATCAACAACGTTACTCTCATTCAACCCCAACCAGAGCGCGCCGGAGCCGGTCGCAATGAAGGCTCTTCCCGTTTCCACACAGATCAACTCCTGTCCGATACGGGCGACCATCGCGCCGGTCGCGCAATCGCGGACGGGTTTATGCGGGTCGGGTTTGTCCACGCCGGCCGGCCCGGCTGGTCCCCGCGCGCCAAGATTGATCTGCGCGCCGTCCACTTTGAGCCGGACGTGCTGACCTTTTTGCACTTGGATGGGCGTCTGTTTCCACGTTTCATTGGCCGCGATGGTGATGTTGCGGTCAGCGACGACCACCCAACGTTCGGCCTCCCTCGCGGGCGCGGCGGTTGAAGGCTGTGAATCACTCCCGGTGTTTCCCGCCAGATCGTTCCCCGGCGGAGCGGCTCCCGGCGCAAAATAAAAATCACCGATCAGCGAACTGTTCTCCCACGGCGTTTGGAGGCCGTTCGATTTCTTGATCACCTGTTCCCGCACGTGTTTGAAGACCTTTTCCACGGCCCACCCCGGAGTGCGAATCGCGGCCAGCAGTTCCTGCGTGTAGAGACCATTACGCCCGGCGCCGTCGCTCGCCACTGAATCAGTTTGAGTTGAGTAAGCGATCAAGGTGTTGCGCAACCTCGAAATGTCAATCCGGGCGAGGCCGCTTGACTGGGGCGCTTTGACCAACGGATTGGCGATGTCGCGTGTAGGCGGACGCAGGCTACGGAAAGGGTTGTTGCGGCAGGCGTCCAGAATCACCAGGTTGAGCCGCTGTCCTGGTTGCTGCAGATATTGCAACAACTGCCGGAGATTTACGGCTTGCGATTTGATCTCGGCTTCACTGGCGATGGTCGCTTCGACAGGCGCGAGATAATTCTCGCCGTCCACCTGAGTGCCGTGCCCGGCGTAATAGAACAAGGCCGCGCGCGCGCTGGCGAGTTGTTGACCGAACTTCCGAAAATGGTCTTCCATTTGCGGCTTATTGACGTTGGTCGCGATGGTCACCTCAAAGCCGAGGCGGCGCAATTCGTCCGCCATATCGGTGGCGTCATTCTCCGGATTGGGCAGCGACAGGTATTGTTGTTCATACTTGCCGTTACCGATCACCAGCGCGAGGCGGCGGTTGGCCGCGGAATTGCCGGAATTGCCGGAATTGGTTGATGCGCCGATGCCCCGATTTTGCGCCATCTCCGCCTGACCGGGAATCGTGGTCAGGAGACCGAAGATCAATATCAGCCGCCAAAGAGAATATTGTCGCCTAAATAACCGCGGATGCATTTCAGAAACCTCGATACAGCTTCATTTTCCATTTTCCACTTGTCATTTTTCATTTGTCATTGCCGAAGTCGCGGCCGCCACACGCAATGACAAATGAAAAATGACAAGTGGAAAATGGAAAATGAAAAACGATCGCACCATGGGATTTTTCCGTGAGCGCTTACTCCGGATCGAGCACGACCAGCAGCGTCATCACCCCGCCGCGATCGGCCAGCCGCACCTTGCCCGTGAAGGTCACGTAACCAACAGAGACCGCCTTGACCCAGTATTCGCCCGAACGGAGGTTGAGCGGGCCGCTCGCCGCCTCGCCGTTGTCGCCGGTGCGCAGGATCGCCAGCGTATCCGAAGGATCAATTTGTTTTGGTACCGATGTCAGGCCGGGTTTGAAGAGCGCCAGACTGCTGTCGGGGACCGGTTCGCCGCCGCGGCTGCGCACGATCAGGCGCAAGCGGGAAGAGCCGTAGGCGCCCTCAGGCGATGGCGCGCTGAAGATCGGTTCGTTCAGGCTGCCGCGGTAATAGCGGGTGTCAATGCGCGGCGTCTGAACTCCCTTCGAGGAGTTGTTGACGATCTCGTGGAGCCGGTTGAACGCGGTTTGATAACTGACCGGGGCGCCGGATCCCCGGATCACACTCTTCAAGGCGTAGGTAAACAGCCCTTGCTGCAGCCCCTCGTATTTGCTGTCAATCGAGATCTGATTGTCTTGCGAAGATGTCAACGCCAGGTAACGGCCTTGAAAATCGCGCGGGCCCGCCTTGTCCGCTTCGCCATCCTCACGAAAAGCTCCGGGCAGGTCAGTCAGTTTTGCGCCGATGGCGGTTTCGGGGTCGAGGAACTTGGGCGCGCCTTCGACATCCAATGAGCGAGCCAGCGAGCCGGAATGACAGCTATCGGAAATCAGGATCACGGTCGCGCCTTTGGCCGTCATCCGCGAAAAGAGCGCGTACAGCTCGTCGTCCAAGATCAGGTTTTTCCAGGGCCGGGCGCCGTCCTGCAGGCCGGCGTCAATCGGCACGATGGCGGAATCGTATCGCCCATCGGGAATGTTGACGCCCTGCGCGCGCAGCCAAGACATATCCAGTGTTTGCGTTTCGTCACGCTCCGGCGACGCGCCATCTGGAAAAACGGTCCCGTGGCCGGAGTAGAAGAAGATGAACAGGTCACCGCCATTAACCAAGCCAACATATTGTTCGATGGCGCGCAGGATGCCGGCGCGCGTGGCCTCGCTGTTGGTCAGCAAGGTCGCGTCAGCGCGGTCAAAGCCAAAGCGTTCGACCAGCAGATTGCGCATCCCCGTCGCGTCGTTGACGCAGCCGTACAGCGGTTTGTCGCGATATTGTGTGACGCCTACGGCCAGCGCGAGCTTGCGGCCCACGAGCGCCGGCGTTCTGCCGCCTGCCGCCGCGGAAAGCGCCGGCAGGCCGAGGCAGACGAAAGAAAGAAACAAGAGGAGGTTTCGGACTTTGAATGACATATCGTCTCCTGATTTCAATTGCGGATCAGTTCAACAGTGAAATCGCGCTGGTTCGGGTCAACGACGATCTCTTTGACCAGCGATTGATATTGCGGATGAACGATCTTGATCAGATAGCGTCCGGCGCGCGCGCGGCGGCCTATTTCAAACGCGCCCTGAAAATCGCTCCGGGCGTATCCGACCAGTTCGTTGGCGGTGATGTACGGCGCTTTGGTCAACGCCTTGGGCGAGACGATGCCGACGACGGCGCCGGGAATCGGCTCGCCGGTCTTTTTGTCTTTCACCTTGCCGGTGATTTGCAGGTCGGGTTGCGGGCGTTCGTAGCGGACATCGGAGGCCAGCGTCGCCGGGTCGAGCAGAAAATGGATCAGCGATTCCGCCGGCCGCACATAACCGACTTCGCCGATGCTGACCGTTCCCAAGGGATAATCTTCATCGCCGAAGAAGGGAACCTGTTTGTCGCGCCGCGTCATCACTTGCAGACCGGCCAACTCTCCGCGGTCGTTGATCACCGGCCCGCCGCCCCCGCCGGCAGACTGCGCGCCCAGGCCGCCGTCAACGACGATCCAATCGGCCGGGCCGGCCGAGCCGAATTGATTGTCGAAATCAACCACAAAAGCGCGGCGGCGAAGGGTGGTCATCCCGCCGGCTGCGGAAAAGCCCAGCAGCGTCACCTGCGAGCCGTAATTGAGATCGTTCTGTACGGCCAATTTGACGAAGGGGAAATTCGGCGGTTGCGAATCTCGGGGAACGAGTTTCAGCAACGCCAGATTCAACTCCTGATTGACGGCGATCACCTTCAACCGGACGGCGCGATTCGGAACGAAGGCGTCGTCCTGCGATCCGAACAGGCCGGGCGTCATCGCCCACAATTCCGGCGCGATTTTGCCCTCGGCCCCCTCGGTATTGGAGATCGCCTGGCGCGTTGTCAGCGCCAATCCTTGCGCCGAGATGATCACGCCGGCGCCGCTGGTCTGGCCGCGAAATTCGCCTTGTTTGATCCCGCCGGCGATGATGCGGATCGTCGCTTGCGCCGCCGTTCGCAGCGGATCGTTCGTCTGAGCGCGAGCGCCCGCGGCTAGACCCACCGCCAGCAACAGCAAGCTCGAAAGAATTCCCGCAAAAAGTTTGGCATTACGCATAAACCCCTCCTTTACTTGTGGCTCAGGTCGATTCTGACGCCGATGGGTTTGCGCAAAATCCGCGCCGGGGCGACGCCGTAAGCACAGTTCTCGTTCTCCCGCCTGTCCTCCACAAGAGTGAAATCCTTGCCGTTCTCCAGCGAGCGCGAATTCAGATCGGCCAGCGCCTGCTGCTGGTCGCTGTTGGATTGCTCCGAATGGCTCGGACGCGTAGGCGTTACGCTGCCCTGATTGGGACGCGGCGCCGCGCTGGCGGTTTGCGTTTCCGCCAGGAGCGGTTTCGCTGAAAAGACGAAAGTCAGTCGCTCCGTGCCCGGATTTCGGTCGAACTCGAACCAGAGGTCGCCTTGCGGAACGGCGTAATCTTTCGTCCTGGTCACCAGCTCGTTCGCCCCGCTGTATGGGTAAAGCAGTTGCAGCGCCCCGGTCGAACCGATGTTGATGATTTTGACGTAGGCGTTGAAGTTGGTCTCGAAATGGAACTTCACTTTATCGCCGGCGCGAAATGAGTAGTTCAACGGGACCTTTTGCATCTTCTCGCCGCGCTTCAATTCAATGGTGATCTTGACGCCCGGACGGCCCCTTTTCGAGTCACGGGCATGCGCCAGATAAAGGTTTTTGGCGCTCTGCTCGTCCTCCTGGGCGAAAGAGGGTTGGGCGAATGCGGCGCCCGAAAAAACGCTCAGCAACAACGCCTGCATTGTGATCAATGGAATCAGCTTTTTCATCTCGTGTTCTCCTCCGCAAATGTGGAACAAGAAGGCATCCTGTTCCACGATCAATATGAATCGTTTCAGGGCGCGCGGGGACTTCTCGACGAAGCAGCGCGCAACAGTTGAATGATTTCGGCAATTTTGCCGCCCTCCACTAATGAAAGCGTATCAGCGGCGAAAAATGGCTCACGGGAAAGAGAAAATTTTGCGGGGTAATCGAAGCGCGGCTGATTCATGCCCGTCTTTAGCCAAGGCGTGAGGCCAGATAGGCGCGCGCCGCTCTCCAATCTCTTTTCACAGCGCTTACGTGCACACCAAGCGCCTCAGCGATCTCTTCGTTGGTCAACCCGCCGTTTTTCAGGATGACGACCTGGACGGCGCGCGGATCTTCGACTTCCAATTCCTGCACTGCCTTGCCCAACCGGGCGATTTGCATGGCGCGGTCAACCGACACCGCGCCGTCGTCGTGATCCGCCACGCGCTGGGCGTCCTCAAAATCAGCCTGGCGCCCCAGATGCTTTTCACGACTGATGATCCTTCTGGCCCGATCAATCAGGAGGTTGTGCATCGCCCTGGCCGCGTAGGCTTTGAAATGCGCGCTGTCGTTGAAGGTCTTCAGACCGGGACGCGCTTTCAGGTAGATTTCATTGACCAGATCGCCCGTCTCCATCGTGTTGCCTCGGTATTCACGGCTGAGAATGACACTGGCCATCCGTTTCAACTCCGGCATCAGCAAATCCGCCAGCCGGTTTTCGGCGAGCTTGTCCCCTTTGCGGGCCTTTTCCAACAGTAAAGTAATCTCTCCGGGATTGTCTGCCGACATTACCTGCTCCCGTCGTCAGCCAGTTCAAGTGTGGGGTAGATGAACTGAAGATGGAATGACTGATTGCGCTTACTGAATTTGACGCGAGGGTCGCGGCGCGCAATGGCAGTACTGCTGATCTTCCCGCGCAACGCGACCGGCGAGATTATGGCATAAATCGGCCAATCGGCATCAACTAAATTTGCGGGACTGCCAATAATGCTATTTTAGGCGCGACAGACTTACAACTCCCTGCCACGTGCCGTAACTATAAGTCTTCCCTTGAATGCTTTCCCCGTCTTCTGAAAGAGATAACCTATATTGATCTAGGGCAATAATAGTGTGGGGATCATCCTTTCCATATCCCTCGAAGGTCAGCAACCGTTGAGCTGGGTCGTATGCCCCTCGGATGTATTCTGTGGCGGACAGACCTATTTTGGAAACGAGATGCCGCTGTGAGGTTTGACGAAGGGTCCAACGGATAGAACCTGTAACGCTATTGGTTGAATTAGGTTCAAACGTAACTTCACAATCAAAGAGGTCTCTGCCATACCTCCAAGTCCCTGTCCAAACTCCTTGAAACGATAACCGCGGCTTGGCTGTGTCTTTACGTAACTTTGCGATCCGATTCCGCGCCATCCCGGCAAAGCGGCCTTGCGGATACTGCCGCAGATACTCTTCATAATCGGCTATGTCGTTACTGCGCTCCGCGCTCTGCCACATTACTAATTCGAGCGCCGCCGGATCAACGCCCGGCGCCGGCGCGGTCTGCGGTGTTGGCGCATCCTGTGGCGCCGGACTCGTCCGACCTGGCAATACAAAGACCATATCTCCAAGATTGAGCCGCGCATTTTTGATCTTGCCGTAGCGGGGTGTTTGCGTGTCGCGTGAATCGCTCGCCACGCGCCCGGCCAGATACATCCCCAACTCCTCGCCCGTGATGAATCCGTCCCGGTTCAAATCGCCTTCGCGCTGTTCAAAGGCCCGCACGAAATAGAGCCGGAAGACG
>Ga0187894_10002418_pt1 | contig 22352 bp, 11 predicted proteins | sample GBC1701081metaG_FD_136650 | JGI IMG/M metagenome (GOLD analysis project Ga0187894, IMG submission 136650) | White microbial mat communities from a lava cave in the Kipuka Kanohina Cave System on the Island of Hawaii, USA - GBC170108-1 metaG ... | reverse complement strand
CGGCAGCACGCTTCCGCTGCGGTTGAGGAAGCTGCCCGTGAGCTTGCCGTCCTCCTCTTTCACTTCGAGCCAATAGACATAATTGCTGTACTGGCCGACGCCGGTAATGCTCCATTTGCCTAAAAACGGATTCTCCTGAGCCATAGCGATACTCCCCCAACAGACGAACAACAACAATGATGTGAAGATTTTCGAGCGCATGGTTTTTCTCCTGTGAGCGTTGTTGATTAAAGTTGAGTTGATGTTTGAGCGGAAACGATAAGTGAGATGAATTCGCTTGGCAAGATTGACTTGCTCCTCAGCCCGGCATAGATTGGGCGCGTCTCTAATCTCAAACCCTGAATCTCGAATTTTACCCGGAGGACGAAGATGAAACCGTTGAAGCTCGCCGTGTTGCTGTTGTCCTGTGTCATCGCTCTCGCGCTCGTAACCTGGTCGCTTGTTGACGGCGTGGCGCGGATGCGCTCAGCCGCCGCGATGGCCGACGCCGCCAACAAATTCCTCTCCTCGCTCACGCCCGAACAGAAGGCCAAAGCGACTCTCAATTTCGCCGATGATAACCGGCGCGATTGGACCATCGTCCCACGCGACCGCAAAGGCGTCCCGCTCAAAGACCTCGATGAAAATCAGCGCCAGCTGGCGATGGAATTCATGAAATCCGGCCTGGGCGCGTCCGGCTATCAGAAAGCCACGACGATCATCAGCCTCGAACCGGTCCTCGCGCAATTGGAAGGCCCGAACCGCCGCTTCCCGCGCGACCCCGAGCTTTATTACTTCACAGTCTTCGGAACTCCTTCCGCCAAGACCCCGTGGGGATGGCGCATCGAAGGCCACCACATCTCGCTCCATTTCACCATCGTCAAAGGCGAGATGATTTCAAACACTCCGCTGGCCTTCGGCTCGAACCCAGCGGAAGTCCGCGAGGGCGAACGGAAAGGTTTGCGGGCGCTGGCGGGCGAAGAAGACCGCGGGCGCGATCTGATTCTGGCGCTCGATGAAAAGCAGCGCGCCGCCGCAATCTTCGACCAGAAGGCGCCGTCCGACATTCTCACTCTGGCCAAAATAAAAGCCGACCCGCTCAAACCCGAAGGCATCCCGGCCGGCCAAATGAACAAGCGGCAGAAGGCGCTGCTCGAAAAACTGATTGATGAATACCTGGCGCGAATGCCGCAGGACGTAGCGGCGGAGAGGTCGAAGAAGATGCGCGCCGCCGGCTTCGACAAGATTCATTTCGCCTGGGCGGGTGGCGCGAGCAAAGGCGATCCACATTATTACCGCGTCCAGAGTCCGACGTTTCTGGTTGAATACGACAACACGCAGAACAACGCCAATCACATTCATTCGGTCTGGCGTGACTTCAACGGCGATTTCGGCGAGGATTTGTTGCGCGAGCATTACCAGGCGACGCCGCACACTCTGAAGTAGGAGCGTTTCAAATGACTCTCGAACAGATTTTGAGAGACTTTCGTGAAGTTATTCTGCGAATCGCCAGAGATCACGGCGCTGAGCAGGTCAGACTGTTCGGCTCCACCGTTCGTGGCGAGGCCAAGCTTAACAGCGATATTGATCTACTCGTCAGACTTGAGCCTGAACGCAGTCTGCTCGACTTGGTTGCGATAAAACAGGACTTGGAAGATTTGCTTGGTTGTGAGGTGGATATCGTGACTGAAGCTTCGTTGAGTCCTTACATCCGCGATTCGGTGTTGAAAGAGGCCGTAAGTTTATGAGCGGTGATCAGAGTCATCTTGCCTATTGGAATTGAGAGATCAGTTCAAACTATTCGCAAGAGCCGTCGAATACAGATAAATGTTGAGAGCTTTGCGCGCTCACACCGCAGCCAAATAGCAAAGGAGTTTCAGCCATGGACGGTTTTAAAGTAATTCCTCAGATCTTCTATGACCTGATGGCGAGAATCATTCCAGGTGTTATCGCCATACTGGCTTTTACGTCCGCGGCCGGCGCTACTTTAGATCAAGTCGCGGCCAAGCTGTTTCAAAATGCGCCGAAACTGTCACAGTCCTCTTTTGTTTTAGCAACGACGTTTTTGCTAGTCGCATATTTGATTGGTCACTTGCTCTCCCCGTTTATCGGCCTTCTCATTGAAGTCTATAAATTCACCACGAGATACGAGAAAACCAAGGACTGGAGGTTATTATCGAAGTCGTATAGTTTGCTTGAGCGGGCCTGGTCAAAAGTGTTCCCGTCTTTTCCTCAAGCCCTGGAGAAAACTCGTGATGAACTGTGCACGTTGTACTTAAGGGACCGCATAAACAGCCTTGTTCAGGAGGCTGTCTACGGCGCAGGTCCGCCTGGACAAGACACAAAGCTTGATATCCGTCATTACTGCGATGCTTTGTACATTTGGTACGACTGGCTAAGGATTCGTAAACCTGATCTTGGCGAGAGATTAACCAAACTTCGAGCGGAGTATCACATGCTTGAAGGAATAACCCATGTGCTGCTGATCGCGTTCGTTATTCATTTTGTCGCCTGCGCGTTTTCCAAGACAACATTGAGTATGTATTTAGCTGGCTCCTACTTCTTCGGATTCATTTTGAGTGGTCGCGCGGCAGCGAAGCAATGTTGGACCTTTCAGTGGAGTACAATCAATCATTATCTTCTTGTGGTTAGTGAGGGCGCCCTTAACGAGAAACCTTCTGTGGATAGCGCTGGCGCGTCACAAAGGAGTTAGTCTGAACTGTCGCAATTGTGAAAACGCATCTACCAATTGATTCACTCATCCCTGATATCCTCGAATCTCTGCGTCACTCGCCGAATCTCATCATCCAAGCTGCGCCCGGCGCGGGCAAAACCACGCGCGTCCCGCCTGCTTTGCTCGACGCGAAAATCGCCGGCGACGGAGAAGTGTGGGTGCTCGAACCGAGAAGGCTCGCCGCGCGAATGGCCGCGCGCCGCGTCGCCGAAGAGCGCGGAGAGAAGCTCGGCGAGACTGTCGGCTATCAGGTGCGATTTGAAGAGGTGGCAAGCGCAAAGACCCGATTGCGATTTTTGACCGAAGGCGTGTTGACGCGGCGATTGCTCTCCGACCCGCAACTCAGAAACGTCGGCGTCGTCGCGCTGGATGAATTTCACGAACGCCACTTGCAGGCCGACCTCGCGCTCGCCTTGCTGAGGAGGTTGCAGAAGACGGCGAGGCCGGATTTGAAGCTCGTCGTGATGTCGGCGACGCTCGACGCCGGGCCGATTGCGAAGTTCCTCGATGACGCGCCCACGCTGCGGTCCGAAGGCAAGCGGTTCGCCGTTGCGATTGAACATCTGGCGCGGCCTGATGATCGTCCGCTGGCTGACCAGATCGCGGCGGCCGTCAACCGGCTCGTCGCCGAAAGTCTTGACGGCGACATCTTGGTGTTTCTGCCGGGAGCGGCTGAGATTCGTCGCGCGCAATCGGCTTGCGCGGCCATCGCCGGCAAACACGATCTGATGGTTCTGCCGCTGCACGGTGATCTTTCCGCGGAAGAACAAGACCGCGCGGTCAAGCCGGGGCCGTCACGCAAGGTGATCCTTTCGACCAACGTCGCCGAAAGCTCCGTCACGATTGACGGTGTCGTCGCGGTGATTGATTCGGGGCTGGCGCGCGCCGCCGGTCATTCGCCATGGTCGGGATTGCCGACGTTGAACGTAGCGCGCGTCAGCAAGGCCTCGGCGACGCAGCGCGCCGGGCGTGCGGGGCGGACGCGGCCTGGCCGGTGTTTGAGGCTTTACACTGCGCAGGATTTCAACGCCCGGCCCGATCACGACATCGCTGAAGTCCATCGCGCTGATCTGGCCGAGACCGCATTGGAATTGCACGCGGCGGGAATCGCCGATTTGAACAGCTTCGACTGGTTTGAACCTCCTTCTCAATCGGCCGTTGAGGCCGCGGAGAGTCTGCTCGTGGCCGTCGGCGCGGTTGACGCGCGAGGCGCGGTGACGGCGGTTGGCGGGCAGATGCTGCGGTTTCCATTGCACCCGCGCCAATCACGAATGCTGGTCGAGGCGCAATCGCGCGGCGTCGGCGAACAGGCTTGCGTGATCGCGGCGCTGATCGGCGAGCGCGACATCATCGCTTCCGAGCTTTTCAAAAACGAACGTGAGCGAAAGGCCGGACAAGAGGGGCCGAGCGATCTGCTTCATCGGCTGGATTTGTTTGAAGAGGCCGCGGCGGCCAACTTTGCCCCGTCGCGATTGCGCGAGATGAATCTCGACGTGGGCGCGGCGCTGGCTGTCAATCGCGTCAGGCGACAACTCCTGGGAGCGCGCGGGCGCGGCGGAGAGCGGGGGAGCGCAAGAGCGGGGGATCGGGAGAGCGGGGGACAGGGAGACGAAGCGCTGTTGATTTCGATCCTTGCCGGTTACCCCGACCGTGTCGCAAAACGCCGCACAATGAAATCGGACAATAGGGAATTGCTGTTGTCCGGTGGCGGCGCGGCTCAGCTTTCGCCATTGAGCGTCGTTGGGCAGTCGGAGTTCATGGTTGCGATTGACGCCGAAGAGCGGCGGGACACGAATCAAGCCAGAACGCGCGTCGTTCGCATCGCCAGCCGGATCGAGCCGGAATGGCTGATTGATCTTTTCAGCGATCAGTTGCGCGAAACGACCGAAGCGAAATGGAACGCGCAATCGGAGCGCGTGGAGGTCGTCGAGCGAATGATGTACGACCAACTGGCGATCAGCGAAAACCGCTCGAACACGGCGGGCGGCGAAGAGGCCGCGCGTGTTCTGGCCGAAGCCGCGCTCGTCGCTGGATTGCAGAGATTTGTTGAACCGGAGACGGCGACGAACTTCCTCGCGCGGGTTGAATTCGTGGCGAAGGCTTTTCCCGAATCTTCGACGCCGGTATTGAATGACGAGGATGTTCGTGAAGCTCTGGTCGCGTTGTGCGACGGTCTGAAAAGCTTCGCCGAACTGCGCGCGGCGGCCTGCGGGGGCGCCTTGATCGAAGCGTTGCGCCGGCGTTTGAGCGCCGAGCAACAACGATTGCTGGATAAAATGGCGCCGGAATTCGTGGCGATTGCCGGTCGCCGTCGCGTGCGCGTCAATTATGAGACCGGCAAACCGCCCTGGATCGAATCGCGATTGCAGGATTTTTTCGGGATGAAGACAGGGCCGGCGATCGCGGGTGGGCGGGCGCTTGTTGTGCTGCATCTGCTCGCGCCAAATCACCGCCCGGTACAAGTCACGACTGATCTGGCCGGGTTCTGGGAGCGCGTCTATCCGCAGGTTCGCAAAGAATTGAGTCGCCGCTATCCGCGACACGCCTGGCCTGAGAGCCCCCTGTAATTCTCGCGGAAGTGATAGCCCTTACTTTTTTCGTCTGGGGCTCCGATTACTTTTCTGCCTGCCGTTTCGTTCCGCCGGACCGAAGAAAGCGCGAGGCTTGAAATTCTTCGGTGTCAGAAGCTCGAATTCGCCGTCGTGAATCCGCGCCAGATACAATCCTTCCTTCAGAACTTCAGCGCGAATGTTTTGGGGAATGTCCACGGCGGCGATGATTCCGTATACCGTCCGGTCGCGATGCGCGCCGAAGAATCTCGGGAACTCTTCGATGGTCTTGAGAATCTGATCGATCCCTTCGCGCGTGAGATGGCTTTTGACTTCGACAACGTAAAGCTCATTGCGCGAGCCATTGTCGTAGGCCATGACATCAACCTCGATCATCCGCCCGTTCAGACGTGACGTGGCGCGCGGCGTTACGACATCCATGTTGAAGCGGTCACGAAGAATCTTCTCCATCGAAGGGAGCGCCATCCCTTCGGCGAAGCTGCCGAACTTGTTGCCCAGTTCGCCGAGCTGTTTGTTGACCTGACGAATCACTCTCTCCGTTTTTCTTCGTTCTTCCTCGGTCTTTCTCCGCTCTTCGGCGAGATCTTCTTCGATCTTTCTCCGCTCTTCGGCGGCCCTTTCGGCGGACTCTTTGAGAATCCGGCCAGTTTCAGCCATCTTGCGGTCAGTCTCGACCATTTGACGCGCGGTCTCGGCCTGCATTTCGGCGATCCTTGCGACTAGCTCTCTCAATTCCTGGTCGGTCATAAAACCTCCTCGCGAAATCCCCGCTTACTGCCCGCTTACTGCCCGCTTACTGCCCGCTTACTGATTGATTGAGCGCGATTTTAACACGAACGTATTGACCAACCTATAACACTGGAATTTTACTGGCGGGCAGAATTCGTTAAAGGCTTGACGTGGAAGAAGCCAATTTCCACCTCTTCAAGATTGCGTATGGCGAGGCCCGGAGCGCCCACCTGAAAAGTGAGGTTCGCATCCTGCAGTTCACCGAGGCTGAGCTCCAGTCCGTCAGGAGTCGTGATGTCGACTTTGATCCTGTTCTCAACGCATTTGATCGTGACTCTGAAGAAGTCTTTTGAGATGCCCTGGTCAGTGACCAGAAGCTCATTCGGCAAGCGGCGCTCGACGCCGTTTTTGACCACGAACCCGCGCACCAGATATTTCTCGTCAGCTTTCCCGCCGGTGATCTGGATGAGGTAGTAATTCTGTTTGTCTTTGGCGCGAAGGACGAAAGAGGCCGCCGTATCATTGATGAGCTTGACGTCGCAAGACATCTCGAAGTTGGTGTAATACCTCATGCTCTCGTCGCGCGGTAAAGCGATCCCCCGGCCTTTCGCCAGAAGTTTCAGCGTGTTTACGCTCCAGGTCTGTGGCGCGTCCCACTCGTTTAGCGTCGTCCAGATCGGCGCCAGAATCCCCGTGCTGAGTTTGCGATCTATTGTCACATCGAAGGCGGTCTGCCCTTCTCCGACCACTATCGCGCTCTTCAGCGTTTGATAGCCGAGTTCGGTAGGGCGGATCTCGATGTCGTACTTTCCGGCGGACAGATTGGACAACATCACTTTCCCGGCGAGAATCGTCCCGATGCGCGTGGCCTCGCCTTTGGCCGAATATGTGATTTCGCCGGCGCTGACATTGGTCTTGATCGTCACGTTGTAAGTGCGGAGGCGGAGTTTGAAAGCCGCTACTGTCGGAGTGTCCTCCTTAATGGTGACCACCTGAGCGCCGTTTTTGCCGCTAGCGTCTTCATAAGATTCCAACTCGACCGAGAGGCGGTAAAGGCCCGGCTTGAGATCGCTGAAGATGAAGTGACTCTGCTCCGCCGAAATTTGTCCCTCGCGATCACCCCCATCGCTCTGGTCGTCCAGACGTTCGAGGAAGAGTTTGGCGTTTGGCGCGGCAAGCGCTACCAACAGGCCGGTCTTGGCCGCCGTCTTCGTGTCAGTCGCGCCTTCGACCTTGGTGTATTTTTTCCTCGGCGGTTTTGGTCTCGGCGGCGGATTGCCAGGACTCAACCTTATCGTACCGCCTTCCTGCGCCGCCGCGGGCGGAATCACGCAGACAAGCAGTGTTATGAGAATGATCGCTTTGGGCAACGGAAATTTGTTCATGGCTTCCTCCATGACGCCGGCTTAACGCCGGTCAATCATAGCAATGACATCGAATTGAGGGAAGAAGGAGAATACGGAACCAAACGGAAGAAGACTGAAAACTAAATCGAAGCCGACAACATTGGGACAGACGTCCAAACCACGAAGAAACGAAGAGCGCGAAGAGAAGAACAGATTCAAGCTTTTTCTTTCGATGCCGCAACGTTTCTTCGTGGTTTGGACCAATCTTTTCTGTTCCGATTTATCCTGTAATTTTCCGTCTGTTACGTTATTTCCGTTTGTTCCGTATTCTCTCTTTGCTTTCTCATTTCGCTAACTCAATGTCATTGGTCTTCAGAGTCGCTTCAGAACGCGTATTTGAGCGCGAATTGAATGCGTCTTCCCGGCGTCATGGTGTCGGTCGCCTGGCCGAACGCCGGGGCCTCGAGGTAACGCACGGGGATGCCGTAATTGGCGAAGTTCGAGAAGTTGAAGAACTCCGCGCGGAACGTCACCCGCTGCTGCTCGTTGAAAGTGAAGTCCTTGATCACAGCCAAATTGGCCAGGAGGAAATAGGCGGCGCGGAAGGTGTTGCGCCCCACCTGGCCGTCTTCCCCTGGACGCGCCAGAAAGCCGCTCGTATCTCCGATTACGCGCAGCGGCTGCCGGCGCAATCCCGTCTCCGTGATGCCGGCTGAGGTATTCAACCGGTCAGTCAGGTTGCCGTCGAGGTTGATGTCGTAGACGGTGTTGACGGTGAAGGGCTGCCCTGTCTGGAATTGCCCGATGCTGGCCAGTTGCAGCCCGCCAAGCAAAGCGCGAACGGCGGCGCCGTGGTTGGCGAAGCTGGGCAAACCGTAAATGAAGGTGTAAGAGACGCGGTGACGAACGTCGAAATTGGCCGGCGCTTTCTCACCTGCGAATGAGAAGCTGTTCTGGGGCAGCGCGGGAGCGCCCGCCAGCTCGAAGACGTCCGATACGTCGTCAATCACTTTCGAGAAGGTGTAGTTCACCTGGTACTGCGCCGCCTGATACAACCGTCCGCGCAGTTGCACTTGCAGCGAATCGTAGCGCGACTCGGCGTCGGTTACGAAGAGGTTGACCGCGCCAACACCCGTCGCGCCGTTGATCGCCGCCGGACGATAGTTGCGCGCCGGGTCGCGGCCCAGGCCGTATCCCGGCGAGAGCGTATTGCCGGTGAAGACCAGGGTATTATCGAGGTCTATTTGGAGGCCTGTTGGATCAATGATCACATTCGGGCCGAGATTGGGCGTCGTGAAGCGTAACAGATTGCGTCCGAGCGTCCCGACATAAGCGACTGATGCGACCGTGTTCAACCCAAATTGTTGTTCGATGGAGAAGGAATAGTGATGCGCCTTCGGCGTATCAAGATCACGCGCTGGCAGCGTCACACCGTAGCCGCCCCTTCGCAAATTGTTCACCTGAACCACGCAGGAGAGAGGGGCGTTGAGTTGGTTGAGCGTGCCGGTTCTGACGTAGCTGATCGAGGTCGGGCAAGTCGGGGGCGCGGTCAGGACGCCGGTCGCAGGGTTGAAAAGACTGAAGCGACCTCTACGACTTTCGTTAAGCGCTCCGCCAGCCGTGTTGAGAGTGATGAAAGTCGGAAAGACGTTACGCGACTGGCTGACGACTGCGCCGAGAATCTGATCGTAAAAGAGGCCATAGCCGGCGCGAAAGACCGTCTTGCGACCCACTCCCAACAATTCCGGCGAGTAGGCGAACCCGAATCGCGGCGCAAAGTTGTTGCGGTCGGCGTTGAATATCTCCGTTCGGCCTTCTATGAACCGCGACAGACCTCCCACCAGGCTCAATTGCGGATCATTGAAGGTGTTCTCGATCCGGTTGTTGACCTCGCGCGGCGGCGAGTTGTATTCGTAACGCAGGCCATAGGTGAACGAGAGATTGGGACGACGGGCCGGGCGCCATTCATCCTGAGCGAAGATGTCGTGCTGGTAATAGCGCAGATTGATCGTCGCGTCTCCCTGCGCGAGCGTCAGAAAAAAGCCACTGGCGGCCCCGGCGGCGGCCAGGTCCACGGGGCGAAGAAGGGAGGGAAGTTGAGTGTTGGAGACTCGCGGCGCGCCATTAAAGGTGATCAGCGGGCGCGCATTGCGTGGCTGGAAGCTGTTGAGTTCCGAGCGGCGGCTGTCGACTCCAAAAGCGAGGCTGTGCCCGGCGACACGCAAGCTCAGAGCGTCAGCTATTTGATAAGTGTTGTTGACGCGACGTTGAGGGAAGTTGAAGACATCCACGCCAATTGGACTGAAGCCGGCGATGATCACTTGTCCAACCGGGCCGAGTCTGCCAATGCATATAGTCCGGCCATTCTGGTCGAGATCGAGAGAGACACATGCGTTCTCGGTTGTTCCGCCTGTGGAGTAAAGCACTGCCGGGACGCCAGGGAGAGTGCTATTGATGCGAAATGGGGCGTTAAGGAGAAACGGTTCATTGGGGAAACTCGAGCTCGGCTGTAATAGCGTGAGGTCTCGTTCGCGAACCTCATTGAAGTCAAGCCTCGTGCGTCCGTAAGAAAAGCGAAATTGATTGAAGATCGGGATTTTCGCGGTCGGCCCACTGATTTCACTGCTCAGGAAAGTGGAGAGGTTTTGCGTGCGCACATCCGGTTGCAGTCCGGAGAAGATGGCGCCGCCCGTGACCGGAAGCCGCCGCTGGTCGTCAGTCGCGTTATAGCGGCCAGTCAGAGATTGTTGCCTCTGTTTGACGCTGAAATTTTTATCCAGTTTTCCTGACACGATAACGCCTCGCCCGGTTTGGGGCAGCGTCTGCGTGAAAGTATTTTCCCTGAAAACGCCAGCCGGATTGTTGGGCAACGGAAATAGACTGAAGATGGCGTCGCTGCTCAATGTTGTCGGAAAGACGTTGAGCGTCTGCCCTGTGGTGGTTGTGACCGACAAACCCGTCGCCCCGCTGCCAAAAATGCCGCGCTCGGGGATCGTCGGCACGGCAAAGTTCGCCTCTTTCGTCGCGTTCAGAATCTGCCCTTCAGCGGAGACGAAATAGAACAGGCTCCGATAGTGCGTCGGGCCGCCTTGGCCGAAGCGAGGGACCGGCCCCCCGAGCGTCAGCCCCATCTGACCGAAGCTGAGTGAATCTTTCCCGCCGCTGAAATTTTGCGCGGTGAGAGGTTGATTGCGCTGCAGGCATCGGTTGAAGAAGTCAGCGCCAGTGATGCCGGAGCAGTCGAGCACCGGCTTGGCGCCAACGCGCAATGGAGTGATCGCATTGCCATTGGTCGTATCGAAGACCTCGCGCGCGTTCAAATGGCTGGTGTTCAGGAAGCCGTAGAGCGTCCCGTGCGTGCGGTCGCCGCCCGACCTCGAAACCGCGTTGACCTGGGCGCCGAGGTTGCGTCCGAACTGCGCCGGCGCAAGGTGAGTGATGAGTTGATACTCCCTGACGGTTTCAATCGGCTGCGGGACGAGCGCGAAGAACCCTTGCCGGCGCACGCCGATGTCTTCGTCGTTGTTGTCGGAGCCGTCAACCGTGAAATTGTTCGCTCGTGAACGAAGTCCGTTGATCGCGAACTGCCCCGCCGAACCGACGCCCGGACCGACGCCCGGCCCCGCCACTCCGCCCTGAGTCTGCGGCGGCAGCGCCACGCCGGGAAGGAGCAACGCGAGTTCATCGAAGCTTCTGGTGAAGGTCGCGCCGCCGAGCGGCAGGGCGCCGACCTCTTCCTCGGAAAATTCGCCGCCGCGCCGGCCGTCGGTCGAGCTGATTTCGCCGATTATGTCCACCGAGCCGGTAATCGGCTTGATTGGCGTTGGGGCCGGCTTCGGATCGGGCGCCGTCGTCGTTGGAGCGTCGGGCCGCGGCGTCTCGGGCCGCGGCGTCTCGGGCCGCGGTGTCTCGGGCGTTTGCGCCACTAAGGCCGGCTCGAGCTGAACAGGCAGCGGCTGCACAGTGTTCTGCCTCGTCGCCACCAGGCGTTGCTCGAAGGCGAGCGGTTTATAGCCGCTGGCGGAGACTTCGATCGTATACTGGCCAGGCTGCAACAGTCCCGCATAAAACTGCCCATCAGCCCCAGTGCGTTTGACCAGAGGAATCCGGCTCACCTGGTTGACGAATCGCACGGTGGCGTTTCCGATGGGAGACTTTGTCCTGCTGTCGGTGACCTGTCCCTGAAACGCTCCGGTGACTGTGTCCTGGGCGTTGACCGGGACCGATGGCGCTAAGGCCATCAGCAGGCAAAGCGCGACCGATATGTGGTTGAATATATGTTTATTTGTAAGGCAACGTGGCCGAGAGTACATGATTTTTACCTCCGGATGTTTGAAGTTAAGGGCAACGTCGAGTGTGGGGATTCGGTTCGACGGGACCTGATTTACTTTTCGACGCTAAAAGAGCGAGCCGACTTTGCGACAAAATATATACGCCTGTCTATATATAAATGCGAATCCCACGGACATTTCGGGTCAGATGGGGCATATTTTTTTGCGTTTGGGACCTGATGTCCGCGCCGCGCCACGTAGTGACGACTTTAGTCGTGACGTGTCGTCACGACTAAAGTCGTCACTACGTGGCTACCGCACGAGCCGGAAGCCGATCTTCGGGTCCTTGTGTGAGGGATCGAAGAAACCCCGCACGGTGACGCTGATCGGAAATGCGCCCGATGGGGAACTGGCGAAGCTACCACCACGCACCACGTGGCAGCCCGGGCAGGATTTTTCGGTAAACCTAGTATTGCCCGGATAGGGCGAGGCTGGGGAGGAGGTCCATTCGCCGACATTGCCGATCAGGTCGAGAACGCCGAACTGAGACGCGCCCTGTTGATAGGCGCCGACCGATTGCGGCGCGCTCGCCCCGATGTTGGCGCGACCGGTCATCCATTCGGCGCCCCACGGAAAACGGTTGGATGTCTGCCCTTTGGCGGCGAACTCCCACTGGGCCTCGGTCGGCAAACGATAAGTGACGCCGTCGCGTTTAGAGCGCCAGGCGGCGAAAGCCCTGGCGTCATTGAGTGAGACGTTACACACCGGCCATCTTTCCCGTCCCGCGGGAGGCTTGCCTTCCGTCCAATCCGAGGGCGGTTGGTATCCGCTCTCCCGGACAAATTGCCCGTATTCAGCGTTGGTGACTTCGACGCGGTCCATCTCGAACGGCCCGATAGTCACTTCATGAGCCGGTCTCTGTTGCTCGGCCCAGGCTTCATCCTCATCGGACTGACGCTCGTAATCACGTCCCATCTTGAAGACCCCGCCGCTCACGCGAACCAGATCGGGTTTGAAGGATGGATTCGGATCTGGCGCCGGTGTTTTCCCGCCGTCCCGTGTGGCATAAAAGATAATCGCCGCCAGAAGAATCAGCAGCCCCGCCGCGCCGCCGATGACGATTGGCAGGTTGAAGGCTCTACGCCCTGATCCCGGGGCGCCGTCCGACGACGGCCCCGAGCCGGAGTCGGATTGAGGGGCTTCGCCGGAAAGGCTGCGCGTGCCGTAATGGTCGGGGTGCGCGATCATCTCGGCGCTCTGGCGCTGGGCTTCCTGTTTGGCCCGTTTGCGCTCTTCAGCGAAGAGCCGCTTGCGTTCTTTCTCGGCGTGTCGCGCGGCTTCGCGTTCGGCCTTTTTGCGAGCTTCTTCGAGCAGGCGTTGAAGCTCCACTTCAGCGAATTGCGCCGCTTCGGCTTCGGCGTGCTTGAGTGACTCTTCGAGCAGTCGCCCGCGCTCCTCTTCAGCCAGCGGCGCGGCTTCGCGCTCGGCTTTTTTGCGAGCCTCTTCGAGCAGTCGCTGGCGTTCCCTGGAAGCCTTCATGGCCGCTTCCGTCTCGGCCTTTTTGCGGGCTTCGTCCAGGAGCTGGGCGCGCTCCTGTTCGGCGAGACGGGAGATCTCCTGTTCGGCGCTTCGGCGCGCCTGTTCGACCAGATGTTGTTGCATCTCGGCGCCCAGCCGCGCGGCCTCCTGTTCAGCCTCTTTGCGCGCCTCCTCGACCAGCCGCCGGCGTTCGGTGGCGACCAGGTGAGAGGCCTCCTGTTCGGCGCGTTTGCGGGCATCTTCGATCAGCCGCTGGCGTTCGGCGGCGGCGCGTTCGGCGGCCTCGGCCTCAGCCCTCTTGTGGGCCTGTTCCAGCAACCGGTCGCGTTCCTCCACGCTCAATTTAGCGGCCTCTTCTTCCGCCTGTTTGCGCGCGGCTTCGACCAGGCGCTGGCGTTCTTTCGACGCCCTCTCGGACGCTTCCTGCTCGGCGCGTTTGCGGGCCTCATCGAGCAGCCGGGTTCTTTCCTTGGCGGCCAACTGGACGGCCTCTTCTTCGGCCTGCTTGAGGGCCAGATCGAAGAGTCGTTGCTCTTCTTCGATGGCGATGCGGCTGGCCTCTTCTTCGGCTTCTTTGCGGGCCTCTTCCATGAGGCGCTGTCGTTCGGTGTGGGCGCGGGCTGCGGCTTCCTGTTCAGCGTGACGGCGAGCCGCCTCGATCAGGCGGTGGCGTTCGGCGGAGGCGCGTTGGGCGGCCTGTTGCTCGGCGCGTTTGAGCGACTCCTCGATCAACTTCCGGCGCTCTTCGGCGGCGAACCGCGCGGCCTCCTGCTCGGCTTTCTTGCGCGCCTCGTCAATCAGGCGCTGCTCTTCCTCGGCGGCCAGCCGCGCGGCCTCCTGTTCGGCTTTCTTGCGCGCCTCTTCGATCAGACGCTGTCGCTCGGCGGCGGCCAGGTGAGCCGCCTGTTGTTCGACCTGCCGCCTGGCTGCTTCGACCAGTCGCAGACGTTCCGAGGCGGCGCGCTGGGCGGCCTCCTGCTCGGCGCGTTTGCGCGCCTCTTCAATCATCCGCTGACGTTCAGCGGCGGCGCGCTCGGCGGCCTCCTGTTCAGCTTGCTTGCGCGCCTCCTCGATCAGGCGGCGACGCTGCTCTTCGGCCAGTTGAGCGGCCTCCTGTTCGGCCTGCCTGCGCGCTTCTTCGATCAGCCGCCCCCGCTCTTTTTCGGCGAAGCGCGCGGCCTCGGCTTCGGCCTGCTTGCGCGCCTCTTCGATCAGCTTCCGCCGCTCCTCCGCGGCGACCCGCGAGGCCTCTTCGCGGACCTGCTTGCGCGCTTCCTCGATAATCTGGCGCTTCGCTTCGGCGGCGGCCTGCGCCTGGCCCTCAGGCTCCGTATCCGTCTCCTGGTCGCCGATGGTGCGCGGCGGCCCGTAGCCCGCCGTTTTTCTCATCGGCCTGAGTATCGGATCGTCCGGCTCCGACGACTGAATGTCTTTAATGACAACGGCGCGGAATTCGCCGGCTGAACGAAACCGCTCTTCCTGATTCTTGGCGAGGGCGCGGAGGATGGCCTGTTCGATGTGTTCCGGGATATGAGGCGCGAACTGGCGTGGCGGAGGCGGCTGGTTTTCGATGTGCGCGCGCATCAGGTCGAACTGGTTCTGGCTGGTGAACGGCAACCGTCCGCTCAACATTTCATATAGCAGCACGCCGAGCGAATAGATGTCGGCGGCCTCGTTCGATTCGTGGCCGCGAATCTGCTCCGGCGCCATGTATTCGAGCGTGCCGACGAAAGACCCTTCCCTGGTCATCCGTTCGGTTCCGAGCACGCGCGCGATCCCGAAATCCATCACCTTAACCCCGCCGTTGGGCAGGATCATGATGTTGCTTGGCTTGATGTCTCGATGGATCACGCCGTGCTGATGGGCGTATCCGAGGGCGCTCAGAATTTGCGCGAATATTCTGATCGCCTGATTGTAGGAGAGAACGCCGGCCCGCCTGAGCAACGATTCGAGCGTCTCGCCGTGCACGAATTCCATCACCATGAAGAAGAGGTTGCCCTGGTGGAAGAGATTGTAGAGCAGCGCGATGTTCGGATGGTGGAGTTTGGCCAGCACCATCGCCTCCTTGCGAAAGCGCTCGACCAGAGAGGAATGCATGGTCAGTTCCGGGCGGAGGACTTTGATCGCCACTTCGCGGTCAAGCATGGTGTCAACGCCTCTGTAGACCTTGCCCATGCCGCCCAGCCCGACTTCCTGGAGAATCCGATAATTGCCAATGGTTTCGCCTACCTCAATCAACTTGGCGCCTCCAACGCGCGAGGCCGGCGCGTTTCAAACGGATTTGGATAATAATCGCAGGTTTGATATGGAGATAGCCCGGAACGTCGCTGGAAAGGGCGCACTTGTGGGTAGAACACTCAATCGAGGCCGACGCGCTTGTCAAGCCAGGAGTTTTTGGGGGATTGCTGTTGATCATAACTGACACCTGAAATCCGCTATCTCGATTTTACATTATAATCTCTCCAATAGGCTCCAATTCACGCTGAGATTACTGACGGCGGAGAATGTACCTTCGCGGGTTTGAACTCGTCAAGGCTCAACCCCCGTTGGTTTACAAATCCATGTTTCGGCCGCCGGACCCACCAGACAGGAAAATGCAAGACAGAAAAATGGCGACTCTTATTTTTCCGTCTTGCATTTCTCATCTCGAACAAAAGTCTTCACTACTTCTCGACAATATCTTTTTTGAGCGTGGCGACGAAGGCCATCACTTCGTCTTTCTCCTTCTGCGGGACTTTAAACTTGTCGAGCGTGGCGAGCAGGTGTTTGGCGCCCGCGTCCCACTCTTTTTCGGTAATCCCCAGTCCTGCGTGCGTGTCTTTCATGCTGCGGCCGGTGTAAATACACGGCCCGCCCGCCGCCTGGCAGATTTGATCAACGAGGCGCTGGCGGAGCCTCTTTTTCGAGTCCGTGCTGAATCCGCTAAAAAACTTGACGAACTGCGGATCGGAAGCCAGGCGGCCGATGAAATCATCCGCGACCGCCGCGATCGCGTCGTAACCGCCCAGCCGTTGGTAGAGTGATTTGCCTGATTGCCGCCCCGAAGCGGCTGCGGTCAATCCTAAAGACAGCGCCATAGACAACAAAACAAGCCTGCTTTTCCAGAAGCTGTTTTTCATAGGTTTCCTCCGTGGATGGATAGATGGTTGATTTTCATCCGAAATTACGCGTAGCTCGGCCATCCCGGATTTGTAATCGCGCTTGACAGGGAAAAAAGGGAACACATCCTGACGGCGCGCGTGGAAGACGTTGGCGCCTGCAGGCGGATCGAAACCCTCACTGGAGATTCTCTTTCGGATTCGACCGGAACATATCGCGTAATTGTCTCAAAATTAAATTTATGCGCCGGCCAGTTTAAGCCCCCAATAAATTTCTCGCGGTATTGAGCTTTCTGTTCGGGTTTTGTTATGATCTCGCCGCCATTGATCCTCGCATCCCAAGATCATTGGACACACCCGTTAATCTGGTAATCAGCCCTGGCGATTGGCCCGGGCAATTAACCCTGAATCACTCGTTGCCTGACTGAAGAAGAGTCATTCCCCCTCACTTGTTGCAAAGACAAAGGCAGCACAACATGCGTTTCAGGAACTTCAATTTCACCGAGATTATCACGGAGATAAAGGTTATGTCGCCTCGGATTCGCCTGGCGCTCGTGGCGTTCTTCGTGTGTTTGTGCCCTCAGATAGCCAACGCGCAGGCGGCCCAGATAAAAGGTTACGCGGTGCAGGTCGCGGCTCTGTCTTCACGGGAGTCCGCTGATGAGTTGGTGAAGGGCTTGAGCGCGCGCGGAATAAACGCTTACTGGGTTAGAGGCGTGTTGGCCTCTAAACAAAACCAGCTCCATCGCGTGCGCATCGGCAATTTCCGGACTATTGAAAGCGCCAACACTTACGCCCAACAATTACGCGGTTCCGGTCTGCTCGACGCTTATGCGATCGCGGCTTACGAGCCTCCCGCGAAGGGCAGCTATATTTCAAACGGGAAAGTCCAAAGCTTCGCTCAAAAATACCAAGGAAGACAATTCAGCGGCGAGACGATTGACGTGATCGCTTCGATTGGCACGCGCGGATGGCTGTTGCTTTCAAGCAAGAGCGTGAACCTGACCGTTCAGCAGGGGAACTCGGCGCTCAGCCGGGAACTCGCCAAACTCGCCGCTTCCGTCGGCTCACGTGGGTGGGGTTTGAACAACAACATCGCCAACATACTGGCCGCCCCGGAGCCGGTCAATATCGCCGCGTCGAAAAAGGGGATCATTGAGGCCGCGCCTGTAGCGTCCGCATCGGTCGCGCTGTCCGCGTCACGCGCAAGCTCAGATTCGCCACGCGCAAGCTCAGATTCGCCACGCGCAAGCTCAGATTCGTTGGACACCGTCGCATCCGAGATTCGCAGGGAATCATTAGTTCCCGCATTCTCAACCAGCGCGGCGCCGAGCGCGCGAACCGCCGTCCCGAAGGTTTACGCCGCGCCGCCGCGGTTGCAAGGCTCGATTGAAATGCGCGAGGGGCGAATGTGGATGAAGCTGCGCAACACCGATTCGGATCGAAGCTTCAGCGGCATGGCGCGTCTTACGCTCAGCGATGATAAGAATCAGCAGGATGTCACGCCGATGCAATTTACGTTGGCGCCAGACAAGGAAGAGAGCTTTCCCGTGGACGACGCGACGCTCGTCAATGGCAATTGGATTCTGATGGTCTACGATGAGAATGGAGCGGCCCGCCTGATTCGCGGCGCGTCGCTCGCTCCACCCCCATCCCCTCAGGCTCCTGGCCCTACGAACCCGACTGCGCAGAATCCTCCGGCGCAAGGCCCGCCGTCTTACGTCACTGGTGTTTACGATGCGACCGGCTGGACGCAGCCGCAGGCTCCGGCGTCAAACCCGGGAGCGGGGCCGCAAAACGGACCGGTTCCGGTATCCGACGCCGCGAATGCGCAAGACGGCGTCGGCTCGGCGAATACGCCGCCTCAAGCGGAGGTCGCTCCGGGTCAGGTCACCGTGACCCCACGTCAAATCGCGGTCACGACCGAAAACGTGACGCTCGAGTTCGACATCTCGGCGCCAAGCCCGCTCAGCTATATTGTCGTTACTTTGCGCGCGGGCGATTTCCAGGACACCCGGCAGGCGCTCATGTCCACATCGCAAGGACGCGTGCCGTTCCTGGTGCCGGCTGAACACGCGTCGGCGGGGTTTTCTTACGAGGTCAAAGATGAGGCCCAGCGTGTGCTCGCCAGCGGCAGCGGCGATTTCCGCCGTATTGCCAAAGGTAACTGAGCGGATTGCGGATTGCGGATTGCGGATTGCGGATCAAAGATGGCAAGTCTAATGCGATCTTCAATCCGCAATCCGCAATCCGCAATCCGCAATCCGCAATCTCCCCCTGGTTTCCAATCCCAAACATTTGTAGGTGGTCTTGACATTTTTCCTCACAGCAGAGAAGATTCGCGCCTTAACAAATCCGAAAATTCACAAGCATCGGGTTTTTCGAGCAAGCAAGTCTAGGACACAAGTAGAAAATTTATCTCCAAGCGAGGTGGAGGTTTTTTTATGCCACAACTCTTCACCCGCAGCACGAATACGCTTGCGCGGTTGAGCATAGCCGTAGTCATTTTACTTCTTGGATTGGGCGGTTGGTTGCTGCTTGAACTCAATCGCTCACCGTTTGTGACGCAAGCATTCGTGGCGCGGGAACAGCCGGTACAATTCTCGCACAAGCACCACGTGGGTGATGACGGGATTGATTGCCGCTATTGTCACACGACCGTCGAGACGGCGGCGAGCGCGGGAATGCCAGCGACCAAAACGTGCATGAATTGCCATTCGCAGTTATTCGCAAATAGTCCCTACCTGGAAATTGTGCGCGAGAGCTGGCGGACCGGCCAACCGATCAAGTGGACACGCGTGCATGACCTCCCTGATTTCGCCTACTTCAATCACAGCATTCATGTAACCAAAGGGGTGGGCTGTTCGACCTGCCATGGTCAAGTAGACCAGATGCCGTTGATGTGGAACACGGCGTCGCTGCAAATGGAATGGTGCCTTGAATGCCATCGCAACCCTGATAAAGTCTTGCGTGAGCAAAAAGACATCACCAACATGGAATGGCAGCCGCCCGCCAATCAGGCCGAAAAAGGCAAGGAACTGGCCAGGAAATACAACATCCAGCCGACCAGAGTGCTAGAGAGTTGTTCAACCTGTCATAGATAAGTGGTTGGTGGTTGGCGCCTGGTGATTGGTGGTTGGTAAGACGGCAGATTAGAAGCTGCTTTTTACCAACCACCAACCACCAGGCGCTAACCACCAATCACCAACCACTGAAACAATGTCTCATCGAGATCATCACGACGATATCGCGCCTATACGAGAGAAGATTCGTAATGGACTTGGTAAAAATGGGGGCCGGGAATTCTGGCGAAGTCTTGAAGAATTAGCCGACACCGAAAAGTTTCGCGAGTTCCTTCACCGCGAATTTCCAGCCGTCAACCCGTCCGAAGCCGATCCATCCTGGCTTGATCCGACAGGCCGCCGAAACTTTTTGAAGCTGATGAGCGCGTCGCTGGCTTTCGCCGGCCTGACCGCGTGCGCCAACCAGCCCAAGGAGAATCTGGTTCCTTACGTCAAGACGCCTGACGGGATGGTTCCGGGCAAGCCGCAGTTTTACGCGACGGCGATGCCGCTGGGCGGCGTGGCTTCCGGGCTGCTGGTTGAAAGCCACGAAGGCCGCCCGACCAAGATCGAAGGCAATCCTGACCATCCGGGCAGCCTCGGTGGCACGACCGTTTACGAACAGGCTTCGGTGCTCACCCTTTATGATCCCGACCGTTCGAAGGGCGCGCTCAATCTTGGCGATCCGCGGACCTGGGGCGAATTCCTGAACTGGTTCAGCCAGGCGCTGGACGAACAACGCAAGAAACAGGGCGCCGGATTGCGCATTCTGACCGAGACCTCCACTTCGCCCACGTTCGCTGATCAGATGAACAAGCTGAAGGCCGAATTCCCGCAGGCGAAATGGCATGTCTATGAACCCGCCTCGAGCGCCGGCGCGCGCGGGGGCGCGCAGATGGCCTTCGGTCAGCTCGCCAACACGGTCTATCAATTCGACAAGGCTGAGGTCGTACTCTCGCTCGACGCCGACTTTCTGACCAACGGGCCCGGCAGCGTCCGTTACGCGCGCGATTTTATCAACCGCCGCCGCCTGACCGGCGGCGCGAAGGAGATGAACCGCCTCTACGTCGCCGAAAGCACGTTGACGACGACCGGCGCCAAGGCCGACCATCGCCTGCCGATCAGGGCGAGCGATGTCGAAGCCTTCGCGGGCGCCGTCGCCGCCGCTGTTGGAGTTCCCGGCGCGACGAAAGCCAATCTGAGCGGCGAGGCGGCGAAATTCGTCGAAGCGGTAGCGAGAGATCTCAAGTCTCACAATGGCAAGAGCATTGTCATCGCCGGAGGGCATCAATCGCCGTCAGTCCACGCCATCGCGCATGCGATCAACGGCGCGCTCGGCGCGCCAGGCGCGACGCTCTATTACACTGATCCGCTCGATATCAATCCAATTGACCAGATCGCTTCAATCACTGATCTGGCCGGTGATTTGAACGCGGGCAAAGTTGAATTGCTGGTGATCATCAGCGCGAACCCGGTTTACAACACGCCGATCTTCAGCGGTGGCCAGACCTTCCTCGACGCGATGAATAAAGCGCCGATGCGGGTCCACATGGGGATGTTCAACGACGAGACGGCGGTTCATTGCCAGTGGCACATCTCCGAGACACATTACCTGGAAGCGTGGAGCGACGCGCGCGCCTATGACGGCGCGGTCTCGATCATCCAGCCGCTGGTCCAGCCCCTCTACGACGGCAAATCGCCGCACGAACTGGTCGCCGCGATGCTCAATCAGGGCGGCAAGAGCGGTTATGATATCGTGCGCGATTACTGGCGGACCCAGCCGCAGTTCAGCGGGAATTTCGATCAGACCTGGAAGCAGTCCCTGCACGACGGCGTGATCCCGAACTCCGCGCCGCCGCCGAAGACTCTGGCCCTGAAAGGCGACCTGGCCGCTTCGATTAAACCTACGGTCCCCGGCAAATATGAGATAGTTTTCCGCCTCGACCCGCACGTTTACGACGGGCGATTCGCCAACAATTCCTGGCTGCAGGAAGTCCCCAAGCCGATCAACAAAATCACCTGGGACAATTTCGCGATCATCAGCCAGAACACCGCGAACGCGCTGGCGTTGGCGCCGGAGGAAGGGCCGTACAAAGCTAACGCGAAGATGCTCCGCCTGGTCAACGAGGGCCGCAATCTGGTGATGCCCGCCTGGATTCAGCCGGGCCACCCCGACAATTCGGTGACGGTCTATCTGGGCTACGGACGGGAGCGCGCGGGCGGCGTCGGCAACGGGCTGGGCTTCAACACCTACTCGATCCGCACCGTCAACACGCCCTTCATCGCGACCGAGAAGGTCCAGATTGAAAGGGGCGAAGGCGAATACACCCTCGCCGAGACGCAGGAGCATTTCAACATTGACGCGAGCGGCATTGACGTCAAAGCCTTCATCCCGAAAGAGGACGACCTGACCAACCGCCACATCGTTCGCACGGCGACGCTCGAAGAGTACAAGAAGAATCCGCACATCCTGCAGCACGGCGCGCACAAGCCGGGCAAAGATCTGACGATGTATCCGAACTGGAATTACGAGCAAGCGCGAACGGCTGATGGTAGAGAAGTTCCTCTGTACGCTTGGGGAATGACGATTGACATGAACGCCTGCATCGGCTGCAACGCCTGTGTCGTCGCCTGCCAATCGGAGAACAACACGGCGGTTGTCGGCAAGGAGATGGTTATCAAAGGCCGCTCGATGCACTGGCTGCGGATCGACACCTACTTCCGCGGCGGGACAGTGAACCCGCAGGTCTATTTCCAGCCGATGATGTGCCAGCATTGTGAGGACGCGCCGTGCGAGACCGTTTGTCCCGTGAACGCCACCGTTCACGACGCCGAAGGCTTGAACGTGCAGGTCTACAACCGCTGCGTCGGAACGCGCTACTGCTCGAACAACTGCCCGTACAAGGTGCGCCGGTTCAACTACCTGCTCTACGGCGATTGGGACACGCCGAGTTTGAAGCTCGCGCGCAATCCCGAAGTCACCGTCCGTTCGCGCGGCGTGATGGAGAAATGCACTTACTGCGT
>Ga0187894_10002417_pt1 | contig 22357 bp, 14 predicted proteins | sample GBC1701081metaG_FD_136650 | JGI IMG/M metagenome (GOLD analysis project Ga0187894, IMG submission 136650) | White microbial mat communities from a lava cave in the Kipuka Kanohina Cave System on the Island of Hawaii, USA - GBC170108-1 metaG ... | reverse complement strand
GCGCAGCCCCGGACGGCCCGGCTTGATCCGCTCCTGGTGTTGAAGGGACTGCTCGCGCAGCCGGCCGCCGTCGTCGCGATCTGGGGCAATTTCGTCATCTTGAGTAGCACGCTGGAATATGTGTTTCCGGACAAGGCGAAAGTTGTACTGCTCGCCTCGGTCTTTGTCGCCCTGAAGCTCTTGATCGGCATGCTTTACCACGCGCTGAAAGGCCTCTGGGCGCGTTTTACGCTGGTCTGCCTGGGGATACTGCTGTCGCTGGCCGAGGCCTACTTCGCATTTCAGAGAACCATGATGGTTGAGCAAATCGAGCGATTGATGAGGGACCTCCCGGACGCTCCACAGTCCTTCAGCCAGGCGGCGTTGTCAGCGGCCTTTGTCGCCTTGCTCTGCGCGCTTTGTGAGATGGTCAGCGTCTACGCTGTGTTCCGCCTGGGTGGCCGGGCGCTGCCATGGGTGGTGGCCGCGCCCGGGTTGCTCATGGTCGGAATACTTCTCTCGTTGTCCTGGTTGGCGACCAAATGTCAACTGGCCACTAGGCTCGGAGCCTGTTTTCAAGCGGTGATCAGTATACTGGCCGGAGTCGGAGGCGTGATGCTTACCGCGCTGACCGTCGCGGGTCGCGCGATTTTCCAGGCGCTGACCGCGGTGAGCCGCGCGATTTTCCAGGCGCTGACCGCGGTAAGCCGCGCGATTTTCCAGGCGCTGACCTCAATGCTGCGCGCTGTGTGGGAATTCTTGAAGCGTCTGCCGCGCCGGGTCTATGAAGGCTGGCATACCTGGCGGATGAATCTGCGCCGTCGTCGTTTGGAGCGAGATCTGTTGGATCTCGAGCGGCGCAAACAGCTCGAGGAACGTGAAGCCGAGTTGGACCATCAAGCGCGCGTCAACGCTTTGAAGCGGGAGCGCGAATGGCTGAGAGAGAAGGCGGAGAGCAACGAGCTGCGCGTTGTAGTTGAGCGATCCGCCGCCAAACCCAAAGCTTTCACCGCAATTGAAGGAGGAGCCTTATGAAACCGATCCTAACGCGTGTATGTCTGGTTTTGTTATCATTGCTGTCGGCCTGCTCATTTCGGTCGTGTGATGATCCGGTAACGACGAGCAAGCCCATGAAGAACCCGGCGCCGGATGCGATAGTCAAGCCGGGCGTGGCGATGACGGCCACGCACCAACGGCGCGTGGTATATGTCTTGTTGGACTTGAGCGCGTCTTACCTGGACCGTCACGATCCCGCGCTCCTTGAGCGCATCGTCCGGCAGACCTTATCCATCGTCAAATCGCTCGGGCCGGCGGATGAGTTCCTTTTCGCCTTCATCTCTGACAGGTTCGATCCAAGGAATAACGTCAAGCGGCAGGAGTCAATGCCCCCGGTCGCGGCCGAGCTGCTGCAGCCGACGAGTCAACCACAGGAGTGGATACAAAGGCAAAAGGGACTAAAATTCGTCTGGCGGCAGGTGGTGGAGAAGCAACAAGCGATGGAGCAGTGGTTTAACCAGCCGATTACCGAACGCAGCTCAGTGACGGACCTCTATGGCGCGCTCGAGTATTGCGCGGAAAGGTTGAGTCGGGAGCATGATTGTGAGAAACACCTGGTCGTCTTCACTGACTTTGAGCACGATTTCAAGGGCGTGAAGAGTAGCGACCCGCCCAAGCTGCAACTTGACTTCCGCGAGGCGCGGGTCAGCGCGTTGTTCGCTCCTTGGGAAGATCATGCGATCTGGAAGGCGCGCAGGCAGGCTTGGGACGCCTGGTTCAGGAAGCAGGGAGCAAGCGACTTTTCGATGTATGATGTCAGAGACAGCGAACGGCAGGTGGTTCTAAAATCCAGCGCCGTGCCCAAAACGTTGCCATCTCCGTTCGGCCAAGCAGTACAGAAGTAGGGCTGGCGGAGGATTTCAGAAATCATCCATCCATTTAAAAATTATGGCTGAAATAGAAATCACAATCCGTCCATTGAGAGAAAATGACCTATCAGAGGCGGACCGTATCTTTCGCCTGGCCTTTGGCACGTTTATCGGTCTGCCCGATCCGATGACGTTCGCGGGTGACGCCGACTATGTGCGAACGCGATGGCTGGCTGATCCGGCGGCGGTTTTAGGCGCTGAATCCGCGGGCGAGTTGATTGGCTCGAACTTTTTGACCAATTGGGGCAGCGTCGGGTTCTTCGGCCCGTTGACCATACGCCCCGACTTCTGGGACAAAGGCGTAGCGCGACGATTATTGGAACCGACGATGAATATCTTTGCGCAATGGGGGACGAAACTCGCAGTGCTTTTCACCTTCGCGCAAAGCACAAAACACGTCCATCTCTACCAGAAATTCGGATTTTGGCCGCAACATCTCACGGCGATTATGACGAAGCCGGTCGATCAAAACCTGACGGCTTCATCCTGGACCGGGTTTTCGGAAATGGCGGCGCAGGAAAGGGCCGATTGTTTGAAAGCTTGCGCCGAATTGACCGGCTCGATTTATGAAGGGTTGAACGTCGAACGTGAGATTCGCGCGGTCGCGGAGCAGAAGTTGGGTGAGACGGTTTTGGTTTGGAATGGCTCGAATTTGGTCGGCTTCGCGGTCTGTCATTGCGGCGCGGGGTCTGAAGCCGGAAGCGGCGCGCTCTACATAAAGTTCGGCGCGGCGCGGCCCGGACTCGCCGCCGAAACCCATTTCAATCGCCTTCTGGAAGCGTGCGAGGCTCTTGCCGCTTCACGAGGCCTGGAGAAACTCGACGCCGGAGTAAACACCGCGCGCGTCGCGGCCTATCGCCGGATGCTCGCGCGCGGATTCCGGTCCTTCATTCAAGGCGTGGCGATGCAGCGATCGGAAGATCAGGGGTATAACCGTCCTGACGTTTATGTTATTGACGATTGGCGCTGATTATCCGCGCCGATCCGTCGCATCCGTGAAAATTCGTGGCGCCTTGTTATTCCAATGTTGCCCGTTCTGATTTAGAAATCTACTGAACTCCGATAAGCGGTTTGAGCGGCTGCGATACCGGCGCCCCACTCAAACTTGTAGCCACAATGTCGCAGCCCAGCCTCAACCGCGCCAAGAGTCGCAAGCAGATCACCCACGTTTGTCGGCCCCATATGTCCGATGCGGAAATACTCGCTCCTGATCGCGGGGTGAAGACCGCCCGCGACGGTCACGCCCGCCGCCTGGATGGCGGGCAGCAGATCGGTCCCGTTGACACCCTTCGGGTAACGTGGCGCGGTCATCGTATGCGCCGCGAATTCCGGCGTGGTCGGAACCTGTGAGAGTCCCAGAGCGGAGATCCCTTGTTGGCACGCGGCGCCTAACGCGTAATGCCGCCGGAATCGCGCGTCCATGCCTTCAGCCAGCAGTTGGCCCAGACTCACGTTGAGCGCCCAGACCAGGTTCACCGCGGGAGTGGCGAAATACGCCGCCTTCCGTGACTCGTAAGCCTGCATGATCGGCAGCCAGTTGTTCCAGTCCGCATAGTAGCTCCCTACAGGCGTCCGGCGCGCGCTGAAAGCGGCCATGGCTCGCGGCCCAGCGAGGAGCAGCGCCAGACCGGGCGGCGCGCTGATCGCCTTCTGTGAAGCGGTCAGAACCACATCCACTCCCCACTCCGCCATCCGCAACCCTTCACCCGCCACCGAGCAAACGCCATCAACGATGATCAGGGTTTCATAGCGGCGCGCAAGGCCGGCCAGCCCCGCGACGTCAGTGAGAACTCCAGTGGAGGTGTCCACGTGAGTCACGGTCATGAGCTTGAAACGCTCATGACTGAGGGCTTTTTCCACTTCCTCCAGGGAAGGGCGCGCGCCTACCGCGGCTTTCACTTGCGTGACCTGCGCGCCGTAACGCTCCAGCAGCGCGGCGAAGCGATCGCTGAAGTAACCTGTGTTGACCACCAGCGCTTTATCTCCGGGTTCGGTCAAATTCGCCCCGGCCAGATCCATCGCCAGTGTGCCTGATCCGGCGACAATGAAGGGCTGGCCATCAGGAGACATAAAGACCTCGCGCATACGTTCCAGCGCCTGGCCGAATGTCTCAATGAAATCCGGCGCGACATGTCCCGTTGTCGGAGCGCCCAGAGCGGCCAGTACCGCAGGCTCGAACTCGATTGGGCCAGGAATCATCAGCAGTGTACGGTTTTTCATAATCACAATCCTACTTTAATGCAGAGCTTTTGCAACGTCGGTTGCGGCCTTTGTTGATAAACTAAAATCTACGACCGAACACCTAATACCCATAAACTTTTCCTTCGAACCATCACTTGATTGAGCCATCGAAGGAAAAATTTATAAGTTGTAGGTTGTAGGTTGTAGGTTTTAAGTTCTCCCTGATGACTTTGCAAAAGCCCTGGGCAGCAATGCCTCCCGCAATATCTCAGCCGGATGCTTGGCGTGGCGACCGGATAGATGCTCAATTTGCTGGCGGCACGAAATGCCTGGCGCGACGATCTCGACGTCCGAAGGTTGCGCCACCACGGCGGGCGCCAGGCGTCGCTTGCCTAGGCTCACGGAGATGTCGTAATGCTCTTTCTCGAACCCGAAGGAACCCGCCATTCCGCAGCAGCCCGAATCTACTTCAATGACTTCAAAGTTCGCCCATTGAAGAACAGCGACGGTCGGAGCCGCGCCCACCATCGCTTTCTGATGACAGTGGCCATGAAGCAACGCCCGCCGCGGTCCTTCTCGAAAGGAGAGAGTGAGTCCTTTGGCTCGTTCTTTCAGGAGAAACTCTTCGAGCAGGAAGCTCGATTGAGCCACCTTCTTCGCGTCATCGCTTCGGAGCAATTCCACCGATTCATCGCGCAGAGTGAGCAGGCACGAGGGTTCCAGCCCGACGATTACGACGCCGCGTTCGGCCCAGGGCTTGAGTTGCGCCACGTTCCAGGCGGCGTGCTTTTTCGCCTCCGCCAACATTCCTTTCGAGATGAGCGGGCGGCCGCAGCACTTCTTGTTTACCAACTCGACGCGATACCCGGCGGCCTCCAAAAGCTCGACGGCGGCGCGGCCGATTTCCGGTGTGTTGTAGGTGACGAACGTATCGTTGAAGAGGACCACGGATCCGCGATGCGCTTCGCCAACGCGCTGTCGAGCGTTGAACCAATCGGTGAATGTCTCGCTCGCAAACGCCGGGAGCGGGCGACGAATGTCTATGCCGAGGAGACGATCCATCAGCCAGCGACTCGTCCGCGACGAGGCGATCCGGTTTGAAAACGGCGCCAATCGGGATCCGAGCTTTGAGAGATCGGCGATGCGTCCGAAGATCCGGTTCCGCAGCGGCAGGCCGTTCGCCTGGTAATAGTGATGCAGGAACTCATATTTGAGCTTCGCCATGTCCACGTTGGCCGGGCACTCGGCTTTGCACGCCTTGCATTCAAGGCAAAGGTCCATGACCTCATACAGACGGCGGCTGGTGAATTCCGAAGGCGGAACGCGTCCGGAGAGCACCGCCCGAAGAGCGTTGGCCCGGCCGCGGGTGGAATGCTCTTCATCCTTGGTCGCCATGTAGGATGGGCACATCGTTCCTTCAGTCGTTTTGCGGCAGACGCCGACGCCGTTGCACATCTCGACCGATGCGGCGAAGCCGCCCTGTTTCGAAAAGTCGAGCAATGTGATTGGCTCCCAGGTTTTGTATTCGGGGCCGTACCTGAGATGTTCGGTGAGCGGGGGACTATTCACGATGTTTCCCGGGTTCATCAGGTTCTTCGGATCGAAGGCGCGCTTCAATTCACGAAAGGCCTGGAGGATCGTGGGGCCATAGACGCGCTCCAGATAAGGGCTGCGGGCGCGCCCGTCGCCATGCTCGCTCGAGATCGCCCCGCCGAACTCCATCACCAGGTCTGTAATCTCATCGGCGATGGCCTTCACCTGTTCGAGCGACGCTGCGGTCTTCAGGTTAATGATCGGGCGAATATGGAGGCACCCGACCGAACAGTGTCCGTAGTAGGCTCCGTCGGTCCCGTGCTTCGCCATGATCTCGCGGAAGCGGGGAACGAAGACCGGCAGGTGTTTCGGATCGACCGCCGTATCTTCGACGAAGGCGATGGGCTTGGCGTCCCCCTTGATGCCCATGAGCAATCCGAGGCCTGCTTTGCGCAGCTTCCAGATCGCCTTCTGCTCATCCGGGTCGTAAGCGATATGCGCGGCGTAACCGAAGCGATGTTTGGCCCGCAACGCCTCAAGGGCTTCAACTTTGCTTCGCACTTCAACATCGCTCTCTCCGGCGTACTCAACGCCGAGGATCACGGCCGGGTCTCCTTGGATGAACCCCATGCGTTTAGACAACTCAAGATTGGCCCGGGCCAGGTCGAGGATCATCTTGTCGGTCAACTCGACCGAGTAAGGCCCGGTCTCCAAAATGGCTTGCGAGGATTCCAGCGCCTCCTGCATATCCTTGTAGTGCACGACGACCAGCGCCGTCTTCTTCGGTCGCTTGACTACGCGGACCTTGGCCTCGATCACGTTGAGCAGTGTCCCCTCGGAACCCACGATCAAACGCGCCAGGTTGAGAGGCTGGTCATTGACAAGCTCATTGAGGTTGTAACCGCACACGCGCCGCCAGTACTTGGGGTAACGAGCGAGGATCTCCTCGCGGTAACTGGTCTTGATACGCGCCACTTGACGGTAAATGTCGCCTTCCAAACCGGGAAGTTTCAGCTTCTCGGCGAATTCTTGTGGCCTGACGCGGCCAAACACCGCCCGGCTTCCGTCCGCCAACAATGCGGTCAACTCGATGACGTGATCTATGGTGAGACCGTAGGCGATTGAATGAGAGCCTCCGGAGTTATTGCCGATCATTCCGCCGAGCGTCGCGCGATTGGCCGTCGAAGTGTCCGGGCCGAAGAGTAGCCCCATCGGTTGCAGATGACGATTGAGTTCTTCCTGAACAAGCCCCGGCTGCACTCGCGCCCACAACTCTTCCTGATTGACCTCAATCACCTGGTTTAAGTGAGCCGAAAAGTCGAGAACCACGGCATGATTAACCGTCTGGCCCGTCAATGACGTTCCCCCTCCGCGCGGCAGCACAGGGAAATTCCAGCGATTGGCCATCTCGAGTACCGCCTGCGCGTCGTCGGCGTGACGAGGAATGACGACGCCAATCGGTTCCACCTGATACATCGAGGCGTCTGTTGAATAGAGCAGTCGCGAATAAGTGTCGAAGCGCACATCCCCTTTGACGACGCGGCGTAGTTCTTGTTCGAGGTCATTCATGGCGCAAATCCTATCCTGAGCGTCGTGTGATGAAAAGGGAGGCTCCATCCGAGCGCGCGACAAAAGGTTTCAATCAGCGGATGATCCCTTCGTCTTTCCCCTGACGCCGTCAGATGCTACCATCCGGCCATTCTGCTCTACCTAAAAGATATTGATGTGTGGAGTCAGGTGGAAGCGCCTCTGGCCTATCACGGCCATTTGATCACGTTGGTCGAAACAATGCGTCTGGCGTGGCCGCAGGACGCTGATAAAGAATCACAATGATTTCCCTGCATAGGAATGTGAATGAATCTCGCAATCATTTCGCTCCTGGCCCTCATAGTGGCTATCGTTCTAAGTTTCACGACGAGGATCAACGTCGGCCTTCTCTCCATGGTCTTCGCGTGGATCATCGGCGTTTATCTTGGCGGGATGGAGGTCAAGGCGGTCCATGCGGGCTTCCCGACAAACCTGTTTCTGACGCTGGTGGGCGTCACCTTGCTCTTCGCGCAGGCTCAGGCCAACGGGACGTTGGAGCGGATCACTCATCATGGCGTCAAGATCTGCCGGGGGAACGCCGGCTTGATCCCTCTGATGTTCTTTCTACTGGCTTTGGTTATCGCTTCGGTCGGGGCAGGGAACATCGCGGGCGCGGCGCTTGTGGCGCCGATGGCGATGGCGACGGCGGGGCGCGTAAAGATCCCGGCGATCCTGATGACGGTTATGGTCGCGCATGGCGCGCTAGCCGGCGCCGTTTCTCCGTTCGCGCCGACAGGGGTCATCGTCAATAACATCATGGGGAATATGGGGCTTGGAGGAAGAGAGTGGCAAACCTATCTCTTCAACCTGCTGGCCTGCGCGGGGACGGCGATTTTCGGCTATTTGATTTTCGGCGGCTGGCGGCTGTTTCACCGAACCCACGTTGAATCGTTTGAGCCGCTCCCCGAAACTGAAACCATGCGCGGCGAGACGTCCGTAGCGTTCGAGCCGCGGCACTGGATCACTATCGCCGTCATCGCGGCGTTGATCCTCAGCGTCATTTTTTTCCGCGTGGATGTGGGGATGGGAGCCATCGCAGGAGCCGCTATCCTCATCCTATTGCGCGCCAGCGACGAAGCAGCCGCAGTTCGAGTCATGCCGTGGGGAGTGATTCTGATGGTCTGCGGAGTGACAGTGTTGACGAGCCTGCTTGAAAAGACGGGCGGGATGGAGCTCTTCAGCGATCTTCTGGCGAAGCTGGCGACACAGAAAACGATCAATGGCGTTATCGGGTTTGTAACCGGGCTGGTTTCAATCTACAGCAGCACATCCGGAGTCGTTCTTCCCGCTTTTCTACCAGCGGTTCCGAGACTGATCGAAAAACTGGGAGGGGGCGATCCTCTCGCTGTTTCCTGGTCGATGATCGTCGCCGGCCATCTGGTGGATGGTTCGCCGCTTTCGACAATCGGCGCGATCTGTGTGGCTTCGGCGCCGGTTACCGAAGACCGCCGCAGCCTCTTCAACAAAGCGCTTTACTGGGGCCTCTCGATGGCCGTTGCGGGAGCGTTTATCTGTCAGATATTTTTCGGGTTGTTGTGGTAGGCCCAGGGTCAAAGGAAGAGCATTTTCCATTTGTCATTTGAGATTTGATATTTGTCATCGCCAGATCCCAGCTCGGTTCAATGCCCCATGAACATTGAGCGATTTCTGGAGCAATGGCCAATATCATATGACAAATGGAAAATGGAAAATGAAAAGGAGCGCGCGAGCCGTGGAAGGTTCCGTCAAGCAAGTCATCGAGAGCTACGATCCGACCACGCCTTTGGCCGAGGCATGGACGATCCCGGCGACTTGGTATGTTGATCCGCGGATCATGGACCTGGAGCGCCGGACGGTCTTCGCGCAATCCTGGCAAATGGTCGGGCGCGCCGAGCAGGTTCGCAAACCCGGTCAGTACATTACGTGCGAGCTGGCTGGAGAACCTCTCCTGATCGTCAGAGGCGATGATCAGGTTTTGCGCGGATTCTTCAATGTCTGTCGCCACCATGCCGCCGCCGTCGTGACCGCCGCGGCGGGGGAGACTCGCAACCTGCGCTGTCCGTATCACGGCTGGACCTACTCGCTCGAAGGCGAGCTTCGTGGGACGCCGGATTTCGCCGGCGTTTGCGACTTTGATCGCGCGGCGAACGGTCTCGCGCCCGTCGAGACGGCGGTCTGGGAGAACTGGGTGTTTGCGCGGCTCGAGCGTGGCGGCCCCGCGCTCGAGAGCTTTCTCGGCGCTGATCTCATTAGTCAGGCGAGCGAATTGGATTTGGGAAATTTCCGCTGGATGGAGCGCCGCCGTTATACGCTTGACTGCAACTGGAAAGTTTTTGTAGATAATTACCTCGACGGCGGTTACCACGTGCCCTCCCTACACCAGGGACTCGACAGCGTTCTTGACTACAGCAATTACACGATCGAAACCGGCGAGCGATTTTGTTTGCAATCAAGCCCGGTGCTCACAAAGAGGGCCGAGGCGCAAACAGGCGCTGTTCGTAAGGGCGCCCGCGCTCGCTATTACTGGATCTACCCCAATTTCATGATCAACTGGTACGAGGGGGTGATGGACACGAACCTCGTTCTCCCAAGTGGGCCGAGTGGGATAAGTGGGGCTCACGAAGTTGATCGGTGTGAGGTCATCTTCGATTTCTACTTCACGGATGTCTCGGAGCCCGTCCGCGAACGCAACCTCGCGAGCATTGCCGTGGGCGAGCGAATTCAGGAGGAAGACGTGGCGATCTGCAGATCAGTCCAGCGCGGTCTCGCTTCGCGCTCGTATACGGCCGGGCGTCTCTCGGTTCGGCGTGAGGCGGGAGAGCGTCTTTTTCATCAGCTTCTCTACGCTGATTTAATATCGGAGAGAAAGTCATGATCGTCCTCAAGCTCTTGCCGTGCAAAGTATAGTTGAGTAGCATCATCCCAGCCCCGGCATATTTAGAGACCACCTTGGAAGGTGGCGACGAGCGGGCCGGAGAAAGCCGCCGAGATTGATCAGCGCTTGATGCGCAATATCGGGTAACGATTGAACATGCACACTCCCCCGGATCAAGATAATCGCCTAACCGCTGTAGCGTCGTTAACGCAGATACTGCGGTTGTCCTTGAAACGGATCAGCGTCTCTTCATCGGCCTCATTGAGCGCTTCACCGGCCACGCCCTGGGCCGTATTTATCGAACGTCAGTCTTTCAACCTCATATTCAAAGGCTCAATCCGCAAACAGCAACGAAAGCTCTTTATCGGCGTTGCGCGTTTTCAAAATTGGTAAGGGCGAAAGGTTATTCAACTTTCGTCTTGTAATTAGGGTGGTGTCTTAAATCCGGCGCCGCCCGAATATTTGCTCCACGAGTTTTATGCCCACATTCACTCCGCCGCCAATTCGTGTGCTACTGGTTAAAGCCGAGGCGGTCATGCGCGAAGGGCTACGGCTGTTGCTCAATAGTCAGCCCGGGATAACCGTCGTAGGCGAAGCCTCCAACTGCCGTGAGGCGGTCGCGGCGGTGAGTCAGGAGAAACCGGACATTGTCCTGCTGGACGTCAATCTCGGAGATGAGGGCGTTCTTGCTTGTATCCAGGAAATACGTGGCGTCGCCGCCCGCGCGCACATGATCATTCTGACTGGCGCCGACAATCTCGAAATACATCACTCCGCAATCAGTCAGGGAGCGAAGGGGCTGGTGCGTAAGTCGGAAACATCCGACGTTCTCGTCGAGGCGATTAAGAAAGTCAACGCCGGCGAAGTCTGGCTCGACGGCGCGCTGATGGCCCGCGTACTCAACGAGATGTGGCAATTGCTCGCGGCCAGGCAAGCTGAAACCGAAACCGTCAACTCCAATCACATCTCTGGCGCAGCGCCCGAAGGCTCGCGGGATAAGGAGGAGAACTGGGACAAGTGGGAGAAGGAAGAGAAGAAGGAGAAAGGACAGGGAAAGGCGCCAAAAGGCGGACTGCCTGACGCCGAATCGGCGAAAATCGCCTTGCTCACCGAGCGCGAGCGAGAGATTGTGGCCCTGATTGGCAAGGGGCTCAAGAACAAAGAAATCGCTGGCCGGTTGTTCATCAGCGTGATTACGGTTCGACACCACCTTTCGTCCATCTTCAACAAACTTGAAGTTTCCGACCGATTCGAGTTGGCTATCTATGCCTTTCGGTATGGCCTTGCCAAAATACCTTTGGAGTTGGCCAGCGAGCGCTCGCCTTCGTAATTACGCGAGTCTTTGACAAGGATTCCTGGCTCTTAATCGCTATAGCACAAGTAGGCCAGGCGTAATGTAGTACAACTGTATGATGTGGACAAAAATAGTCTTCTTGTTCTATGTAGATCATAGTTCAAATAGGCCTATTAGCCGATGCGCCACCTTCCCTACGAAGTGTATTAATTGACAAGAATTGGCGGTGTGCAAAAAGTACACTGCAATTCAATATTAGGTCTGGAAGCTTATTCCGCAAGCTTGATTTCACCGCCCCGGAAAGCGGATAGCGCAGAGCCTGCACAAGATAGGGAGTAAAGTGAGCAGTGAGAGGTAGGTTTCCTCTCTACCTGCTTAGCGCTCTATCGCCTCGGCGGTGAAGCGGGTTTATTTGTTACGCTTCTCTTTATCATCACTGGGTTACTATCATCACTGGGTTAGTGGTTTGTAAAAGCTGGCCTCTCTCCAGTATCCATTTTCTCGTATACTTCCGTGTAATCTCAATATCGGCGGCCTTTACTTGTGAGTGGCATGGAAGAGTAGAGACGTGGAGCGAGTTGTTCGTTAGGCATGTGTCTTTCTGTTGCGACGGGTAATGAAGAGGCAGCGATAGCTTTTACCCGCTAGGGATTTTTCCGGAGGTGTTGAAGATCGTTGATCGTTGAGGATTAAGTGTAAGATAAGGAGCGATACAAAGAATTACTGAAGCAGCCTGCGATAGGAATTACGTGAGGAACTCGCTGTTCGCTTAGCCGTCTCACTGCATTGTAGCCGCTTTTGCCGGCGGCTTTGATAGTCAATGATAGTCAATGCCATCGGCTGGTACTGCGATCAGGATTGTCGTTGCCCAACAAGATTGAGGTTGCCCCATAGAAATCTTAGTCAATGGATAATGAAGGAGGAATATCCGTTACCTACCGGTATTTCTACCAAGTGCCACCGCGCTGGCTTATAGCGCGGGAATAGGGAGAAATTCCGTCTGTTTCTCGATCTGAGGGATGAGTATGGTAGAAACACTCATCTCACTCATAATGGAAACATAATGCGAGGCCTCGATCTCTTCTCTGCTAAACTGTGTTTTGAGCGTATGAGCGCCTTTGGTTGCTCCCGAAGCAAACCCCACTGCTCCCGAAGCAAACCCTGCTGGAGGTTGCGCAAAAGCCCAACTAATGACCGTGCCTGGTATCGCCGAGGCATATCCCCCACATTGAGGTATACCCCCCATGTCACAGGTGTTTGTCAAATTTTGCTGCAAATTTTTTCTTCTCGTCCTTCTTTCACTCTGCATTAGTCATCCAAGGTCAGCGACCTGTCAATCCGGCGCCCCAGGCGCGTCAACCGACCGCTCGGAACAACCGATGGCCGTTTCCGATATCGGAACACCATCAACAGGCCGCGACACAACTAGCAGTACCAATAGTAAAAGTAAAAAGGGTTCCTTCATTTTGACCGAGGTTGAGCCGTTGCTCCTGCTCTTATTCGGCTTGTTTTTGTTTTCCGTGGCGACGGGCATCAAGCTGAAGCTCGCGCGCGCCAATCGAGCCTCGAGCCAGTACTTTGAACCTTTGGTTTCACGGTCAACCGGCCGGTCCGGGACACGTTCGTAACCAGAGCATTTATAAAGAGGTAGTTATGGAAAGCATGAGACCACGAGGCCCGATTGAATATCTGGAGATCGTATGGCGAAAGAAGCTGCTGATTTTTTTGGTGGCCGCTTCAATGTTGATCGCAACATTCCTGATCGTCCGCCGTCTTCCCAACCTTTATGAATCGCAAGCGTCGATCGTCATCTCCAATAAGGCCAATGATAATCAGGTGCTGCCGGAAACATCGTTCAGCGCCTTGAATCAGCAGATGATCAGCTACGGAAATCTGATGGCGATCATCCGCCGTTACGACCTCTATCGTCCGCCTCCCGGTCAAGTCTACAACTTGGACTTTCTGGTTGATCGTCTGCACAAAGACATCAAGCTCGATGTCAAAATGCGGAACTATTATCCCGACGGGCCGGAGTCGCTGACGATCACTTACCGTTACACTGATCCGACAATCGCCCAGCGCGTGGTGGCCGACATGGTTTCCATCTTCGAGCAGGCGAACGTCTCGACGCGGCAGCAGGCCACGACGGAGCTTGAAAGGTCCCGCGCCAAGATCGCGGATATCGAAGCGCAGTTGCGGATACTCGCGCCGCAACGTGATCTGGCGGAGATCCGCAGTCAAATGGCCAGGACCCCCGACACCTCCCCTTCGTCAGCCCGATCACAGCGTCTCGCCGCCACCAACTTGATCGATTCGCTCAGCGACAAGGAGTTCATGCTCGAACGGCAGATAGACGAGCAGCAACGGCTGATTGGCGAACAGGAGAGATTGGTCAAGTCCGCCGCGGCCACCAGCGGGCTTCAGGCGACCGGCGCTTACGGCGTTCTGCTGACGCGCAGGGCCGAGGTCGAAGGGCAGATCAAAGACCTCGCCGCGACAGTCACTGAAAAGAACCCCAAGATGATCCAGGCTCGGAGTCAATTGGCCGCGATCAACCGCGAGATCGCGCATCTCGAAGCGGCCCGTAGCGCGAACCCTGACGCGGCCGCCAACTCATTCTCGCCGGAAGCGCGCGAACTGCGCGTGATGCAGCGCGAATTGAAACGCCTTCAAACCGAATTGGAGGTCACGCGGCGTGACCTGACCCGCAAAACGCAGGGCTTGAACCTGCTGCCCGAGCCGGGAGCCGTAGGCTCGCCCGGGGGAAACCTCTCCACCGGCCATCTCAATGAGTCGAAGGCTGAGTACGACCGCCTGCTGGGACGGTACAACTGGTTGATGGACAGGCAAGACGCGCTGCAAAAGTTGTCGGGTGTCGATGGTTCGAACGCGACGATGTTTCAGGTGATTGATGCGCCCCGCGCCCCGCGGTCCCCGGTCGCGCCAAACCGCCGGTTGCTCATGCTGCTCGGATTGGGCATCGCGCTGGGGCTGGGATTGCTTTTGGTGGCGGCGCGGGAATTTCCGCGGTTGTTTCTGATCCACAACGACCGCGATGTGGAATATTACCTGGGGACTCCGGTGTTGGCGGTGATTCCAGAGACATTGACCCCATTTGAGCGCAGCCGCCGCCGTCGGTTGTGGGGGCTGCGCTGGGTAGGAATGACATTGTTCGCGGCGATGATGATTCCGGTTTTCGTCATGGTGCTCGACCGCATTCAGATTTTTCAGATTCTGGCGAGCCGGTAGCCAGGAGAGCATGGAATGGAAAGGCACAAACGATGAGACAACTCAATGATGATAGAGTCACGCGAGATTGGGCGCCGGAAGAAAATCCCCTGGCCGACGCTGAACCACCGGTTGGCGCGACAGATCGTTTTTCAATCGCGGGCAATGCGAATGGCAACGGCAATGGCAAACACTATCAGAACTCGCAGGGGCCGGAGCCTGATGATTTCGGGCGTTATTCATTGGTTGAACAGGGGTCTGAAGCGGCCTCCAGATCGGGAAAGCTGATCCGCGTGGACAGCACGGCCGTGCAACTTCGCCAACCGATCCACCCCGCGAATGAAGCGGCGCTTGCGCTGGCGTGGCTCGATCCGCGTTTGGTCGCGTTTCACGACTTCGATCCACACGCCATCGCGCCGTACAACCGGCTCGTTATCTCGCTGATCTCGATGGCCGCCTCGCGGAAGCTCCAACGTGTACTGATCACCTCGGCGCAGTTCGGCGAGGGCCGGACCAGCGTAACGCTCAATCTGGCCGCGGCGCTCTCGCGGGCGCGTCAGCGCGTGCTGGTTGTTGACACCGACTTCATACGGCCATCAGCGCTGCGTCTGCTCGGGGTTGACGTGGAGATCGGCTTGGCCGAAGCCATCGCGAAAGGCTTGCCTGTCGGACAGGCGATGGTGCGGCTGCAACCGATCGGGTTCAATCTTTTGCCGACCCGCGCGCAGGTTGAGAACTCGGCGGAACTGCTGGCCTCGCCCGTCTTTGAAGCGATGATTCGGATGTTGAGGCCGGACTATGATTTCATCTTGTTCGATTCCGCCCCGCTGCTGGCCGTGGCTGACGCCAGTCTGCTCGAACTGCAGACGGATGCGACGCTGTTGGTCATCCGCCCTGGCTACACATCCACCAGTCAAATGGCCAAAGCCGTCGCCTTGCTCAATGAAGAGCGTCTGCTTGGCGCCGTGCTCAACCGCGCCGAGACTTAACAGGATTTGCCGATGATGTCGAAAAACCTCACCAGGCCGCTCGCTCTGCTAAGCATTGAAGGGATGTTGATCTATTTGTGCGGCGTCCTGGCGATCTACATTCGGTTTGGCCTCGAAGCTTCGGCGGTGTTCGGCGCTCAGCGCGGATGGCTGAAGACCCTGTTGGTGACAGCCCTGATCCTTGCTTCGTTCTATTTATTCGACCTTTACGATTTTCGCATGATCCGGCGCCGCTCCGTACTGTTGCTGCGGTTGGCGCAGGCGCTGGGTATTGGGGGCGTCACACTCGCGCTCATATTTTATGTCTGGCCGGAGATGATGCTGGGCCGGGGCGTCTTTCTGCTCAGCCTATCGTTGATGCTGACGTTTATGGCCGGCTGGCGCTTCCTGGCCAGATGGTTGCTCGGCCATCCGCGATTGGCTGAGCGCGTGCTGATTCTGGGCGCCGAGCGGGACGCGGTGACGATTGCGCGAGAGATGCTCGCGCGCCGGGAAGCCGGGTACGACGTGATCGGATTCATCGGCGACGATCCGGCGCAAATCGGGCTAAGTTTGATCAATCCGCGAGTGGTTGGGACGATGTCCGATTTGGAAGCGGTCGTCAGCCGCCATCGCCCAGACCGGATCGTCATTGCCATGCCCGACCGGCGTGGGCGATTGCCGCTCGACCTGCTGCTCAAACTGAAAGTGCGCGACGGCGTGACGTTGGATGAGGCCGACGCCTTCTACGAAAGGCTGACCGGCAAAATCGGCGGCGAGCGGTTGCGCCTCGGTCAATTGGTCTTCGCCGGCGCCTCGCGACTGGCGCTTTTCTACAAACGCGCGCGCCGCGTGATAGACGTGGCGCTGGCGATCATCATCGGGCTGCTGACGGCGCCGCTGATGTTACTCGTGGCGCTGGTGATCAAACTCGATTCGCGGGGGCCGATCTTCTACCGGCAGGAGCGAGTCGGTCTCCACAACACTCCTTTCTGGATCGTCAAGTTTCGCTCGATGCGCGTGGACGCCGAAGCGAACGGCCCGGTCTGGGCCGGCGAGGGTGATTCGCGCGTAACCCGTGTTGGCCGATGGATCCGCAAACTGCGGATCGATGAATTGCCGCAACTGATCAACATCATTCGCGGCGAGATGAGCCTGATCGGGCCGCGGCCTGAGCGGCCGGTCTTCATCCGGCAGCTTGAACAACAAATCCCCTACTACTCCGAGCGTCATCTGGTCAAACCTGGGTTGACTGGGTGGGCGCAAGTCCGTTACCCGTACGGCGCTTCATTTGAGGACGCGCGGGAAAAACATCAATACGACCTCTACTACATCAAAAATCAATCCCCGATGCTCGATATGGTTATCCTGCTCGAAACAGTGCGCATTGTGCTCTTCGGGCGTTTCTCGCGCTGAAGCGAGAGAAGTTATTCGGAGGAATTATGAACAGAAGCAAGTTGATGAATTATCCCGAAGGTTTTGGTTTGGCGGCTGCGCTGATTGTATTGACCTGCGCTCTGGCGACTCAGCCGGCGCTCGCGCAAACGGCGCCGACTACTACGCGCCAGACGTCAGGAGATCGTGTAACCGGCGCAAAGGAGGCCGGCGCCAAAGCGAATTCCCCGTCGCCTGGGGCCAGTCAGACCCCAAGCGACGACCAGATGTTCAAGGGCATCTACAACGACTTTTACGATACGTACCGGCTGGGTCCAGCCGACGAGATCGCGGTTCGCGTGGCCGGGCAGCCTGATTATACGCTCGAGAAGGTGAAGATTTCGCCGACCGGCGCCATCTATCACCCGCTGCTCGGCGATCTGGAAGTGGCGGGGATGACCGTCCCGCAGTTGATTGACCGGTTGACCAAGGACCTGAGCGAGTACCTGGTCAACCCAAAGGTGAGTGTATCGTTGTTGGAAGCCAACAGCGCCAAGATCGGCGTGCTCGGCGACGTCGTTCACCCGGGCATCCTGGTGATGAACAGGCCGATGAATGTGCTGGAAGCCATCACCGCTTCCGGCGGCTTTGCCGATACGGGCGACAAATCCGGCGTGACCGTGCTCCGCCAGTCGCGCGACGGCCGCGCCCAAACGTTTAAGGTCGACGTCAAGCGGATTCTCGATGGCAAGGCCAGCGCTGAAGAAAACGTCGCGCTGCAAGCCGGCGACACCGTGATCGTGAACGGCAATATGAAGAAGAAGGTGGCCTATGTCATGTCGCTCACCGGGTTCGGGAGTTTTCTTACCTTCATTTCGGCGGGAAGAGGAGGAGGGCGCTGAAGGGTTGGCGGAGTGAATACACGCGAACCCATATCCCCTATATCGATGGAGAGGCGCGCTTCGGGCCGTCCAATCTGCTATGGCCGGCCGCGGCAAGGAATCGGGTAATGACAGGTGTCTATCGGTAATTCTAAAGAATGCGGAGGTTCAATATATGTTCACTCAGCCCCAACTCACCCAAACACTGATCGCGCAGATCGTCTTCATCGGCGCGATAGCCATGATGGCGTTCATTTACGTCGGCTACCCGGCGTTGATATTCGCGCTCAGTCTTTTTTTCCGTCGCCCTATCCGGCGCGCGGACATCACGCCGCGTGTGTCAATGATCATCGCCGCGTACAACGAAGAGCGGGATATTGCGGCGAAGCTGAAAAACGCGCTTGAGCTTGATTACCCGCGCGACCGGATTGAGATCATCGTCGCGTCAGACTGCTCGACGGATGGGACCGACGAGATTGTCCGCGGTTTCGGCGCGCATGGCGTGATCCTGCACCGGCAACCGGATCGGCTCGGTAAGACCATCGCGCAACACCGCGCCGTCACGGTCTCTTCCGGTGAAATCCTGGTTTTCTCGGATGCGACAACGATGTACGAGCCGGACGCGGTACGCAAGATCGTCCGCAGCTTCGCCGATCCTGAGGTGGGTTGCGTCGCGGGGCAGCTCGTTTACGTGGACGCGTCGGCGTCGGCCGTCGGTAAAGGATGTCGTTCCTATTGGGGATACGAAAAATTCCTGAAGAGTTGTGAGAGCAATGTAGGCTCACTGATCGGCGTCAGCGGCTGTTTGTACGCCGTACGGCGAATCTGCCACGCGCGGTTGGCCGGCGACATGATTGACGATTTCGTGATCGCGACTGAAATCCATCTTCAGGATTTGCGCACTGTCTATGACCCGGAAGCGATTGCGGCCGAAGACACCAATCATCGCGCCAAAGACGAGTTTCGGATGCGAGTGCGCGTGATCAAACAAACGATGAGCGCGTTGCGCCGTTACAGCCGTGTGCTCAATCCGTTCCGGCACAGGATGTTCGCCTTCCAGATGATCGCGCACAAGGCGCTGCGTTATACGGCGCCTTTCCTGTTGATTGCGGCGTTTGCCGCCAGCGTATTTGGGAGCGGCTCCGTAGAATGGCTCCGGTTCGCCTTCTTCGGCCAGTTGGCTCTGTACGGCGCCGCGACTGTCGGTTGGATCGGCGAGCGTTTGAAGATCAGGCTCGGGCCGATGGCGATCCCCTATTACTTCGCGCTGGTCAACATCGCGTCATTCGTCGCCTTTTTGAAAGCTCTGTACGGCGAGACTTACGTCGTCTGGGAGCCGATTCGTGACGCGCCAGTCGCCAACCCAAACCCTGAGACGGCCACCAGTCACGATTCCTAGCTGGGATGGAAACGAAAATGTGGGACGGACTTCAGTCTGTCCCAAGAAGTAGACGGGGACAGACTAAAGTCCGTCCCACATTTTCTGGTGAGGAACTTGAAACAGTCGTTACTCAACCTGGTGCGGATGTCAGGCGCGTTTGACGTGATGCGTCACGTCTCACGTCGCCGCGCGTTGATCCTCACCTACCATCGGTTCAGCGCCAATGAGCATGACGAGGATGGCAAAACCTCGGCGCGCGCATTCGCGGAGCAGTTGGAATACCTGAAGGCTCATTACAACGTCGTCCCTCTCTCTCGATTGGTTGAGCGCGTCATCGCCAATGAGCCACTCCCACACCGCATGGCGGCGATCACGATTGATGACGGGTACCGTGACTCTTATGAGATCGCTTACCCCCTGCTGCGCCGTTATGGAGTTACGGCGGCGCTGTTCGTCGTCACCGAGTTCGCAGACCGCCGGGTGTGGATCTGGACCGACAAGGCGCGCTTTCTGGTCCAGCAGGCGGCGCGGCGGCGGCTGACGACGAAGATCGGGGAAAGCGAGATGTGTCTCGAACTGAACGGGGCGGGGTCGCGGCGCGACGCCTCGGAGCGCATCAATTCGATCATCAAGCGGCTTCCGGACGAATTGAAGGACGAGGCGATCGAACGCCTCTCCTGCGAATTGGGTGTGACGATGCCCCGGACGCCGCCTGAAGAGTTCGGCTCTGTCACCTGGGATCAGGCGCGAGAGATGGATGCGAACGGCGTCGAGATCGGTTCGCACACTCTCACGCACCCGATTCTGACAAATATCGGCGATGAGCGTCTGGTTGGTGAGTTGCGTGATTCGAAGTCCCGGCTCGAAGAAGTCCTCGGGCGCCGGGTTGATCTGTTCTGCTATCCGAACGGAGACAACGACGAGCGGGTGCGGCGCGAGGTTGCGCAGGCGGAGTATCTGGCCGCCGTAACCGTCGTGAACGGATTGAACCAAAGTGGAGATGATCCGCTCACGCTGCGCCGGATCCACACAGAGCGAGACCTCGCTCATTTCTTACAAAGCATAAGCGGCTTTGAGCAACTGAAATACCGCGTGCGAACGCTGGGCGGCAGGTGATGAACTTCGACTCGGCAAAATTGAATAAACTACGCGACATGAGCCTCGGCGAGATGATCGGGCGCGGGCGGCAGGAATTCGTCAAACTGGCCGACCGCTTCCTGATCGCCAGCGCGGGCGAGATGAGCGACGAGGCCCTCTATCACGAGTTCAGATCTGCAATCCGCAACGGTTCGGGCGAAGGCACGGCCGAGACGCTGCTAGAGCGTCTGCGCGCAGGGAGCAAGCCCTTCCTGCCGTCTCTCGCTGAGCGCGCGGCGATTGTCGAGACGATGAATGAACGGTTCCGGAGCAAGCGCGATGCGATCGTTGCGAGCGCCGAAAAGGCCATCGCGGGGAGGTTCGATCTGCTCGGCTTTACCGATCTCGATTTCGGCCGTCCCGTTGACTGGCGTCTCAACCCGCTCACCCGTGATCTCGCCCCCCTCGTTCACTGGAGCAAGATTGACCCCGTCACCCCGATCGGCAAAGGCGATCTGAAAGTCTTCTGGGAAGTCCAGCGCACCATGCATTTCGTCGCGCTCGGACAGGCTTACTGGCTGACCGGAGATCAGCGCTACGCCGAAGCGTTCGTCGATCAGGCTTCATCGTGGATCCGCGCGAACCCGGCTGGAATGGGCGTCGGTTGGGCGGCCAGTCTAGACGTCTCGTTCCGCGCCATCCAGTGGTTGTGGGCGCTCAGCCTGTGCGCCGATTCGCGCGCGGTCACCCGGGAATTCGTCGCGCGGCTCCTCAAGTCTCTAATCGCGCATGGGCGGCACATCGAAAAATATCTTTCGTCTTACTTCAGTCCGAACACTCATCTGACCGGCGAAGCGCTCGGGTTGTTTTATCTGGGTGTGGCGTTGCCGGAACTGCGCCGCGCCGAGGGGTGGCGCAAGACGGGTCTTCGGATCCTGCTCGAGCAATTGCCGAAGCACATCCGCAGCGACGGGGTCTACTTCGAGCAGGCGTCCTATTACCACCGTTACACGGCGGACTTCTACACTCATTTGGTCGCGATAATCCATTTCAATGGGGCCAATAGGGCCAATGGGGCCAATGGGACTGATGGGACGAATGGGGGCGCGCTGTCGCGGGAAGAGGAACGGATGTTGTGGCGGAAGCTCGAGGCGGCTTTCGACCACTTGATGTGGATCGGGCGGCCGGACGGCAGTTGGCCTCTGTTCGGCGACGACGACGGCGGGCGTTTGATCAAGCTGGCGCCGCGCCCGTCCAACGATTTTCGCGACACGCTGGCCGCCGGAGCGGCGATCTTCAAGCGAGGCGACTGGAAACATGTGGCGGGCGACACGCCCGCCGAGATGTTGTGGCTACTGGGTCCCGAAGGCGTGGCCTGTTATGACCGGCTGGAGGCGCCGCCGCCGCGCGAGACTTCACGGGCGTTCGAGACGAGCGGCTATTTCGTGATGCGCGACGGGTGGCGGCGCGATTCGAGCTTCGCCCTGATTGACTGCGGACGCCATGGCTCGGAGGCAGGCCCTGGTCATGCGCATTCCGACGCCCTGGCGATCGAGTTGGCCGTTCGCGGCGTGACGTGGCTGGTTGATCCGGCCACTTACGTCTACGGCTCGGACGTAGAGGCTCGCGACTGGTTCCGCTCGACACAGGCGCACAACACCGCGACGGTTGACGGCGAAGACCAGTCGGCGCCGTCGGCGCCATTCGCCTGGGAGACGAGCGCCAACTGCAGCCTGGGAGAATTCGAAGACCTCGGCGCCTGTGTCGTCTTCGAGGGATCGCATGACGGTTATCGCAGGCTGAGTGATCCGGTGACGCACACGCGTTCCGTCGTCATGCTGCGCAAACAATCCTCCTTCATCGTGAGCGACCGCTTCACGGCCCACGCGCGGCACAATTATGCGATCCGTTATCACTTCGCGCCGGGCTGCGAGGCCATCGCCTACGGCAACCGCGTCGAAGCCCGAATGCCGAGCGGCGAACGCCTGGTGATCAACTTCTTCGCCAGGAGTCAGGACTTGTGTGGTTTGAAGACGTGGATCGAGGACGGGTGGGTCTCGTCCTGTTACGGACAACGCGCCGAGGCGCCTGTCGC
>Ga0187894_10002416_pt1 | contig 22364 bp, 20 predicted proteins | sample GBC1701081metaG_FD_136650 | JGI IMG/M metagenome (GOLD analysis project Ga0187894, IMG submission 136650) | White microbial mat communities from a lava cave in the Kipuka Kanohina Cave System on the Island of Hawaii, USA - GBC170108-1 metaG ... | reverse complement strand
GCGGGGATCTCGGCGAGCAGATAGGTCGGCAGCGCGGCGAAGCGGCGTGTCAATGGCGGCATGGGGTGAACACGAAGAGATTCGGGGGAACAATCGAGCGCCGGGAACGACATCGGCTCGGGAACACGGAGCCGTCGAACGCCATCCTAGCCGACCGGAGCCGAACGAGACGGATCAAACAGATGCAAGAGACGAAAGAATTCAAGGCGCGCGCCGCGCGTGTGTTGCCTGACGCGGTGCGCGTCCGCGCCGCGCGTGCGGCGCATCCACCGATCCGGCTGCGTGGACGTCAGGCTACGTGGTGGGCGGATTGAACGCCTGGTGCTGCGTGTCCAGCCACGACTTGAAGTAGTTCGGGTCCTCGAACGCCAGCGCCGACTTCGCCACTTTCAGCGGACGGAACGAATCCAGCATCACGGCCAGCTCGTTGGTCTGCGTCGCGCCGATGGACGCTTCCGTGCGTCCGGGATGCGGGCCGTGCGGCAGGCCGTCGGGGTGATGCGTGATGCTGCCGAATTCGATGCCTTTGCGGCTCATGAACTCTTTCGACGCGTAGAACAGCACTTCATCCGAATCGACGTTCGAATGATTGTAGGGCGACGGCACGGCCTGCGGATGGAAGTCGTACGGGCGCGGACAGAACGAGCAGACGACGAAGCCGTCGCCCTGGAAGGTCTGGTGGACCGGCGGCGGCTGGTGGACGCGTCCGACGATCGGCTCGAAGTCCATGATGTTGAACGCCCACGGATAGAAGTAACCGTCCCAGCCGACGACGTCGAGCGGGTGGTGATCGAGGACCAGCTCATTGAGGCCGTCGTACTGCTTCACGAGGATGGAGAACTCGCCCGGCTCGTCGTGCGTCGCGAGGTTCGACGGCCGGCGGATGTCGCGCTCGGAGAACGGCGCGCCTTCGATCAACTGACCCATGTCGTTGCGATAGCGCTTCGGCCAGCGGATGTGGCCGCGGCTCTCGATGACGAGCAACTGGACGGGGCCTTTGTCGAAGTCGAAGCGGTAGCGGTGCAGGATGCCGCGATGGATGACGAGATAATCGCCCTCGCCGAACGGCAGCTCGCCGAACGCCGTGTCGAGCGTGCCCGATCCGCGCGCGACGTAGACCAGCTCGTCGCCCTGAGCGTTGCGATAGAAGTGCTCGTCCGTCGTGTCCGGCTCGACGTGGAGCAGCGCGACTTCCGCGTTGAACAGCAGTGGCGTGCGATCGAGCGTCGGGCTGCCGCCTTTCGGCGCGCGCGCGGTGAGGAAGTGCCGGTGCCGCAGCGTGTGGTTCGCATCGGCCTCGTAGGCCGTTTCCTTGACGCGGCGCACGCGCTTGACGGCCGTCGGCGGATGGACGTGATAGAGCAGCGAGGACGTGCCGATGAACCCCTCGTGGCCCATCAGCTCCTCGGCGTAGAGCCCGCCATCCGGCCGCCGGAAGATGATGTGCCGCTTGCGCGGAATGGACCCGAGCGTGTGGTAGATCGGCATGGTGCCCAGTCGTCAGTGATCAGTCATCAGTGATCAGTCGTCGGTCGTTTTCTGGGAACTGACGACTGATCACTGACAACTATAGATTTCCCCGCAGGGCCTGCTCGCGCTCGATTGCTTCGAACAGGGCCTTGAAGTTGCCCTTGCCGAAGCTGCGCGCGCCCTTGCGCTGGATGATCTCATAGAAGAGCGTGGGACGATCCTGCACCGGCTTCGTGAAGATCTGCAGCAGATAGCCTTCGGGATCGCGGTCGACCAGGATCCCCAGCTCGCGTAGCGGCTCCAGGTCCTCGTCGATGTGCCCCACCCGCCCGATCAGATCGTCGTAATACGTCGTCGGCACGCGCAGGAACTCGACGCCGCGCTCGCGCAACTGGCCGACGGTGTGGATGATGTCGCTCGTGGCGATGGCGATGTGCTGCACGCCGGGACCGCCGTAGAACTCGAGATACTCGTCCACCTGCGACTTGCGCCGGCCGGCCGCCGGCTCGTTGATCGGGAACTTGATCCGCTCGTTGCCGCTCGAAACGACTTTCGACATCAGGGCGGAGTACTCGGTGGAGATGTCCTTGTCGTCGAACGAGATGAGGTTCTTGAACCCCATGACGCGCTCGTAGAAGCCCACCCACCGGTCCATCTGGCCGAGCTCGACGTTCCCGACGCAGTGATCGACGTACATCAGGCCGATGTCCGCGGGCCGGTAGAACGGCTCGACCGGCTTGTAGCCCGGCATGAACACGCCGCGGTAGTTCTTGCGCTCGACCAGCGTGTGAACGGTGTCGCCGTACGTACGGATCGTCGCGGTGACGACCTCGCCGTCGTGATCGCGATGGATCTTCGGCGTTTCGAGGCCGTCCGCGCCGCGCTCCAGCGCGACCGCGTACGCGCGCGGCGCGTTGTCCACCCACAGCGCGAGGTCCCGCACGCCGTCACCGTGCTTTTCGAAGTGCCGCGCGATCAGGCTGTCGCGGCTGTGCATCAGCGCGGTGGTGAGCACGAAGCGCACCTTGTTCTGCTGGAGGACGTAGCTGACGCGATCGCGCGTTCCGGTTTCGGGCCCGCGGTACGCCACCAGTTGGAAGCCGAAGGCCGACTGGTAGAAATGCGCGGACTGCTTGGCGTTGCCGACGTAGAACTCGACGTAGTCGGTGCCGTTGATGGGGAAGGCGTCCGTCGTTTCGGTCTGGGTGAGCAGGGGCTTGGTGGCCATGCGGGTCTCCACGGTGCTGCGGTCGCCGATCGGGGCCGCCGATCGCACCATCGATTCGCGCGTCGGGCAGAGCCGTCGATGGGGGCCGTCGATCGGGACGGCAAGCGGCGATCTTCTGGAGTCTAGGCCCGCCAGACTAGGCTGTCCAATATAATTGTTTATCGTGATTGAGACTGTCAGAATATGAATCCGGACCTGGCCCCATGAACCTGGAACTGCGACACCTCCGCTACTTCGTGACGGTCGCCGAAGAGCTGCACTTCGGCCGCGCCGCCGCCCGCCTGCGCGTGGCGCAGCCGCCCCTGAGCCAGCAGATCCGACGCCTGGAGCGCGAGCTCGGCGTGACGCTGTTCCACCGGTCGACGCGGCGCGTCCAGCTCACCGACGCGGGCAAGATCCTGCTGGACGAAGCGAAGCGCGTCCTCGCCGGCGCCGCGCACGCCGTCCATGTCGTCCAGCGCGCCGCCCGCGGCGAGAGCGGCACGCTGAACGTGGGCTTTGCCGCGTCCGTCATGTTCATGGAGCTGCCCGCGATCATTCGCCGCTTCCGCGAGCGCTTCCCGGACGTCGAGCTGAAGCTGCGTGAGCTGCCCACCGTGCCGCAGCTCGCGCGCCTGCGCAGCGGCGAGCTGGACATCGGCTTCGTCCGCCAGCCAGACCCGGACCCGCTGCTGCACATGGAGACGGTGATGCGCGAGCCGCTGCTGATTGCCGTCAGCAAGTCGCACCCGCTCGCGTCGCGCGCGAAGGTGCCGCTGGAGGATCTGAAGCACGAGGAGTTCGTGATGTTCCCGCGCGAAGTGGCGACGGGCCTGCACACGCAGGTGATGTCGCTGTGCCGCAAGGCCGGCTTCACGCCGCACGTCATCCAGGAGAGCCGCGAGCTGTATACGACCGTCAGCCTCGTCGAAGCCGGCCTCGGCGTGACGATCATCCCCGCGTCGGTGCAGAAGATGGGATGGACCGGCGTCAGCTACAAGACGATCCCGTCCCCCCAGGCGCTGACCCACGTCGACGCCGCCTGGCGCAAGTCCAACACACGCCCCGTCGTCCGCTCCTTCGTCGACGTCGTCCGCTCCGTCGGCCTGACCCCAGGCGGAACGTCTCCAGCCCCGAAGCGCCGCACGACCGACGCCTGACAGACGACGGCCGCAGCGGTGATTCACAGCGGGCGATCGCCGAGGGCAATCGCAAGCGTGATTCAGGGTCGCTCGCCGTCGCGTTCCCGGATCGTTGCGAGTGCGTCCAAGGCCTCCTCCTTCAAGGACAAGCCGTGCGGGATGACGGCGACGTCGGTCCCGGCCATCCGTTCGAGCGCGGGAACACTCGCCGGATCGCCGATCTGGCCGAGCGCGCAGGCGGCCCAATATCTCACTTCCGGTGACGCGTCGGAGAGGAGCGTGATGAGGGCCGGGACGGCGTCGCGCGCTGCCATGACGCCGAGCGCTTCCGCGGCATGTCCGCGCACGTCCGCATCGAGATCTGGATCCAGGGCGGCGGCCCGCAGCGCTGGCGCGGTCGTCGCGACGCGCAGCCAGCCGAGGACATAGGCCGCCGCGGATTGCCGCGATGCGGGGCCGTGCGCGAGGACGCGCACCATCGTCGGCGCGACGTCGTCCGCATGAAGCGTGATCAGCGCCTTTGCCGCCACCCACGTCAGATCCGCCGCTCCGTCCGCCAGGATGTGTGCCAGCGCGGGGGCGGCGCTCCGTTCGTTCACCAGCGCCACGAGGTGGCACGCAATTGCGCGGATCGTCAGCTCCTGGTCCGTGTCGCTGACGGCGTCGACGAGCTGCTCGACGGACGTGATTCCAGCGCGCTCGATGGTCTCGGCATCGGCGCGGATGGCGGCCTCGTCTTCAGACGTCATCCGGGCGGTCACCCGCGCGATGCGGTCGGCGAAGCTGATGGTCATGCGTCCGGTCGTGTGCGAGGTGCGACGTTCGTCGTGCTACTTGCGCAGCGTCAGGTTGTCGATCTCCAGCCACGCCGTATCGCCTGGGCCGCGGCTCGTTTCGAAGACGACTGCCGTCGCGGCGTCGCGCTTCCAGGTGGACACGCGTGCGTCGTCTTTCATCAGCGACGCGAAGTCGATGGTGATTGTTGACCAGGACGCGCCCGCGGAGAAGGGCGCGTAGTACGACACGTACTCCCGCGCGCTGCGCGTCCAGATGACGAAGCGATAGGCGCCGTCGCCGCGCGCGTCGAACGTGACGCCGGAGAACGGGCGCAGGTCCGCCGGCAGCAGGCCGCCGCCCGCGAGCGGCAGCACGAGCTGCGTGTACGGCCGATCCTTGTGCGCCATGCGCGACTGGATGGACAGCGTGTGATTCTTCGCCGTGCGCAGGCCGTGCGTCCAGATCGCGCGCGAGCGATCGTGGCCCGAGTCGGAGTAGTTCACCCACAACTGGCCGTTGGACGCGCGATCGCCGGCGCCCTCGAAGTCGTCCAGCAGGACCGGCGGCGTCCGCGCCGGCAGCGGCGCCAGCTCCGGCGACGTGATGCGCGCGCGCAGCTTCGCGCGATCCACTGCGCGGCCCGCGAAGTAGACCGTGCGGATGCGTTCGAGGTCGGCGATGCGCTCGTGCGGCCGTCCGTCGATCAGGACGAGATCGGCCAGCCGGCCCGCGGCAATCGTCCCGCGATCCTTGTCGACGCGCAGCGCGCGGGCGCTGTTGCCCGTTGCCGCGGTGATGGCTTCGAGCGGCGTCAGGCCGCCCTGCACGAGCAGCGTCAGCTCGCGCAGCGTGTTCCAGCCGTGGAACGTGGACGGCATGCCGTTGTCCGTCCCCGCGCCAAAGGTGACGCCGGCCTGCCGCAGCAGCGACGTATTGCGCATCAGCGCCAGCCAGCGGCGCGTCGGCGGTGCGACCGCGGCCGTCCGCGCCGGGCTCTCGTTGAAGGCTTCGAGGATCGCCGGATCCAGCACCTCGCTCAAGAGCGGCGTCGTCGGACGTCCCCCCTTCGGCTCGTACACCGACAGCGTCGGCACGTACGTCATCTTGTGCGTTTTCAGCAGGTCGATCAGCTCCGCGTCCACGTCGCCGTCGTTCATGCCGTGGCCGATGATGTCCGCGCCGGCCCGTGCCGCGATCTTCGCGCGCGCCACCGTGACGGTGTGCGTGATCACGGGGAGGTTCGCCGCGTGCGCCTGCACGATCAGCGCGGCGAGCGTCTCTTCCTGCATGCTGGACATGTCCGGCGCCGTGCCGTAGCGCCAGCCGTCCGTGAAGACCTTGATCAGATCCGGCTTCGGGCCCGCGAGGACGGCGGCCATGCCGTCGTTCGCGTCGCGCGGCGTCAGCACCTCGCGCGTGTGCGTGTCCGGCCGGCCGGATTCGGCGCCGTGTCCCGCGGGCGAGGAGAAGCGCGCCGCGAAGGCGACGCGCGGCCCCTGCACCGTGCCGTCCGCGAGCAGCGCGCGCACCGCGTCGAACTGTTCCTGATGGCTGCCCAGTTCCGCGATCGACGTCACACCGGCGTAGAGATATGCCATGAGGCTCTTCGGCCAGTCCGCGGGCAACTGGCCGCTGGCCGACACCTGGACGTGCGTGTGCAGATCGAACAGGCCGGGGATCAGCGTCAACCCGTCGCCCTTGACGATCGTCGCGCCGGCGGGCGGCTGCACGGCCGGACCGGCGTCGGCGATGCGATCGCCGCGCAGGACGACGGTGCCGACGTACGGCGCGGCGCCGGTCCCGTCGACGATGGTGGCGCCGACGATGGCGATCGGTGCCGTCGGCGGATCGGCGGAGCGTGGCGTGTCCTGGGCGGCGCGCGGGGACAGCGTCAGCGCGCCGAGCAGCAGCGCGACCAGCAGGGCCAGACGTTTCATGAGAGCGGATCCTCCTGGCTCGACGCCGGTCCGGACGGACGCAACGCGGGCGCGGTGCACAGACACGCGGCCGGGGAGGTCGTGCTGTGAGACGGTGTCGGCGGCTCGTGTGCGGGACGGCGATCGGTTCCGTACGCCGCGAGACGGAGACGAATGACAGGTGTTATAGGTGACCGCGCGGGCGCTCGTCAAGGTGCGCGATCGACCGCGGGCCGTCGGGGCTGCGAAGAATGGGCCGTCCGGGCTGGCCGCGCGTGGATCGTTCGGTCATACTGACGCCACGTAGATTTTGGCATCTTCGCATCGACGGTGATTGCGGCGGCGGCGCCGCTTCCAGGGGAGGATACATGCACGGATCGGTACTTCGCGGATTGGCGGCGCGACTCGCGCTGGCTACGACGGTTCTGGCCACGACGGTTCTGGCGTTGACGGTGACCGGCGCGTCGGCGCAGGACGCGGCGGCGTCCGCGGCGCTCAAGACCGAGATCGAGACGCTCAACCGGCAGATGGAAGCGGCGTTCAACCGCGGCGATCTGCTCGGCGTCGCGGCGTTCTACGCGGACGACTCCCGTCTGCTGGGACCGGGGCAGGTCGTGACGGGACGGACGAACGTCAACGAGTACTGGACGAAATTGAAGGCCCCGCGCTCGTGGACGCTCGACGTCCTTGAAGTCGGCGGCAGCCGCGATTCCGCGTGGCAATGGGGTCGTTCGACGCTCGTGACGGGCCCCGAGGGCAAGACGAACACGTCGATCGTCGAATTCATCCTGCTCTGGAAGCGTCAGCCGTCCGGGGATCTGAAGATCTACGTCGACATGTACGTCTCGCCGCCGCGCCCGCGCAAGGAGCCGGACAAGCTCTCGCCCCCGTCCGCGCCAGCGGCAGTGCCGGCATCGCCATCGGCGCCGGACGCCGGCCGCTGACTGTCCCGCCGGGTGTGCGGATGACGTCCTCCTGACGTTGATTACGAGAAGGAGAGGACGCGCTCTCCCGGAGGACGTGCGCATGGCCGATCAGGCATCGGGTGAAGCGAAAAAAAGTGGCGGCGGCGCGCCGACCTGGCTGGTGATCGTCACCGCCGTGCTGTCGGCCTGCTCGGCGCTGGCGGTGGCCTACATCGGCCTCGCCTCGAAGAACATCGAAGTCGACGCGAAGCGCGACGAGATTGCCGCGGAGCAGGCGCGGTTCGACGCGGACGAGCGCCGGCAGACGGACGAATCGCTCAAGGCGATCGTCCCGATGATCCTGAGCTCGACGGACGCGGAGCGGCAGGTGGGGCTCGCGCTGCTGCGCATCCTTCATCGCGGCCGCGAGGCGGAAGTGCTGACGGCGATCCAGTCGCTGCCGGTCGAGCGCAGCAGCCAGAACGCGGAAGCCGCCATCACGCTCGACCGCGCCGTCCGCCTGCTCAGGGCGGAGCCGACCGAGCGCTGGGTCATCCTCGTCGGCGCGGACAAGGCCCTGGACGCGGCCAAGACCGAGGTCGAGAAGGCCAAGGCGAACGGACTCTCCGCGCAGGTCTATCAGAAAGAGGGCTGGTTCCGGACGGCCATCGGGCCGTTCCCGACGCGGCCGGACGCGGATCGCGCCGCGATTGCCGTCCGCGCGTCGATCGCGGCGGACGCCTACGTCAACCGCCTGAATTCCTGGTGCGCGCAGCCCCAGGCGCGCGACGGCTACACCGAGTGCCGCTGACCCAGACGACTGCCGCTGATCGCATCGCGTCGCCCGCGACCGTCTTCATCCAGCCCAACACCTGTTCGACGAGCTTCTGTTTGCGTTGGCTGATGGCGTAGCCCGCGTGGCGCGTCGTTCGCCATCGCTGTCGTCAATCTCCTCCATCAGCAACCGCTCGCGCCGAATGGTATCGAGCGCCTGCAGCGGTCCACGCAGGCGGCGGCTCCTTCCAGAAGTGTGGCAGCATGGTCGTACGAAGCGATCGCGGTGTCGTCAGGCCGACATCGAACGTGCGAAGGAGAACATGAGCAAAGTATTCGTCAACATTGGACTTAGCCTCGATGGCTACATGGCGCCGGAAGGAATGCTCCTGGAGAATTGGGACACGCCTCAATACAAGAACTGGGGCGCCAAGTGGGGTGCGCTGATGGCCTGGGCTCTCAATCAACAGTACATCCGCGAGAACCTCAAGCTCGGACCAGGGGGAGAGACCGGCCCGGTCAATGACCTGCTTCGCCGCACCACGGAGCGCATCGGCGCCAATATCATGGGCAAGCGAATGTTCGACCAGGGCGAGCGCGCCTGGCCAGAGGAAGCGCCGTTTCACACACCGGTATGCGTTCTTACCCATGAGAAACGCGAACCCTGGGTGCGCCCCGGCGGGACGACTTTTTACTTCATCAATGACGGGCCGGAGCGTGCCCTGGCGCTGGCTCGGGAATCCGCAGGCAGTCGTGATATTCGTATCGCGGGTGGAGCCGATGTGATCCAGCAATACCTGAACCTGGGTGTCGTCGACGAGCTGGAAATCGCCTTGGCCCCCGTGTTCTTCGGCGGCGGGCGGCGCCTCTTCGAGAACCTGCGCGAGCCCGGGCCGCAGTTTCGCATTGATCAGGTTCTTGATAGTCCAGCCGCCACACACTTGCGCTACGTGCGTCAGTGACGGCGGACTGACAACCAGGTTGCAGCGGACGGTCTGCTGCGCGGCCCGCCGCTGAACCGGAGCGATCCCTCGCGAGTCTTGTTCACGTCCTGCCGGACACTAGTCCGGCAGGACGCGTTTCAGGAAGACCGACGCCGCGTGCAGGTGATCCACGTGATCCGGCGCGGTATTGCCCGCAAATCCCATCACCTGGAACCGGCCGCGGCCGGCTTCGCTGAGCTGTTGCATGCCGACCGGTCCCCAGCGCAGCACCGGCGTGCGGCGTAGCGCGAGCGCCGCGAGCAGCTCGTCGACCGCTTCCGTCGTGCTCGCGAACGTCCCCGGAAAAATCTCGGAGTGCGTGATGGTGAACCGCGGCGCGCGACGTCTGTCGCGCACGTCGGCCGCGCGGCGCGCGTACTCGGTGAATGGGTCCAGATCGGCCGTGCGGACGCGTCCGCCCTCCGCGAGCACGCGCTCGTCCGGGTCGTAGCTGGCGTGAATCCCGTCCAGCAGCAGGACGCCGTCGATCCGCGGCGCGAGCGCCGGCGTGCGCAGGATTTGACGGATGGCTCCGTAGCCCGCGCTGAATCCGGAGAGCACAATGGCACGCCACGCCGGCGCGCGGCCGTCACGCGCCGCGACGGCCGCGGACACGGCGTCGATGATGCGGTCGAGCGCCCGCGGATCCTCGAACGGCTGGCCGTACGCGCGCGAGCCCGCGCCCAGGTTGATCGACACGCCGACGATTGGGAGCGTCTGCTTGTGGACGGCGTCGCGAACGATGAAGCTGGCGCCGTGGAAGTGGAGCCAGAGGACGTGTGGTGCGCCAGGACCCGAGTTCGGACGTGAGCTCGGACCGGGACTCGGACGCGAGCGCGGACGCGTGAAGACGTACAGCGGCCGCGGCAGGACGTCCGCTATCGCGAGGCCATCGTACGCATCGCCTTGGCTGACGTCGATCGTCGTCGGCGCCGGGATGCGCTCGTGCCGCCGCGTGTGATCCTGCATCGGCGACGGAAGCTGTCGCGCCGGCGGGGGAGCCTGTGCCGCTGCCGGTGGTGACGCTGCCTGCGCGACGCGCGCGGCGGCGGACGGCGTGTCGACGCTCACGCTCGACAGCGCGAGCGTGAGGGCGAGCGCGAGCACGAGCACGATCACCCGCGTCAGCGTTGGCGGTGATGGTGGCGGTGACGATGACGGAACCGGAGCGCGAGCGGGCACGATGGTCTAAGATCCTCTCCGAACATGCCGGATGTGAAATGGCCTGACGCGGTTGACGCGGCCATCGCCCAGGAACTGTCCTCGACGCCGGCCCGCGCGCTGGCGCGCGCCGCCGAGGATCTGTCAGCACGATATCGCGGATCGCGGCCGGACGCGTCGATGCGGCTGCGCGGGGACGAGCACCGCGCGTATCTGGCCGCGCGCGCGCCCGCGACGTACGCCGCGGCCCGTGCGGTGTTCGACGCGCTCGTCCGCCACGCGCCCGCGCTCGACGCGCGCACGCTGCTCGATCTCGGCGCCGGCCCCGGCGTTGCGTCGTGGGCCGCGCTCGACGCGCTTCCCGCGTTGTCAGCCATCACCCTCGTCGAACGCGACGCCAGCATGGCCTCGCTGGGCCGCCGCATCGTGCAGACCGCATCCCTCGACGCGTCGACAATCTGGCAGTGGATGCTCGCCGATCTCGGTCCACGAGGCAACGCCGGCGCCAGGGCAGGCGCCGACGCAGACGCCGCGCGCGGCCCCGCGCTGCCCGCGGCGGACGTCGTCCTGGCCGCGTATTCGCTGGGCGAGCTGGACGACGAGACCGCGCGGCACACGGTCGCGCGCGCGTGGCAGGCGGCGTCCGCGGCCTGCGTCATTATCGAGCCAGGCACGCCGCGCGGGTTCGAGACGGTGCTGGCGGCACGCCAGCAGTTGATCGATGCGGGCGCCTCGATTGCGGCGCCGTGTCCGCACGCGCGGACCTGCCCGATGGCGGCGCAGGATCCGCCCGACTGGTGCCATTTCGCCGTCCGCCTGCCGCGCACGCGCCTCCATCGGCTGTTGAAGGGCGGGTCGCTGTCGTACGAGGACGAAAAGTTCGCGTACGTCATCGCGTCTCGCCCCGGCCTCGCGCGTCCCGCCGCCGAGCGCATCGTGCGTCATCCGCTCGTGAAGAAGGGTCACGTCGATCTGACGCTGTGCGCGTCGGGCGGTCTGACGAGGAGCACCGTGGCCCGATCGGCGGGCGATGCCTATAAACAGGCCAGGAACGCACGCTGGGGCGACGAGACGTCGCCTTGCGATCGTGGGATAGTTGGTTGATAATCCTCCGACACATCAGTGAGTTGGAGCCGACACGGCAGCCTCCGCGACCCCTGGCGACCTGCCTCGCACAGTCATGACCCCTGAGGAGCTGTTCCTGTCGCAGTTGCCGGTCATCGACGCCATCGTCGGGCACGTCGCTCGCCGTCATCATCTGCCGGCGAGCGAGGCCGAGGAGCTGGCGTCGGTCGTCCGGTTCAAGCTCGTCGAGCGCGACTATGCGATCCTGCGGAAGTTCGCCGGACGCAGCAGCGTCCGGACGTACTTGACGACCGTGGTGCAGCGGCTCTTCCTGGACTACCGGATCGAAGCGTGGGGGAAGTGGCGTCCGTGCGCGGCGGCGCGCCGGATGGGCCCCGTGGCGGTCCGCCTCGATCAGCTGGTCAACCGCGACGGGCTCACGTTCGACGAAGCCGCCGAGCTGTTGCGCACCAATCATGGGGTCGACGTCAGCCGTGACGAGCTGCTGCAGATGACGCAGGAGTTTCCGCAGCGCGTGTCGCGGCGCGCGGTGGGCGAAGAGTGCATGGCGACGATTGCGGACGAGAGCGCGCTGGCGGACGCCACGGTCCTGGATCAGGATCGGCAGCACACGGCCGCGCGCGCGTCGGAGGCATTGCAGCGCGCGATGTCCGAGCTGCCGCCGATCGATCAGGTGATGGTGCGCATGCGCTTCAAGGACGGCTTCTCGGTGGCCGAGATTGCGCGGGCGTTGCACATCGAGCAGAAGCCGTTGTACCGGAAGCTCGAGCAGGCGCTCCGGCAGTTGCGGACGTCGCTCGAACGGCAGGGCCTCGGAGCGGCGGACCTGTCGGCGCTCGTCGGCCATGCTGACGTCGAGTTGAATCTGGTCTTCGCCGAGGGGAAAGCGGATCCGCGTCCGTCAATACGGTAGAGGACCCGGAACGGGTCGGCGGGACCGGCGAAACAGGTCCGCATCAGCCCGAGCGGACGTGGGGACGAAAGTCCGGAGTCGAAATCTATGAGCGGTGGCGTGGTGAATGAGCCGCGAATGTGTCTCGAACCCGAGACGCTGGCGATGTACCTCGACGGACGCCTCGACGCGCGCGCCCGGGCCGAGGTCGAGGCTCATCTCGCGACGTGCGAGGACTGCTACGAGTGGTTCATCGAAAGCGTCCGCACGCCGGACGGCCTCGAGTCGGACACCGCGGTGGCGGCGGCCGGAGACGCAGCCGCAATTGCGTTCCCGGCCCAGAACTGGGCGGATCAGGCGGACCGTGTTGAGCGGGCGGAACGGGTGGAGCGGGTGGTTGGACAGCCGCCGGCGCGCGTCCTCCCGATGCGGCGGCGTATGTGGCCCCGCGTTGCCGCGGGCGTGGCGCTGGCCGCGTCGCTCGTCCTGGCCGCGCGGCTGCAGCCGTCGCGCGTGCCCGACTGGGCCGCGCCCCTCGTCGGCGTCGACACGCTGAACGATCTCGTCGCTGACCTCCGGACCGCCCAGCGGGAGTATCGCCCGACGCAAGGACGCCTGACGGGATCGGACTACGCCCCCGAGCGGCCGGTCTATCGCAGCGGAGGAGGCCCGACCGCGTCGACACGTCCCGAGATCGAGGCCGTCCAGAAGATTCTCGGCCGCGCGCAGGGCGGCGAGAGCCCCGAGGAACTGCACGCCATCGTTCTGGCCGATTTGGCGCTGTCACAGTTCGACGAATCGAGCGTCGGCGCGTTCGACCGCGCGACCAGGGCCAACCCGACGCCCGAGTGGCTGAGCGATCTGTCCGCCGTCTACCTCGCCGCCGCGCAGGTGGACCGCCGCTGGTCGTACGAGCAGGCGCTGAGCGCGGCGGATCGCGCGATCGCGCTGTCGCCCCAGTTTGCCGCCGCTCACTTCAACCGCGCGCTGGCGCTCGAAGGCCTGTCGCGGACGACGGACGCTCGTCTGGCGTGGGAACGCTATCTGTCTCTCGATCCGCAGGGACACGATCCGCAGGGCAAGTGGGCGGACGAAGCCCGCGGTCGCCTCGCGCTCCTGCCTAGCGCGACGTCTGAGCGGCCGTGAACGCGTCCATGATGAACGGCGGCGGGTCTGCTTCCCACCGCATCGGCAGGCCTTTCGCCAGCCGCCAGCGATGCAGCCACGACAGGCCCCTCGGGGATGACGCTTCCGGCAGCCGGTATGCCTCATCCTTCAACGCCTCCTCCAGCGTGACGAACGCATACCCGCGCTTCTGCATCATCGTCGCGAGCGCCGGGAAGGTCTCCGCGTTCAGCGTATTCGCGTGAATCAGCAGGACCTGCGGAATCTCGCGGCCCAGCGTCTCCAGCGACAGCTTCTCGAAGAACGCCAGCGCTTCGTCCATGTGCGACACGTACGTGTCCCGCACCTGCGTCATGACGGCGCGATCGCCGCGCGCCTTGGCCTTGGCGTAGACGACCGCGAAGATGAAGTCGCTGTTGTCGACGGTCACGGGCGCGACCACGTAGCCGCGTCTGGCGAGGAAGGCGTCGAGCGCCTGCTTCTGTTCGGGCGTGGGGCCGGTGCGCAGGTATGGGTGGCGGAAGTAGCGCAGCGTCAGGTTCTTCTCGCGGAGCAGGCCGCGCGTGATGGTCTCGCCGCGGACGACGTCTTCTGTGTACGCGTCGACGCCGGCCTGATCGATGTTGATGTGCGAGAAGGTGTGGTTGCCGAGCTCCAGGCCAGCGTCCACCCATTGCCGCAGCAGATTCACGCGGGCGTCGATCTCGCCGCGCCGGTAGACCTTGCTTTCATTGACGAAGCCGACCGCGGGCACGCGGAGGCTCTTCAGATGTCCGACGAGTTGGGGCGTGAGGGACTGCCACTCGGCCAGGTCGCCCTGGCTGGCCGGCAGATCGTCGACCGTGATGGCGATCGTGCGGCGTGGCGGCGTCTGCGTCTGTGCCGACGTCGGCGCGTCGAGCGTGGACAGCAGGACGAGCGGCAGCACGAGTGCGGACGTGAGAGATGCGAGGACGGTCCGGACGGTCATGGGGCATTCTACGATCGCGCCGCGTCCGCTCGCATGTGCCGCGGCGCGGCGAGCGTCGATGCACGCCGTGGGGCCGATGGCTACAGACAGGTGAGCTGCAGGCGGGTGAACCGAACGCACGTGAGCCGCGCGCGGCGGTGATGCGGGATCCTGGCGGGGATGCTCAGCCCTCGGCGACGTCGGGGTCGAGCACGCGGCCCATGGCGGCGACGAGGCGGCGCCACTGGCTCGTTTCGTGTGCGAGCTGCTGGCGGCCGGCTTTCGTGAGGGAATAGAACCGCGCCTTGCGGTTGTTTTCCGACGTGCCCCACTCGGCGTCGATCCAGCCCTTCTCCTCCAGCCGCTGCAGCGCGGGATAGAGCGAGCCGTGATCGACGAGCAGGACGGCGTCGCTCTGCGTCTGGATCGCGCGCGCGATGCCCTGGCCGTGCTGGCGTCCAAAGACGAGCGTCTTGAGGATCAGCAGATCGAGCGTGCCTTGCAGCAGGGCGATGCGGTCCTGGGATTCTTTGGTCGACATCCGACCTGAGTATCGTCCGCTCTCAGGTCGAGTGTCAACCTGAGAAGAGACGCGCGGCCGGACGCCGGGCGATTCAGCCGACGGGCTTCCGTTTCGCGCTGGCCTTGTCGCGGGCGGCCGGGCTCGTCAGCAGATCGACCCGGCGCTCGTCCGCGGACGCGTCGATCAACTGTGCGAGACGCCGCAGGCGCGTCTCGGGCTTCACGGCGCTCATCACCCACCACTTGCACGTGAGCTGATACCGTGGCGGCGTGGTCTGGAAGAACGCCCACGCCTTCTTGGTCGCCTTGAACTGTTGCTGTTCGACCGCGCCGAGTTCGCGCGGCGCGTTCTCTTTCGAATAGCGCGGGGGCATCGACGAATCGCGCGCGTCGAACGCCGCCTGGCCGGCGGGCGAGACGAGGCCCTGCGCGATCAGCTCCGCCATGCGCTTCGTGTTGATCTGGCTCCAGTAGCTGCGGCGCTGCCGCGGCGAGAAGCGCTGCACGTAGCTGATGTCGTCCACGCGCTTGCGGACGCCGTCAATCCAGCCAAAGCACAGCGCCTGATCGAGCGCTTCTTTGTATGTCACGCTCGGCTTGCCGGAACTGGTCTTGTAGAATCCCAGCCACAGTTCGGTCTTCTTGCGGTGATTGCGCTCCAGCCACGTGCGGAACGCGGCGGCGGTCTTGAAGAACGTCAGTGCGATGTCGCGGCTCTCGGTCATGGCGGTATCGGTCGGGCGATCGCGGTCCTGGGGCACGCGCGGGCGACGCGCGTGGGACAAGTATCCGTGGACGCGCCGCTGCGTTCAAGTCGCCGCCCGATTCGGAGCACTGTCCGCAGCGCTACCAGCGAAGGCGCAGGGGCAGGGGCGGACGCAGATCCGCCGTCCGTCCAAGGCGGCCATCATCGAAGGTCAGCGTGAGCGTGTGTCGATCCGCGGATGACAGGGACAGCAGGCCCTGGGCGACCAGCGAGGTCAGCGCGTCGGACGCTGGCGCGTCCCCCGGCCGGCCGACGTCCACCATTGTCAGTTCGCGCAGCGGGAGCGCGTGATCGCAGAGCGCCTCGCGTGACGCATCCGGCGGACGCGCGAAGCCAAGGAAGAACAACGCCGGCTCGCTCAAGGGCGTGCCGCGGCCGACATCGATGGACAGGCCGTCCGGCAGATACGCCGGCCGATACGGCCACGCGTCGAACGGCGGTCGCGCGGGGATGTCGTCCGCCGCGTCTGGTCTCAGGATGATGCCGAAGGGACACGCGTCCGCGTCGCGGGCGGACCAGCGGTCCCAGAGCCGCAGGTCCCGCACGGACTCGTCACCCGCCTCGTCCGGATCGCCGACCCACAACAGTTCGAGGTAGGCATTGCGGAAGAAGACGCGGCGGCACGCCGTGCCTTGACCGGGATGCGTGTTCGGCGGACCCTCGCGGAGGCCCAGCGCCGCGAGCGCGGCCGCTTCGGGCGCACCTTCGGCGCAGCAGATGAAGACGTGATCGATCGCGCTCTTGCCCGCGTCACGTCCAGCCTCACGTCCCGCCGTCATCTGGCCTCCGTCTTCTGCGCTTACTTCACAGGCTTACTTCACTGGCTCACGGTACTGGGGCTTCCGCCGGGGCTGCGTCGCGCAGCGTGGCGCCGACGGCGGTGTAGCCGTTATCGACGATCCCCTGCGCGTTCTTCTTGTAGAGCGCCGGGTCGTCCGGCGTCCAGGTCGCGAGGCCGTCGACGTAGCGGTTGTAGAGACAGAACGCGGCGGCAATGAGCACCGTGTCGTGAATCTCCAGGTCCGTCGCGCCTTCCGCGCGCGCGCGTTCGATGTCGCTTGCCTGCACCTGTCGTCCGCTCTGCTGGACCTTGCCGGCAATCGCGAGCAGCGCCTTCAGTTTGCGGGAGATGGCGGCGGACTCGACGTCAGCCATCACCGATCGCACCAGCGCTTCATCGCCCTGCAGGTGACAGGCGGCAATCGCGGCGTGGCTCGTCTGACAGAAGCGGCACTCGTTGCGGGACGAGACGTAGGCGGCGATCAGCTCGCGCTCGGCCGGCGTCAGGGAATTCGGCGCGCGCAGCAGCACTTCCGCCAGGTCGCACAGCGGCTTGGCGGTCTCCGGTCGAAACGCCATCGGTCCTCGAATGCCCGGCAATCCTTCCGGCAGCGTGATATGAGCCACAATGCACCACCTCTGCTGGACGCGCGTGCGCGCGCCGTTTGCGTTGTTTGCCGTCCACGATAGCACGCCCGCCAGACGCCGCGCCCGGCCGCCGCGACCGCCGTGGCGCCGTGACGTGATTCGTGGTACCGGTGATCGCTGACGCCTCGCGGAGCCGGTGCGAATTCGCACAGCGCTGTCCGCCCGCGAACTGCCGTCAGGCCTCGCGCGAAGAACGTGCGGACATTCGTCCGCGTCTCCGCGTGGAACGTAAACTGCATAGCCTCGACGTCAGTCCGTTGAACGCATGCGCGACGCCGATCGCCGGTCTCGCCAGTTTCACCAGTGCGCACCGCGCCGGTTCGCCAGTGCGACTGCGCGACTGCGCCGTGTCTCGTCGCGCGGCACGTCTTGGCCTCTCGTCTTTCACGGCAGGTGTGGTGTGGGCTTCTTCACGCACGTCGGACAGGATCTGCGGTCCTCTTGGCGATCGCTGCGTGGCGGCGGCGGGTCGTCCGCGACGGCCGTCGCGGTGCTGGCGATTGGCATCGGCGCGAACGCGGCGATGTTCTCCGTCGTCAATCGGGTGCTCCTGGAGCCGCTGCCGTATCCCGAGCCGGATCGACTGGTGCAATTGCTGGTCGGCTCGCCGATGGGCAACGCGACGTTGACGTCGGTGCCGAAGTACGTCGCCTGGCGCGAGACACGCGGCGCGTTCCGCGTCATCGCGGCGTTCGGCTCGATCGAGTCCGTGGCGCTCGGTGGCGGCGATCGGCCCGAGCTGGCGGCGGCGATGCGTGTGTCGGCGGACTATCGGTCGGTCTTCGGGATGCGGCTCGTGCGCGGCCGGACGTTCACGCGGGCGGAAGACGTCCCCGGCGGTCCACGCGTCGCGCTGATCAGCGTCGGCTCGTGGCGGCGGCGATTCGGCGGCGATCCAACGATCGTCGGCCGCACGCTGATCGTCGAGCAGGAGGCCTACGAGCTCATTGGTGTCGTCGATCCGGTGCCCGGTCCAGGCGCCGGCGCGAGCGCGGAGGCGGACGTCTGGCTGCCGCTGCGCGCGGACCCGAACAGCCTCGATCACGCCAGCCGCTATCAGGTGGTCGCGCGTCTGGACGAGGGCGTGACGTTGGAGATGGCGCGGCGGCAGATGTACGAGGCCGCCGGCGAGTTCCACCGGAAGTTTCCGGGCGCGATGGGACCGCTGGAACATTTCACGCTGGCGCCGCTGCGCGATGTGCTCGTGGGCGACGCGCGCTTCGCCGTGCTGCTGCTGTCGGGCGCGGTGACGTTCGTCCTGCTGATTGCGTGCGCGAACGTCGCGAATCTGCTGCTCGCCCAAGGCCGCCGCCGCGCGCGCGAGATCGCGGTCCGCGCGTCCCTCGGCGCCTCGCCGCGCCGCATCATCGGCCAGCTTCTCACCGAGAGCCTGCTGCTGTCGCTCGTGGGCGGCGTCGCCGGTCTCGCGCTGGGCGCCGCCGGCATCCGGGCCCTGCTCGCGATGAATCCCGGCAACATCCCGTTCGTGGGAGCCGACGGCGCCGGCATTGCGCTGGACTGGCGCGTGCTGCTGTTCACGGGCCTCGCGACGCTCGCGACCGGCCTGCTGTTCGGCATCCTGCCGGCGCTGCACGCGTCGCGCATCGATCTGATCGGCACGCTCCGCGGCGCGGATCCGCAGGCGAGCGGCGGTCCGCGCGACAGCCGCATCCGCGCGTCTCTCGTCATCGCGCAGATGTCGTTCGCCGTCGTTCTGCTGGTCGGCGCCGGCCTCCTGATCCGCACGTTCGTCGCGTCGCGCATCGAGGCGCTCGGCTTCGAAGCGCACGACGTGCTGGCGATGGAGATGCCGCTGTCCGGGCCGCGCTTCGCGAGGACTGCAGACGTCGCCCGCCTCGTGCGCGCGGGCGAGCAGCGGCTGGAGACGCTGCCCGCCGTCGCGGCCGCCGCCGTCACCTGCGCGCTGCCGCTGGAGCCGACCGCGTCGCTGCCGTTCACGATCGATCGCCGTCCGCTCGCGTCCGCGTCGTATCACGGGCTCGCGAGCTGGCGCAGCGTGTCGCTGCGCTACTTCGACGTCTTCCGCATCGCGCTCCTGCGCGGCCGGACGTTCACCATCCACGATCACGCGTCGGGCGAGCCGGTCGCCATCATCAACGACGCGATGGCGCGCAAGTACTGGCCGGACGGCAACGCGCTGCAGGAGCGCCTCACCATCGGCCGCGGCATCCGGCCCGAGATCGCCGAGCCCACGCGCACCATCGTTGGCATCGTCCGCAACGCGCGCGACGGTGGGCTGCATCACGATCCCGAGCCGATGGTCTACGTGCCGGTGCCGCAGGTCAGCGACGGGATGAACGCGTTCAACAATCAGGTGCTGCCGCTGCAGTGGGTGATCCGGACCACCGGCGCGGCCGACCGGTCCGGCGCGAGCATCGAGCGCGAGCTGCGGGCGATCAGCGGCGGCCTGCCGATCGGCCGCGTCCGATCGATGGACGAGGTGATTGCGCAGTCGACGGCGCGCGCGGATTTCAACACGACCGTGCTGACGCTCTTCGCCGCGATCGCGCTGTCGCTCGCCGCCATCGGCCTCTACGGCGTGATTGCGTACTCCGTCCAGCAGCGCACGCGCGAGATCGGCGTCCGCGTTGCACTGGGCGCCGCGCCCGGCGAGGTCCGCGGCATGGTGCTGCTCCAGGGCCTCCGCCTGACACTCGCCGGCCTCCTCGTCGGCGCCGTCGTGGCACTGATCCTGACCCGCTCCATGACCAGCCTGATCTTCGGCGTGAAGACCTGGGACCCGATTGTCTTCACCGCCGTCGCCGTCCTGCTCGTCGCCGTCGCCCTCGCCGCCACACTGCTCCCCGCGCACCGCGCAACACGCATCCACCCGAACGAGGCACTCAGACACGTGTAATCCGGCACGGGCCGCACGACCCGCGCGGACCGGCGCCGCGCGGACGCCGGTCAGCGCTCCGCTGTCGTCGTCTTTTCCGCGAGGATCATCGGGATGATGCGGTCGAGGACGTCGTAGACGTAGATGTCGACCATCGGGCGCAGGTCGTAGGCGGTGGGCAGCGCTTCGGCGGCGTCGCGTGCGCGGGTGCGCTCGCGGTCGAGGACGCGCGCCAGATCGGCGGACGTGACCGCGCCATCGAGGATCAGCGCGCCGATGTTGCCGATGCGCTCGTGTTTCCGGAAGTAGTCGGTCAGGTCGTCCGCAATCGTGATGATCAACCCGAACGCGGACGCGAACGTCTCCGGCACCTCGGACGCCGCGCCCAGGCCGCTCGCGAGGCCGCCCATCCTGCCGTACGTCGCCAGGAACCGCGCGCCGTATTCGTTCGCGTAGTCCAGCCACGTCCCGAGGTCGCGCGCCGGCACGCGCTTGCAGCGAAGCTGCTCGCGGCAGATGTGCTCGAAGTTCTCCGCCTGCGCCGCCAGGACGCCGATGGCGTCCCCATACGCTGCCAGCTTGTGCGTCGACGACAACAGCAGCGTGAGGAAGCCCAGCCCGAGATCGAGCCGGTCCATCCCCGAGTCATCGTCGTTGAGATCGTCGATCAGCTTCATCGACACGACGTGCGCCGCGAGATCGATCGTGATCCGCCGCCGCAGGTCCGCGTCCGGCGCCCACAGCGTGAGCAGATAGATGACGCGGTAATACAGCCGCAGGCCCGACGCGTACTCCAGCGTCTCCGGCCGCGCGCCCATCGCGCGCAGCGCGGCGACGACCGCGTCCCGCGCGGCTTCGTGGCACGCGTCCCACTCGCGCAGAAAGACCGGATCGAGGGCGGCTTCGATGGCGGCGGACCGCGAGACGCTCATCGGCCCTGCTCCCGCTTGCGGAATACGAAATCGCCAAACGTCATCGGCGGCAGCGTTTTGATGACCGGGTGCCGCCAGCCGAGACGCGTGCGCTTGTACATCACCGAGACCGGCGCGACGAGGACGTCGGTGTAGCGGTGATCCGCGTGGATGACGTCGAAGCCGTGGCGATCGAAGCAGGCTTTCATCGTGCTCGGCGTCCGAGCGGCGTAGAGCCACGAGCGCTCGAAATGATCCAGCTCCGCCTGCTCCTCGTCATTCAGCGGACGTTCGTCCGCCAGGCATTCCTTGACATACGCGAGTCCGCCCGGCCGCAGCACGCGGCTCGTCTCGGCCACCGCGACGTCGAGATCGACGTAGCCGAGCGTCTCGCAGTAGAGCAGGATGTCGTAGCTCGCGTCCGCCGCCGCGATCGACTGGAAGTCCCCGTGGCGGATCTCGCACCGCGGAAACGCCGACAGGTGCTCGCGGCCGATGCGGACCTGCTCTTCGCTGATCGTGATGCCGTGGATGCTCGCGGCCGGGAACCAGCGCGCCAGCCGGATCATCACGCCGCCCACGCCGCAGCCGCAGTCCAGCACGCGGTCTCCGTCCTTCACGCCGGCCCGCTGCGCCAGCAGGCGGATGTGCTCATCATCGTCGTCCGAGAACCGGCCGACCTGGATGATGTCGCTGCACGCGAGGTAGTCCTTCGTGAAGTCGTCGAAATATCCGGCGACTTCGTCCGGCGTGGATACGGGCGCGATCTCCGCCATGATCGAAACATGCCTCCTGCTCAGCGCGCGGCCGCGACGCGGACCGCCGGCTCCAGCGCGCTGGCCAGCGGCCGCGCGGGCCCGGTGCCGACGTGACCCATGTACTGCCGGTGCCACAAGTGGAAACAGAACAGCGGCCAGAGCGACTGCTGATGATCGCGAACGCCGCGCAGGTGCTCGTCGATCTGGCGCACGACGATGCGGGGATCGAAAACGCCGACGCGCGCGACGTTGCGCGCCGAGAGGACGTCGAGCAGCGCGCGGCGCAACTCGCGCCGCAGCAACTGCGGCAGCGGCGGCCGGAAGCCGCGCTTCACGCGGTTGTGGCTGTCGAGCGGCAGCAGGCGTGCGTGCAGCTTCCGCAGCAGGTGCTTGCCGTGCAGCCGGCGCAGCTTCAGGCGCGTGGGGACGGTCGCGACCCAGTCGACGAGATCGATGTCGAGGTAAGGCGATCGCACTTCCAGTGAATGGAGCATGCTCGCGCGATCGATCTTGGTCAGGATCACGTCGCGCAGGAAGTGACAGACGATGCCGCGCTGGACGCGGGTGAGCTCGAGCGCGGGCTGTCCGACGAAAGACGTCAGCTCGCCGGTGACGTCGAACGGCGTCGTCTCGCGCGCGAGATCGGGGTGCCACGGGATGCGGCCGGTCGGGAAGGCCGATCGCGCTTCGTAGAACCGCATCTCCGGACGCGCGTCGAGCGCGCGGGCGCACATG
>Ga0187894_10002415_pt1 | contig 22368 bp, 25 predicted proteins | sample GBC1701081metaG_FD_136650 | JGI IMG/M metagenome (GOLD analysis project Ga0187894, IMG submission 136650) | White microbial mat communities from a lava cave in the Kipuka Kanohina Cave System on the Island of Hawaii, USA - GBC170108-1 metaG ... | reverse complement strand
TGGTGGCCAGGGCCGGAATCGAACCAGCGACACGCGGATTTTCAGTCCGCTGCTCTACCAACTGAGCTACCTGGCCGTGCTCGGGGCTGCGTATTAGACCGGGCTGCCCTCGGGGGCGTCAACCGCCGCGAATTCAGTCCTTGGAAGCGGGTTTGACGAAGCCTTCCGGCGCCTTCGACCCGGCGCCGAAGAAATAACGCTCCATCTCTCCGACCAGGAACTGCCGCGCCTTGGCCTCGAAGGCCACCAGCCGGTATTCATTGATCAGCATGGTCTGGTGGCTGAGCCACTCCTTCCAGGCTTCCTTCGACACCTGCTCGAAGATGCGCTGGCCGAGCTCACCCGGGTACGGCGGTTTCTCGAGGCCTTCTGCCTCGCGGCCGAGCTTCACGCACTGCACCATTCGCGTCATGTCGCAACTCCTCGAGCAATTTTGCCACGGGCGCCGGCAGTCCGACGGCCTCGATTGACGCGAGGGGCTGCCAGCGGGTCTCGCTTTCCGCCGCCAGGCCCGGTTCGCCGGGCACTTCAACGACCCAGGGCTCGATGTCGAGGTCGAAGTGCGTGAAGGCGTGCCGGATCGTCGCGAGCCGCCGCATCGGCACCGCAGCCGCGAATCGCCCTGCGACGAACGCCGCTATCGCTTGCTCTTCTCCGAACTCCACCGGTGCCCACAGCCCGCCCCAGATCCCTTGCGGCGGCCGCCGTTCGAGCCACACACGGCCGGTCGATAGCGCAAACAGCATGTGCGTATGCCGTAGGCGCCGCGCTGCGCGCCGGCGCGCGGCGGGAATCTCCGCCGTGCGTCCAGCCGCGAGTGCCCCGCAGCCGTCCGCCAGCGGGCACTGCTCGCAGCGCGGACTTGCGCGCGTGCAGACGGTGGCGCCGAGATCCATGATCGCCTGTGTGTACGCGGCGACGCGTGCGGCTGGCGTCACAGCCTCCGACAACGCCCACAATTTCTTCAGGCCCGCCGTCGATTCGGTCTCCTCTTCCAGGAGGAACACGCGTGCGAGCACGCGCTTCACGTTGCCATCGAGGATCGCGTGCCGTTGCCCGTGCGCGAGCGCCAGGATGGCGCCCGCGGTCGAGCGCCCGATGCCGCGCAACTCCATCAGCGCCGCGGGCGAATCCGGCAGTTCGCCGCCGTGCTTCGTCACAACCTCAGCCGCCGCCCGATGCAAATTCCGCGCCCGCGCGTAGTAGCCGAGCCCCGACCACAGCCGCATCACCTCGTCCTGCGGGGCTGCCGCCAGTGCGGCGACGTTCAGAAACCGGGTCATGAACCGCTCAAAATACGGCTTCACGGTCTCGACCTGCGTCTGCTGGAGCATCACTTCCGAGACCCAGACGCGGTACGGCGTCGGATCGGCCTGCCACGGCAGGTCGTGGCGGCCGTGCGCGTCGAACCAGGGCAGCAAGCTGCCGGCAAGCTGTTCCGGCGCGAGGCTCACTGTACGCCCTCGCCTGCTGGCGTCACACGCAGCACCGCGTTGCGCATCTTCGCGCCCGCGATGCGCGCCTCGCCGATCCGGAGCTCGGCATCGATGTCGAGCTTTGCGAGCGGTGCGATGAGCGACTCGAGTGTTTCCTTCTTTGCATCGACCGTGGACGCACGCGCGGGCTTCGTCTCGGGCGGCAGGTAGCGGTTGAAGTCGATCGCATCGAGGCTCGCCCGCACGAAGCGCCGCCCGGGAATCACCCGGCCCTCGAAGTTGGTGTCATCGAACCTCCCGGACAACGGGTCGAACGCAAGCTCACCGTCCTGCATCTGCGCGCGCATTGCAATTTGCAGCGCTTCGAATGCCGCCGGGTCCGCAGTCGTCGGCAAGGGATGACCGAGGATGATCGCCGAGGCGCGCGGCGCGAACGCGTCGGTCGCGACTTCGAAGTCGGCGACGAGCGCGGGTTCGTCGAGGTCGAGCCGGCCGTCGAAGCGGCCGGGCACTTCCGCGAACTCGAAGCGCCCGCCGGCGAACCGCGCTTCGCCCGTGGCGCTGGCATAGGTCGCCTCGCGCAGCGAGCCGGTGAATTCGGCGCCGGCCAGCGGCAGCGGCTCGCCGCCCAGCCAGCCGCGGTACTCGAGGCCGCTCGCCGCATACTGCCCGGCGTCGAGGTCGAGGCGCCCCTTGCCTTTTGCCGCGAAATGAATCGTCTGCGTGCCGGCGATGGCGCCGAGACGCAACTCGAACGGGAACGCGGCGCCCGGCTCGACGACGGTCGCGTTCGTCGCAATCGCCGTCAACTGCCAGGCGGAATCCGTCGACAGGTCGCGGTAATCCACCGTGCCGCGCGCGACCGCAAGCCTGTCCAGCCGCCAGGCGGCGGGTTCCGCGGGCGATGCCGGCTCGCCGGTCACCGGTTCCGCGAAGAGCTGCGACCAGTTCGACGCACCGCCTGCGTCCACGACGAGGCGAAGCGTCGCGTCATCGACGTTTAGGCTGTGGATGCGGCTGCCGCCGAACACGCTGCGCCACGGCAGCCGGACGTTGATCTTGCCGATCTCGGCGAACGGCGCCTCGCCGAATCCCGGCGGCTGCGCGATCGCGACGTTCCACAGTACGAGTTCCGGCGCCGGAAGGAAGCCGATGCCCATCCGCCCGACGCGCGCGGACAGCCCGGTCGCCTCGGAGAGCCGCGCCTCGATCAGCCCGCGCGCGAGCGGCGTGCGCGCACCGATCCAGAGGACGGCGAAGGCCGCCAGCGCGATGAGCGCGATGGCGGCCGGAATGCGTGCGTGGCGTCGCTCGAGCGGCATGAACCCGGTGACCCGATCGGATCACCGGATTCTAGCGGACTCAGCGGTCGCAGATCCGGATGTCGCCGGAGAGCGACTGCAACTCGATGCGCGCGCCGCCCTGGCCCTGCGTGAAGCTGAGTTCACTGCCCGGCGTGTACTTGCTGGTGCTGTGCGCCTTCGGCCCGAAGCAGACCTCGATGTCGCCGCTGAACGACTCGATGTCGAAATCCGCATTCACGGGCGGCTTGAGGTTGAGCGTCAGCGTGCCGCTCACGGTCTCCATGTCCACCTCGCCTTCAGCCGCGAGCTCGGCGTCGAGTACGATGTCGCCCGACACCGAACTGACATCGACGTTCTGCGCCACCGCGATCGTCGCGTGGATCTCGCCGCTCACGACCTCGCCCTGGAAGTCGCCGCGCGCGCCGGTCACGGTGGACGAGCCGCTGACGTTGTCGGTCTGGATCGCGGCCTTGCCGCCTGTTCCCGCGATGGTCACCTCGCCCGAGACGGCGGACGCCGACACCGGCGCGTCGAAGGCCTGTGTATTGACCTCGCCGCTCACCGACTGCAGTGTCTGCGGGCCGCGCACGCCGGCAACCGCGATCTCGGCGCTGACCGTGTCGACGTCGAGGCGCGCGCCGCGCGGCACGTGCAGCTTCAGGTGGGCGTCTTCCTGGTCGCGCCCGTAGCGACGGCCATCCGGCCGGTCGACCTCGATGCTCACCTTGCGCGGCGTCGCTTCGAATTCGAGCTCGTCCTTGGCGCTCTCGAGCTCGGCCACGAGCTCGATCTCGTCCTTGTCCCACGCGGAGATCTCGACGCTGCCCTGGACGTTCGAGACTTCGATCGTCACGTCGGGTGCGACGGTCGCGCGCTTGGTGATCGTCTGCTGGGCCGCGGCGGGCGCCGTGATCGCCGCGAGGATCGCGGCGACCAGCCAGGGGTTCCGGTTGCTCATCGTCAGGTTCTCCTCGTGAGGCCGTCATGCGACGTGACGACCGTCGAATAAAGCTGCAATTCCTGCTTGTAGGTGCCGACCAGCATGCCCTTCAGCATGCCGCTGGCCGGGTCCCTGGCGAGCGCGGCATCGATCTGGTCCGCCGCCGTCTGCATGATCGCGAGATTCTTCACGATCGCATCGCGGGTCTCGGGCCTGAGCGTCTCGAACGCGCCGCGGAACTGCGTGAACAGCTCGTCTCGCGCCGCGAGTTCCTTCGCCGTCAGGCCCGAGTTCGGGCCGTAGCTCACCGGCACGAAGTCACCGGCCGGCACCGGCGCTGCGGCGATCACGGCCGGCGTCGCCGACTGCGGGTCGCGCACCAGGCTCCAGGTCAGGAGCGCCGACACCGATGCGACCAGCAAGGCCGCCGCGAGCGTGAGCGGCCAACGAAGCACAGGCCTGGCCGGCGCCACTTCCGCCTTCGCGATGCGCGCGGCGATGCCGGGCCAGAGATCGCGCGATGGTGCGACGTCCTTCGGCAGCGCGGCGGCTTTCGCGAGCAACGGGTCTTCCGGCGGATTGCGCGGCCCGAACGGGACGGTGTTCATGTCGCGTGCTCCTCGCCCATGCGCGTGCGCATCAGGTGGCGCGCGCGGTGCAGTTGCGCCTTGCAGGTTCCGACGGCGAGGCCGAGCATCTCGGCGGCCTCGTCGTGGCTGTAGCCGTAGATGCCGTGCAGCACGACGATGTCGCGCGCGCCGGGCGGCAGCCCCGCGATCGCGCGCTCGACGTCGATCGGTGTCGCTTCGTCCATCGCGGCTGCGGCCTCGAAATCCATCTGCTCTCCTGCCTCGTCGGTCATGCTCACTTCGTTCCGGCCCTGCGGGCTGCGGCGCTTTGCGAGCACCGCGTTCACCGCGATCCGATGCAGCCAGGTCGAGAAACTGCTCCGGCCTTCATAGCCCGGCAGGCTTCGCCACGCGCTCACGAAGGTGTCCTGCGTGAGGTCCTCCGCCGACTCCGGCTGCCCGGTCATCCGCAGGCACAGGCCGTATACGCGCCCGACGTGCTGGCGATACAGGTCCTCGAACGCGCCCGAGTCGCCCCGGCTGGCCCGCACCACGAGTTCCGCGCTCGATTCCGCCAGGGGGGCCGGCATCGTCACCTGCTGCATCCGATTCGTTGTCCGTTCATGGTCTTGGACGCGTCGGCCGGCCGAAAGGTTGGAGGCCGTACAATCCGGTCGCTATGGCGCAGTTTGCGACTATTACGGGCTGGGGCAAGTGCATGCCCCCGGCCATTCTGTCCAATTCCGACCTCGCGACCTTCCTGGATACGGACGACGAGTGGATCCGCAGCCGGACCGGTATCCACGAACGGCGGGTTTCGCACGTCTCGCTGGGCCAGATGGCCGAGGTGGCGGCGCGCCGGGCGCTGGCGGGCGCCGGCCTCGAGGCCCGGGACCTCGACCTGATCGTGTTCGGCACCTGCAGCATGGACGAGCAGGTGCCCAACATGGCCTCTGGCCTGCAGGCGAAGCTCGGCGCCCCGGGGGCCGGCGCGATGGACATCAATACCGCCTGCACCAGTTTCCTCTACGGGCTCACGACCGCGAGCGCGATGATCAAGGCCGGCACGGTGCGCAACGCCCTCGTGATCGGCGGCGAGCTGATCTCGCCGATGATGGACTGGATGAACCGCAACGTCTCGATCCTGTTCGGCGACGGCTGCGCCGCGGTCGTGCTGCAGGCAACGGACCGCGAGGAAGGCGTGCTGGCCGACCGGCTCGGCTGCTACGGCGAAGTGCGCGGCATCCTGCAGGTGCATGGCATGGGCCTCGCCTACGCCAACCGCGGCTGGCCGCTCGGCGACACGGACTGGGTCTTCGAAGGCCAGGAGATCTTCAAGCGCGCCGTGGTCGGCATGAGCAGCGCCTGCGAGACGGTGCTGAAGGCACGCGGACTTCGTGCCGAGGACGTTCATCTCGTCGTTCCGCATCAGGCGAACCTGCGCATCATCGAGGCGGTCGTGAAGCGCGCCGGCATCCAGATGGAACGCTGCTTCGTCAACATCGAGCGCTACGGCAACATGTCCTCCGCGACCGTGCCGGTCGCGCTCGTCGAGGCTTTGGAGTCGGGGCGCGTCGCGCCCGGCGCGAACCTGCTGCTCACCGGCTTCGGCGCGGGTCTCACCTGGTCCGCGCACGTGCTGCGCTGGGGAGAGCGCACGGCGCCGCTCGGCACGAGCGATGCGGAACTCCCGCCCTGCACGAAGAGCGCGCTCGAGATAGTGCGCGGCTACATCGCCGTCAAGAAAGGCTCGCGCTTCGCCGGCTGAAGAGGGACCGGTACAACTCGACGAAGCGGTCCGCCGCACCCGCGACATTCGCCTGCCAGTGTTGCGCGGCGTTTTCGTCCGCGCCGTCGCTCACGTATTTCGCGCAGGCAAATTGCGCGCCGGCGTGCTTGCAGGCCTTCGCGAGCGCGTAGGCCTCCATGTCCAGGACGTCACAGTCGATGCCGCCGTGCGCGGTCGCGAAGGAGTAGCCGCTGCCGCAGACGGCTTCGGGCAGCTCCGGGAAGGCGGCCGGGAACTCCAGGATCGGCGGCAGCGCATCGAAAGGCGTGACGCCCGGCGCGAAGCCGAGCGCGCCCACGTCCATGTCGCGGTCGACGAAACGGCGGCAGGCGACGAGCGCGCGCGCGGGCAGGGTTGCGCTGCCGGCCGTGCCGAAGTTCACGGCGAACGGCAGGCGCCGAGCGCCGCGGCCGTGTTCGGAGAGCCGGCGTGTCAGCACGATGGCCGCATTGACCTTGCCGACGCCGGTATAGAGGACCTCGATTCCCGCCGCCTCGAACCGGCCGGCGCCTTCGGCTTCGAGCGCCATGACGACCAGGATCGCGGGTGCTTCATCCGCCATAGCGGATGACGGCGCGCGGCGCTTCGCCGAGGCAGCGGAAGTCCATCGCCAGGCCGAGGTCGATCAGCACGCCCGTGTGCAGCACGCGAAAGCCCGCGTCGGTCGCGAGCTGCGCGGACGCCGCGAGCGTCCCGCCGGTCGCGAGCACGTCGTCGACGAGCAGCAGGCGACCGCCGCCGCGCTGCATCTCCAGCACGCCTGTGCCGTACTCGAGCGCGTAGTGGCGTTCGACCACGGGCGGCGGCAGCTTGCCTTTCTTGCGCACTGGCACGAAGCCCTTGCCGCGCTTCTCGGCGAGCGCCGCGGCGAGGATGAAGCCGCGCGACTCGACGCCGGCGACGGCGTCGGCCTCGGCCCACTCGCGGGCGCTGAACAGCGCGTCGAGGGCGGCGACTGCCTCGCCAAAATGCGTGCGCAGGAGCGGCGTGATGTCGCGGAACAGGATTCCCGGTTGCGGGAAATCCGGGACGTCGACGACGAGACGGGCGAGTTCGGGATTGGAGGGGTCAGACCCCTTGAAATTCGTCAAGGGGTCTGACCCCTTCAATCCGAGGTGCGTTCGTGGATGAAGTCCGCGATCTCGGCGATCGCCCGGTCACCCTCAACGAGCCCGCGGATCGCGGGGAACACGTGCGGCATGCCGTGCCAGACCGTCGTTCGCGCGCCCTGGAGCCGCACCGACAAACGCAGCGTGTCGTCGAGCAGGAGCTCCGAACTGCCGGCCAGCAGCATCGTCGGCGGCAGGTCCGCCATCTGCCCGAGAAGCGGCGAGATGCGCGGATCCGTGTGGTCGCGGCCGGGCGCGTACCACTCGGCGATCTTCGCGGCGGTCGCGGCACGAAACATCGGGTCGACGCCGTCATTGCGCACGAAGGACGCGCCGCTGAAGGTCAGGTCGAGCACCGGCGACATCAGCACCAGAGCCGCCGGCAGCGGCAGCCCCTCATCGCGCGCGCGCATCGCAGTGACGAGCGCGAGGTTGCCACCCGCCGAGTCGCCGGCGAACACGACGCGGGCGGGGTCGAAGCCGGTGGTCAGCATCCAGTTCCAGGCGGCGAAGCAGTCGTCGGGCGCGGCCGGGAACGGGTGCTCGGGCGCCAGGCGGTAATCGATCATGAGGCCGCGCGTGCCGGACACGCGGCCGAGCGCTGCGAGCAACGGATCGTGTATCGCGCGCGAGGCAGCGATGAACCCGCCGCCGTGGAAGTACAGGATGATGCCGGCCTGGGGACTGCCGAGCGGCGTGATCCACCAGCCGCGCGCCCCGTCCATCTCGACCGGCGGCGATGCATCGTAGGTTTCCTTGCGCGCAAACACGGCCGCGGCACGCGCGATGAGCGCCCGCACCTGCGCGGGCGAATCGGCGCGTGCGAGCGCAAACCGCGCCCCGCGCAGCATCTGCTCGACGACCCAGCGTTGTGCCTCCGCGCGCATCCCGGCATCCTACCCGCAATGGGACGCATCTTCGAAGTCCGCAAGCACGCGATGTTCGCCCGGTGGAACCGGATGGCGAAGCAGTTCGCGCGCATCGGCAAGGACATCACGATCGCGGTCAAGTCCGGGGGCCCAGACCCGAACAGCAACCCTGCGCTGCGCCGGGTGATCCAGAACGCGCGCGCGATCAACATGCCGAAGGACAAGGTCGAGGCGGCGATCAAGCGCGCCTCGGGCCAGAATGCGACGGACTTTCAGCAGGTGCTGTACGAAGGTTACGCGCCGCACGGCATCGCGGTCCTCGTCGAGACCGCGACCGACAACCCGACCCGCACGGTCGCGAGCGTGCGCAACATCCTGTCGAAGCACGGCGGCAACCTCGCGAGCAACGGCAGCGTCAGCTTCCTGTTCCGGCGCATGGGCGTGTTCCGCCTGAATCCCGCAGGCATCGACGCCGACGAGCTCGAACTCGACCTCATCGACCACGGTCTCGACGAGATGGGCGAGAGCACCGGCGAGGGCGGTGAGCCGCAGCTCGTGGCGCGCTGCGCGTTCGAGGATTTCGGGCAGCTCCAGAAGCGGCTGGAGGAACGCAAGCTGGTGCCGGTCTCGGCGGAGCAGGAATACGTCTGCACCACGCCGACGGAGTTACCCGAGGCCCAGGCGAACGAGGCGCTCGAGGTCATCGACAAGCTCGAGCAGGACGACGACGTCCAGAAGGTCTATCACACGCTCGCCTGAGGCGGACGCGGCCTAGAGCATCACCGGCCGGTCCGGCTGTTCGTTCGGGCCTGCGCCGTCGCCCGGGAAGTGCGTGGCCAGCAGCCGCCCGACGGCCGCGATGCCGGCCTCGGCACCTTCGCAAAACCGGCCTTCCTTGAAATGAGACTCCATGTTGCGGCAGATCGCCTCCCAATCCTCGGCCGGAACACGCGCCGCGATCGCGCGATCCGCGACAATCTCGACGTCGTGATCCGCCATCAGGACATAGATCAATACGCCGTTGTTGCCCGCCGTGTCCCACACGCCGAGCTGACCGAACACGAGCACGGCACGCTCGCGCGGCGTCGTGCCGTACCAGAGCTCGGGCAGGTCGAATGCCGTCTCGATCGCGAATCGGATCTCGCCCGCGTGCCGGCGTTCGACGCCCGCGACGGCCGATTCGATCCGGCGCAACACGTCCGGCGTGAAGCGCCGGCGCGTTGACCAGCGCGTCGCAAACAGGTGCTTGAGACTGCGAGCAAGGTCCATGGCCTACCAGCGCCCCGAGGCGCCGCCGCCCCCGAAGCTGCCGCCGCCGCCGCGAAAGCCTCCCCCGCCCCCGCCTCTGCCGCCACCCCAGCCGCCGGTGGTCCAGCCACCGTGACGCGGGCCGCTCGACCAGCGCCCGCCGCCGCCGAAGCCGAGCGCGAGCGATAGCAGGAGTCCGACGAGGCCGACGCCCAAAGAGATCCCGAGCGCCTGCGTGACGAACCAGGTGATGCCGCCGGCGACACCGCCCGACGCCAGCGAGCCGAAGGCCCGGCCGAAGATTGCGCGCAGGATCGTCGAGGCAAAGAAGATGACGAAGAACAGGATCGGGAGGATGTCTCCGACGGACTGCGCACCATTCCAGTGCTTCTCCGGTTCCGGCAGCGGCTCGCCGTCAATCACCTGGATCATGCGATCGACGCCCGACGAGATGCCGCCCGCGAAATCGCCCTCACGGAAGCGTGGCGTGATCGTTTCGTCGATGATCCGGTTCGCGGCGAGATCCGTGAGCGCGCCCTCGAGCCCGCGGCCCACCTCGATCCGCAATGCCCGGTCCTGCATCGCGACGAGCAGCAGCGCGCCGTCGTCCGGTTTCTCGCGGCCGAGCTTCCACGCGTCGACGACGCGGATCGAGTACTGCTCGATCGCCTCGGGCTGCGTGGTCGGCACGATCAGCACGGCGACCTGCGCGCCCTTCCGCGCTTCGAAGGACGAGAGCTTTTGCTCGAGCGCGCTGCGCTCGGCAGTGGTCAGCGTGTCCGCGAGGTCGGTGACGTGCGCGGCGAGCGGCGGCACCGACTGCAGCGGCTGCGCGCCGGCCGGCGCTGCGGCCGCGAACGCGACGATTGCGGCGAGGCAGAGCCCGCGAACCAAAAAGGGGTCACTCCCCGATTTCGCCCACGGATTCACCTCAGGCAGCGCCTTGATCGAAATCGGGGAGTGACCCCTCTTAAGGTGTCGCGGGTGCCGGGTTGAAGTCGACCGTCGGCGGCCGCGAGATCTCGGCCTCGTTCTCGACGGTGAAGTTCGGTTTGACCTCGTAGCCGAAGATCATCGCGGTCAAGTTGACCGGGAAGCGCCGGACGGTGCCGTTGAAAGTCTGCACGGCCTCGATGGAGCGGTTGCGTGCCACAGCGATCCGGTTCTCCGTGCCTTCGAGCTGCGCCTGCAGGTCGCGGAAGTTCTGGTCCGACTTGAGTTCCGGGTAGCGCTCGACGACCACGAGCAGGCTCTTGAGCGCGTTCGTCAGCTCGCCCTGCGCCGCCTGGAAATTCTTGAGCGCTGCAGGATCGTTCAGCGTCTCCGGAGTCACCTGGATCGAGGTCGCGCGCGCGCGCGCCTCGGTCACACCGATGAGCACGGCCTGTTCCTGGGCTGCAAAGCCCTTCACCGTGTTGACCAGGTTCGGGATCAGGTCCGCGCGCCGCTGGTACTGGTTGACCACTTCCGACCAGGCCGCCTTCACCGCCTCGTCCTGGGTCTGGATCGTGTTGTAGCCGCAGCCCGTCAGGGCGAGGCCGGACAGAGCGATGAAACCTGCAATGAGCTGGCGCATGTGTGATCTCCCTCCCGAGGCGCCTATCGTACTTCCTCGAAACCGGCGCCGGGACCGCGGTTCCTGTATAGTGCGCGCGCCTTCCCCTTCCCCATCCACAAGAATCATCATGAATTTCAACGATCTCGGGCTTGAGCCTGAGTTGCTTTCTGCTATTTCCGCGCACGGTTACGACACGCCGACGCCCATCCAGGCGGGCGCAATTCCCCCCGTGCTCGCAGGCCGCGACCTGCTCGCTGGCGCCCAGACCGGTACCGGCAAGACGGCGGCCTTCGTGCTGCCGCTGCTGCAGATGCTCGGCGCGCCCGAGGGGCGCATCCCCCGCACGCTCATCCTCGCGCCGACCCGCGAACTGGCCGCGCAGATCCTCGAGAGCATTCGCGTCTACGGCGCGAACAAGAAACTGCGCGCCCGCGTCATCTTCGGCGGCGTCGGCGAAGTGCCGCAGATCGAGGGCCTGCGCGCCGGCTGCGACATCCTGGTCGCGACGCCCGGCCGCCTCCTCGACCTCGCGAACCGCAGGCTCGCGGACCTTTCCGGTGTGCGTCACCTGGTCCTCGACGAGGCGGACCGCATGCTCGTCATGGGATTCATCCATGACATCAAGCGCATCCTCAAGCTGCTGCCTGCGAAGCGCCAAAACCTGATGTTCTCCGCGACCTACACGCCCGACATCCGAGCGCTGGCCGCGCGCATCCTCGTGAATCCAGATAAAGTCGAGGTCACGCCGCCGAACAGCACCGTCGAACGCGTCACGCAGCTCGCGTACCGCGTCCACAAGGACGACAAGCGGCACCTGCTCGTGCACCTGTTCGAGAATGGCGCCAACGGCGAGGGGCCCTGGTTCCAGGCGCTGGTGTTCACGCGCACCAAGCACGGCGCGAATCGACTGAGCCAGCAGCTCGAGCGGGCCGGCATCCGCTCCGCCGCCATCCACGGCAACAAGAGCCAGGCCGCGCGCACGCGCGCGCTCGCGGATTTCAAGGCCGGCAAGCTCGCCGCGCTGGTCGCGACCGAAGTCGCCTCGCGCGGGCTCGACATCCGCGAGCTGCCGCAAGTCGTCAACTACGAACTGCCGAACGTGCCGGAAGACTACGTGCACCGGATCGGCCGCACCGCGCGGGCGGGAAATGACGGTCACGCCGTGTCGCTCGTTTCCCAGGACGAGGCGCCGCTGCTGCGCGACATTGAAAGGACGATGCGCCAGTCGGTACCGTTCGCGCCCACGCCCGAGTTCGCGCGCAAGGAATCGGCGCCGGTGCCGCAGCGGCCTGCTCCGGCCGCGCCGGCGCGCCCCGCCGCGCGCAATGGCCGGCGATTCCAGCCGCGCCGGCGATTCGGCTAGGCGAATCGCTCTACGAGTGACGGCGCCTCGGCCGGCGCCACGACGTTATTTCTTGCAGTCGGCCGACGGCGTGTTGATGGCCGATTCCACGCCGCGCTCGCGGTCCATGTGGATCACGACGCAATGTCCGCCCTTGTCCGAGTGCCGGTAGCTCCAGAAGTCGCCACCTGACCCTTCATTGCGGACGTGTCGATCCGCGCGAGGAAGATTGCGACTCGACTATTCATGGGAAATCTTCTGTTGTGACGATTGAGTGGAGCGGGTGATGGGAATCGAACCCACGTTAGCAGCTTGGGAAGCTGCAGTTCTACCATTGAACTACACCCGCTGAGGTCACTTCGTCACGAGGATCTTCTTTACCCAGCCGCCGCCCTTGCCCGACTCGACCTGCACGAATCCGTTCTCCTCGGCGCCCATGAAGATGAGCTCCTCGCCCTTGTCGAGCGTCGCGACGGCCTTGCCGGACTCGGATGCGCTGCCCATGATCTTCACGCCCGAGATTTTCGGGAACAGGACGTCGCCCTCGTTGAACACGGCGCCCGCCTTCGTCGCGCCGCCGGCCACCGCTTCCTGGGCGAGCGAGCCGACCTGGCGCTGCAGGTTCGGGTCGTTGCGGACCACGCGCACGACATTGTTGTAGTTGTCGGCGAACGAGGCCGCGATGATCTTGCCCTCGTTGGTGTTGCCGTAGCCACCGACGCCGCCGAGCGCGCCGCCGCCGAACTGCCCGACCCCGAGTCGCAGGTCGGCCTTCTTGGTGCTGCCTTCGGCCGCGGCGACCTGTACGCCGGAACGCGCGTCCGCGACCAGCATGCTGGTCTGCGCTTCCTTGAACTTGAGCCCGCCGGCGACCGCGCCGATCACCGAGCCGCTCTTGCCGCCCACGAGGCCGCCGAGCAGGCCGCCTACGCCGCCCGCGTCGTTCTCCGAGAATACGACGGCCGGCGTCAGGATGAAGTCGGCGCCGACCATCTGGCCGCCGCCGATGTTCGAGCCACTGCGCAACTCGCCGCCGCCGGCGAGCGCGCGCTCCTGCATCATGTTCTGCATGCCCTGGCCGCGCTCGACGACGATGAAGCAATTCGACTGCTGGATCATCATGCGGATCAGGCCGACCGGCGACTGCAGGCTGTAGCGCGCCAGCGCGCCCATCACGTAGTCCTGCGGCTCGACGACCGCCATCGCGCCCATCGGCTTGTCGCAGCGCTCGAGATCCGTGGCCGCGCCCTGTGCACCCTGCGTGCCTGCAGCCCCCTGCACTTCCGAGCCCCCCTGGCCCTTCTTGGCATCGAGTACGCCCTGCGCCTGTGCACCCACGGCCACCAGCACGCCCGTGACGATCGCCGCCATCGATCGCGGCACTGCAATGTTTGAATTCATGTGCACTCCCGGGATTTCGTTTCGCGCGGAATATACTCCGTCATGCATCCGCGCCGCCAATCCGCCGACGTCCTGATCGCCGGCGCGGGCATCGCCGGCGTCGTCACTGCACTCGAAGCCCTGGGGCGCGGCCGCCGCGTGCTGCTCGTGGACCGCGACGCCGAGGAGCACCTGGGTGGCCAGGCGAAGGACGCCTTCGGCGGCCTCTGGTTCGCGGGCACGCCGCTGCAGCGCAAGCGCGGCGTGAAGGACAGCCCGGAGCTCGGCTTCTCCGATTGGCTGTCATTCGGCGAGCTCGGCCCGCAGGACGCCTGGCCGCGCGCCTGGGCGCAGGCTTACGTCGAGCGTTGCGTGCCCGAGGTGCACGACTGGCTCGTGTCGCTCGGCATCCGTTTCATGCCGATGCCGATGTGGGTGGAGCGCGGCCTCGCGGTCCCGGGCAACTCGATGCCGCGGTTCCATCTCGTGTGGGGCACTGGCCGCGCGCTCTCCGACCGCCTGGTCGGTCGGCTGCTCGCTCACCCGCGTCGTGACCTGCTCGACCTTCGTTTCGGTCACCGCGTGGACGCGCTCGTCACGCGCGCCGGGCGCGTGACCGGCCTCGCCGGCACCGTCGAGGCCGGCGGCGAGCCGTTCGAGTTCGAGGGCGAGTCCGTCGTCGTCGCGGCGGGCGGCATCAACGGCGACATCGAGCGCGTGCGGCGCCACTGGCACGCCGACTGGGGTACGCCGCCCGCGGTCATTTTGAACGGCTCGCATCGCTTCGCGGACGGGCGGCTGCACGACGCCGCGGAACGCGCGGGCGCGGCGGTGACGCACCTCGACTGGCAGTGGAACTACGCCGCGGGCATCCGCCACTGGCGGCCGCGCAAGCCCGGGCACGGCCTGTCGCTGATCCCGCCAAAGTCAGCGCTCTGGCTGAACGCGCGCGGCGAGCGCATCGGCCCGCCCCCGCTCGTCTCGGGCTTCGATACGCACGAGCTGGTCGCGCGCATCTGCCGCGAGCCCGGCGGCTATAGCTGGCAACTCCTCAACCGCAGGATCGCGTTGCGCGAGCTCGCTGTTTCCGGCGCCGAGTTCAACCCCGCAATCCGCGAGGGCAGGCGCCTCGCCTTCGCACGCGACCTCCTGTTCGGGAACCGCTGGCTGTACGATGAGCTGACCCGCAACTGCGAGGACATCGTGCAGGCCGCTACCGTCGCAGAACTCGTGGAGCGCATGAACGCCGTGAACGGCGACGACGTCGTCGACCTCGCCGCCGTCGAGACGGTCGTCGCGCGCTACGACGCGGGGATCCGCCGTGGCGAGCGCTTCCACAACGACGAACAGCTCCGCCGCATTGCCTGGCTCAGACGCTGGCCCGGTGACCGCGTCCGGACCTGCGCCTTCCAGCCGATCCTCGACCCTCGCGCCGGGCCGCTGGTGGCGATCCGCGAGTACGTCATCAGCCGCAAGAGCCTGGGCGGAATCCAGACCGACCTTGCCTCCCGTGCGCTCGGACCGGACGGCCACGCGATCGACGGGCTCTATGCCGCCGGCGAAGCCGCCGGTTTTGGCGGCGGCGGGATGAACGGCAAACGCGGGCTCGAGGGCACCTTCCTCGGCGGCTGCATCTTCTCGGGCCGGATCGCCGGCAGGGCTGCATAGGAGCGCGACATGCGCGTCGAAGACACCGTCAACATCGAGGAGCTGCGCGCGATCGCGAAACGGCGCCTGCCGCGCTTCGCGTTCGACTACCTGGATGGCGGCGCGGAGGACGAACTCACGCTGCGCCGCAACCGCGAGGTATACCGGAGCCTCGGCTGGAAATGGCGGACCCTCGTCGATGTTTCCAAGCGCAACCTCTCGACCCAACTGCTCGGCGCGCACTCGGCGCTGCCGGTGGTCGTCGGACCGACGGCGCTCAACGGGCTCTTCTGGCCTGGCGGCGATCTCGAGATCGCGCGCGCCGCCTCGGCTGCAGGCGTGCCATTCACGATGTCGACGGTGTCGATGAACCTGCTCGAGGACATCGCACGCGAGGCGCCGGGGAGACTCTGGCTGCAGGCGTACGTCTTCCGCGAGCGCGGGATCACGGACGCGCTCATCCGCCGTGCACAGGCTGCGGGATTCGAATGCGTCGTGCTGACCAGCGACTTTCCGGTCGCGGGCAAGCGCGAGCGGGACTGGCACAGCGGACTGCTGCCGAAGCAGCACTTTACTACTGCCACCTGGCTCGACATCCTGATGCATCCCCGGTGGGTGGCGACGATCGGGCGACACCGCCCGCGCTTCGTCAACGTGGAGCGCGAGCTGCCCCCGGGCCAGAACGTCAATGCGTTCGTCGGCCACAACATGTTCGATCCGTCTTTCAGCTGGGACGACGTCAAACGGCTCCGCGACGCCTGGCCGCGCAAGATGCTGCTGAAGGGCGTGCTGCGCGCCGAGGACGCCGAGCGGGCGATCGCGATCGGGCTGGACGGGATCGTGCTTTCGAACCACGGCGGGCGGCAGCTCGATGGCGCGGTCGCCGGCATCGAGGTCCTGCCCGAAATCGCGCGGCTGCTGGGCGGTCGCGCCTCGATCCTGGTCGACGGCGGAATCCGGCGTGGCGGCGACATCGCGAAGGCGATCGCGCTCGGCGCTGCAGGCGTGCATCTCGGGCGCGCGACGACGTATGGACTCGCCGCCGGCGGCTCCGCCGGAGCCGCGCACGCGCTCGCGATCCTTGCCGACGAGTTCGACCGCACGCTCGCGCTGACGGGCTGCACGAGCGTCGCGGACCTGACGCCCGAACTCATCGCGCGGCTGTGAGCACGGACCGCCGGTCGATCCGGAGCTACGTGCTGCGGGCGGGCCGGATCACCGAGGCGCAGAAGCGCGCACTCACGGAGCTGCTGCCGCTTCACGGCATTCCGTTCGCACCGCAGCCGATCGATCTCGATGCCGCGTTCGGCCGGCGTGCTCCGCGCGTGCTCGAGATCGGCTTCGGCAACGGCGACACGCTGGTCGAGCTCGCCTCGTCGTCGCCGCAGACCGACTTCCTGGGTGCGGAGGTGCATCCGCCCGGCGTGGGTCATTGCCTGCTCGCCGTCGCCGAGCGCGGACTCGCGAATGTCCGCGTCATCGCGCACGACGCGGTCGAGGTGCTCGGGCAGATGATCCTTCCCGGTACGCTCGACGAGATCCTGCTGTACTTCCCCGATCCCTGGCCGAAGAAGCGCCACCACAAGCGCCGCATCGTCCAGCCGGCATTCGCGGCGCTCGCTGCGAGCCGGCTGAAGGCTGGCGGCCGCCTCAAGCTCGCCACCGACTGGGAACCCTACGCGGCCTGGATGCTCGAGGTGCTGAACGCGTCGCCGGACTTCGCGAACGCTTCGGAGGATGCCGGCTGCGTCGAGCGTCCGGAGCGTGGCACGACGCGATTCGAGCGCCGCGGGCGGCGACTCGGCCACCGGGTCTTCGACCTCGAGTTCGTCCGCCGTTAGTCGAAGACGTTGGTGATGCCGGTGATGATGAACTGCACGGCAAGTGCCGCGAGCACGACGCCTGAGAGCCGGTTCACGACATTGCCGCCCGTCACGCCCATCACGCGCATCACGAGCGGCGTCAGCCGCATGAAGAGGTAGGTGATCGCGAGCACGACCATTACGACGCCGAACAGCCCGACCGACAGCCACAGGTCGCCGCGCGAGGCGCCGAACGTGAGCAACACGATTGCGAGCGCGCCTGGACCGGCGATGAACGGGAACGCGAGCGGGAAAACCGAGACGTCCTTGCGCTTCCTGCCCTCGTCCTTCTCCTCCGAAGTCATGCGGGTGCCCGACTCGCGCGCGAACACCATCTCCAGCGCGATCAGGAACAGCATGATCCCGCCGGCGATGCGAAAGGCGTCGATGCTGATACCCATGATGTTGAGGAACGCGGCGCCGCCCACGGCGAAGAGCAGCAGCACGCCGCCGGCGATGCAGACCGCCTTGAGCGCCATCTTGCGACGGAATGCCTCGTCCTCGCCCTCCGTGATCGTGGCGAACAGCGGCACCAGCGTGACCGGCTCGACGATCACGAAGAACAGCACGAAGAACTTGAGGAGCTCGTCGGTCATCGTGGCCCGCCGGGCCGAGTCGCGATCTTTCCATGCCAGTCAAGCAGCCCGCGCCGGCTCAGCCAGATTAGCAAGAGAAGGCCCGGAAGACTCAGCGACGCTGTGTAGGTGAAGAAGGACGGGTAGCCGATCCCGTCCACCACGAACCCGGAGGTTCCCTCGAGCAGCTTCCCGAGAATAGCGTAGAGCGAGGAGAACAGCGCGTACTGCGTTGCGGTGTAGCGCGTCGAAGTGAGCCCTGACAGGAAGGCGATCAGCGCCGTGCCGTGCACGCCCTGCGCGAGCATGTCGAGAGCGTTGATGAGTCCCAAACCAAGTAGCAGCGGTGCGTCGGTTGTCGCTAGCAGCGCAAAGCCCAGGTTCGACAAGGCGATGAGGATGCTGCCGAGAAACAGCGCGAAGCGCAATCCCGCCTTGGCGATGATGAACCCGGCGGCGATCACGCCGGCCATCGAGACCGGCAGGCCGACCGCTTTCACGATCGCCGCGATCTGCCCGAGCGTGTAGCCGTGGTCGATGTAGAACGGGTTCGCCATCGAGCCCATCGTGAACTCTGTCAGGCGGTAGGTGCTGATCAGCATCAGCGTCACCACCGCTACTCGCAGGCCGTAGCGCGCGAAGTAATCCGTGAACGGGCAGATCACGGCGCCGATGAAGGAGGCGCCGAAGTTACGCAGCCACTGCGGCCAGTGCGGGCGCGCGGCGAGCCATGCGACGACCCGCGCTTCCTGATCGGTCGCCGTGTGCTTCGCTGCAACGGTAGGCTCACGCACGAGGAATGTCGTGACGATGCCGATGCCGGCGAGCGTTGCCATGACCGTGTAGCTCGTCGCCCAGCCGTAACCCTGGGCGATGCCGAGCGCGCCGGCCCCACCCGTGATCAGCGCGGCACGATAGCCGAGCTGATAGGCGGCGACCATCGCGCCTTGTTGATCGAGCGAGGCGGACTCGATGCGCCAAGCGTCGATTGCGATGTCTTGCGTCGCCGAGCAAAACGCCAGGAACAGCGCGCCGATTGCGACTAGCGTGACGCCGGTCGCCGGCTCGCTGCCAGCAAGGTTCAGGAGCCCGAATCCGATGCCGACCTGGGCGAGCAGCATCCAGCTGCGGCGCTTGCCGAGCCACGCGTGCAGCAACGGCAGCTTCAGGCGGTCGACGATTGGCGACCACAGGAACTTCAGCGTGTAGACGAGGCCGACCCAGGCGAGCATGCCGATGGTCGCGCGCTCGATGCCTTCCTGTCGCAGCCAGGCCGACAAGGTCTGGAACACGAGGTAGAACGGCAGGCCCGCGGCAAACCCGAGGAAGAGCATCGACAGGACCGGCCTCTGCCGGTAGACGAGGAGCGCCTCCTTCCAGCTGCGACGCTCCTTGATCAAAGCCGGTAATCCATCGTCAGCGGCGCGTGGTCGGAGAACCAGCGGTCGCGGAAGATCGACGCCGACTTTGCGCGCCCCGCGAGCCGCGGGCTCGCGATCTGGTAGTCGATGCGCCAGCCGACGTTCTTGGCGCGCGCCTGCCCGCGATTCGACCACCAGGTGTACTGGTCCGGCCGCGGATCGACCTCGCGGAACGCGTCCACCCACTTGAGCTCGCCGAACACCCGGTCGAGCCAGGCACGTTCCTCGGGCAGGAAGCCCGAGTTCTTGCGGTTCGACTTCCAGTTCCTGAGGTCGATCTCCTTGTGCGCGATGTTGATGTCGCCGCACAGGACGTAGTCGCGGTCGCGACGTGCGAGTTTCATCAGGTACGGCAGGAAAGCGTCGAGGAAGCGGTACTTCGACGCCTGCCGCTCCGGCCCGGACGAGCCCGACGGCAGGTACAGCGACACGACCGAGAGCTTCCCGAATCGGAACTCGAGGTAACGTCCCTCGTCGTCGAATTCGGGCAGGCCGAAGCCCGTGATCACTCGATCCGGTTTCGACTTCGAGTAGATCGCGACGCCGCTGTAGCCGGGTCGCTTCGCGTCAAAGTAGCGGCAATGGTATCCGCCCGGCCGGAAGCAGCCGTCGGCGAGCTGGTGCTCCTGGGCCTTGGTCTCCTGGAGACAGACCACGTCGGCGCGCTGGCCCGGCAGCCACTCGAAGAGCCCCTTCGAGGCGGCGGAACGGACGCCGTTGCAGTTGAGGGTCAGGATGCGCATGGTGGTCCCGCGACGGTTGGGCCATGATACGCAAGCGCGCGCGGGGGCTGCATGCGATCGCACCAGAAAGAATTCATCGAGATGATTCTCGCGAAGCAGGTGCTGCGCTTCGGCGACTTCACGCTCAAGTCGGGCCGCACCAGCCCCTACTTCTTCAACGCGGGCCTCATCAACGACGGGGGCTCGCTGGCGCGCCTCGGTGCCTGCTACGCGCAGGCGATCGTCGAAGCCGGGATCGCTTTCGACATGTTCTTCGGCCCCGCGTACAAGGGCATCCCGCTCGCTACCGCAACCGCCGTCGCCTTCGCCGAGCAGCACCGCCGGAACGTTCCGATCGCCTATAACCGCAAGGAAGCCAAGGCACATGGCGAGGGAGGCAACCTCATCGGTGCGCCGCTCGAGGGCCAGGTCCTGATCGTGGATGACGTCCTGACCGCCGGCACCGCGGTGCGAGAGTCCATCAACCTCATCAAGGGCTCGGGCGCGCAGCCGGCGGGCGTCGTGCTCGCGCTCGACCGCCAGGAGCGCGGCCTCGGCGCGCAGTCCGCCGTGCAGGAGATCCGGACGTCCTACGGCATCCCCGTCATTCGAATCATCACGCTCGACCTCCTGATCGAGTACCTGGAGGCCGGTGAGGACAGTGAAGAGCTCCAGGCGCTCCGTAACCACCGGAGGAGCTACGGTGTCGACAGCGAAGCGTGAAGCAGTTACGTTTTGCGGGTCGGCCGGGTGCCGAAAATGGGCCTGGCCCGAGGTGTCAGGGATGAGTGTCTGGTCGCTGAAGCTGCTGCTGCCCGCCATCATGGCCGCCCTCCTCGCGGGCGGCGCCGCGGCGCAGCAGGCTGACAAGGGCAAGAAGGTGTACCGCTGGGTCGACAAGAACGGCCAGGTTCACTACGGCGACAGCGTGCCCGCGGAGTTCGCGGAGCAGGACCGCGACGTGCTCAACAGGCAGGGCGTCAAGGTCGGCCGCGAGGAAGGCACGATCACGCCTGAGGAAGCGGCAGCGAAGGCCGCCGAAGAGAAGGCGGCGCGTGACGAGCAGAAGCGCAAGCTCCGCGACCGCGTGCTGATACAGACCTACCAGTCGGTCAAGGAGCTCGAGGTCCTGCGCGATACGCGCCTCGAACTGGTCGACGCGCAACTCACGATCCAGGAGCAGTCGCTCGCGAACCTGCGCGCACAGCGCGCGCAGGTCGAGCGCATCGCATCCCGCTACTCGCCCCGCAACGCGGAGCCGGGCGCGCAGCCGCTGCCGGACGAGATCGCCGCTGACATCGACCGCGCGACGAGCGACATCGCGACCCAGGAGAGCAACCTGGTGCGGCGCCGCGAGGAACGCGAGAGTATCCGGCTGACGTTTGAAGCCGACATCAAGCGCTACCAGGAACTGAGGACGATCAAGCCCCGCTAGGCTTTTTCAGCCGGTGCTGCCGAATCCGCCCGCGCCGCGGACGGACGCCTCGAACTCCTCGACGACCTCGAACTCCACCTGCACGACCGGGACGACGACCATCTGCGCGATGCGCTCTCCCGGCTGGATCGCGTATGCGGTCAAGCCGCGGTTCCACAGCGATACCATCACCTGTCCCTGGTAGTCGGAGTCGATGAGCCCGACGAGGTTGCCGAGCACGATGCCGTGCCTATGGCCGAGACCGGAGCGGGGCAGCAGCACGGCCGCGAGCGACGGGTCCGCGAGGTGGATCGCGATGCCGGTCGGCACGAGCTGCGCCTGGCCGGGCTCGAGCGTCAGCGGCGCATCGATGCAGGCGCGCAGGTCAAGGCCCGCCGAGCCCGAGGTCGCGCGCCGCGGCAGCTCGATGTCGCGGCCGATGCGCGGGTCCAGGATCTTCACTTCGAGTTTCAGCATGCGCTGATTATCCCGGAACCGGCGCAATTTGCGACAGGCGCGCGCAAGCGGCGTCGGCGAGACTCCCCGCATGCACATCCGGGACTGGCCCGCGGCCGAGCGGCCGCGCGAAAAACTCCTCGCCCTCGGCTCGGGCGCGCTGTCGGAAGCCGAGCTGCTCGCGATCTGGTTGCGCCATGGCACACCCCGCATGAACGCCATCGACCTCGCCCGCTCCCTGCTCGGCCGATTCGGCTCGCTGCGCGGCCTGCTCGCGGCAGGACGCCAGTCGCTGTGCTCCCAGACGGGCATCGGCCCGGCACGCTGGGCTGAGCTGCAAGCCGCGCTCGAGCTCGTGCGCCGGCACCACCTCGAGCGCCTGCAGTCGGGACCGGTGCTCGCGAGCCCGCGCGCCGCCCGCGACTACCTGATCTCCCGACTCAGGGACCTCGAGCACGAGGTGTTCTGCTGTCTGTTCCTCGACAGCCGCCACCGGCTGACCACCTGCGAGGAGCTCTTCCGGGGTACGGTCGACGGAGCGAGCGTCCATCCTCGGGAGGTCGTGAAGCAGGCGCTGGCCCGGAATGCCACAGCCGTGATCCTCGCCCACAACCATCCGAGCGGTATCGCCGAGCCCAGCCAGGCCGACGAGATCATCACCACCCGGCTGCGGGACGCCCTCGCCCTGGTCGAGATCCGCCTCCTCGATCACCTCATCATCGGCGAC
>Ga0187894_10002414_pt1 | contig 22378 bp, 22 predicted proteins | sample GBC1701081metaG_FD_136650 | JGI IMG/M metagenome (GOLD analysis project Ga0187894, IMG submission 136650) | White microbial mat communities from a lava cave in the Kipuka Kanohina Cave System on the Island of Hawaii, USA - GBC170108-1 metaG ... | reverse complement strand
GCGAGCTCGATCCCGCGCTTGTGCGCGGCGAGCGACTGCTCGAGCGGCAGCGTGCCGGCCTCCATCGACTGGACGATCTTCTCCAGCTCGGCGAGCGCGGCCTCGAAGCTCTTCGGCGCGTCGTCGGCCGGGGTGTTCGCGGCGTTCTTCGCCATAGGGGTCTAGGCGACCCCCGCGCGCGCGAGCATCGCGCGCGCGAGCACGTCGCACCCGGCCGCGAGGTCCGCGGGCAGCGCGTCCTCGATCTCGTTGTGGCTGATGCCGTCCTTGCACGGCACGAAGATCATCGCCGCCGGCGCGACCCGCGCGACGTAGACCGCGTCGTGCCCGGCGCCGCTCACGATGTCGAGGTGCGTGAAGCCGAGCGCCCGGGTCGATTCGCGCACCGCCCCGACGCACGCCGCGTCGAAGTGGCACGGCGGGAAGTACACCGCCTCGGCGACGGCGACCGCGACGTTCACCTCCCGCGCGACGCGCTCGCACGCCGCGCGCAGCGCGCGGTCCATCCCGGCGAGGCCGTCGTCGGTCGCGTGCCGGAAATCGACCGAGAAGCGCACCTCGCCCGGCACGACGTTGCGCGAGTTCGGGCTGACCTGCATGAACCCGACGGTGCCGCGGCCGTCGGGCGCGAACTCGAGCGCGATGCGGTTCACCTCGCCGACCAGGCGCGAGGCGGCGAGCAGTGCGTCCTTGCGCAGCCGCATCGGCGTCGGCCCGGCGTGCGCGTTCATGCCGGTCACCGTCACGTCGTACCAGCGCTGCCCGAGCGCGCCGGTGACGATGCCGATCGTGCAGCGGCTGTCCTCGAGCACCGGCCCCTGCTCGATGTGCGCCTCGAAGTACGCGCCGACCGGGTGCCCCAGCGGCGCGGTGCCGGCGTAGCCGATCCGCTGCAGCTCGTCGCCGACCGCGCGGCCCTCGAGGTCGGTGCGCGCGAGCACCTCGTCCAGCCGATGGACGCCCGCGAACACGCCCGAGCCCATCATCACCGGCGTGAAGCGCGTGCCCTCCTCGTTCGTCCACACGGCGACCTCGACCGGTGCGACGGTCGCGATGCCGCGATCGTTCAAGGTGCGCACGACCTCGAGCCCGGCGAGCACGCCGTAGTTGCCGTCGAACTTCCCGCCCGAGGGCTGGGTGTCGATGTGGCTCCCGGCGACGACCGGCGGACGCCCGGCGTCGCGCCCGGCGCGGCGGCCGAAGATGTTGCCGATCGGGTCGACGCGCACCTCGAGCCCGGCGGCGCGGAACCAGGCGACCACCTGGTCGCGCCCCTGCCGGTCGAGGTCGGTGAGCGCGATCCGTCGCACGCCGCCGAGCGGCGTCGCGCCGATCGCGGCGAGGTCCATCAGCGACCGCCACAGCCGGTCGCCGTCGATCCGCAGGTCCGCGAGCCTGCCGGCGTCGGGCGTCGTCGTGTCGTTCATGGCCGTTACCGCGCTGCGCGAATCGAGGTGCGGATGCCGTCGACCATCTGCGCGAGCTCCTGCTCGGTCGAGATGAACGGCGGGCCGACGGCGATCGTGTCGCCGGTGAAGCGCAGGAGCTGGCCTTCGCGCAGCGCCGCCTCGAACACCTTCAACGCGCGCACGCCCGGTTGCCCCGGAATCGGCTCCAGGTCGACGGCGGCGGCGAGGCCGAGGTTGCGGATGTCGAGCACGCCCGGCTCGCCCTTGAGCGCGTGCATCGCGTCCTCGAGCACCGGCTCGAGCGCGCGCACCCGGGCGAACGTCCCCTCCTCCTCCAGCACGTCGAGCGTCGCGTGCGCGGCGGCGACCGCCATCGGGTGGCCGGAGTACGTGTAGCCGTGGAAAAACTCGACCAGGTGCTCCGGCCCGGTCATGAAGGCGTCGTAGATCTCCTTGCGCACGATCACCCCGCCGAGCGGGATCGCGCCGTTGTTCACGCCCTTCGCGAAGGTGATCATGTCGGGGACGACGCCGAAGCGCTCGGCGGCGAACGCCGCGCCCATGCGGCCGAAGCCGGTGATCACCTCGTCGAAGACGAGGAGGCATCCGTGCTTCGTGCAGAGCTCGCGCAGCCGCTCGAGGTAGCCGACCGGCGGCACGATCACGCCGGCCGAGCCCTGCATCGGCTCGACGACCACGGCGGCGATGGTGGAGGCGTCGTGCAGCGCGACGATGCGCGCGAGCTCGTCGGCGAGGTGCGCGCCCCACTTCGGCTGGCCGCGCGTGAACGCCATCTCGGCCGGGTCGTGGGTGTGCGGCAGGTGGTCGACGCCGAGGAGCTGCGCCGACGGGAACATCTTGCGGTTCGCGACCATCCCGCCGACCGAGATGCCGCCGAAGCCGACGCCGTGGTAGCCGCGCTCGCGGCCGACGAAGCGTATCCGACCCGCCTCGCCGCGCACGCGGTGGTACGCGAGCGCGATCTTGAGCGCGGTGTCGATCGACTCCGAGCCGGAGTTGACGAAGAAGACGTGGTCGAGGCCGGCGGGCGCCATCCCGGCGATCCGCGCGGCGAGCCGGAAGGTTTCCGGATAGCCCATCTGGAACGCCGGGCTGTAGTCCATCTTCTCGAACTGCGCACGCAAGCTGGCGGCGATCCGCGGGTGCCCGTGGCCGAGGCCGACGCACCACAGGCCCGAGAGGCAATCGAACAGGCGATCGCCCTCGACCGTGGTGTAGTAGGCGCCCTTCGCCGACGCCAGCAGCCGCCGCTCGTGGTGCCGCTTGAAGTAGCGGTTGTGCGAGAACGGCATCCAGTACGCGTCGAGGTCGACGACGGCCGCAGCGACGTTCTTCGGCGCGATCTCGTTCATCGGCTGTCTCCCTTCCCGGACGGCGGGATTATCGCGCGGTCCTGCTATAGTGGGCGGGCGATGTTCACGACCCTCGTCAGCACCGACGAGCTCGCCCGCCACCTCGACGACCCGCGCTGGGTCGTCTTCGATTGCCGCCACGACCTCTCGCTGCCCGCCCTCGGCCGCGCCGAATATCTGCAGTCTCACGTTCCCGGCGCCCGGTTCCTGCACATGGACGAGGACCTGTCGCGGCCGCCGCGCGCCGGCGAGGGCCGGCACCCGCTGCCGGAGCCGGCGGCGTTCGCGGCGAAGCTCGCCGCCGGCGGCGTCGGGCCCGACTCCCAGGTGGTGGCCTACGACGCGCACGGCGGTGCGAACGCTGCGCGGGCGTGGTGGATGCTGCGCTGGCTCGGCCACGACGCGGCCGCGGTGCTCGACGGCGACTTTCGCAAGTGGCAGCGCGAGGGGCGCCCGGTCGGCGCGGAAGTGCCGCGACCGGCGCCCGCGCGCTTCGAGCCGCGGCCGCGCCCGCTCGCGGTGGACGCCGACTTCCTGCTCGCGCGGCTGCGCGAGCCCGGCATGCGGCTCGTCGATGCGCGCTCGGGCGAGCGCTATCGCGGGGAAGTCGAGCCGATCGACCCGGTCGCCGGGCACATTCCCGGTTCGCTCAACCGGTTCGTGCGCGAGAACCTCGACGGCGGGGCGTTCAAGCCGCCGGCGCAGCTCCGTGCGGAGTTCGAGGCGCTGCTGGCGGGACTCGCGCCCGATGCGGTCGTGCACTCGTGCGGCTCGGGTGTCGCCGCCTGCCACAACCTGCTCGCGATGGAGATCGCCGGGCTCGGCGGGAGCCGGCTCTATCCGGGTTCGTGGAGCGAGTGGATCGCCGATCCGGCGCGGCCCCGCGCCGCCGGGCCGGCGCCCTAGCACGTGGTGCTCGCGGACGCGATCCTTCTCGTCCACTTCGCGTTCGTACTCTTCGTCGTCGGCGGGTTTGCGCTCGTCCTGGCGGGCGGCGCGCTCGGCTGGACCTGGGTCCGCAACCGCGTCTTCCGCTTCGCGCACCTCGCCGCAATCGCGTTCGTCGCGCTCGAGTCGCTCGCCGGCGTCGCCTGCCCGCTGACCGTCTGGGAGAACGCCCTCCGCCGCGCCGGCACCGAGCGCCCGAGCTTCGTCGGGCGCTGGGTGAGCCGCCTCCTCTACTACGACCTGCCGGAGTGGGTCTTCACCGTGGCATACGTCCTCTTCGCGATTGCGGTAGCCGTCACATTCCGGCTCGTCCCCCCGCGGGCGGGCGGGGGGAAGGGGCTATCATCGTCCGACCCACCCCCGGCCTGAACCCGGACTGAAAAGCGGGCCTCGCGAACAGCGCATGCGCGTCCTCGTCATCGACGATTCGCCCGAGTTCCGCGGCCGCATCGCGCAGTACCTCGCCGCGGCGATGCCGGACGCGGAGCTCACGCTCTGGGACCCGGTCGCGCAGGGCCGGCCGGCGGTCGGCTTCGACTGGCGCCGGTACGACGCGCTCCTCCTCGACGACACGCCCGGCCCCGACGCCGACGGGCTCGAGTGGCTCACCGAGTTCCGCACCGACGGGCCGGTGCCGCCGACGCTCGTGCTCTCCGACACCGGCGGCGAGGACATGGCGGTGAAGGCGGTGAAGGCCGGCGCCGCCGACTACCTCAAGAAGCCCGACCTCACGCCGATCCGGCTCGCGATGGCGATCAAGGAGGCGATGATCGAGTCGGTCTCGATCTCGCGCGAGATGCTCGGGCTGACCCAGAGCCTCAAGGTCGGCGAGATCGGCCAGCCGGCGGCCGCCGACCAGGCCGGGGTGGCCGGCTACCGGGTGCTGCGCAAGATCGGCGAAGGCGGGATGTCGCGCGTCTTCCTCGCCGAGCGCGAGTCCGACGGCCTCCAGCTCGTGCTGAAGATGCTCGACACGCGGCTCGCGCGCGATCCGCAGTCGCAGGCGCGATTCGTGCGCGAGTACACGATCATCCAGCGCATCCAGAACGAGCACGTGGTGATGATCTTCGACCAGGGGTTCGCCGCCGACAGCCCGTGGCTCGCGATGGAGTACTTCCCGGGGGGCGACCTGCACGAGCGCATCCAGAAGGGCATCAGCTCGATGGGCGCGCTCAAGATCCTGGTGCAGATGGCCGAGGCGCTGGACGCGGTCCACACCGCCGGCGTCGTCCACCGCGACCTCAAGCCGCAGAACATCATGTTCCGCGCCAACCACCGCCTCGCGATCCTCGACTTCGGGCTCGCGCGCGAGCTCGACGCGACCACAACGCTCACCCAGAAGGGCATGGTGATGGCGACGCCGCTCTACATGAGCCCCGAGCAGTGCCTCGGCCACCCGCACGACGAGCGCGGCGACCTCTACTCGACCGGGGTGATCCTGTACGAGATGCTGACCGGCAAGCTGCCCTACGAGGGCGACAACGCCTCGGCGCTCGCCTACCAGCACGTGCACGGGCCGATCCCGCGCCTGCCGAAGCGGCTCGCCGGCTACCAGCCGATCCTGGAGCGGCTGCTCGCGAAGCGGCCGGACGGGCGGTTCCAGTCCGCCCGCGAACTGTTCAACTTTATTGCGCATTGAAGGACCGCGCGCCTCGCCGACACCCGATCGGCGCGCTGCCCCCCTCACCCTGCCCTCTCCCCCAGAATCGGGGGAGAGGGTATGCGGACCGCGCGCCTCGCCAACACCCGATCGGCGCGCTGCCCCCCCTCACCCTGCCCTCTCCCCCAGAATCGGGGGAGAGGGTATGCGGACCGCGCGCCTCGCCAACACCCGCCCGGCGGCTATACTTTCGGAGTGGAACAGGCCTACCTCGACCTGATGCGCCACGTCCTCGAGCGCGGGCACGCGAAGAGCGACCGCACGGGGACCGGCACCCGCTCGGTGTTCGGCTGGCAGATGCGGTTCGACCTCGCCGAGCGCTTCCCCCTCCTCACCACCAAGAAGCTCCACTTCAAGTCGATCGTCTACGAGCTCCTCTGGTTCCTGCGCGGCGACACCAACGTGCGCTGGCTGCAGGAGCGCGGGGTGACGATCTGGGACGAATGGGCCGACCCGGGCGGCGAGCTCGGGCCCGTCTACGGCCATCAATGGCGCAACTGGCCCGACGGCAAGGGCGGCACGCTCGACCAGATCGCCCGCGTCGTGCAGTCGATCCGGACGAAGCCCGACTCGCGCCGCCACCTCGTCACCGCCTGGAACCCGGCCGACGTCGAGCGCATGGCGCTGCCGCCGTGCCACGCGCTCTTCCAGTTCTACGTCGCCGAAGGGCGGCTCTCCTGCCAGCTCTACCAGCGCAGCGCCGACATCTTCCTCGGCGTGCCGTTCAACATCGCCTCGTACGCGCTGCTCACGCTGATGATCGCGCAGGTGGCGGGCCTCAAGCCCGGCGAGTTCGTGCACACGCTCGGCGATGCGCACCTGTACCTCAACCACCTCGACCAGGCGCGCGAACAGCTCGCGCGCGCGCCGCGGCCGTTCCCGCGGCTCGCGCTCAACCCGGCGAGGGACGACATCTTCGGGTTCGAGTACGGGGATTTCACGCTCGAAGGCTACGATCCGCACCCGGCGATCCGGGCACCGATCGCGGTGTAGGGCGGGGAGACCGACGATGCCGGCCGTGAAGCCGCCCGCCCTCGCCCGCGACTGGGCCGGGCTCCGCGCGCAGACCGAGCTCCGGCTCCGTGCGCTGAACGAGGAAATCAGCCACTACCCCGGGCCGATCGCGCGCTGCGACCAGCATCTCGCAGCGCTGATCGAGCACCGCAGCGCGCTCGTCGCGCGGCTCGAGCGCATCGACGCGCTCGCCGGCGCGGTGCGCGAGATCGACGCGCTGCTCGCCGCGGAGGAAGTCGAAGCGCCGCAAGTCCCGGCCGTCGTTCGCTGACCGCCTCGCGGCGCCGGGGGGTTTACAGGGGGGCGTCGCCCCCCGTTCGTTGGGGGATATACACGGGGAATCCCCCCTTGTTCGTTCTCGTGCCCGCATCGCAGGCTTCCTTTTTTCCGGGCGCGCGCCACGCGCGCGTCCGGAAAAAAGAAAGCCCGCGGGGAGGGGTGCGGGCTTGAATGGAGAGCTCTTAGGATAAAGCCTTGCTCGGGGAGAGCTCTCCCGGGGAGGATGTGATCGCGTTGTTTTCCGGGGCGCGCTTCCGGCGCCCAGCATGACTCTTCAGCCGTCTCTTTAACCGTCTCTTCAACCGTCTCTTTAACCGTCTCTTCAACCTTTCGTCTCCGGCATCGGCGGTCGCACCACCGCGCCGTCGTTGATCCTGACCGCCTCGCCCACCGCCACCGCCGGCGGGCCCGTCTGCGAGATCGTCCGGTACGAGCCGTCGTCCATGCGCACCGTGATCCGGTAGACGGTGCGCTTCGCGCCTTCGGTCCCGGTCGCGACGAGCACCGTCCGGATCGCCTCCACCGTGCCGCAGCTCGCACAGGTGGCGCCCTGCCCGCGCCGCGTCCCGGTGTCGTCGGCCTTCGGCGGCTCGGGCTGGGCCGTGGTGCGCGGCCCGACCAGTCCCGCCAGCGCGCCGACACCGAGCAACGCCACGACCGCTACCACACCGACGACGAGGAGATGCGGCCGGGTACGCATCACCGTGTTCATCGTCGGCTTCGCTCCTTTGCCTCGGGCGGAAGACGATTGCAACCACCGTGCCAGGGTGCGAATTGCAGGCGGATCAATCACCTAAGGCGATCGCGCGCCGCGGCGCTGTCGGCCGCGCACGACAGGCGCGAACGAAGCGAACGCGATTTCGCTCTCGGGGGCCGTGTCGCCGGCGGACGACACGGAAAACGCCGCGCGCCGCTACTTCTTCGGCTTGCAGTAGTCGAAGCCGTCCTGCCAGCCCGCGACGTACTGCGCTTCGCCTTTCGGCCGTTGCGCCGACTCGCTCGCGCGCACCGCCGTGCAGCCGTCGGTGAACCCGCGCCGGAACTCGGGCGGGAAGCCGGAGAGGTTCACCGAGCTCGCGACCGTCGAGGGATTCTGCGCGCCGGGACGCAGGTTCTCGTCGCTTGCGCAGCCGGCGGCGAGCACGGCCGCGGCCAGCCCCGCCGCGGCGAGCGCTGCCCTCACCGCGGCGCTCATCGCCCGGCCGCGAGCGCGCGGCGCTCGCCCTTCTCCGCCTTGAACATCCCCGGCTGGAGCTGGTGGCGCTCGAGCAGCTTGTAGAACTCGGTGCGGTTGCGCTGCGCGAGGCGCGCCGCCTGCGACACGTTGCCGCGCGTGAGGCGGAGGATGCGCACGAGGTAGTCGCGCTCGAACGCCCGCTTCGCCTCGTCGAGCGGCGTCAGCCCGGCCGGCTCGCTCTTCAGCGCCGCCGCGACGAGCGCCGCCGGCACGATCGTCGAGGTGGCGAGGGCCACCGCCTGCTCGACCGCGTTGGCGAGCTGGCGCACGTTGCCCGGCCACGGCGCACCGATCAGGAGCTCGAGCGCCTCGGGCGCGAACGCGCGCACGTCCTTGCCGTAGCGCGCCGCGGTCGCGGCCAGGAAGTGCTGCGCGAGCGGCACGACGTCCTCCCGGCGCTCGGCGAGCGAGGGGACCACGAACGACACCACGTTCAGCCGGTAGTACAGGTCCTCCCGGAACTCGCCGCTCGCGACCCGCTCCTCGAGGTTGCGATGGGTCGCCGACATGATCCGCACGTCAACCGGCACGGACTGCGCCGCGCCGACCGGCCGCACCTCGCGCTCCTGGAGCGCGCGGAGGAGCTTCACCTGCAGGGCGACCGGCATGTCGCCGATCTCGTCGAGGAACACCGTGCCGCTCTCGGCCGACTGGAAGAGGCCCTTGTGGTCGTAGGCCGCGCCGGTGAAGGCGCCCTTGCGGTGGCCGAAGAGCTCGCTCTCGAGCAGCGCCTCGGGGATCGCCGCGCAGTTCACCGCGACGAACGGCGCGTCGCAGCGCTTTCCGGCGCGATGGATCGCGCGCGCGAGGAGCTCCTTGCCGGCGCCGCTCGCGCCGACGATGAGAACGCTCGCATCGGACTGCGCGACCAGGCGCGCCCGCCGCAGCAGGTCCTCGATCTGCGGGCTGGCGGACACGACCCCGGCGCGCCACGCCTCGTCGGCGCCGTCGGCGCGCGCCGACGACGAGAGCTTGAGCGCCTGCTCCACCTGGCCGAGGAGCTCGCGCGCTTCGAACGGCTTCGGCAGGAAGCCGAACACGCCGCGCCGCGTCGCGTCGACCGCCTCGGGGATGGTGCCGTGCGCGGTGAGGATGATGACCGGCAGGGTCGGCGCGGCGCGCCGGATCGCATCGAAGAGCGCGAGGCCGTCCATGCCGCCCATCTTGAGGTCGGTCACCACCACGTCCGGCCGCGACACCGCGATCGCGGCGAGCGCGCGCTCGCCGCTCTCGGCGGTCTGCGCGGCGTACCCGGCGGCGGAGAGCCGCAGCGCGAGGAGCTTGAGGAGGTCGGGATCGTCGTCGACGACGAGTACGGTCTTCGGCTGCGCTTGCGGGATTGCATTCATAGGTCGAGCTTTCGCGAGTTGGCGAGGGCTCCCCGTGAGATTCCCCGATCGGCCGGCGGTTCCGCGAACGGATGCGCGGTGGGCCGGGTCATGGTTTGCGCGGCGGGGGGCTCTGGCTCCCCCGGTCGATCAGCTGCTTCTCGATCGCGCGGAGCTGCTCGACCTGGTCCTTCGCGAGGTCGGCGCGCTTCTGCGTCTTCATGCGGTCGTTCAACTGCGCGTGGACGAGCCCGGCGAGCTGGCGGACCGCGCCGCCGCCGCCGGCGATCGGCTCGAGGAGCTGCGCCGCGCGCGCGTCGTCCTGGATGGCGCTGCCCGGGATCGCGTAGAGGAGCGCAAGGCGCACCCGGCTCACGTTCGTGCGCTCGCGGTTGAGCGCCTGCGTCGCGGCGGCGAGCTCGCGCTTCTGCTCCTCGAGGCCGAGCCCCGCGACGCGCTGATAGTACCCCAGGAGCTCCGCCGCCTGGCGCGCCTCGTCGACGGCCTCGACCGCGGGGGCAGGCGGCGGGACGGGTGCAGCCGGCGCAACAGGCTCCGGCGGCGCGGTCGGCTCGGGCGCCGGCGGCGGCACCGCGGTGCAGGCGGCGAGCGCGACCGCGAGGAACCCGAGCCGCAGCGGACGCCCGTTCATGCCGCCACCGCCTTGCGCGAGCCGACCTGCGGCAAGGTCAGGCGGAACCGGCCGCCGGGGCCGGCGAGCGCCTCGATCGTGCCGCCGTGCGCGACGACGAACTCGCGCGCGATCGCGAGCCCGAGCCCGCTGCCCTTCACCCGCGCGCCCGCGGGCCGCTCGCCCTGGAAGAACCAGTCGAACACCTTCTCGCGGTCGACGTCCGGCACGCCCGGCCCCTCGTCGGCGGTCTCGAGGCGCACGTCGCGCTCGTGCGGGGCCACCCTGACGCGCACCGTGCCGCCCTCGGGCGAATACTTCACCGCGTTCGAGAGCAGGTTGTCGACCACCACCCGCAGCTTCTCCTCGTCGCCGAGGAGCGGCGCCGGCTCCGCTTCGAGCGCGAACGCGATCGACCGGCCGGCGGCGTTCAGCTTGTGATCGTCGATCGCGCCCTGCGCCACCGCGGCGAGGTCGACCTTGGCGAGCTTCAGCTGCTCCACCCCGGCGACCGCGCGCTGGTAGTGCAGCAGGTCCTCGATCAGCCGCTGGAGGTGCGCGCTGTTCGACTGCAGGATCGCGACGATCTCGCGTTGCGCCGGCGTGACCGGACCGGCGGCGCCGTCGGCGAGGAGCTCGGAGCCCTCGCGCAGCGCCGTGAGCGGGGTCTTCAGCTCGTGCGACACATGGCGCAGGAATCGCGCCTTCTGCTCCTCGACCGCGGCGAGGCGCCGGCGCAGCCAGTCGAGCCGCTCGCCGAGGAACGCGAGGTCGGCCGGGCCCTGCACGTCGAGCGCCTCGCCGAACTCGCCCGCGCCGAGCCGCCGGATCGCGCGGTCGAGCTGCCGGATCGGGCGCGCGATCAGGAACGCGAAGAGCGCCGCCACCGCGAGCCCGAGCGGGAACGCGGCCGCGAGCTCGAGGAAGAGCGCGCGCTGCGTCGCGGCCGCAGCCGCGCGCATGCGCTCGACCTCGCGGTCGATCAGCAGGTTCGATTCGTTGAGCACGTTCCGCGCCAGGCCGGAGAGCTCGACGTAGCCCTCGATCAGCCTGCGTCGCTCGGGCGCCGGCGCCGGCTGGGTGGCGAGCGCCTCGAAGAGCGACTGCTCCTTGTCGATCGTGCGGTTCAGCTCCGAGAGCTGCAGCTCGTCGAGCGGCAGCAGCGACAGCTCGCTCGTGGTGCGCTTGAAGTTGGCGCGGAGCTTGGCGTAGTCCTCGAGCAGGCCGGCGTCGTCGAGGACGACGTACTGGCGCACGACCCGCTCCATCGAGAGCGCCTGCTCCATCAGCAGGCGCGAGCTCCGCGCCGCGTGCACCGCCTGGTCGACCGCGGTCTCGCTCATGCTCGCGAGCCGCTGCATCGAGAGCGCGGCGTTCACCAGCGCGACGACGAGCGGCGCGGCGACGACCACGAAGCCGATCAGCAGCAGCTTGAGGAACGACTTCGGATAGTAGAAATTCGCGAACTTCAACGCGGGAGCACGATCCCTATAATCGGCCGCTCAGATGATACAGGCGGCGGGGCCGGCAGGCGCACGCCGGCCCCATGCGCCCCGCACGCGTCTCGCTCGTCGCCGCACTCGCGCGGAACCGCGTCATCGGCGCGGACAACCGCCTCCCCTGGCACCTCCCCGAGGACCTGAAGCGCTTCCGGCGACTGACCCTCGGCGCGCCGGTGATCATGGGGCGCAGGACCCACGAGTCCATTCTGGAACAAGCGGGCAAACCGCTGCCCGGCCGGCGCAACATCGTGGTGACGCGCCGGCTGGAGGCCCGGTGGGACGGGTGCGAGGTCGCGCACTCGCTCCAGGCGGCGCTCGCCGCGGCGGGCGATGCACCGGAGGCGTTCGTGATCGGCGGCGCCGAGCTCTACGCGGCGGCGCTGCCGCTCGCCGACCGGATGTACCTCACGCTGATCGACGCCGAGTACGAGGGGGACGCGAGATTCCCGGCGTTCGACCCGGCCGACTGGCGCGAGATCGCGCGCGAGGCGGGCGACGGGTTCGCCTTCGTGACCTGCGATCGCGTCCGGCCGCGGCCCTAGCCGGCCGGTGCGTCCGGCCGGTCCGCGAGGCAGATCAGGGTCTCGAGGCCGACTGCGCACACGGTCGCCTTCGCGCCCTTGTGCGCGACGACCTCGAACTCGCAGATCGTGAGCGTGCGCCCCGGCTTCTTCACCCGGCCGGTGGCGACGAGTCGCTCGCCGTCGGCGGGCGCGATCAGATTGATCTTGAACTCGACCGTCAGCACCGAGCTCGTCGCCGGGAAAAGCGAAAACGCGGCGTAGCCGGCCGACGAGTCGGCGATCGCCGAGGTCATGCCGGCGTGGAAGAAGCCGTGCTGCTGGGTGAGGTCGGCGCGGTAGGGCAGCTCGATGGTCGCGACGCCGGGCTCCACGCGGGCGAGCACCGCGCCGATCAGCTTCATCGCGCCCTGCCGCGCGAAGCTCGCCCGGACGCGCGCCTCGAACCCGGGATCGGCGGCCTGGAACGCCACCGCTAGATCCGCGGCAGGGTCACGCCCTGCTGCCCCTGGTACTTGCCGCCGCGGTCGCGGTACGACGTCTCGCAGACCTCGTCCGACTCGAGGAAGATCACCTGCGCGACCCCCTCGTTCGCGTAGATCTTCGCCGGCAGCGGCGTCGTGTTCGAGAACTCGAGCGTGACGTGGCCCTCCCACTCCGGCTCGAGCGGCGTGACGTTCACGATGATCCCGCAGCGCGCGTAGGTGCTCTTGCCGAGGCAGACCGTGAGCACGTTGCGCGGGATGCGGAAGTACTCGACGGTGCGCGCGAGCGCGAACGAGTTCGGCGGGATGACGCAGAAGTCGCCGGTCACGTCGACGAACGACTTCTCGTCGAAGTTCTTCGGGTCGACGATGGTCGAGTTGAGATTGGTGAAGAGCTTGAAGTCGTTCGAGCAGCGGATGTCGTAGCCGTAGCTCGAGGTGCCGAACGACACCACCTTGCGGCCGGCGACCTCGCGCACCAGGTGCGGCTCGAACGGCGCGATCATGGCGTGCTCCCGCGCCATGCGGCGGATCCACTTGTCGGACTTGACGGACATGGGCGTTTCCCGGAGGTTGTCAGCGGCGAGCGATTCTACAGACCCGGGCGCACCACCATCAGCGCGAAGAGTCCGAGCACCGCGGCGAACGCGCCCGCGCCGAGCGCGACCCACCAGCGCATCAGCCGGCGGTAGCCGGCCGGCAACCTCTCCCAGGCTTCGGCCGCCGCCGCGTACGCCCGCAGCCGGTACTGGATCACCACCACCGGGATCCAGCAGGCGCCGGCGAGGAGGTACAGCGCGGCCACCGCCGCGAACCACGCCGAGTCGAAGCGGTAGCCGACGATCAGCATGAGCCAGGCGCCGGTGACCGGCTGCACCACGATGGCCGGCGTGGTGAAGAGCCAGTCGGCGAGTACGACGGCGCGCGTCGTCAGCCGCAGCGCGGCGAGGTCGCGGGCGCGGTGGGCAGTCCAGAGGTAGTAGACCGAACCGAGCCCGGTGCCGAAGAGGAGCGTCGCGCTCAGGATGTGGAGCGTCTTCAGCGTGAGGTACAAGCTCATTGCGGCAGCCCCGCCCGCACGCTCCAGTCGATCGCGAAGCCGGCGACCGCCTGCCGGAACTCCGCGAGCGAGAAGAGTCCCATGCACGGCATCGCGCCGCGAGCCTCGAGCCGACCGGCGGCGAACTTGCGGGCGAGAAGGATCGCGGGAATCGCCGGGATCTCCGGGCCGTGCCCTGCGCGGGCGACGAGCTCCCACTCCCTCGTCCCGCGCGAACCGCGCAGCGTGACGTGCATGCCGCCGACGTCCGATCCCCAGCGATCGCAGTACGCCGCGATGCGCTGGAGCCGGGCGGCATGGCGCGACCAGTCGCGCACGAGTCGCGCACGCGCCGCCGCGGCCAGCAGCCACATGCCCCACTGCAGCGGCCACAGCTCGAGCGCCGCGTCGAACCGCACCGTCTTCACGCCGGGATAGCGCTGCGGGAAGAGCTCGAGGTCGGGCACGTCGCACGCCGCCTTCCAGCGCAGGCCGAGCGAACGGTAGCCGTGCGTCCCGATCGCCTGCCAGCCGCGGACCGTGCGCCAGCGGCCGCGCTCGAGCCGCCGGATCGGCCGCCCGCAGTAGCCGAGCACGCTCGCGAGCGTGGCCTCGCCGCGCGGGATCCGCTGCGCCGGCGCGATCGTGATCTCGATCGAGTCGAGCTCGCCGACTTCGCCGCGCAGCGCATCGACCACCGCCGACGTGACCGCCGGCAGCGTGCTCGCGCCGCTGATGACCGCGACGCCCCGCTCCCGCGCCGCGGCGTCGAGCCGCCCGATCCCGCTCACGAACGCCCGGCCGTCGGCGAGATCGACGTAGTGCACGCCGGCCGCGATGCAAGCCGCCGCAACCGCGTAGTCCTGCCCCTGGAACGGGCCGGCGGCGTGGATCACGAGATCGGGCCGCAGCTCGGCGAGGCGGCGGGGAAACTCGCCCGAGCGGTGGTCGAGCGCCTGCGCCGAGGCGCCGAGTCCGCCCGCCAGCGACTCGGCGCGCGCCGCATCGCGCCCGGCGACGGTGAGGTGGAGGATCGGATCGAAGGCGAGCGCGCGCGAGATGCGTCCGCCGAAATGCCCATACCCGCCGAGAACGAGAACCCGGAACCGCTCACTCACGGGGCGACGAAGCGATGGCGCCCGAGCATCCCTGCGACCTCCAGGCCGACGTTGTGCGGCGGCCGAGCGCGCGCCGCCGCTCCAACCGGCCCGCTCGGCGCCTGCAGATCAAGTGTTCTGAACGACGATGTTCGGGAATTTCCCGCTCATGTCCCGCTGCAGCTCCCCGATCTTCACCGCCACCCGCCGCGCGATCGCGCGGTAGATCTCCGCCGCCCGGCTCTCGGGATCGGCCACCACCGTCGGCCGCCCCGAGTCGGCCTGCTCGCGGATGCGGATGTCGAGCGGCAACTGCCCGAGCACTTCGACGCCGTAGTCCTTGCCCATCCGCGCCGCGCCGCCCGAGCCGAAGATCGCCTCCTCGTGGCCGCACTTCGAACAGACGTGCAGCGCCATGTTCTCGACGATCCCGAGGATCGGGATCTGCAGCTTCTCGAACATCTTGAGCCCCTTGCGGGCGTCGATCAGCGCGATGTCCTGCGGCGTCGTGACGATCACCGCGCCGGTCACCGGCACCTTCTGCGCGAGCGTGAGCTGGATGTCGCCGGTGCCCGGCGGGAGGTCGATGACCAGGTAGTCGACGTCGCGCCAGCGCGTGTCCTTGAGGAGCTGCTCGAGCGCCTGGGTGACCATCGGCCCGCGCCAGACCATCGCGGTGTCGGCGTCGATCAGAAAGCCGATCGAGCTCGCCTGCACGCCGTGGCCCAGCATCGGCTCGATCGTCTTGCCGTCCTTCGATTCGGGCCGGCCGGTGATGCCGAGCATCATCGGCTGCGACGGGCCGTAGATGTCGGCGTCGAGCACGCCGACCGTCGCGCCTTCGGCCACCAGCGCGAGCGCGAGGTTCACCGCCGTGGTCGACTTGCCGACGCCGCCCTTGGCGGAGGCCACCGCGATGATGTTCTTCACGCCGGGCACGAGCTTCACGCCGCGCTGGACCGCGTGCGGGACGATGCGCGAGGTCACGTTGACGTTCACCGCGCCGACGCCGGGGAGCGAGCGCAGCTTCTGCGCGACCGCCTTCTTCATCGGCTCGAGCTGGGTCTTCGCCGGGTAGGCGAGCTCGATGTCGACGCTCACGTCGCCGCCCGACACCTTGACGTTCCGCGCCGCGCGCGTCGCGACGAGGTCCTTGCCGGTGTTGGGATCGACGATCTCTTTCAGCGCGGACTGGACGTCCTGTTCTGTAGGGGGCATGGCAGCACTCCGGGTTGCGGGTGAGTCTAGCAGAGTCGATTCGGCGGGTTATCCACGCTAAACTCAGGGACTTACAAGAAGATTCCTGCCGATGCCGCGCCGCCTCTTCGTCACCACCGCCCTGCCGTACGCCAACGGCTCGTTCCACATCGGCCACATCATGGAGTACATCCAGGCCGACATCTGGGTGCGCTTCCAGCGGATGCTCGGGAACGAGGTGCACTTCGTCGGCGCCGACGACGCGCACGGCGCGCCGATCATGCTGAAGGCCGAGGCCGAGGGCGTCACGCCGCAGGCGCTGGTGGCGCGCATCGCCGCCGAGCGGCCGCGCTACCTCGAAGGCTTCCACATCTCGTTCGACCACTGGCACTCGACCGACTCGCCCGAGAACGTCGCGCTGTCGCAGGACATCTACCGCCGGCTGCAGGCCGCCGGGCTGGTCTATTCCCGCACGATCGAGCAGCTCTTCGACCCGGTGAAGGGGATGTTCCTCGCCGACCGCTACATCAAGGGCGAGTGCCCGGTGTGCGGCGCGCAGGACCAGTACGGGGACGCGTGCGAGAACTGCTCGAGCGTCTACGCACCGACCGACCTCAGGAATCCCTACTCGACGCTCTCCGGCGCGACCCCGGTGCTGAAATCGTCCGAGCACTACTTCTTCCGGCTCTCCGACCCGCAGTGCGTCGCGTTCCTGAAGGCCTGGACGCAAGCGCCCGGCCGGCTGCAGCCGCAGGTCGCGAACAAGGCGAGAGAGTGGCTCGAAGGCGAGGGCGACAAGGCGCTCGCCGACTGGGACATCTCGCGCGACGAGCCCTACTTCGGCATCCCGATCCCGGACGCGCCCGGCAAGTACTTCTACGTCTGGCTCGACGCCCCGATCGGCTACCTCGCCTCGCTCAAGCACTACTTCGACTCGGGCAAGGCGCGCGCGAACGGCGAGCCGCGGACGTTCGCGGAGTTCCTCGCCGCCCCGGACACCGAGCAGATCCACTTCATCGGCAAGGACATCATCTACTTCCACACGCTCTTCTGGCCGGCGATGCTGCAGTTCGCCGGCCCGCCCTACCGCGTGCCCGACGACGTGTACGTGCACGGCTTCATCACCTTCACCGGCGAGAAGATGTCGAAGTCGCGCGGCACCGGCGTGAGCCCGCTGCGCTATCTCGAGCTCGGCATGGACCCGGAGTGGCTGCGCTACTACATCGCCGCCAAGCTGAACGCCGCCGTCGAGGACGTCGACTTCAACCCCGAAGACTTCGTCGCTCGCGTCAACTCCGACCTCGTCGGCAAGTACGTCAACATCGCGAGCCGGTGCGCCGGCTTCCTCGTCAAGCGGTTCGACGGCGCGCTCGCGGCGCCCGAGTTCCCGCCCGGGCTGGAAGCCGAGTTCGCGGCGGCGGCGGCGGAGATCGGCGCGGACTACGCGGCGCGCGAGTTCGGCAAGGCGCTCCGTCGGATCATGCAGCTCGCCGACGCCGCCAACCAGTACGTCGACCGGAACCGGCCGTGGGAGCTCGCGAAGGACCCGGCGAATGGCGCCGCCCTGCATTCGGTGTGCTCGACCGCGCTCGCGCTCTTTCGCGAGCTCACGCTCTACCTCAAGCCGGTCCTCCCGCGCGTCGCGGCGACCGTGGAGGAGTTCCTGAACGTCGCGCCGCTCCGCTGGCAGGACGCCGGCCGGCACCTGCCGGCGGGCCATCGGATCAATGCCTACAAGCACCTCATGACGCGCATCGACCCCAAGCAGGTCGAGGCGCTCGTCGAAGCGAACCGGGAGACCGCCGCCGTGACCACGCCCGCGCCGCCGCCTGCCGCCCCCGCGGCGGAGGGCAGGATCTCGATCGACGACTTCGCCAGGGTGGACCTCCGCGTCGCGAAGATCGTTGCCGCCGACCATGTGGAGGGCGCCGATAAGCTGGTGAAGCTCACCGTCGATCTCGGCGGCGAGACGCGGACGCTCTTCGCCGGCATCAAGGCGGCCTACGACCCGGCGGCGCTCGTCGGCCGGCTCACCGTGGTCGTCGCCAACCTCGCGCCGCGCAAGATGCGCTTCGGCACCTCGGAAGGCATGGTGCTCGCCGCGTCGTGGGAGTCGCCCGGCAAGGCGGGCGCAGGGAAATCGCCCGACCAGGCGGGCGCGGACGAGGGTCCCGGCGTCTACCTGCTCGCGCCCGACTCCGGCGCGCAGCCCGGCATGCGCGTCAAGTAGCCGGCATGCGTGTCGAGTAGCCCGGCCGACCGAGCGTCCCTCGCCGCCATGCCAGCGCCCGCCGGGAACGCCGCGCACGCGAGCCTGGTCTTTCTAGGCCTCCCCGGGTTCGCGCGGAAGCCCGCCGCCGAGCAGGCGAGCCTGCGCGGCCGCCTCGACGCCGCGGTCGCGCGCTCGATCGCGCCGCTCGCGGACGGCGACCGCGTCGTCGCCGACGCACCCGACGGCCTCGCGATCGCGGTGCTCGCGGCGCCGGCCGAGGCGCTGCTCGCGGCGCGCCGCGTCCGCCGCCTCGCGCGCGGCGAGGGCGGCGAGCCGTTCGAGGTCGCGATCGGCGTCGATCACGGCCCGGTGCGCATCGCGACCGGCGAGCGCGGCGAGCCCTGCCTCGCCGGCGACGCCGTCGCGACCGGCGCGGCGGTCGCGGGCTTCTCCGCGCCCGGGCGGATCCTCGTCTCGCGCGCGTTCCGCGACGCGCTCGGGCCGGACGAGCGCGCCGAGCGCCTGCAGGCGGCCGGGACGCAGACCGACGCCGGCCTGCGCCGGCACGAGCTGTACTCCTTCGAGGGCGGCGCGAGCGACGCCGCGGCCGCGCTCGACGCGCCGGCCGCACCGCGCCGGCGCGGCCTGCTGGTCGCGCTCGCAGCGATCGCCGGCCTGCTCGTTGCCGGCGTCGCGGTGCGGATCGCGCGCGAGCGCGCGCAGGCCGCACGGCGGCCGGGGGTCGTCGTGCTCGCGATCGAGCCCTGGGGCGAGGTCGTGATCGACGGCACGCCGCGCGGCCGGACGCCGCCGCTCACGCGCATCGAAGTGCCGGCGGGGAAGCGCCGGATCGAGATCCGCCATCCGCCGCAGCCGCCGGTCGCGCTCGAGGTCGAGCTCGACCCGGGCGAGGAGCTGGCGGTGCGCCACTCGTTCGCGACGCCCGCCGCCGCGCCGCCGAAGCCGCAGCGCTCGCCGCCGCCGAAGCAGCCGCCGGAGCAGCCCTCGCGCGTGCGGCGGATGTGGAACGACTTCCGCAAGCAGGCGGGATTCCAGTGAGCAGTTCGATGAGCGACGCGCCGACCCTCGGCCGCTACACCCTCCTCGGCGAGCTCGGCCGCGGGGCGATGGGGGTCGTCTACCGGGCCGAGGACCCGATGCTCAACCGCACGGTGGCGATCAAGACGATCAACATCGCGGCCGACCCCGAGGAGCGCGCGGACTACGAGAGGCGCTTCTACCAGGAGGCGCGGGCGGCCGGCGGGCTCAGCCACCCGAACATCGTCACCATCTACGACATCGGCCGCGCCGGCGACGTCGTCTACATGGCGATGGAGTTCGTCGCCGGCTCCGAGCTGGGGAGCCTGCTCGCGAGCCGCCTGGTCGCGCCGCAAGACGCGATCGAGCTCTGTGCCCAGGTTGCCGACGGCCTCGCGTACGCGCACGAGCGCGGCGTGATCCACCGCGACGTCAAGCCGGCGAACATCATGGTGGCGCGCGGCGGGCCGGCGAAGATCATGGACTTCGGCATCGCGCGGATGCGCTCCTCCGAGGTGAAGACCCAGACCGGCATGCTGCTCGGCTCGCCGAAGTACATGGCGCCGGAGCAGCTGCTCGGCGCCTCCGTCGACCACCGCTGCGACCTCTTCGCGCTCGGCGTCGTGATCTACGAGGCGACCGTCGGCACCGCGCCGTTCGCCGGCGACGACATCACGCAGATCATGTACCAGATCGTGAACGCCGCGCCGCCCGCGCCGAGCGCGGTGAGCGCGCGACTGCCGACCATGCTCGATTTCGTCCTCGCCCGGGCGCTCGCCAAGGATCCCGCGGGACGCTACCAGGACGCGCGCGAGCTCGCCGCCGATCTGCGTGCGTGCAGCGCGGAGATGGCCGCCGCGGCGCCGCCGGCCGGGGACGACGAGGACACGACGCAGACGCTGCCGCTCGGCGCCTTCTCGCTGCCGGGCGCCGGCGGCGCGCGCGTGCGGACGGCGCCGCCGGCCGCCGTGCCGCCGCCTGCCGGGCCGCCGCCGCGTCCCGACCCGGGGCCGCGCCTCGCGATCTCGCGCCGGTTCGACTCGACCGCGGCGCTCCAGCGCCTCGCCGCGGCCGGCGCCGGCGAGGCGATCGAGCAGACCGTTCGCCTGGACCGCGCGGCGCTCGCCGCCGCCGCGAGCGAGCCGCCGCCAGCCGTCGCGCACAAGCGCACCGTGGCGCTGCGCCCGGCGCCGCGCGCGGCGCGCCGCGGCTGGATCGTCTGGGCCGCGGTCGCGGTCGCGGCGCTCGTCGCGGCCCTGATCGCCTTCGGCTAGCGATGCCCCGCTCGCCGCTCGACCTCACCCTCGCGATCGCGCTCGGCTGGCTCGCGCTCGCCGCGCTCGGGCTCGCGGCGCCGCGCGTGCTCGGCTACGTCGCGCGGCTGCTCTTCCCGCTCGGCGCTCTCCTCGGGCTCGCGCTCGCCGGCGTCGCGCTGGCGGGGATCGCGGCGCCGCCGCACGTCTACGTCGCCCCGCTCGGACTGCCCGACCTGCCGTTCCACTTCCGCATGGACGCGCTGTCGGCGTTCTTCCTCCTCCTCCTCGGCGCGGTCGCGGCCGGGGTGTCGGTGTTCGCCGCCGGCTACCTCCGCCCCGGCGAAGGCACCGCGCCGGGCGTCCAGTGCCTCTGGTACCACGTCTTCCTCGCCGCGATGGCGTTCGTGCTCGTCGCCGACGACGCGTACGCGTTCATGGTCGCGTGGGAGGCGATGGCGGTCTCGTCGTTCTTCCTGGTGACGAGCGACCACCGTCACGCCGAGATCCGCCGCGCCGGCTATCTCTATCTCCTGATCGCGCACGTCGGCGCGCTCGGCATCCTGCTCTGCTTCGGCGTGCTCCAGGGCGGCACGCACGACTACACCTTCGACGCGATGCGCGCCGTCGCGCTCGCGCCCGGGTGGGCGACGGCGGCGTTCCTGCTCGCGCTCTTCGGCTTCGGCGCCAAGGCGGGCATCGTGCCGCTGCACGTCTGGCTGCCCGAGGCGCACCCGGCCGCGCCCTCGCCGGTGTCGGCGCTGATGAGCGCGGTGATGCTCAAGACCGCGATCTACGGAATGCTCCGCGTCACCTTCGACCTCCTCCACGTCCAGGTCTGGTGGTGGGGCGCGATCGCGCTCGCGGTCGGCCTCGCGACCGCGCTCTTCGGCGTGGTGTTCAGCGCGGTGCAGGGCGACATGAAGCGCCTCCTCGCCTACTCGTCGATCGAGAACATCGGCATCGCGGTGGCCGGCTTCGGGCTCACCGTGACCTTCGCCGCCTACCAGATGGCCGCGCTCGCCGCGCTCGCGCTGACCGCGACGCTCTACCACTGCCTCAACCACGCGTACTTCAAGAGCCTCCTCTTCCTCGCCACCGGCTCCGTTCTCCACGCGACGCGCGAGCGCGCGCTCGGGCGCCTGGGCGGGCTCATCCACCGCATGCCCTGGGTAGCGTGGCTCGCGCTCGTCGGCGCGGCCGCGACCGCCGGGCTGCCGCCGCTCAACGGCTTCGTCTCCGAGTGGCTGCTGCTGCAGGCGTTCCTCTTCACGCCCGGGCTGCCCGACGGCTACCTCAACATGCTCGTCCCGGTCGCGGCGGCGGCGATCGCGCTCGCCGCCGCGCTCTCCGCCTACGTGATGGTGAAGTTCTACGGCATCGTGTTCCTCGGCCAGCCGCGCGAGGCGAAGCTCGCCGACGCGCACGACGCCGGCCTCTGGGAGCGGATCGGCCTCGCCTGGCTCGCCGCCGGCTGCGTCGCGCTCGGCATCTTCCCGGTGCAGATCGTGGGACTGCTCGAGCGCGTGACCGGCCCGCTCGTCGGCGCGACGCTCTCGGCCGCGACCGCCCGCGGCGGCTGGATCTTCCTCGCGCCGATCGATCCGCAGCGCGCGAGCTACTCGCCGCTCCTCTTCCTCGTCGGCCTCGTCGTGGTCACGGCCGCGGCGTGGTTCGCGGTGCACCGCTTCTACCACGGCCGCATCCGCCGCGCGCCGCCGTGGGACTGCGGCTTCCCGCTCCTCAACGCCCGGATGCAGGACACCGCCGAGGGCTTCGGCCAGCCGGTGCGGGTCGTGTTCGATCCGTTCTTCCGCACCGAGCGCGAGCTGCCCGCACCGGGCGACGCGGCGCCGCGCTACCGCGTGCGCGTCGAGGACCCGCTCTGGTACGCGGTCTACCTGCCGATCGCGCGCGCCGTCGAGCGCATCACCGGCCTCGTGACCGTGCTCCAGCGCGGCCGCATCTCCGTCTACCTCATGTACAGCTTCGCGACGCTGCTCGTGCTGCTGTTCCTCGTCCGATGAGCGCACGATGAGCGCGCCGGGCCGCCCCCGGGAGGGACGACAGGGCCCCTCCCCCGTCTTCGGCGAACCCCGAGCCGCTTCGGCGAGGGTAAGCCGATGAGCGCGCCGGGCCGCCCCCGGGAGGGACG
>Ga0187894_10002413_pt1 | contig 22385 bp, 20 predicted proteins | sample GBC1701081metaG_FD_136650 | JGI IMG/M metagenome (GOLD analysis project Ga0187894, IMG submission 136650) | White microbial mat communities from a lava cave in the Kipuka Kanohina Cave System on the Island of Hawaii, USA - GBC170108-1 metaG ... | reverse complement strand
CATCACCGAGCGCAAGCAGGCCGAAGTGGTCGCCGCAGGCGAGCGGCGCGCGCTCGAGAAGATCGCCTCCAGCGAGCCGCTCGACGCGGCGCTCGCCTCGATCACCGAGGTCGTCGAGCGCGTTTTGCCCGCGGCGATCTGCTGCATCCGGCTGTACGACCCGGAGAAGCGCATCCTGCGGCACGTCACCGGCAAGAGCCTGCCGCGCGAATACGTCGCGCTCATGGATGATTACCCGGCCGAGATTCGCTTCGGCTCCTGCGCCGCGGCGATCGCGCTGCAGCGCCAGATCATCGTGCCCGACATCTCCAAGGACGCGCTCTGGGAGCATCGCCGCGAGGCCGCTCTGAAATCCGGCCTGCACGCTTGCTGGTCCACGCCCATCACCGGCGCGGACGGGCGCATGCTCGGCACCTTTGCAACTTACCTGCGGCGCACGGGCATGCCCTCGCGCCGGGACCTCGAGCTGGTCGGGCGCATGGCACAGCTCTCGCGCATCGCGATCGAGCGGCGCCGTTCGGAGGATGCGCTGCGCCAGAGCGAGGGCCGGTTCCGGGGCCTGTTCGACAACGTCGTCGAGGGCGTCTACCAGGTGACCCTGGACGGCTACCTCCTGTCCGCCAACCCGGCCCTGATCGCGATGCTTGGCTATGCCTCGCTCGAGGAGCTGCGCAGGATCGGCTCGACGGACGGACTGTACGCGAAGGCCGAGACGCGCGGCATGCTGATCGCCAAGCTGAAGCGCGACGGCAAGCTGGTCGAGGAGGAATACCAGCTCAAGCGGCGCGACGGGTCGGTCATCACGGTCACGGAGAACGCGCGCCTCAACCGCGATGATCGCGGCCAGCCGATCGGCTTCGAGGGCACGCTCACCGACATCACCGAGCGCAAGCGCGCCGAGCAGCAGTTCTACGAGGAGAAGGAGCGGGCCGAGGTCACGCTGCAGTCGATCGCCGACGCCGTGATCACGACCGATCGTTCCGGGACGGTGGACTACGTCAACCCGGTTGCCGAGAAGATGACCGGCTGGCCCGCCGACGAGGCTTGCGGGAAGAACGTCACCGAGATCGTGAAGTTCGTCAAGGACGGCGGCCGGGAGATCATCGAAGACCCGGTCAGCCAGGCGCTCGCGAGCGGCGACCCGATCCAGCTTTCCGACAACACGGCGCTGGTCAGCAGGCGCGGGCTCGAGATCCCGATCCAGGCGACCGTCGCGCCGATCCGTGACCGCACGGGCCAGACCGCAGGCGCGGTGATCGTGTTCAGCGACGTGAGCCGCGAGCGCCGCATGAAGCGGCTGCTGTCCTACCAGGCGGCGCACGATGCGCTCACCGGCCTCATCAACCGGCGCGAATTCGAGAGCCGCCTGACGAACGCGATCGAGTCCGCGCGCGCGAACCGGCAGGTGCGCCATGCGATGATCTACGTCGACCTCGACCAGTTCAAGGTCGTCAACGACACCTGCGGCCACCCGGCGGGCGACCAGCTGCTGCGCCAGGTGACCGGGTTGCTGCAGACGCGGGTGCGCGCGAACGACGTGCTCGCGCGCCTGGGCGGCGACGAGTTCGGAGTGCTGCTCGAGCAATGCACGCCGGACCAGGCGCTGCGCATCGCCGACACGCTGCGCCAGTCGATCCATGACCTGCGCTTCCAGTGGGGCACGAACACGATGCAGATCGGCGCGAGCATCGGCATCGTGCAGATCGACCAGGACACCGAAAGCGTCGCGACGCTGCTGTCGGCCGCCGACATCGCCTGCTACTCGGCAAAGGACGGCGGCCGCAACCGAGTGCAGGTCTACGACCCGGCGAGCGCCTCGGCGCGGCACCGCGAAATGCGCTGGATGGCGCGCCTGACGCACGCACGCGACGAGGGGCGGCTCGACATCATGTTCCAGCCGATCGTGCGGGTCGCCGAGCAGGCGCAGGAACGGCCGCATTACGAACTGCTGCTGCGCCTGCACGACGAAAACGGCGCGATCGTGCTGCCGGACGAGTTCATCCCGGCGGCGGAGCGCTTCAACCTGATGCCCTCGCTCGACCGCTGGGTGATCGAGAAGGTGCTGCGCGAGTACGTGCCGTCGACTCGCGACGGCGTGGAGGAGGCGGCCTATACGGTCGCTGTCAACCTGTCGGGAACGACGCTCTCCGATCCGGGTTTCCTCGAGTTCCTGATCGAGGTGCTGGAGGCGCATGAGCCGACGCCGGGCGTGCTGTGCTTCGAGGTGACCGAGACGGCCGCGATCACGAACCTCGGCCACGCCAGCTACCTGATGCGCGAGATCGCGAGCCGCGGCTGCCTGATCGCGCTCGACGACTTCGGCAGCGGCCTGTCCTCGTTCAACTACCTGCGGACGCTGCCGGTCAATTACCTCAAGATCGACGGCAACTTCGTGCAGAACGTCGCGACCGACCCGATCGATTGCGCGATGGTCGAGGCCATCGTGCAGATCGGGCGCGCAATCGGCATCGAGACGGTCGCCGAGCGGGTGGAGACGCCCGCCGTGCTCGAGACGCTGCGCCGCATCGGCGTCGGCTACGCGCAGGGCTACCTGGTCGGCCGCCCGACCTCGATGGCCGTCTTCCCGCACCGCAAGCCCTGACGGGGCGGTAAAAGGAGTCACTCCCCGATTTCGATGAAGAGTGCGCTTCCCGCCATTCAAATCGGGGAGTGACCCCTCTTGGTATGCTCGTGGGTCTAATGGTCACCTCATCGCTCCTGTCGCTGGCACTGCTCGCCAGCACTGATCCGCACGCCGGCCACGGCATGGCGATGCCGATGACCGGCGCGCTCGGAAATTACCCAATGGCGCGCGATGCTTCCGGCACGTCCTGGCAGCCCGACAGCACGCCGCACGCCATGGGCCACGCAATGCGCGGCGCATGGATGCTCATGGGCCACACGCTGCTGAATGGCGTGTATAGCTGGCAAGAGGGACCGCGCGGCGACGAGAAGGTCTTCCTCGCCGGCATGGTGATGGGATCGGCGCGCCGGGATCTCGAAGGCGACAACAGCCTCACGTTGCGCGGGATGCTGAGCCCGGACCCGTTCATGGGCAAGCGCGGCTATCCGCTCCTGCTCGCTGCCGGCGAGACGGCCGATGGGGCGACGCCGCTCGTGGATCGACAGCACCCGCATGACCTTTTCATGGAGTTGTCAGCCACCTGGGCACACCAGCTCGGCGAAAGTCGCAGCCTGTTCCTGTACGCGGGCCTGCCCGGCGAACCCGCATTCGGCCCCCCGGCATTCATGCATCGTCCGGCCGCGATGACGAGTCCCGAGGCTCCCATCACCCACCACTGGCTGGATTCCACGCACATCACGTTCGGCGTCCTCACGGCGGGGTGGGTACGAGGGCGATGGAAGCTCGAGGCATCGCAATTCACCGGCCGCGAACCGGACGAGGATCGCTACGACATCGAGCGGCCGCGCATGGACAGCACGGCGTTCCGCGCGAGCTGGAACCCGGGTGATAACTGGTCGCTGCAGGCGTCTTGGGCGGATGTCGAGAGCCCAGAGCAACTCGAACCGGAAGTGGACGAGGATCGGCTGTCAGCCAGCGCGCTGTACGGGCGCGCGCTCGAGGGCGGACGTTCCTGGTCCGCGACGCTGGCGTTTGGCCGCAAGGAGCCGACGGAGGGCGATCCTGCGAATGCCTGGGCGCTGGAAGCCGCCTTCGTGCCGGCCATCAACTGGCAGTTCTTCGCGCGCGCGGAGTGGGTCGAGACGCATGAGCTCGGCGACGAAGATGATGTCGTCCACGAGGTCGGGAAGGTATCGTTCGGCGCACTGCGCACATTCCCGGTCACGGCGCGGGTCAGCCTCGGACTCGGCGCGCTGTACACGGTCAACGAGGTTGACCGCGAGCTGCGGCCTTCCTACGGCGGCGGCAACCCGAACGGCGCGATGGTTTTCCTGCAGTTCTTCGCCGGCACCTGACGGTCACGGAGGGGTCTGACCCCTCCATTACGGCGTATGCTCTGTTCGTTTCCCTGTCGGGGGAGGGGTCGATGGAACGGTTGATGCATTACTTCGAGCGCGCAGTCCTGCACGTGGCGCAGATCCTGCTGATGCTGGTGATCCTGGTCACAGTGATCGAGCTCTGGTACCTGTTCGGCATCGCGATCCGTGACCGCCTCGAGCACATCGACACCATTCCGGCGCTGATGCTCGCGGTCCAGCGCGCATTCTCGGGCGTGCTCCTGGTCGTGCTGGGTCTCGAACTGCTGGAGACGCTGCGCGTCTATTTCACGCACCACCGCGTGCGCCTCGAACTCGTGCTCGTCGTCGCGCTCATCGCGGTGAGCCGACACGTGATCAACCTCGACTTCGAGCACCTCACGGGGACGACGATCGCAGGGATTGCTGCCCTCATCGTCGCGCTGACCGCGGGGTACTACCTGGTCCGCAAGGCGAGCGGTGAAGTCGACGCGGGTGGTGCCGTCAGTTGATGAAGGTACATTGCCAGGCGGCGCCCCAGGTCGTGAAATCGCTGCCGATGCGCGTCGTGGCACCGTCGTTCCAATACAGCTTGATCGACTGGCTGCGTGCCACGGGCAGGGAGAGTGTCAGGCCGTAACGCGAGTTCGACTGGCGATTGTCTTTCGCGACTCCGTCGACCGTAGTCTCGCCTCCGTCGTAGAACGTCGCGTCGAGCGAGAGCCAGAGCCGCGGCCTGAACGTGTAGCCGACGTGCGCCTGGATGCTCGCGAGTGGGTCCTGCTCCAGGTGCTTGCCGCCGAAGAAGTCGTCATTGTCCTCGAACAGCCACACGCCCGCCGACCCCTCGAGTGTCCAGCGTCCCACGGGATGCGACACACCGATCTCCGGCTTGATCGCCCAGCGGTTGGTGCCGATATTGATGAGGCGCGCCGGGTGGTAATCGCCCGTCGGCGCAGACATGGAAAGGCTCACGCCGACGGTCGTCGTGGGTTCGCGCTTCGCGAACACTGCGGCCGACTGCGCGGGATTCCCGAAAAGGTTCAGGGAGGCACGCAGTTTGGTGTCGCTGAAACCCGAGCGTGACGCTGCTGCCGGCTCGCCATCGAGCGTGCCCGTGAATTGGGCGCTCAGGTAGGGCTGCACGACGACGACCGTGGCGAGGCGTCCGAACATTCCGAAGCTGTGACCGAGCCCCAGCACGCCGCCGTCAATCTCGCCGTCGACGTCGTCCACCGGCAGAGAAGGATCCGTCAAAATGCCGCCCGTCGACCGTCCCGCCCCGACGATCACGAACGTCACGCCGACGGGGCTCGGCGAAAAGGCGCGCGGCTCGATTTCCTGAGCCGCCACGGGACCCGGGACTAGAGCCATGACAGTCAGGCAAAGTAGGCAGACCGGGAGCAGGCGGCGTCGCATCAGGAGCAGTTTCGGGCATGCGGCAGTCAAGAGGCAAACGCCCGTCGGCGCGGAGCATGCGGGTTTATCTCGCGCTGGCACCCGCCCTTCTGGCCGCCTGCGCGCAACTGCCGTCGCGACCGGCGGGGCCGGATCAAGTCGCGATTGCGCCGGCGGAAGGAGGCGAGTTGGACCGTCAGATCAGCCCCGCGGAGGACAGGCACCCGGGTGAATCCGGCTTCCGGCTGATCAGGGAGGGCACGCAGGCCTTTGTCGTTCGCATGCAGAGCGCGCAACTGGCCGCGCGGAGCCTCGACGTGCAGACCTACATCTGGCATGCGGACGTGACGGGCGTCTACCTGGCCGGCGTGCTGCTCGAGTCCGCAAACCGCGGTGTGCGCGTGCGTCTGCTGGTCGACGATCTCGACGCGCGCGCGAAGAACGACGGCTTCGCAGCGCTCGCCGCGCACCCGAATATCGAAGTGCGATTGTTCAATCCCTTCGTGACGCGCAAGGGGACGCTCGCCAAGGCCGGCGAGGGCGCTTTCAATTTCGGGCGCATCAACCGGCGCATGCACAACAAGAGCTGGATCGCCGACAACCGCGTCGCATTTGTCGGCGGGCGCAACGTCGGCGACGAATACTTCGGCGCGGGCGACGAGATGAACTTCGTGGACCTCGACTTCGCGATGATCGGCCCGGTCGTCCGGGACGTGTCGGCCTCGTTCGACCGTTACTGGAATTCGCCGTCTGCCTTCCCGATGGAAGTGCTGGATCCGGACGCCGTCAACGAAACCGCCCTGGCCACGCTGCGCAAGCGGCTATCGAGACGGGCGGAAGGCGAGGCCGCGAGCCGCTATGCGGAGGCCCTGCGCGGCGATGACCTCGTCAGGCGCATGCTCGCGGGCGAATGGCCGATGGAGTGGTCCTCGAAGTACGAATTCGTTGCCGACGACCCGCGCAAAGTCACGATGAAAAAGCGTGACATCAGGCGCACGCATGTCGGCGCCGCGCTCGTGCCGATGATCGAAGGCGCAGCGACGAGCGTCACGATCGTGTCTCCGTACTTCGTCCCGGGCGATGCGGTGACAGCCGGCTTGACGCGCGCCGCCGGCGAGGGCAAGTCGGTTCGCATTCTGACGAACTCTCTGATCGCCAATGACGTCGCGGCCGTGCACGGCGGGTATTCGCGCTACCGCAAGCCGCTGCTCGAGGGCGGCGTGGAGCTATGGGAGCTGAAGCCGACGACCGGCACGACACAGGGCTCGAGCCTGTTCGGCTCGTCCGGCGCCAGCCTGCATACCAAGGCCTTTGCGGTCGACGGGGAGGCATTGTTCGTCGGCAGCTACAACCTCGATCCGCGCTCGACCTGGCTCAACTGCGAACAGGGCGTGCTGGTAGTGGACGCGGTACTGGCGAAGCAGCTGGAAGCGCTGTTCGAGTTGCAGACGACGGGGCAGCACGCCTGGCGCGTGAGTCTCGTCGACGGGAGCCTGCGCTGGAGCGACGGAACGGAGGAGTTCGACCACGACCCGCATGCTTCAGGCTGGCGGCGGTTTCAAGCCTGGGCGACCAAGGTGCTGCACCTCGACGCGCAACTGTGAATGGAGGGGTCAGTCCCCTTGATGTTCGCGCAGGGGTCAGACCCCTGCGCGAACATCAAGGGGACTGACCCCTCCGTTTCTGTCAGAAGCGGGCGGTCAGGTAGAGCTGCGGGCCCCAGTAGTCGTAGACGTACTCGCCCTGGAGGCTCGACTTGTCGGCTTCGATGTCGAGCTTGAATGCGTCGATCGCGAGCCCGGCACCGTACCGGCCGCGGAAGCGGTATTCCGTGTATGCACGCACGTCGTACAGGGAGCCCCTGGCTTTCAGCGTGCTTTCGCCGAACTCGATCGAGAAATAGGCACCCGTAATGCCGGCCGACCAGGTGTCCGAGAAGTGATGGTCGTACCGCAAGCCGAGCATGGGCAGCGGCAGGTCCGCGGAGTGGTCCGAGCGCAAGTCCAGGACGTCACCGCTGAGGTTCGTCTCGGCCCTCAAGCGCAGATCAAAGCGATCCAGGTGAATGCCGAACGTGCCGGCGAACTCGTCCTTCTCCCGCTTGATGAACGAGTACGAATAGGTGATCGGTATCAGGTCGAGCGACCAGGATGTCTTGACGATGGCTTCGACCGGATATGTCGTGTCGCCGATGACGAGCTCCTCGTCGAACGTACGCGTGCCGTTCTGCGTGAACGAGCTCCAGCTCGCGCCGAGCCGGTGGCGATTTGCAATGCGCCACTCGAATCCGAGCAGGGCGCCGGACTGGTCTTCGTCGAGGCCGAGGTCGTCGTTGAAGTTGATGTCGTCGCCATCCTGGCCCTCGCCGTCGATCCGTACGTCCGTGTTGAATGCCGGCAGGAACCATCCCGCGACGAATTTGAATCGCTCGTCGCCGGCCTTCAGCGTGTCGGCGGACGCGCCGGCGCTCGCGAGGAAGGCGATCGCGCCGAGACCGGCAATGAAAGCGGCGGTGCGTCGAAGTGTCATGTAGTCATCCCCGAGGACCACCCGTGATCTTACACCCTGCCCGACAGGGCAGCGAGAAGCTGCTTGCTTGCCTGCAAAAGGCTTTCGTGGCCCGACTGATTAGCGGGCCCATCCACGTCCTACGCAATCTGCGAGCTGTGGACGCGTCGGGCGCGACGACTGTCAGAAATTCATTTTCGAGCGCCCCCACCTTGGCTAGGATTGAGCGGTGAACGGGCCAGCCACTGACGCAGTCTGGGTGCCGGGCGGAACCTTCCGCATGGGTTCCGATCGCCATTACCCGGAAGAAGCGCCCGCCCATTTCGTCCGGGTTCCCGGCTTCTGGATCGATCGCACGCCGGTGACCAATCGGCAGTTCCGGCGGTTCGTCGAGGCCACGCAACACGTGACTTTCGCGGAGATCGCGCCGGACCCGAATGAGTATCCGGGCGCCTTGCCCGAGATGCTGCATGCGGCCTCACTCGTATTCACGCCGCCCGGACGGCCGGTGGACCTGCGGAACTTCCACAACTGGTGGGTCTTCAAGCGTGACGCGAACTGGCGCCATCCGTACGGGCCGGGCAGTTCGATCGAAGGACTCGACGACCATCCTGTCGTCCATGTGGCCTATTCGGACGTCGAGGCCTACGCTTCTTGGTCCCGGCGCGAGCTGCCGACGGAAGCAGAATGGGAAATTGCTTCGCGCGGCGGTCTCGATTCGGCAGAGTACGCCTGGGGTGACGCATTCACCCCCGGGCAGCGCGCGATGGCCAACACCTGGCAGGGCGAGTTCCCGAACGAAAACCTGAAGATGGATGGCTACGAGCGAACTTCGCCGGTCGACGCGTTCCCTCCAAATGGATACGGGATCCTCGACATGATCGGCAACGTGTGGGAGTGGACGCAGGACTGGTATTCCGCGAAGCACGCGGGCACCGCCCAGAAGCCCTGCTGCGCGGCGCCCAACCCGCGCGGCGGCAAGGCGGAAGACAGCTACGACCCGGGCCAGCCGCAGATCCGCATCCCGCGCAAGGTACTCAAGGGCGGCTCGCACCTGTGCGCGCCGAACTACTGCCGACGCTACCGCCCCGCGGCACGGCACGCGCAGCCGGTGGACACGTCGACGAGCCACGTCGGGTTCCGTCTCGTGAGTCACGCGCCGGGCCCATGAACGCCGCACAGCTCATTGGCCTCGCGATCAATGTGAGCCTCGTGCTCATGGTGTTCGGGCTGGTGCTGGCGTCTGGAACTTTGCACGCGGGCGCCCTGCTGCGCCAGCCGGCGCTCGCCGCGCGCTCTTTCCTCGCGATGTTCGTCGTGATGCCGTTGGTCGCGGTGCTGATCGCCAGGAACTTCGACCTCAACCGCGAACTGCTGGTGACGTTGCTCCTGGTCGCGCTCTCGCCCGTCCCGCCGATCCTGCCGTCGAAGCAACTGAAGACTGGGGGCGACCCCGACTACGTGTTCGGGCTGCTGGTGCTCACGGCGCTCGGCTCGATCCTGGTCATACCGGGCGGGGTGGCGTTGATCGGCCGGCTGTTCGGCCGCGAACTGGACGTTCCCTACGCAGTGGCCGCGAAAGTGGCGGCGATCTCGCTGCTATTGCCCGTCGTCGTCGGCCTGCTGGTTGCGCGGTTCGCGCCTGAACTCGCCCGGAAGCTGGCGAAACCCGCCTCTCTCGCCGGCCTCGTGCTGCTGGTTGCCGCCAGCGTGCCGCTGTTGTGGAAGATCTGGGGCCTCATGACCGGTGCGATGAACAACTTCACGCTGCTTGCGATGGTCGCCTTCGTGATGGTCGGGCTGGCAGCGGGGCACGTGTTCGGCGGCCCGGATGCGAGCAACCGCACGGCGCTCGCGCTCGCGACGGCAACCCGCCACCCGGGCGTCGCGATCGCGATCCTGCATGCGGTCGACCCGGCCAACCGGACCGTTGCGCCGGTTGTGCTGCTCTACCTGCTGGTCGCCACCGCCGCCTCGGCGCCGTATGTCGCCTGGCGCAAGCGCGGCCAGACCGCAGCCGCGGGAGGCTGAGAAATGCGTGAGTGGCTCTTTGCGATCACTGAACAGGCTGTGTTGTGGATCGACGCCGTTGCGCTGCTGGTGATCCTGGCGTCGACGGTACAGGCGCTGGCCGGCATGTTGCGGCTGATCGTCGGAGAGCCGACGGCGCACCAGCGTCGCGAGGTTTGGCTGCGCTACGCGCGCTGGCTGATCGTCGGTTTGACGTTTCAGCTCGCGGCCGACATCATTGAAACTTCCATCACCACGGACTGGGAAGCGATCGCGCGCGTTGCGGCGGTCGCGATCATCCGGACGTTTCTGAACTATTTCCTGGAAAAGGACTTCAACGAAGTCCGCGAACAAAACACCGAAAAATAGCCGTTAGGAGAATCTCGACATGGTCAGTCGCAAGGACCGCAAGGGACAGACACGCAATACGGGTGCCGCGCGTCAGCCCAACATACTAGTCATCTGGGGCGATGACATCGGCATATGGAACGTCGGCGCGTACACGCACGGCATGATGGGCCACACGCCGAACATCGACAGCATCGCCCGTGACGGCATGCTGTTCACCGACCACTATGGCCAGCCGAGCTGCACCGCGGGACGAGCTGCCTTCATCACGGGACAGTTGCCGGTCCGCACGGGCATGACGACGATCGGCATCCCGGGTTCGAAGCGTGGCATCCAGAAAACGGACCCGACGTTGGCCGAGGTGCTGAAGTCGATCGGCTATGCGACCGCGCAGTTCGGCAAGAACCACCTCGGCGACCGCAACGAGTTCCTGCCGACGGTGCACGGCTTCGACGAGTGGTTCGGCAACCTCTATCACCTGAATGCCGAGGAAGAGCCGGAGGAGCTCGACTACCCGGGCCAGAAGAACCCTGAATACCGGAAGACGTTTGGGCCGCGCGGCGTGCTGCACTGCCGAGCGGCCGAGAAAGACGATCCCACGACTGACCCGAAATTCGGCCGCGTTGGCAAGCAGAAGATCAAGGATACGGGAGCGTTGACTCGCAAGCGCATGGAAACCTTCGACGGCGAAGTCCTGGACAAGACGCTCGACTGGCTCGATCGCACGGGCAAGGGAAACAAGCCGTTTTTCTGCTGGTTCAACACCACGGCCTGCCACATCTGGTCGCATTCGCCGAAGAAGTACATCAAAAAAGCCGTCGACGAGGGGCGGGCCGAGGAGGACGTATATCGCGCCAAGATGATCGAGCACGACGAGCAGGTCGGCAAGCTGCTGCGCAAACTCGAGCAACTCGACGTCGCTGACAACACCATCGTCATGTACAGCACGGACAATGGCAACGAGCTGATCATGTGGCCAGACGGCGGTTACTCGCCGTTCCGCGGAGAAAAGGGAACGACCTGGGAGGGTGGCGTGCGTGTGCCCTGCCTCGTCAAGTGGCCGGGACGCGTCGCGCCGGGCAGCGTGTCCAACGAAGTCCAGAATCACGAGGACGTCTTCGCGACGCTGGCGGCGGCGGCGGGACTGCCCGACTTGAAGGAGAAGCTCAAGAAGGGCCACACGATGAATGGCGTCAAGTACAAGGTGCACCTCGACGGTTACAACAACCTCGACCATTGGACCGGCAAGTCGAAGAAGTCCGCGCGCCGCGAGATTTTCTACTACGACGAGACCGACCTGATGGCAGTCCGCGCGGATGGCTGGAAAATGCACATCGGCGTCAAGCGCGAAGGCAGCTGGTGGGACGCCAAGTACTACCCGAGCGTGCCGTACATCATCAACCTGCTCATGGACCCCATGGAGAAGATGGACCCGCAGTCGCACGAGTGGGGATACATCGGCCGCAAGTTCGCCGCTTCGAAGCTATGGGCGCCGACGGCGGCCGGGCAGTTCATCGCGGCGCATCTCAAGAGCCTGATGGATTTCCCGCCGTCGCAGGGAGCGGATACGCTGAGCATGAAGAAGGCTCTCGAAGAAGCGCAGAAGAAGATGGAGCAGCCTCACGCCAGCAGCAACTGATCGCCATCGAGGATCGCCGTGACGGAAGCACGCCCCGAATCGAAGGGCTCTGACCGCTTCGAGGTCAGCGTCACGGCGAGCAATCACTTCGCGTGGCTGCGCACGCGCATGGCGACCGAGCGAACGCTGTTGGCTTGGGTGCGATCCGCCGTCTCGATGATCGGGTTCGGCTTCACGATCGTGAAGTTCTTCGAGAACATGAACGCGATGGAAGGAATCGCCGAGGCCGCGAGGCCTCACGCGCCCCGATATCTGGGGCTCGCGCTGATCGCTTGCGGCGTGGTCTCACTCCTGATCTCGGTATGGCAGTACCGCAGGGTATTGGCCTACATGAACGGCGGAACTTTCAAGGTGCTTGCAGGCATGGATGAATCGACGATGACGACGCCGACCTATGCGGTGGCGCTGTTCCTGATCCTCGTAGGACTGTTTGCATTCATTTCCCTGTATACGCGGGCATTCTGAAACTCACTCATCGGGGCCGTACATGACGGACAAAGCGACGGAAGACTCACTGCCGCAACGGCCGCAGCACGTGCCCGAGATGCCGCTGGCGCCTTTCCCGGACGCCGTGCCAAACAATGAGGGTGCGACCTCGACCGCCTATTCGGAACACCGCACGAAGTTGTCGCGGCACCGGACGCTGCTGTCCGAGCACCGCACGCAGCTCTCCGAGCACCGGACCGACCTCTCGACCTACAGGACGGGCCTCTCGACGAATCGCACGGAGATGTCCAAGCGCCGGACGGGCATGTCCTTCCAGCGCACGCGCATGAGCGCGGACCGCACGCTCATGTCGGTGATCCGCACCTCGCTGTCGCTGATCAGTTTCGGCTTCACGATCTTCCAGTTCTTCCAGAAACTGCGCGAGGCGGACGTCGTCTCCAGCGCGCACGAGCCTCGCATGTTCGGCATGGCGCTGGTCTGGCTCGGCACGGGGTTCCTCGTGCTTGGCATCATCTATCACGTGTACTTCATGCTGGATCTTCGCAAGACGCGGGCATCGATGACGCGTGGCACGCTGATCCACGGCGCAAGCGGGTTTCCGGTGTCGATCACGCTGATCGCCGCCGTGATCCTGCTGTGCATCGGCATCCTCGCGATCTTCTACATGGTCAACTGATCCCGATTCACTGTTGGGCTACCATGGCGGCGTGAAAGGACTCATCGCCGCCTTGACCGCACTGACCGTCGGCGCGACCGCTTCCGTCCCGCACGCACCGGAATTCACGCCAGTCACGATGCAGTCCGTCGCGCTGCCGCATGCGCTGTCAAACGCGTTTGCGGACGTCGACGGCGATGACGACCTTGACCTCGTGGTGTCGTTCACGAGCGACGCGTTGCGGCTGTACCGGAACGACGCCGGGAGATTCGCGGAAGCGGGAGCGGACAGCGGACTGCCCGAAACCGGACCCGAGGTCCGCGGCCTGAGTTGGGGCGACTTCGACGGTGACGGTGACCCTGACCTGTACGCAGGCGTGTCGGGTGAGCCTGGCGATCCGTCCGGGAACCGGCTCTATCGCAATGACGGCAACGGCGCTTTCACCGAGGTCGCGCAGCCGCTCGGCGTCGCGCTCGTCGCTGCCGACAGTCGGCAGGCGAGCTGGGTCGACTACGACAACGACGGCGACCTCGACCTGTTTTCGGCGCAACGAGCCTCGCGCAATCGGCTGTTCCGCAACGACGGCGGCGAGTTCACCGACGTGAGCGAGGCCGCCGGCCTCGACGATCCGCGGCGCAGCGTCGGCGCCTGCTGGTTCGACATGGACGAGGACGGGGACCTCGACCTGTTCCTCGCCAACCAGGAAGCCGACAAGGATGCGTTCTATCGCAACGACGGCGGCGTGTTCACTGACGTCGCGCGTGAGCTCGGCATGCACCAGCCGGAGCGGACGCTGGCGGAAGGCGGCGTCGGCTGCACGGTGGGCGATTTTGACAACGACGGGCGGCTCGACCTGTTCGTCGCGACGTACGGCGACCTGCTGCTGTACCGGAATCTCGGCGGCGGGAAGTTTCGCGAAATGGCCGCCGAGGCGGGCGTCCGGCGCCACCTGCACGCCGTCGGCGCGTCCTGGGGCGACGCCGACAACGACGGCTGGCTCGACCTCTTCGTCACGGCCTACGAGGGCACTCGTTCCCGCTCGCTCTTGTTCATGAACCACGCAGGCCGGTTCGTGGAAGTGCTCGACGAGGGCAGCGCGCTGACCGCCGCCGATCATGGCGTGCAGTGGGCGGACTTCGACCGCGACGGTGACCTCGACCTGTCGTTGACCGAGACTTTCATCGACGGTGCGGGCCACCGGCTGTTCCGCAACGAACTGCCGCGCGAGGCGGCGGCGCGCTCGCTGCAGGTCCAGGTGGTGGACCTCGCGGGGCATGCGACCCGCGCGGGCTCGGAGGTGCGGCTGTACGCCGCAGACGGCAGTCTGCTGGGCAGCCGGCCGGTGCCGACCGGAGACGGTTACGGTGCGCAGAGTGCCGTCCCGGTGCATTTCGGGCTGGCGGAGGCGAAGCCTGTCACCGTGGAAGTGACATTCCTGGCCCACGACGGTCGCCGGCGCAAGCGTCTCGAGGCGGTCGATCCGCGGGAATTTGCCGGCAAGGTGCTCGTCGTGGGGGCGGAGTGACGACGCTCGACCGTCGCCTGAGAGTCGCCCCCAAGATGGATTGGACCGATGATCGCCAATTGAATCGACGCATCAGTAGTTCGGCGCGGTGGGAGAAGGCTTGTCTCCTTTACGTCCCCTCAAGAAAATGCCAGTTCACAGCTAGCGCGCGCGGCTAGCACGTTGCGTTCTGCCGCGGCTCGCTGGTCGCGGGGCTCGAATCAGTACCTCAGCGGCGATGCCAAGTTCTGCGTGCAATCTGCGGATCATACCGATCGAGAGAGTCCGCTTGCGATTGAGCACTTCGGAAACACGCGTGCGCGTGCCAATCAAAGGCTCCAGGTCCTTGCGCGTCAGCCCCTGCTGTTCCATTCGAAATCGGATGGCTTCGATCGGATCAGGACGGTCAAGCGGTTCGTGCTGCGCTTCATAGGCGTCGATCAGGGTTGCGAGCACATCAAGGCGATCCCCATCGGGGGTGCCGCTCTTTGAACCCCACAGGCGCTTTACCTCCGCCATCGCTGCGCGATGATCCGCGGCGCTACGAATAGGTTTGACTTCAATCGCCATATTCCACCTCCGTCACATCAATTTGATCGTAGTCCGAGTGCGTGCCCAACCATTTGATCCAGACGATGCCCTTTTCGTAGTCGATGGCCACGACCAGTCGATAGGAGTTGCCCTCGATGTTGAACACCACACGGTCTGCGGACACTATGCTGGCTGTGGCATAGGACTCTTTCAGCTCGGCACTGTTACGCCACTCGGCGTTCTGCGCCTCATGAAACCAGGCATCCAGAGCCGATCTCAGCGCACTGTGATCCTTGTGCCCGGCGCGGCTCGCGACGAATTCCCGCAACGTCCGCCGGGCAATGATCCTCATGACACGAGCGTATCATGTGCCCAAAATGGGAACAACAGTGCGGCCCGCGGTGATTTGCCCGGATGCCCGTTGCCGAGTAGGGTTCGAGCACGATTGAGGCCGTGGAGATTCAACAAATGACGTGGGTGGAAAAGCTACGCATTCTCGAGGAGCCATGGGAAGCGATTTCCCGCGAAGGTGATCGGTACGAATCACCAGCTTGGCATCAGGATACTCTGAACGAGACCCGGAAGAGAGCCGAGTCTGGATCGGAAGAGGCCATCGACTGGTCGACCGCCAAGCGCGAACTTCGCAACCAAGCAATGAAACTGGGGGTTCTGCCGTCCGCCGTCGGCGACTACATGCTTGAGAGTGGCCGGCCACCAAATGATTGGAAAACGCTGCTTGCGCAGGCTCAGTTCGAACCGAAGCGTCTGCGTAAAGCGGCCGTGAATCCGCTGGCGTGTTGATTCATTATCTCCCGAATCGAGGCGCCTCAAAAATGCCGACCAAACAGAATTCGCAACCCCGTCGTAAGCCTCGTAGTTCCAGGCGGAAGCCGGCTGCCGCTCCCAAACTCTCGCATCTGCGCCGGCCGGCCAACGTCACTGTGGAGGAGTGGCAAACTCAGCTGCGGCGACAGTTCGGTCGCGCCCAAGCATTCAAGATGCAGAACATTGGTGAAGAGGCGGTGTTCTCGGAGTTCACGGTTACCAATCCTCTCGGCGAGAACGGCTACCGGGTCGCGATTCGCGGCGCAAAGCCTGGAGAGTGCTTTTGTGCGTGTCCGGACTTCGCCACCAACGATCTCGGCACGTGCAAACACATCGAGTTCGTGCTCGGTCGGTTGGAAAAGAAGCGGGGCGGCAAGCAGGCACTGACACGAGGCTTTCATCCGCGGTATAGCGAGGTCTACCTGCAGTACGGCGGCGATCGGCGCGTGCGATTTCGCGCCGGGCGCGAGTGTCCGCGGGCCTTAGTCAAGCGTGCGGCGAGTGTCTTCAGTGAACCTGGCGATGTGTTACCGGTGGAAAACTTCGCGCAGATCGAGGGCTTCCTCGCTTACGTCGACAAGAGCGGCCACGAGCTGCGGTGCTACGAAGACGCCCTCGCCTTCATTGCCCAGATTCGCGACGCCGGGGAGCGCGTCCGAGTCATCGACGCGGCGTATCCGGAGGGTGCGGCGACGGCAGCACTGCAGAAGCTCCTGCGGACCGATCTGTATCCCTATCAGGCCGACGGTGCGTTGTTCGCCGCGCGTGCCGGGCGCTGCCTGATCGGCGATGAAATGGGTCTGGGCAAGACCGTCCAGGCGATTGCCGCGGCAGAACTCTTCGCCCGGCATTTCGGCGCCGAACGCGTGCTGATCGTATGCCCCACGTCGCTCAAGCATCAATGGCAGCGTGAGATCGCACGCTTCACTGAACGGCAGGTGCAGGTGATCGGCGGATTGCGCGCCGCGCGTGAGGCGCAGTACACACAGGCGGGCTTTTGCAAGATTACCAACTACGATGTGATCTCGAGGGATCTGGATCTGATACGGAACTGGTCCCCGGATGTTGTGGTCGTCGATGAGGCACAACGGATCAAGAACTGGAAAACGGTCGCTGCCCGTGCGTTGAAACGCATCGAGAGCCCGTACGCCATCGTGCTGACAGGCACGCCGCTGGAAAACCGACTGGAAGAGCTTGTCTCCATCCTGCAGTTCGTGGATCGCCATCGAATCGGCCCGACGTGGCGCTTGCGCCATGAGCACCAGGTGCTGGATGAGGCAGGTCGCGTCATTGGCTATCGCGATCTCGACCGCATCGGCAAGACGCTCGCGCCGGTGCTGCTCCGCCGGTGCAAGGCTGAAGTGCTGAGTCAGCTTCCGCCGCGTGTGGACAACACGTTCTTCGTGGCCATGACCGACGAGCAGATGGTCCATCACGAGGAGAATCGTCAGATCGTCGACCGCATCGTGAGCCGCTGGCGCAAGACAGGTTACTTGTCGGACGCCGACCAGCGTCGTCTCACCTGCTGCCTGCAGAACATGAGAATGTCCTGCAACAGTACGTACCTGCTCGACAAGCGCACGGATTACGGAGCCAAGGCCGACGAGTTGGTGACGCTGCTCGCGGAACTGTTCGAACGCCCGGAGGGCAAGGCGGTCGTGTTCAGTCAATGGCTGGGTACGCACCAGGTGATCATTCGCCGGCTGGAAAATCGGGGCTGGAATCACGTGCTGTTTCACGGCGGCGTGCCGAGCGAGAAGCGATCAGCGCTTGTGGATCGCTTTCGCGAGGATCCGAAGTGTCGCGTATTCCTCTCCACGGATGCCGGCGGAGTCGGACTCAATCTCCAGCACGCCGCTTCCACCATCATCAATATGGATCTGCCGTGGAACCCGGCGGTGCTCGAACAGCGCATTGGGCGTGTGCACCGGCTCGGGCAGGCGCGCAGCGTGCAGGTAGTCAATTTCGTTGCCGAGGGCACAATCGAGGAACGCATGTTGTCGCTGCTGGCGTTCAAGAAGTCGCTGTTCGCCGGCGTGCTCGACGGCGGTGACAGCGAAGTGTTCCTCGGCGGTACACGTCTGACGAAGTTCATGGAGAGCGTGGACACGGTGACGTCCACGCTCGAGGCGCCTGCGGCAGATTCGAAGCGTTCGTGCTCCTCCGTTCCGGTGGAACGAGAGATTTCTACCGGAGGCCCTATTGCGGCTGGCGCTGTTCCGCTATCAGTGAGCCAGCCGGTTGTCGGACAACCGGGCGATGGCAGTAATCGAGTTCAGACGGTGGCGGCGCCGGGCGCGGCTTCGTTGAATCCCTGGGCGCCGTTGCTCAGCGCAGGCCTGAAGCTGCTCGAGACGCTTGCCGCCGCGCCCAGTGCCGACAGCGGAGTTCGACAGCCGGATAGTCCCGGTCCGTGGATCGAAACCGATGCCCGGACGGGCCGCTCTTACCTCAAGCTTCCCGTGCCAGAACCGCAGGTCGTTCAGCAGCTGAGCGATGTTCTGTCCCGCCTGATTGCCAGCCTCGCAAGATAGAATTGACCTGAAGGATCACGGCGAGTTGGGTGTGCCGGTCGAGCGCGCGCGGAAGATCATATGCCGACGCGAATCTGGTCAGCCGCAAGGTGCCCTGGAGTCAGCTCGGAGAGTCAATGCGATGGACTGGACCGACAATCTCTGAATCGTTCGCAGCTTCAATGGGTTGGCGTGGTCGGGGGGGCTCGTCTCCTTTACGTATCCTCAGCGGTTCTGCGCCAGAATTCACCGGGCCGGACGATCGGAATGTCCTGGATGGTTTTCACGTCCAGAAGATCGCGGTCGACGCTGACTAACAGTGCGCATTGTCCGGCAACCGCTGTACCCAGCACCGGTATGTCCTCTGGATCACGGCACGGGCCCGCCGGAAGGTCGGCGGGCACGACAATCGTTCCAATGCGACGCAAGAACGAAACGAGCTGGTCGACCTCGCGCCGAGGGTAGTGGAACTTCTCGATGAGCTTTCGATGCAGCTCGGCGAGGATGAATTCTGAAATCACCAGATCGTGGTGCAGCAATGAATCTTCAAGCAGATCGGCGCACGTGCCAGCGCGGCTGATGTTTGCCGCAATGAGAACGGAAGAGTCGAGTGCAATCCTCACTTCTTACTGAGGACTTCGAATACATCTTCGTCGGTGTTGATCCCACTCACCTGCGCACGGGCCACGAGCCTGGTCCGCATCGAGCGGAACTCCGTAACCCGGAGATAACGCTTCAATGCCTCACGCGCGAGGTCGCTCTTGGAGATCCCGAGTGCAGCGCTCTGGCGCTGCAGCGCCCGATCCATGTCATCCGGTACGCGAAGAGTGATGGTGCCCATGTAATACAAAATACTACAGTTCAACGGAAGGCGCCAGCGGCATGCCATGGCGTCAATTCCACCAGGGTACGGATCGGCCTATTCTCGGCTACATGGAGAATGGACCCGAGAACAGCACACTTCTTCGGGCGCAGTTGGCAGCGCTCGAGGAACAGTGTCTCGCCCTGAAGCGACGAATCGAGCGTCTTGAGCGGCCGGCGGCGCCACCATCGACGCCAATATCGCCCGCCGAGGTCACAGCCGCCTCGCCGTCCGCCCAGAAGGTGGTTCTGTTCCGCAAGCTGTTTTCCGGACGCACGGATGTTTTTCCGGTTCGCTGGGAGAATTCCGGCACCGGGCGATCTGGTTATGCGCCGGCCTGCCGAAACGAGTGGGTGCGAGGGGTCTGCGACAAGCCCCGAGTGAAATGCGGCGAGTGCCCCAATCAGGCGTTTATCCCGGTTTCAGACGACATCATCGCGTCGCATCTGCGCGGAAAGGCCGCAGCAGGGCGAGTCAACGCGCCCTATGTATGTGGCGTTTACCCGCTTCTCGCTGACGATACGTGTTGGTTTCTGGCGGTGGACTTCGACGGCGAGGAGTGGAGTGCGGACGCGCTGGCGTTCTTCGAGACTAGCCGGATCAACGGCGTTCCGGCGGCGATCGAGCGATCGAGATCCGGGGAAGGCGGCCATGTCTGGATCTTCTTCTCACAGCCGGTACCGGCGCGCGAAGCGCGAACACTCGGTGCAAGCCTGCTGACGCAGACGATGGAGCGTCGGCCTGAGATCGGGTTTCCATCCTATGACCGCATGTTTCCGAGCCAGGACGTACTGCCACGCGGCGGCTTCGGCAACTTGATCGCGTTGCCGCTGCAACGCCCGGCCCGTGAATCCGGCAACAGTGTCTTCGTGGACGAGCGGCTGCAGCCGTTTGCCGACCAGTGGGGGTTTCTCGCATCGCTTCCGCGCCTCTTGCCTCGGGAGGTCAACGCACTCGTAAAGGATGCCCAGGCGAGAGATCGGGTGCTCGGCGTACGCATGCCGCTGGAGGATGACGACGGAGACGAGCCGTGGTGCAGGCCACCTTCACGACGAAAATCACCCGCGCGCGTGGCAGATCCACTACCGGAACGACTCAAGATTACATTGGCAGATGGTATCTACGTCGACCGCCTGGCGCTGCCACCTTCGATGGTGGCTCGGCTGGTGAGGCTGGCGGCATTCCAGAATCCGGAGTTCTATCGTGCACAGGCGATGCGGCTGACTACGTACGACAAGCCGAGAATCGTCTCCTGCGCTTCGCTGCATCGCCGGCACGTCGAATTGCCGCGAGGGTGCCTGGAAGAAATTCTCGAGCTCCTGAATGCTCACGGCGTGAGAGCGGACATCGATGATCAGCGCGATCTTGGCGCCGCGCTTACCTGCCAGTTCACCGGCATTTTGCGCACTGAACAGCAGGTCGCCGTCGGTGCCCTGGTGCCGCATGACTGCGGGGTGCTGGCCGCGACGACAGCGTTCGGGAAGACTGTGGTCGCGGCAGCCATGATCGCCCACCGTCAGCGCAGTACGTTGATTCTAGTTCATCGCAAGGAGCTGCTGACGCAATGGGTGGAGCGCCTGAAGCAGTTCTTGTCGATCGATGCCGATCAAATCGGCGTCATCGGTGGCGGAAAGCGTAAGCCGACAGGATGCATCGACGTTGCCGTGATCCAGAGCCTGGTGCGCAAGGGTGAAGTGTCGGACCTGATATCCGGATATGGACATCTGATCGTCGATGAGTGTCATCATCTTTCGGCTGCGAGCTTTGAGCTCGTAGCGAGACGCTCGAAGGCGCGTTATGTGTTGGGCCTTTCTGCCACGGTCACACGCAAGGACGGACACCATCCGATCATCCACATGCAGTGCGGCCCGGTGCGGCATCGGGTCAGCGCAAAGCTTCAAGCGGCACAGCGCGCCTTCGAACACAAGGTGCGCATCCGGCGCACGGAGTTCTCTCTACCGGTCAGCCTGGACGGTCACCGTATTTCGATGCCGGCGTTGAATGCCGCATTGGCGCAGGATGAGGCGCGCAACGCCGCAATCTTTGACGATGTTCTGATGGCACTCGATGCGGGCCGCTGCCCATTGATCCTGACTGAACGACGCGACCATCTCGAACTGTTGCAAAGCGGGTTCACGCGATTTTCCAAGAATCTGATCGCGCTCCATGGCGGCTTGTCGACAGCCGAGCGCCGGATGGCGAAGGACGCACTGCGGGCCTCGTCGGAGGGTGAACGACTCGTGTTGGCAACCGGACAGTTTCTGGGGGAAGGGTTCGACGATCCCCGATTCGACACTCTGTTTCTGCTCATGCCGATTTCCTGGAAGGGCACATTGGCGCAGTACGTCGGCCGTCTGCACCGCGACCACGACAGCAAGCGCGAGGTCATCGTCTACGACTATGTCGATTCTTCGGTTCCGGTGCTGGCGCGTATGGCAGCAAAGCGGGCGACGGGGTATCGGGCGCTCGGCTACGTCATTGAGTAGCCGGGAGCAGGGCATCGCGCAGTCATGAGCCTGAACGATCGAGCCGCAGGAATTCGGCAAGTGCCATCTGCGAGCCGGTCATGCGCTTGATGTCGGATGGGCGCACCGGTTTCGTGTCGGCAATGCGGAGCTCTCCTGCCTGCAGCCGCAACAACCACGTCAGATATAGCGCCCGATAGTCGCCGGACATCAGTTCATTGCGGATCGGCGTCAGCGCGCCGAGCGAGCTGCCCACGACATCGTCCTGGTCATCGGCATCGTCGCTTTCAGACCACCAGCTGAACACGAGATGGGTCTTGTTCACCGAGACCGTAGCGACCCTTGGGTCACCACGAGATCGGGTCAGGCGTCGCGCGCAGTACTGGAGAGCGATCCTCGCATCCAGCTTTGCAACAGGAACCCGCAGCATGAGCTGCCGGGTACCCCAACTTGCGTAGTAGAGAAATGCATCGAAATGCTGGGTGACCAGCGCATGCGGGTCGCCTTTGAAGTCGCCCCATTCGTAGGTGTTCACGAGGCGATTGGCGCTGATGGTTGCGCGGCTTGTCATGGCCCGGAGCTTCTTCTGGACAGCCAGACTCAGAGGACGATCGATCGCAACGAACTCGTAGTATTGAAATTCACTCATCGGGGTCTGCACCAGCGGCGATAGGCATCAATCCAATCGGCACCTGCAGGTCGTGGCATGGGTAGGGGTAGATCCAGAATGGGTATCGCTTG
>Ga0187894_10002412_pt1 | contig 22387 bp, 20 predicted proteins | sample GBC1701081metaG_FD_136650 | JGI IMG/M metagenome (GOLD analysis project Ga0187894, IMG submission 136650) | White microbial mat communities from a lava cave in the Kipuka Kanohina Cave System on the Island of Hawaii, USA - GBC170108-1 metaG ... | reverse complement strand
GATCCCTCTCTTTCCTGCTCATAATCAAATGTCCTGTCATTCATGAACCCTATATCAGGCCCACCACCCAACACGACATTTCTATTGAGTTACGAACACGACATTTCTATTGAGTTACCACAGTGCAGCGCCGCCGCTTGCCCTTGGCCTTGTGGCGCATTTAACATTTAACATTTGGCGCTGCGAAATGTGAAACTGGACGGCGGAAATGTAAGAACACGAAAGATGAGGTTTTTGTCAGAAATAAATTCACCTGCCGACCTGCGGGAGCTACGCGTTGAAGACCTGCAGGAGGTCGCGGACGAGGTTCGGCAATTTATTATCGACACATGCTCGCGCGTGGGCGGGCACACGGGCGCAAGCCTCGGAGCGGTCGAGCTTGCAGTGGCGATGCATTATGTTTTCGACACGCCGCACGACCGGCTTGTTTGGGACGTAGGGCATCAGGCCTACGCGCACAAGATACTGACGGGCCGTCGCGACCGGCTGCACACGATCAAGCAGTACGACGGGTTGAGCGGTTTTCTGCGGCGTGCGGAATCGGAATACGACACGTTCGGCGCCGGCCACGCATCCACTTCCCTTTCGGCGGCGCTCGGAATGGCTGTGGCCCGCGACGCAAAGGGCGAAGATTTTCACGTCTGCGCGCTTATCGGCGACTCATCGCTTGCAGGCGGCATGGCGATGGAGGCGATCAATCAGGCCGGGCATTTGAAATCGCGTCTGATCGTAATTCTGAACGACAACGGCATGTCGATCGCTCCTGCGGTCGGTTCATTGAGCGGATATTTGAATCGCATCAAAGAGGCGCAGAGTTACCAGCATCTGAAGGAAGAGATCGGTGACGCGCTTGAAAGCGTTCCCGGCATCGGCGGTACGCTGCGTCGCGCCGCTAAATCGGTTAAGGACGCGATTGCCGCGGCCGTTCTCCCGGGCGCACTTGTGAACGAGCTTGGTTTCAAATACATCGGCTATGTCGATGGGCACAACGTGCCAATGCTCGTGCGTGCGCTGCAAGAAGCGAAAAAAGTTCACGACGGGCCGGTGATCGTTCACGCGTTGACCACGAAGGGCAAAGGCTTTCCGAATCCGGAAAAAAACTACTACGCGTATCACGCCACGGGGCCGTTCGATCCCGAAACCGGATTGCCGTACAAATCCAGCAAGCCGGCGCCGCCGACTTACACGGAAGTTTTCGGACGCACGATGTGCGAGCTGATGGAGCGTGACGAGAGCATTGTTGCTCTTACCGCCGCGATGCCGGACGGGACGGGCGTTGACAAAATTCTTGAGAGATTTCCCGAACGAGCCTTCGATGTCGGGATCGCGGAGCAGCACGCCGTCACGTTTTGTGCGGGAATGGCATGTGAAGGCTTGCGGCCCGTTGCGGCGATCTATTCGACATTTTTGCAGCGCGGCTTCGATCAATTGATACACGATGTTTGCCTGCAAGATCTGAACGTTACCTTCGCAATGGATCGCGCCGGAATAGTCGGTGCAGACGGCCCGACGCATCACGGTCTGCTCGACATCGCGTACTTGAGAGGTTATCCGAACGTCATCATGATGGCGCCGAAGGACGAAGCCGAAATGCGCGATATGATGCTGACCGCGATCGAACATAAAGGTCCTGCGGCGCTTCGTTATCCACGCGGCAATGGCGTCGGCGTTGACATCGGCGGTGTGCCGAAAAAACTTTCGGTTGGCAAGGGAGAGATATTACGAGATGGTGACGATGTTGCGCTGATAGCTTACGGTTCGATGGTTCATCCCACGCTCGACGCGGCGGCGAATCTGGAGAAAGACGGCATCGATGCAACCGTTGTAAACGCTCGTTTCGTCAAACCGCTCGACGCGGAGTTGATACTGGAGATCGCCAAAACGCATCGGCTGATCGTTACTATTGAAGAGGCGTATCTCGCGGGCGGCTTCGGCTCGGCAGTGATGGAGCTGCTCGAAGAAAATGACCTGCTGGACAAGGTCAAAATTGTGCGGATGGGCGTGCCCGACCGCATCGTGACGCACGGCGATGCGAAGCTGTTGCTCGCAAAATTCGGTCTCGACGCGGACGGCATTTATCTGCGCACGAAGGATGCCGTCGCCGAACTCGGCCAGCGTCGTTCGGGAAAACCTCTTCGTGCGGTAAAATAGCTTATAAGCGTGTCAGCAGCCCGACCGTGAGGGAGGGATCATCTCAGGGCGAGACGAGCCCTTACTTACGTGCGGGCTACTGACACGATGCGGAATTATTAAAATGAAAGATGTGAAGAAAAGCAGCAGCGGAGTGCCTGTTGCGATAATAGTTTTGGTTCTTGTACTGGTGGTTGCCGGCGGATTTTGGTTTTATCAAACCTCGAAGCCCGGAGCGCGAACTGTCGCAACGAATTCGACGCAGCCGAGCACGCAGCGGACACCGATAAATATGGCCGCCGCTCCGCCGGGAGCACAACCGCCGCATTCGTTAGGCTCGCCGACGGCGACCGTGACGCTGGAAGAGTTTGCCGATTATCAATGCGGCTCGTGTGCGGCGGCGCATCCTATACTCAAGAACGTTCAGCGTGATTACGGGGCAAATGCGAATTTCCGTTTCGTCTTTAGAAATTTTCCTCTTGCGGGTCACGACAAGGCCTACGAAGCTGCATTGGCCGCCGAAGCCGCCGGGATGCAGGGCACGCCGAAATTCTGGCAAATGCAGGACCAGATATTCTCAAACCAGCATCTCTGGTCGAATAACCAAAACTATCTCGCGCTTTTCGCCGAGTACGCGCAAAAGATCGGGCTGGACGTTGAGAAATTTAAGGCCGACATGGCCAGCGGCCAGGCGAGATCGCGCGTCGATCAAGATCGCGCTCGCGGCGCCGCGGTCGGAGTTTCTTCAACACCGACCATCTTTGTCAACGGAAAGCCTGTTCCATATCAAGAACTGTCCCAGGCCGGACTGAAACGCATAATCGACGCTGAGCTGCAGGCCGCCGCACAGCCCGCGCAAACGGCTCCCGCGAACGCAGCCGCCGCGCCGGCGAACACCGCAAATGCGAATAAATGACCGAGGCGGAAATACCATCTTCTGAATCGAGTGGAATCGCCTGGCTGCCGGTCATTGCCGCCGTGGTCGCGCTTCTCGGTCTTGCTGATTCGGTTTATCTCACCATTAGCCATCTGACGGCCGTTCCCGTGCCGTGTAGTGTAATTGCGGGCTGCGAAACTGTGCTGACAAGTCCGTACGCCGAATTCTTGGGCGTTCCGATCGCGGCCTTGGGCGCGATCGCTTATTTCTTCGCTTTTTCACTGGCAATCTTAGCCGCGTTCGGCAACCGCTTGACATGGACGCTCTTCGGCTTGCAGGTCGTGCTCATGTCCGCATTTACCACTTGGCTGTTATATTTACAGGCTTTCGTCATCAATGCCTTTTGCCAGTTTTGCCTACTTTCCGCCGCGACAACCTTCACACTTCTCATCATCTTTCTTGCATCTAAGTTCAAGCGTGTCAGATAGTCACTTTTGAAACTAAAACCGCCATTTATTCGAAGTGGTATGTAGGCGGCGCGTGTGCCTCCTAGGGTTGAGGAGCCCCGACATCGGCGAAATCCGAGATGCCTTCCCGGATCGCATATTTGAAGTGATTGCCTAAGTGATGCAAAATAAGGTAGCTTTACTATACGAATCAACTGATATCGCGTGAGTCCAGCTATCTTACAACGCATCGCCGAGGGTGATCAGAACGCCGTTCAGGACTGCCTGAAGACGTACGGCGGCCTCGTGTGGTCGCTTGCGCGGCGGATGCTCCGCAATCAGGCGGACGCGGAAGACGCGGTGCAGGAGATCTTTGTCGAGGTTTGGAAGAATGCCGGCAGGTTCGACGCCGAACAGGCTTCCGAGACGACGTTCGTGGCAATGATCGCGCGCCGCCGTTTGATAGACCGCATACGGTTTGCACAGCGGCGGGTTTCGCCGGATTCGATCGAAGATATGGTCGCGGAGCCGGCGGGTAATTCGGGCGAGGATTTGCAGACGCTCGTGGAGGGACGCGAGGCGTTTGAGGCGTTGAACCAGCTTCGGCCTGAACAGCGGCAGGTGCTGCAGCTTTCGATCATTCACGGGTTGTCCCACCAGGAGATCGCCGACGCGACCGGAATGCCGCTTGGAACGGTAAAAACTCACGCGCGGCGCGGCCTGCTGCAGGCGAGAGAATTGTTAGGCTACGACGGCGAGAAATCTATGAAGGAGGTGTCCGCATGAGCGAAAATTTGGAAGAGCGGCTGCTGGACCTCCTTTGCAAACAAGCGATCGAGGGCCTGACGCCGGAAGAAGCGAAAGAGATGAATCAGCTTCAAATTTCCCACGAAGTTGCTGTCGATCTCCATTCACTGGAGATGACGGCGGCGGCGATAAGCCTTTCCGGAGTTCGGCCGGACCATAAACTGCCCGACCATTTGAAGGGCGCGATTTTGGCTCGCGCCGACGAGTTTTTCGCGAGTAAGAACGACGAATCGACTATTAGCTTCGCCATCAAAGATCTTCCGGCCAGGCAGGGCACGTCGCTTTGGGGCTGGCTCGGCTGGCTTGCCGCTGCGGCCGCTTGTATTGCCCTCGCCGTAAACATTTGGGTTTCGCGTTCAGGCACGATCGATCAGGCCAATCTCAAGACGCCAACACCGACGCCGGAACAGCTCGCGCCGACTCAGCAACGCGACAGATTCATTGCCGCCGCTTCAGACATTGTGAAAGCGGAGTGGGGGCCCGGCGGCATGGCAGAGCTGAAGCCTGCGGGCGACGTGGTTTGGAGCAATGAGAAACAAACCGGCTATCTGCGCGTTACCGGTTTGCCGAAGAACGATCCGAACAAGCAAACATATCAGCTATGGATCGTTGCCGAAAATCAGGACCCAAAGACGCCTGTTGACGGTGGCACATTCGATATCAGCGCCGACGGCGAGACCGTCATCCCGATCGATGCGAAGGTCAAAACGTTGAATCCGAAAGCGTTTGCGATCACCATCGAAAAACCCGGCGGCGTCGTCGTCTCAAAAGAGAAGCACGCCGCGCTTGCTCCCGTGAAACTTAATCCGGCCTGATTGCGTCTAATAAAGTTGAGAGGCTAAATTTTTGACCGCCGCCGAATCCGCTTGAGGCATGTTTCGGCCTGCGGATATTTTCGTCTGAATTATTAAATATAAGGAGTTGGAAATGCGCATTAAGAAGACTTTCACCGGCCTGCTTGCCGCCTTTGTGCTAACCGCGACGGCCATCGGTGTTGCGGCGCAAAAGCTGCCGCCGATAAATACCAAAGAATATACGTTGAAAAACGGTCTGCGGATCATATTGCATCAGGATAAATCGACACCGATCGTAACGGTCGGAACGTGGTATCACGTCGGATCTAAAAACGAGGCTGCAGGCCGCACCGGCTTCGCACATCTATTCGAGCACATGATGTTTCAAGGCTCGAAGAATTACGACGCCGATTATTTTACGCCGCTGCAGGAAGCGGGCGGAAGCGTGAACGGCACGACGAACCAGGACCGCACGTGGTATTTCGAAACCGTGCCGTCGAATTTTCTCGAACTCGCCCTGTTTATGGAAGCCGACCGCCTCGGCAACCTGCTCCCCGCGATGACGCAGGAAAAGCTCGATAACCAGCGCGACGTCGTAAAAAACGAGCGCCGCCAGCGCGTGGACAATCAGCCCTATGGAACCGCTTTCGAAAAGATCGGCGCGATCATGTTTCCGAAAGGCCACCCGTACAACTGGAGCGTGATCGGCTCGCTCGAAGATTTGCAAGCCGCGTCGATGGATGACGTGAAGAGTTTTTTCCGGCAGTATTACGTGCCGAACAATACGGTTCTTGTTCTCTCCGGCGATTTCGACGAAAAACAGGCGCGCGCGTGGATAGATAAATATTTCGGGATTATGAAAAAAGGCGCTGAGATAAACCGCCCGAATCCGCCGATGCCGAAACTTGATAAAGAGATCAGGGAAACGGTCGAAGACGCTGTTCCGTTGCCGCGTCGGTATTTCGTCTGGCACGGCGTGCGTGCGTACGCTGCGGACGAACCGGCGCTCGACATCCTCGGCTTCCTTCTTTCGTCGGGACGCACTTCGCGGCTTCAGAGCAGTCTGATCTATTCGAAAGAACTGGCGCAACAGGTCGGAGCGTTCAATGGCACGAGCGAAATCGCCGGCACGTTTCAGATCCAGGCAACCGCGCGGCCGGGCAAATCGCTCGACGACATCGAGAAAGAGATTGACGCCGAGATCGCGAATATAAAGAAGACTCCGCCGACGGCGGACGAAATGTCGCGTGCGCTCAACAGTATCGAATCCTCGACCATCAACGGCCTGCAGACGGTTCTGGGAAAAGCCGGACAATTGACTAACTTTGAAGGCTACCTTGGCAAGGCGAACTGGTTTCAGGAAGACCTCGATCGCTATCGCAAGGTGACGGCGGCTGACGTTCAGCGCGTGGCGAACACATACCTCGGGCCGAACCGCCTTGTGATGAGCTATGTGCCGCGAACCGGCGAGGCTGCGAGAGCAAACCGCGGTGCTGACCGGCCGACCTCGGTGAAATCCGAGAAAAAAGATGACACGCGTATTGCGGAGCAGACTGTCGCGTTGCCGAAACCGGGCCCGAATCCGAAATTCGGCCTTCCGACAATAGAAAAGACGAAGCTCAAAAACGGCCTCGAAGTTTGGATGGTCGAGCAAAACGAGCTGCCGCTCGTGTCGATGAACCTGGTTCTCGGAACCGGTTCCTCAAATGAGCCGAACGACAAAACAGGCGTCGCCGGCATGACGGCGCAGCTTCTGGATGATGGAACGACGACGCTTTCCGCCGCTGAAATTGCAAACCGCCAGCAGGCACTGGGCATCAATATCGGCTCCGGATCCGGCTGGGATTCAACCGGCGTCACGCTGCAGACGCTGACGAAAAATCTCGATGAAGCGCTGGCGCTTTATGCGGACATTATTCTGAACCCGTCCTTCCCGGCGACTGAGCTTGAGAGCGTGAAGCGGCGCGCGATCGTTGGTCTCCGCCAGCAGAAGGCGAATCCGAACGCAATTTCGAATGTGGTTTACAACAAGGTGCTGTACGGCGATCATCCATACGGCCGGAATACCACTGAAGCGACGATCGAGGCCATTAAGCGCGATGATCTTGTCAGCTACTATGATTCGACCTATCGGCCGAACAACGGCACGCTGATCGTCGTCGGCAGCTTCGACAAAGCTGCGCTCAAGGACAAGCTCGAGAAGGCTTTCGCGAACTGGAAGCCGGGCGAGATCAAAGTGAACGAGCTCCCGACCGCGAAACCGCAGGAAAAGGCCGGCATCTACATCGTTGACCGCCCGAACTCGGCACAGTCGGTCGTGAGCGTCGGTCAGATCGGTGTTGACCGGATGAATCCGGATTACGTTGCGATTCAGGTGATGAATGCCGTTCTTGGCGGTGGTTTTACGGCGCGGATCAACATGAATCTTCGCGAAGACAAGGGTTACACCTACGGTGCCCGCAGCGGATTCACATTCCGACGCGGAGCCGGCCCGTTCGAGGCGGGCGGCGACATGCAAACTGCGGTGACGAGAGAGGCGATCATCGAATTGATGAAGGAGCTGAACGGCATTCGCGGCCCGATTCCGATCACCCAAAAGGAACTCGACTACAACAAGCAGAGCATCATCCGCCGCTTCCCGGCCGGATTTGAAACGATCGGGGCGATCTCGACCCAGCTCTCGAATCTCGTGATTTACGATCTGCCGGATTCGTACTTCAACGATTTCATCGCCAGGGTGAACGCCGTCACGCTCGACGACGTGAACCGCGTGGCAAAGAAATACCTCGACCCGTCGAAGATGGCGATCGTGATCGTCGGCGACCGCAAAGTGATCGAGCCGGGCCTGAAAGATCTGGGCTACCCTATCATTCTCCTTAATACTGAAGGCGTTCCGATAACGGAGTAAAATACCTTCAAGTATATAGAGGATGTCTGAAAAGTCCCGAAGGGCATATAGCCACGTCATTTATGGCGTGGCTCGAATAAAGCGTGAGATCGGAAGGGCGTTTTAACGTCCTTTCTCTAAATGGCTGAAGCCGCAAAATTTAAGCCTGTTGAAACGGGCTAACGACACATTTTGCAATGCGTTCCCCGCCCTGAAGGACGGGGCTAAGTGCCGGTTCGCGGATTATTTTTCAGACCGCCTCTTTTTTATTCAAGCCGTTCGATTATTTCTTTATCAACACAACAGGCGATTGCTCGGCGTCGCGGATCTTTGTGAAGAAGCTGCGAACGCCTTCGTATTTGTCCACCGGAACGGTGAAGCGTTTCGTGGACATCGAGCGTGAGAAGTGCAGCTTGCCTTCCTTAACCTCGTACTTCGTCGCGTAGCTGCCGAACGGCGTATCTATCGTCACAGGATCGGGCATTTCGTCAACGACGAAACCGGCGGGAAGCGAAAAGACCGCTTTTTCGTTGAACGAATCTTCTTCGAGCACGACAGGATGCGTCCGAATCTTTTCCGTCAGATAGATCGAGTTGGCACGGCTTACGATCGCGGGCTTGAAAACAAGCAGTCGATTCTGCATAAGCTGGCCGTAACGCGGCGCGGCGAATTCGACATCGAGGTCGAAACGCGCCTCGGCGTGAATGTCGTTCGGCGAGAGCTTGATGAGGCTGGCGGCGGTGGCTCCGCTGGTTAGCCATCCCTCGATGACCTTGCTGAATTCGGGTGCGGCAAGCGAGCGGAATAGCGCACGCGCATATTTCGCTTGCTGTCCGCGCGCCTTGTCCTTTATCAGGCCCTTGATGTTCCCGTCGGCGGCAAGAGTCGCTTCGACGTCGCGGTTCCAGGTGTTAAGATCGGCGGGCACAAGAGGCATTCTGGTCAGACCGCCGTCCTCGCCCGCGATGATCAACGCAAAGCTGCCTTGTTCGTGATCGGGTAAATCGCCGATCGGCGTGTAAGGGTCGGTCGCGTCGAAGATCAACAACTTGCCGAGCTTCGCGTGCTCGATAACGGTCGGAACGTTTGCCGGCTCATTCAATTTTACCGCGATAATGCAGTGATTAAATTGGCCGGGCGACGCCCATTGCTCACGCACAAATGTCGGGTCGCCGGAAAATATCGCCACCGGGTACGCATCGATCTTAAGCGATCTAAGCAGCGCCCGCATCAGGTTCGCCTTGTCCTTGCAGTCGCCGTAACCGCGGCTGAGGACGAGGTCCGACGGACGCGGCCGTATCCCGTTTCCGCGACCTACGCCGATGTCGATCGAAATGTACTGCAGATTCTGAACGTACTGGGCGACGGCGCGTATCTTTTCAAGCTCGGTCTTTGCGTTCGCCGTCAGTTCACGAGCTTTTATGGCAATCTCGTCGTTGACTATCACTTGCGGATCGTACATCGCCGTTACCCAGCGCGAAACCTGTGTCCAATCCGTGAAAGATTTTGTCGCGGCGGTCGAAGGGTTGCCGGATGTGTAACTTATCGCCAGCCACGGGACGAGATTTTCGACCGAGGGGCTCATCGGCTCGGATTTAATATAGGGAAGATTTCGGAGTTCCCATACATAGCTCGATCCACTGACCCGCGGTTTTACGTCCGCGTAATTAAAGGTATGGCTTGACGCCGTCCAGCCCGCGGGCAGCGAGAGCGCATAACGCGCCAGGAGCGTCGGCAGCTCGTCCTGCGCAAACCATTTTTCCTGGTGATAGAGCGGAGTCTCTTCGGAAACAACAGTGAAGCCGAACGTGTAGCCCGTATCGACATCGTCCGAAACGTCGATGATCTTTAGGCGGCCCTCATTGTAAACATCGTCGGGGTCGGCGATCAGATCGAGCACCTTTTTCTTGTCGTATTCCTGCGTTGTGCCGTCCGGCCGGACGATCCACGCCTGTATTTCGCGCACCTTGCCCGCGCTCACCAGATAGAAGGCGCGGGCGACAGCCAGGTCTCGTCCTTCCCTATTCAGAATGCGGATCGCGCGGTTTTTTGTAGTAACGAGCTTTCCGTCCGGCCCGAGCGCCACATGCTGTTCATCAATGAGCGAGACGCCCGGCACATCTTTTTCGTATGTCGGAATGCTCATGCGCGCCGCTTCGCGAAGCCAGGGCGGCGGCTCGTCGCCCGCAAACACAACGGCGGCAAAAACGGAAAAAACGATCGAGATCGATAAAGCGTTACAAAAAATTTTATGGTACATCTTTCTGCCTCACTGCAACGGCGTGTGAATCCGCCTGCTGAAACTTTTCAAATAGAGCTTTCAGCGGCTGATACGACGCGACGGGGAAAAGAATCTTGCCGTTAGCTCCAAAATGAAATGCGCGTCTAAGGCGCAAAATATTTGAGGGCATCTCGATAGTGATGCCGATCTGCAGCCGCGAGATCTTGCTTGAATCGGCGACCTCAACCGGGGCATCGGCGTTATCGATGCCCGGAACCGCAAACGATTTCGCAAGCACCTTCGCTTTGCCCGCCTTGGCGATCTCACGCTCGAAGATGTCCTCCGGTTTTAGCAAAACGACTGTCCCGTCCGGCCGAATCACGCGGGCGGCGACGCCTTCGATCTTGCGCCCCTTGATGAACGGAATGTCCATCTTGCTGAACCGCTCGCGGCCGCGCTCGGTAAATATCTTTACGCGAACGTAGTGGCTGTAAACGAGCTTGCCCTGTTTCCTGTCATCGAGCCTGATTTCCCAAAAGATCGCTTCGGCGTCGGCGTCAGGCTCGACCTTCGGGGCCTTCTGCTGAAGTTCGTCCGGCGTCACCGGCCGCCAAACGATCTCGTCGTCAAAACCGCCGGCAAAAATCGGCACCACGTAAAAAAGCAGGAACGCTGCCACCGCCGATATGCGCCTGCGTCGGAAAAGCATGTGAAGGAAAAGTACAGCCATCAAAAACCTCTAATTCTGTTTCAGCGTGATCGTGTGCGTGTCCGACTTGTTGAATGCATCGAACATAGCCTTCACGGGCCCATAAGCGTTCGCCTCGAACAGCGTGTTTCCACCGCGACCGAAGTGGAATTTTCGTTTGTATTTCAATACTCCGTGATCCTGATCGATCGCGATGTTGATCTGAAGCGAACCTATGTTAGCGGGGTCCGCGACCGGAAGTGGTGCGTCTGCGTTGTCCAGAGCGAATCCCTTCGGCAACTCGATCTCAATGTCATCGTTCTCCGACCACGGGAAACGGAAAAAGATCGGATATTTTCGCGTCGCCGAGGAGAACACGGGAGCAACGCCGTATTCGAAAAATCCCGGCTGCAGAAAGAGCCGTTTTCCTGTCTTTTGGGCGTAACCCGGCACACGAACATTAAATTGGTAAATGAAGGGTTTTTCCGGGTCAGTAACGTTTTCGATCGAAATAGCGGAAAACTCGGCAGTGCTCATCGGGGCCTTGAAGCTGTCTTTGAGCATCTCTTCGCGTTTGTTCGCCGAGACCTTGTAGTTGTCCATCTTAAAATTCGTCGCGAACTGGCCCGTATATTCGATCTTCACGCTGCCCGTCAGAGTGCCGTCCTCTTCGAGCTTGAATCTCCCGGTGCGCTTCGCCATCGAGCGATCCGGCGACGAAAGGCCTGTTTTGGAGGTGAAGTAATCTTTATATCCGAGCATAAGCACCGACGTGTCCTCTTCATTCCACGCGAGCATGCCGTACGGCACGAACAGGTCGCCGGGAGAATAATGCTTCCACGTGCCATTAACCTTAACAGCGACCGACGCGAAGTGAACAAATGATTCGTGAGCCTGGCTTGGGTCGAAAAACTTTTCGCTTCGGTCGCCGCCGAAGGCCAGCCGCGTTTCCAGGCCGAGCGCCGACGTAAGCGATGCGAAAAGCTCGTTGACCTCAGTATCGGTGCCCTGCAGTTTCTTGTAAGTGTCGGTTGTCGATTTGTTCGGCTTGAGCTTTTCCCGATCTTCTTCGGTCATCGCCGCGTCGTAGGAAATGTTCTTGACCCTCGTTTTGCAAAACTCGTAAATCTTGGCAACCTGATCGTCCGGATCGGCCGTGCCCGCAGTGATCTCGGCGGCGGCAGCCTTTAACGATTTGTCCGGCTTTAAGGTGTCTTTAACATCAAAGATGTAAACGATATTTCCGCCCAGGCGCGACCAGAAATCGGTCGCGGTATCCTTAAGTCTCCGCGTGTAATAGAGAAGCATCCAGGAGCGAACTTCATCCTGCGGCGGCATGTATGGCTCCTCAACTATCGCCGGCACATTATTGAGCGTCGCGCGGTAGAATCCGCCCTTGTCCTTGACGAACTTGCCCTCCATATTGAACGACAGGATTTTCGTGTCGGCGCCGGGACGATAATAGTAGCTGATGGTCTGGATCGGCACATCGTGCTGAAAGATCATTCGCATGTCGTCGGCCGAACCATACTGAGTTATTTCCTGATATTGGTATTCGAAAATCACGCCGGCTTCGATGTTCGGAACCGCGAAGGATTTCGCCTTCACCTTCAGGTTGTCTGTTTTGGCGATCTCGCGGTCAAAAACGTCCGTTTTAGTGATCTCGACGATCGTGCCGTCCGGTTTCACAACGCGGGCCAAAATGTCCTTGATCCTCATGCCCCTGACGAAGGGGATATCGACTTTGCTGTATTTTTCCCGGCCGCGCTCGGTGAAGATCTTAACGCGAATGTAGTGCTTCATTATCAGGCTTTCGAGATTGCTGTCGTCCACGCGGACTTCCCAAAAAAGCACCTCGGCGTCGGCATCCGCTTCGACCTTCGGGGCTTTTAATTGAAGCTCCTCAGGCGTTATCGGCCTCCAGTTTTTGTCCTGGGCCGACACGGCTGCCGACGACAAGACCGTTAGCGCGATTACAAATGCTGCGACGACTGAGAATTCTTTTATCTGGCGGTGCATAGACAAAAAACCTTCCTAATTTTTTACGAAACTGTCACAATTCGCCTTTCTTCGGTAAAGAAGAGAAAAAGGACGCTTAATTTTAGAGAATGTTCGGGTAAAGGGAATATAGCCCAAGTTTGCTTGTTATACAAGCAAAAAACGGCTGCCGTGAATTGTAGCTTGCATTTGATCGAAGAGCAAGGTTTCGGCACATCAAAATAAAAGCGGCTGAAGAGGCGCAGATGCGGCCGTCACCGCGTGTTTATTAACGTATCGGCCACAGAGTGAACGGCTTGTCAGCACCCGCGTTTCGACCGATAAAACGTGTGGCTCGAAAGAACTTCTCAATCGCAGGCCAAATAGAATGAGCCGCGACGCCCGGTCAGGTTCGAACTTTATCTTCTAAGCACCTTTTTGTCAGATAAATCTAGTCCAAGCCTAAAAAATGGCCGAGCTTTTCTTTTTTGACGCGGAGGTAGTGGGCGGCGGCTTCGTCTGTGGCTATTTCAATGGGGATGCGTTCGATGATGCGGAGGCCGGCTTCTTCAAGGGCGGCGATCTTGTCGGGGTTATTTGAGATGACGCGGACTTCGCAAAGGCCGAGGTCGAAGAGGATCTCGGCGCATTGGCGGTAAGTGCGGGCATCGACGGCGAAGCCGAGTTTTTCGTTCGCCTCGACGGTGTCGGCGCCTTCATCCTGCAGGGCGTAGGCGCGAATTTTGTTGATGATGCCGATGCCGCGGCCTTCCTGCTGCTGATAGACGATGGCTCCTCGCCCTTCGCGTTCGATCATTTCCATCGTCTTGCGGAGCTGCGGGCCGCAGTCGCACTTGATCGAGCCGAAAACGTCGCCGGTAAGGCATTGTGAATGAATGCGGACCAGCGTCGGCACGTCGCGATCCATCTCGCCTTTATAAAGAACCACAAATTCCTCGTCGCTTATGAGCGAGCGGTAGCCGGCAATGCGAAACTCGCCAACCTCGGTCGGCAGCTTCGCAGCCGCAACGCGCTCAACCGTAATGTCGCGCGCCTTCATTTTGCAATCGCGCTCGTCGCCGTTCAAGTTCAGTTGGTCGTTTGCCGCCATTTGAATAATTATAACTCTTACGGCTTTGAGAATGTAAATAACGACTGAGGCGGCAGTCTGCCGGCTAGCATATTGCCAAGCGAAGTAACAGCACACGGATTTTCGCGGAAAAAACGCCGAAAAGACACAGACAAAACAATTACTTTTCAGATCAGTGTGTACCCGCGATTTTTCCGTGTAAATCCGCGTTCTATTTTTTCTGCACGAAAACTTTTTGCGTCGAAGCGACGCTCATGCGGACGAGGGCGTCCGTGCTCCGTAAAAATGCCTCCGAACCCGAAGGTCCGGAGGCATGGCACGCCTGTTTAGGCGTTGCTCAGGGGAACATTCAATCTTCCTTTTCGTCCTTCTTTTCTTCTTCCTTTTTCTCTTTATCTTCGTGGGCAAAAACGGCGTTCTCGCTTGTGCCGAACATCTTTGCCAGCAGGCCGCTCAACACTTCAGAGATCTTCGATGGCTGCGCCGATTCCGTCGACGCTCTGGCCGCCGGTTCTTCTGCAAATTCCAGATCGAGTCTGACAAGCTCGGCCGCGATGTGGCGGCAGAAGGAGCAATCGACCAGATGAGTAACCGCCGGCCGAGTTTCTAGCTCGCTCAAATTTCCTTCGGTGAATGCCGCAAGCGTGTCATGGTCGAGGTGCGGCGTGCTCGGCGTCGCTTTGGCGCGGGAGGTGAGATACTCGGCCAAAATACCCTGGATCGTTGTTTCCTGCAGGTTCATTTTGCTTTTTTGCACCCGTTTCGAGTTCCAACCTCCCAAATCTCTGACGCGCAGCGAGCGCAATATTTGCGTAACGATCGGCAAAAAATTATCCGGTTTTCAGCCCGGCAAAAAGGTTTCCGGCCGTCAGATCCTGTGTCGCAAGCTCGACGCACTGATTGATTTCGTCCGCCGAAAACGAATGAACGCCCGTTAGTTCGGCTTTAAACAGCTCCAATACGCGGGCGTAACTCTTTTCCAACCAGCGCATTACGGTCGATTCGTGCGTGCGGCCGCCGGTCTCGCGCGTCTGCGTCTTCCGCTGAAACCAGCCTCGTAAGGGCGAAGCCTCATTTTCCACGAGACGTGCGATCTCGCGGAGCTTCAAACTATCGACGTGATAATACAAAAGCAGAAGCTTTTCGTGATCTTCCAGCGAGGAAAAGGCGTTCTTGATGGCGGTTACGGTCGCCTTTCGGTAGCGGTCGCGAGTGATCTCTTCGAGTATCTCGCCCTCGCCGTCCGGCGAAATTTCCGCAAATGCGGCGTGCGTCGCGCCTTCGCCGATCGTTTCGGTCATCTCGTCGAGCGAAACTTCGTCGTGGCCGGCGCGGTGCAGATCGACCAGCGAATGCCAGATAACGGTGCGCAGCCAGCCGCGAAGCGAACCGCGGCCGCTGTAGGTCGAAAACTTCGAGATGCGCTCGCCATCAACGACACGCGTGCCGTAAAGCTCGACGTAAACCGTGTCGATTACTTCCTGCGCGTCCGCCTCGGTCTTCGCCAGATGGCGTGCAACGCGTTCCATATAGCCGCGATGCTGCTGGTCGAATTCCCACCACGCCCGCTCGTTTCCGTTCGCGCACGCCAGCGCCATAAACAGGTCGTCGGCCTGCATCTGTTCGAGAAAACTGTCTAGCTGTTCGGATGTTACCGAGCCGTCGGAAGCCGCGAAAAGATACTTCTCCGCGGTTTTGTGAAGCGAAGCCGAAAAGGCTTCTTCCGCAACGCCAAAATTCGGCTGTTCGCCGCTGCAGCGGGCAAAGATCGCCGCAATGCGTGCTCCGCATTCCTGCATCATTGCGTTCTCCATTCGCGTTTCCGGCTGCATCATTCGATCGCTATTATAAACGAACTTATCCCGTAAGCACCACCTGCGGTAGAGTCTGTGTTAAAACCCGACATCAGCACGGATCGCAGTCTGCGGAAGCAGCGGCATGCTCGTAGCCCGACGTTGAGCAAAGCGGAACCCGGGGTCATCGGCAACCAGAGCATAAACCTGCGAAGCAGGTGGCATAAGAGTCGAAAAAAACATGGAAACAGCCCCAATAAACTGCCCCCCGGCTCCGACCTTGTTCTCACTTGCCTTCTTCTTTGACAAACACACGCGCCTGAATAATACTTAGTTACCTTCGCGCGCGCGAGGAGCGAACGATTCCGACACACTTTCGTCCGAGTTTTCGCGCGCGCGAGGAGCGAACCAGAAAATTATGGCCACAAATTACGTGACCTGTCCGAACTGCCGTTCGCAAAATCCCGGGTATTTCCAATCCTGTACCGATTGCGGCACATCTCTGCAAAATTCACGAGTAGAGCAGCAAACCGTCGTTTCAAAAGCGTCGTATCAACCGCAACCGGCTGTTTCGCCGCGTCCTGTTTACTACGCCCCGCTGGTTGGCTTTAGGTGCATCTACTGTGGTACTTCGTCGCCTCCCTTTGTTCGCAGTAAGATATCGGCCGCTGGATGGGTTACTTTTGTACTGCTGCTTTTGTTTTGCTTTCCTTTGTTTTGGATCGGGTTGCTCATAACCGAGCCGTATCGAATTTGTTCCGGCTGCGGCTTGAAAATCGGTTGATTAAGTTCTGACCTAATACATAGGAAACTATGAATTTTTTGACAAAGCGCCGCACTTACATAATATTTAGGTACTTTTATCCCTAAGGAGATAATCACAAATATGGCCACAAATTATGTGTCCTGTCCGAACTGTCACTCTCAAAATCCGGGTAGTTTTCAGACGTGCTCTAACTGCGGAACAATGCTGCCGATCAGCCCGATGCCGATGCAGCCTGTAGCGCGAAATTATGGCCAGGGCGATGACTATCCCGGGTCGCTTCAGGCCATTTCGATAATTCACACAGTTATCGGGGGACTTGAAGTTCTAGGCGGAGCTTTCGGTTTCATATACGTGATCTTCGTGAGTCTGATCACGTTTGGAATCGGGCTTATTTTTATACCGATTCCGCTGATCTTTCTTATTATCGGAATTCTCTCGTTGGTGGCTGGGATCAAGGGATTGCAGAGACAAGTAAATTTCAAACTTAGTTTCGGCGTCGCCTTTTCGCAGATGGTCCTACTGCTGCTCTGCGATGTTTTGAGTTTTGGTGCGGGTCTTGCGGTGGTGATTCTCCATAGTCAGGACGTTGTCAAACAGTATCGAGAACTCCGCGAATAGAGACTACAATTTTAGAGACTGGTGAGTCGCTTCAATCCAAGTCCTTCAAGGAAAACTAAATGTTCACCGGAATGATCGAAGAGCTCGGCAGGGTCGCATCGATTGAGATGCGCAAAGGTGGCTCTCACATCATGATAGAGGCGTCGCTCGTGACAAGCGATTCAAAAGACGGCGATTCGATAGCCGTCAATGGCGTTTGCCTGACGGCTCTTGATGTTTCGAGTGAAGGCTTTGCAGCCGATGTTTCGCAGGAAACGCTAGACCGCTCGACGCTTGGCGATTTAGAACACGGCTCGCGTGTCAATCTCGAACGCGCCGTCACGCCCGCCACGCGGCTCGGCGGGCATATTTTGCAAGGACATGTGGACGGGCGCGGCACGTTTCTCTCCGCCGAGCGGCACGGAGATTTCTACACCGTCCGCATTGGCTTCCCGCGGGAGCTTGCACAATACTTCGTTTACAAAGGCTCGGTCGCCGTCGAAGGCATTTCGCTCACAATCGCGTCGCTTGACGACGATTCGTTCGACATCGCGGTCATCCCGAAAACCTGGCAGCTTACAAATCTCTCGACCTTAAAACCCGGCGACGCCGTCAATCTCGAAGCCGACATCCTTGCAAAATACGTCGAACGGATGATGAGCCGCGCCGAAACGTGACCGTAAGGGAGCGTGCAGCCGAAACGCGTGAAGTAAGCCGCGATTCGACAAGGTTGCATCCGATATGGCAAAATCCTTGTTCGATTTTACTTAAGGAGATTCTTTATTAGATGTCAGAAGAAGCAGCCCAGCAGGCTGAGGCACCGGCCGAAAAGCCGCCGGAAGAGGTGCATTACCAAGCCGTCGAGAAAGAAGGCGTTGTGACCGCAATCTGGGAAATGCAGGGCCAAAAACACCTGCGCACCATCGACCCGCGTTCCAACGAAGGCAAGCAGATACTCGCGCTTTTCGAAACGGCCGGTTAAGTTTTTTATCCTAAAACGGTGCGCCATTTCGTCGCCTGTTCCGAAAACTATTCACTGTCAACTAACAACTACTAACTGAATAAAAATAATTTCGTTTCAGTTAGTAGTGATAAGTGAATAGTTATTAGTTCATTGTTACATCGCGCAGCAGATCCTCCATGCGATGTCGGACGCGTTGCAGAATTCGTTTTTCAAACACGCTTACCTGCATTACTCCGATTCCGGAGGACGTTAAAAACAAAGCATCCGCCGTTTCCAGCTCGCGTTTTCCAGCCTCGACCTCTTCGCATTCGAGATTTTCAAGCACAAATTCGCGCGTCGTCCCCGCAAGGCATCCCGTTTTAAGACTCGGCGTAAAGAGCCTGTCGCCCTTCAACCAAAAAACATTTGACATACACGCGGACGCGATCTCGCCGCGCTCATTTAAACGAATCGCCTCGGCAAACCCGCGCGATCTCGCTTCGTCAATCGCCATCAAGTGATCCAGATAGTTGCACGATTTCACGCCGACAAGCGGCGACGTCGTGTTGATGCGGTGCGGCGAGATCGTGAGCTTGAAATTCTCCGCGATTTCGCGACGTTCGGCGACCAAGATAAACAAGCGACCCTTTCGTCTGTCTTCACTGCTCCAAAGTGCGCTCGGCGACTGGTCGAAGAAAGAAACACGCGCTCTTCCACTAACTGTGTTGCTTCTAGATATCGATTCGATAAGCTCATCGGCAACCGATTCTTCGGTGTGTGCGGAGATTTCTATCTGTAATTTCTGCGCATCGGCGGTCAGCCGTCGCCAGTGCTTTTCCCAGAGAAAAGGCACGCCGTTGCATATCGCAACAGTTGTGAAAACTCCCTTGCCGTTTAACAACGCAGACGAAGTTAGATCGAAAGAGGCAAATTCCTGCATCATTCTCCCAACCGCGCGTCTTCGCCATTCCTAGCCGCGATCCGCCCTTTTTTATCTCGAGAGAACTGCGCGATGAGATCGCTGACGATCTCGCATTTTTCTTCCGCCGGGACGTGACCGCAGTTTCGAAGGACGACGAAGCGCGAATGCAGGATGGAATCGTGCAGTTTGTGACCGTTGTGTATTCCGACGAGTTTATCGTCCTCGCCCCAGATGATGAGTGTCGGCTGGTCGATAAGGTGCGCGTCCATCTCAAGGCGTTTGGCGCGGCAGTTTCGCGATGTCGCGAGGAGCGAATGGTGCGCGTCCGCCGCCATCAGCGGACGGAGAACGTTTGCGATGCGGTCTTCGTCGATCATCCCATGATTCGACCGCGACAACGTTTTTCGCATGCGGCTTCGCAGCATCGCCCGCGAATCGACGAGAAACGGCGTGATCGCTTCGCCCACTCCGGGAATCGAAACGAGCCGCAAGATCGGGTGCCGCATCAACTCATCATTGCAAACCGCGTTGAGCAGAACGAGCTTTTCGACACGTCCGGCGTCATCGAGCGCCTGCGTCATCGCGACCGCGCCGCCGTACGAGCTGCCGACCACGACCGCGCGACCGATGCCGAGCCGATTCATCAGCCGCGAGACCATTCGTGCTTGCGCGTCGATAGTGTAAGAAAACCAGCGCGGCTTTGACGTATAACCGAAACCGACCAGGTCCATCGCTATAACGCGAAAACCTGCGTCAGCAAGCAGCGGCGCGACCTTGTGCCAGACGAAAAGCGACGCCGTGTAGCCGTGTATCAAAACGGCGGGCGGTTTCGACTCGTCGCCGAAATCCTGATAATGCACGCGAATGCCGTCAACGTTCGTGAATTTCGAATGATCGGAATGCACCACGCTGTCGGCTACATCGTCCCATTCGACGGTGCGCGCCCGCATTAACATCTTCACGGCGACAGCCGCCCCGATTCCGCCGCCGATCGCAATTGCAAGATTACGCTTTTTCATTCTTGTACGGCCGAAACGCGAGTGTGAACGAGCGTGCACGAGCAACCTGAGCGTGCACGCGGTCGCGTTTCCAGTATTTATTTTATACCAAAACGATCTTTGGCTTAATGCTCTGTTCGACGGCATTATAGTGTCCGATGGCTATGATGTTGTCGGCCGAATCCGACATTCTCACCGCATCGCCCTCTTTCAGATCAGACCGCTCGGTGCGTGTCGCAAGTCCCTGTTGCGTTTTTCCGATGCGGTCAGGCGCAAGAACAAATTCCGGCAGGTGCGAGACTGCTTCGCTTATCGGCAGCAAATGCGTTTCAGGCGCGTTTTCGTTTTCCAGGCTCGATAACGAAATCGCATTCGAGAGATCGAATTTTCCGGCACGTGTTCGCCGCAGTTCGGTCAGATGGGCACCGACTCCGACGGAGCGGCCGATGTCTTCGGCGAGCGTTCGGATATAGGTGCCGGCGGAACAAACCACTTTAAGTCCTAAGTCGAACGTCTGAAGCTCCGGGTTATCGGAGATCGGCTTGGCGTCGATTTCCAATTTTGAGATTCTCACCATCACTGTTTTGCGCTCGATCTCAAGTCCCTTTCGCGCATGTTGGTAAAGTTTTCTCCCGTCGATCTTCTTTGCCGAAAACATCGGCGGCTTTTGCTCGATCTCACCGCGAAACTGCGGTAAAACTGCGGCGATGTCTTCGACCGTAAGCGAACGCGGACTTTGGGCTTTCGACTTCGGACTTCCCGTCCTGTCGCCCGTATCGGTTTCGAATCCGAATCTGATCACAGCTTCATATTCCTTTTCATCCTTATCGACGAATTGCGCGAGACGCGTCGCTTTGCCGACGAGCATCACAAGAACGCCGGTCGCAAACGGATCGAGCGTTCCCGCGTGACCGATGCGCTTGGTTTTGAGAATTCGGCGCACGCGGTTCACAACATCGTGCGACGTCATGCCGGCGGGCTTATCTATGATCAAAATACCGTCCATACTAGACACAGTGTCAGTAGCCCGCACGTGAGTAAGGGCTCGCCTCGGCGACCCATAGCCCTCCCTTACGGTCGGGCCGCTGCCGACATCGCTATTTTATTTCAGATCGCTCAAGTCGCGGAAACATCGACTAAACTTTCCCGCTTTCCTGTGAATCGACAGACTGGGATAGTCTGTCGTACTATGCGAATCTATGAGGCGACAGCGGTCCCGAAAGATTGACGACGAAGATCGTGTCGTGCAAGACGAGGAAAAATCTCGAGACCGCACGATGAACCGCGCGGTCAAATTGCTCGCCGCAAAGCCGCGCTCCGTCGGCGAGTTGCGCGAGCGGCTTTTCGAAAAGCTTTGGACGAACGAGGCGATCGTCGAAGAAGTGATCGAAAAACTAAAAGAGTATAAATATCTCGACGACGCGCAGTTTGCGCTCGACACAGCCCTCTCCAAGCTTCGCCAAAAACCTCAGGGCCCTCGGCGGCTTCAGCAGGCGATGTCGCAGAAAAAGCTGGAGCAGGATGTGATCGCAAATGCTGTCGAGAGTGCGTTTGAAAGACTTCCTGAAGACGAATTGATCGACGCCGCGATCGAAAAGCGGCTGCGTGTGAAAGGCGCGCCGCAATCACGAGAGGACACGAAAAAATTTTTCGATCACATGATGCGTCTGGGATTTGACTATTCACTGATACGCAAAAAAATTGACATTTTATCGAAACAAAAATGAACTTGTCGATCTAAGAAATTTTGCCCTGAGCGAAAAATATTCGCCCTATCTGAATCTGTTTAACAGCCGCGCCCGAAACCAACAGCAAAGGGGCATAACGCCTTTTTATAAATAAAAACCAATTTTTGGAGGATCTATGAAATTAGTTATCTCAGGAGTTTTTGCGTGTGCGATGGTGCTTGGCGTCCTTGCGGGCGGGGCGTCGGCCCAGGACGGCATGGGAATGAAGAGCGACAACCCGATGGTCGGCGGCGCGCCGATGTTCAAGACGAAAAACATCATCGAGAATGCGGTCAATTCGAAAGATCATACGACGCTCGTGGCTGCCGTGCAGGCGGCGGGCTTGGTTGATACGCTGAAGAGCAAGGGCCCGTTCACAGTGTTTGCGCCGACTAACGCGGCATTTGACAAACTGCCGGCCGGAACGGTCGATACGCTTCTGAAACCGGAAAACAAGGCGACGTTGACCAAGGTGTTGACCTATCACGTTGTTGCCGGAAACATGGATTCAAAGTCGATCGCCAAAGCCATCAAGAAGGGCAACGGCAAGGCTGAATTTACAACCGTCGCCGGCGGCAAACTGTGGGCAGCGATGGAAGGCGACACGCTTGTGCTGACGGACGAAAAAGGCGGCAAATCGATGGTGACGATCGCCGACGTTCGCCAGTCGAACGGCGTGATCCACGTGATCGACACGGTAGTTATGCCGAGTTAGCTCGCATCT
>Ga0187894_10002411_pt1 | contig 22388 bp, 19 predicted proteins | sample GBC1701081metaG_FD_136650 | JGI IMG/M metagenome (GOLD analysis project Ga0187894, IMG submission 136650) | White microbial mat communities from a lava cave in the Kipuka Kanohina Cave System on the Island of Hawaii, USA - GBC170108-1 metaG ... | reverse complement strand
CCGCAACCCGAAGACCGGCGAAGCCGTCGCGCTCGCCGGCAAGTACGTGCCGCATTTCAAGCCCGGCAAGGACCTGCGCGAGCGCGTCAATTCGGGGCAATCGCACCCGATCCGCGACTAGGCTGCGGATCGCCGCAGCCTTTCGCTGCCGCCAACCCATGAATCCGGAATCGATCTGGATCCTCCTCGGAGTACTGTTCCTGGGCGGGGCCATCGGATTCTATGCATCGCGCAAACCGCGGCCGAGCGCGATCGGCGAGGAGCGGCTGCGCGGCAACTACCTCGCAGGCGTGAACTTCCTCGTCAACGAGCAGCCCGATCGCGCGCTGGAGGCCTTCCTGCGTGCGGCCGAGCTCGACGACGACACCGTCGAGACGCATTTCGCGCTCGGCAGCCTCTACCGGCGGCGCGGCGAAGTCGACCGTGCGATCAAGATTCACCAGAACATCGCGACCCGCGAGTCGCTCGAACCCACGCAGCGCGAGCAGGCGGGCTTCGCCCTGGCGCAGGACTACCTCAAAGCCGGGATGCTCGACCGCGCGGAGAAGATCCTCGAGCCGCTCGCGGCCGCCGGCGCGCACCGCATGGCCGCCATGCGCAAGCTCATGCGAATCTACGAGCAGGAGCAGGAGTGGGGCCGCGCGATCGCGGTATTCCGCGAGCTGCAGAAAGCAGGGCGCGCGCCGCAGGAAAGCGCCATCGCGCACTACTATTGCGAGCTCGCCGAGGCGGCGCGCGCGCGCGGCAGCCTCGACGAGGCGCGCGAACACCTGCGCGCCGCGCGCAAGGAAGTCCGCCGCTTCCCGCGCGGGGCGCTGGTGCGCGCGGACATCGCGGTCGAGCAGGGCGATTTCGCGCTCGCCGAGCGGTTGCTCGGCGCGGTTCTGGCGCAAGACGCGGCACTCGCGATCGAGGTGATACCGCGGCTCGTGCAGCTCGCGCGATCGGCGGGAGAGGGCGGTTCCCCGGCCGTCGAGCGCGTCGTCGCCGGCCGTCCGGACGCGATCAACGAAATCGCGATCGCCTCGATCATGGCGGACGCGCTCGACTTCGCGCCGCTCGAGGAGCGGGTCCGGGCTTGCCTCGCGCAGGACGACGCAATTGCGGGCCTCGTGCGCGCAATCGGGCGCGACCCGGCGGCGCTCGACGCGCGCGCAGTGGCGGACGTTTCCACCGTGCTGCGCCGGCTGGCGGCGCGCACGCCGCGCTATCGCTGCGCCAATTGCGGATTCTCGAGCATCGACCACTTCTGGCAGTGCCCGGGCTGCAAGGCCTGGGATAGTCAGCGGCCCCTGCTGCGCTTCGATTTGGTGGCGGGGCTGGAAGGCGTGAAGAAGCAGAAGCGTCAGCGAGGAGGGGTCTGACCCCTTGATCGCTGCGCACTCACGACGCCCGTGAAATCCGGTCGTTCAAGGGGTCAGACCCCTCCACCACACCCCTTCGCGATTCTTGGCGTTCGCGTCTGTTTTTGGCGGCGCGCGCGCGACGGCGCGTGCGTAGGCTCATTCCCGGGCGCGGCGATGGTCGCCGTGCGGCAAGACAAGGGAGTGAAGCCATGTTGATCAAGGGACTGAGTGCGGCCTTCGTGGCCGCGACGCTGCTCGCATCGGCTGCCATCGCCGGCCCCGTCGACGTCAATACTGCGGACGCCAAGACGCTGGCGCGCGAGCTCGACGGCGTCGGGATGGCGAAGGCTGAAGCAATCGTCAGCTACCGTGAGAAGAACGGGCCGTTCAAGAGTGCCGACGAACTCGTGAAGGTGAAGGGGCTCGGCAAGAAGCTCGTCGACCAGAACAAGGCGAACCTGAAATTCGAATCCGGCAAGGCTGGAGGTTGAACCAGTCGAGCCCGCGGCGCGGGCCGGCTCACGTCGGCTCCGGTATCATGACCCGGTCAGGATCCAGGAGCCGAAGGTACCCCAGTGAGCCGACCCGCGCCGATCCGCTTTGCCGTTTTTCCCGTCGCAGGTCGCGGCACGCGATTCCTTCCCGCCACGAAGGCGAGCCCGAAGGAGATGTTGCCGATCGTCGACAAGCCCCTCATCCAGTACGCCGCCGAGGAGGCACTGGCGGCAGGAGCGCGCCTGCTGGTCTTCATCACGGGAAGTGCAAAGCGCGCTATCGAGGACCATTTCGATTCCGACCCCGAACTCGAGGCAGCGCTCGCGGAACAGGGCAAGAAGCAGCTGCTGGACACGCTGCGGGGCATCCTGCCGGCCGATGCCACGTGTATCTACATCCGCCAACCGGCGCCGCTCGGCCTCGGCCACGCCGTGCTCTGCGCGCAGTCGGTGGTCGGCGACGAACCGTTCTTCGTGCACCTGGCCGACGACCTGATCGACGCCGAGGAGCCGGTACTCGCGCAGATGCGCGACCGCTACCTGGAGTCCGGCGGGAGCGTGATCGGTGTGCAGCAGGTGCCGCGCAGCCAGACCGGCAGCTACGGCATCGTCGCGACCGAGGATGCGGTCGGCAGGTTTTCGCGCATCCGGCGCATCGTCGAGAAGCCGAAACCCGCGGACGCGCCTTCGGACCTCGCGGTGGTCGGGCGCTACCTGTTGTCGGGATCGATCTTCGAACGCCTGCAGAAAGTCGGGCGCGGCGCTGGCGGCGAGATCCAGCTCACCGACGGCATTGCGGCGCTGCTCGATGACGAGCCCGTGCACGCCTATCGGTTCACGGGCAAGCGCTACGACTGTGGCAGCAAGCTCGGCTACCTCGAAGCAACGGTGGAATACGGCCTGCGCCACCCGGAACTCGGCGGTAGTTTCTCCGATTACCTCGAAGGACTGGTCGCCGCCCGCAAGTCGCGCGGCTGACGTCGTGTCAGTTGAGCAGGCGGGCCTCGCCCATGCGCAGCGGCACGGGCGGCTGCTGCACGGGATCCGAGATCGCCTGGGTCCAGCGCCTCGCGTAGACCTGCAGCCGGACCAGATCGGCATCCTCGCCGCGTACGCCCTCTAGCCTGAGCCCCGCCACCGCGCGCCCGGTAATGCGCCATTCGAACGACGCCGCAAGCCGCAGGCCGATGCCGTCGCGGTCCGCTGACGGGTAGCGCGGATTTCCGCTCGCCGCCTGCAATGCAGGATCCTCGGGGAAGAAGTCGCTCGCGGATTCGCGTACTTCCCGCCACTCGACCGCGCCCTCGATGTACAGGCTCCGTTCGCCGCGGCGGCCTGCGATCTCGAAGACGGGGCCGACGGTCAGGAAGCGGTTTGGGCTGAAGTAGCCGCCATGCCCGAGCGTGAAATGCCCGCGGTTCGCCGACATCCCGGTGGCTCCCAGGGCACCCCCGACGCGCGCCACCCAGGTTTCGCCCGACGCTGCGCGTTGCAGGAAGCCCGCGTCGGCGCGCCACTCGGAATTGCTGTCCACGCGGCGACCGTCCAGGAGCGACCCTGAAACGAAGCCGAAGATCTTCAAGGCATCGTCACCGACCCGCCCGCCGAAATAGGCGCGATTGCGCACGACACCGCCCCATTCAACGCCGCTGAGCGGGTCTCGCGTGCCGGCATAGGAGAGCAGGGAATCCTCGATTGCGGTGCGGTCGACGCCGGCTATCCACGTGCCCTCGTCGATATCGGTCCGGAAGCGAATTGCGCCCAGGATGTTGCTGACGGCGAAGGCCGTGGGTGTCGTGCCGAGCTCGAGCTCGATGCCGTTGCGCGGTGCCCATTGAGCGTACGCCCCGATGCCCTGGTCCGACTGGGCTTCAGTGGCTTGTGCGAGCGCGACCGAAGACCCGAACGGCTCGCCGGCGGGCACTCGGTCGGACTCCGGGAAGGACAGGTCGCCGACGATCCGCACCCGGCCCCAGCGGGCGTGGCTCGATTGCCAGGCGACCTGCGCGCGCGGCAGTTCGAGGCGGTCGTGGTCCGTCTGTCCACGCCGCCATCTCCAGTCGAGCGCAGCCTCCGCATGCGAGACCCAGTCGCGCTCGATGGCCTGCAGTCGCGCGTCGGCGGCCAGCCGCTCGGGCGCAAGGTCCCGCGCCACGAGGTAGGCGTCGTACGGGCGGTTGAGGGCGAGCAGCGTGTCCGTGAGCTGGACAGCGGCGCCGGGTGCCTGGGGATCGACGGCCAGGAGCTCACGCAAGGCACGTTCGCGGGCCGCGTAGTCGCCGCGCAACCCGGCAAGATCGGCGCGCGCCTGCAGCGTCGACGGGTGGTTCGGCCGCAGTTCGTCCAGCACGGAATACGCGCGGCCCGCGGCGTTCGCGTCGCGCAGGTCCCGCGCGGTCGCGAATTCGCGCAGCACGACTTCATAGCGCGCGTCGCGCTCGAGTTCCGCCAGCGACGGGTCCAGGCGAATCGTGGCGCGTGCCGCCACGAAGTGCACCAGTGCCTGGCGCGAATTGCCCCTCCGCACCGCGAGGATTGCGAGTCCCGCTTGCGCCTTCGGGTAACTGGCGGCCGACGCGGGAACCGCTCCGAGGTAGTTGGCGGCGGGCAACTCGGCGCCTAGATCGAGGCAGAGGTATCCGAGGGCGGTTTCCAGCAACGCACGGTCTTCCTCGGGAAATGCCTCGAGCGCTTCGGGTTCATGCAGGCCGGGCAGGGCGCGTCGCGCGGCCTCGGCGTCGATTGCGGCCAGCGCGCGAACCCAGGCAAAGCGGGACCACGGGTCCGACGGGTCGAGCGATCGCGCGCGTTCCGCAGCTTCGAGCGAGCTCCGGAAGTTGCCCTGGGCGTACAAGGCATCGGCCTGCGCACGCCAACCCGCCGCGTCCTGCGGGATTCCCGCCGACGCGGCAAGCGCGAGTGTCGCGACCAGCGCGACCGTCAATCCCATGCGGCGATCCCCTTGTCCTGCCGCGGCGACCGTCATCCATCATAGCGGCTTTCCGGGCGCCCCTCACCTGCGTTAGGTGATGAAGGGTTTAGCTTTAGTGATTGATTGGACGCAGGAAAACCCCTAGCGTCCGCCGGTGCCCACAAGCCTCATTTACGCGATTGTCGTCCTCATCTGGGGCACGACCTGGTTCATCATCCGCTTCCAGCTCGGCGTGGTCGCGCCGGAGATCTCCCTGGTCTACCGGTTTGCACTGGCCGCCGCCTGCGTCTTCGTATTCGCCCGCCTGACCGGCGCCCCGCTGCGGCTGTCCTCGCGCGACCATCGCCTCGTCGCCTTGCAGGGCGCGACCCTCTTTTGCCTGAACTACTGGATGACGTACCTATCGACGCAGTACCTGACGAGCGGACTGGTTGCGGTGCTGTTCAGCTCCATCATCTTCTTCAACATCGTGAACGGGCGGATCATCCTCGGCACGCCCGTCGAGCGACGCGTACTTGCGGCGGCGGCGGCCGGCATGGTCGGGGTCGCGCTGCTGTTCCTGCCTGAAATTCGCGCGGCAATCCACAACCCGCGCACTCTCCATGGCGCCGGGCTTGCACTCGCCGCGACCTATGTCGCGTCGCTCGGCAACATGGCGGCGTCGCGTAATACGCAGGCCGGCCTCCCCGTGTTGGCGGTGAACGCCTACGGCATGGCGTACGGTGCGATCGGGCTTACCGCGATCGCGGCCATGCGCGGTACCCCGCTCGCATTCGACCCGCGCTGGCCGTACGTTGCCTCGCTGCTCTACCTCTCGTTCGCCGGCACTTCGCTGGCTTTCGGGCTGTACCTCGTGCTGATCAAGCGGATTGGCGCCTCACGTGCGGCGTACTCGAGCGTGCTGTTCCCGGTCGTCGCACTCGCCGTGTCGACGCTGTTCGAAGGCTATCACTGGAGCCTTTTGGCTGCGATCGGGCTTGCGGTGCTGGTGGCCGGCAACGCACTCGCGCTCGGCGGCGCGCGCCTCGCGCGCCGCGGGGCGGATCTGACCGGTTAGGTGGCTCCCCGAGTTGGGCTCGAACCAACGACACACGGATTAACAGTCCGTTGCTCTACCAACTGAGCTATCGGGGAAGCGGCATTTCAGGGCGCGGGATTGTCGGCCAAGGCCGCAGCCAAGTCAATAAAAGCGCTGGTATTCTGCGGACTTGCCGGCGTTCAGGCGCGCCGCTTGGCGGGTGCGCTCGTCAGCGCGCGCTGCATCCGGCCGAGCGCATCCCGAAGCGTTTCCTCGGAGGCCGCGAAGGATAGGCGCACGTGGCCGGGGGCGCCGAATGCAGAGCCCGGGACGACCGCAACGCCGGCCTCGTTGATCAGGAACTCGGCGAAAGCGTCGTCATCCGCCGCGCCGATGTCCTGCATTGCCTGGCCGACGTTCGCGAACGCATAAAACGTGCCCCAACCCGGCAGGCAGCGGACGCCGGGAAGCGCGTTGAGGCCGGCGACGACGAAGTCATGGCGCGCCTTGAACGCGCGGTTCATCTCGGCGACGCAGTCCTGCGGCGCGTCGAGCGCGATGGTTGCCGCACGCTGGGAGATCGACGAGGCATTCGACGTGCTCTGGCCCTGGATGGTCCCCATGGCCGCTATGATCTCGGCCGGGCCGCCGCAGTAGCCGATCCGCCACCCGGTCATCGCGTAACTCTTGGAACAGCCGTTGATGGTCACGGTACGGTCGTACAACGCCGGATTCGCGGTCACGAAGCTGGTAAACGTCTCCGGCCCCCACCAGATGTGCTCGTACATGTCGTCCGTGCCGACGACGATCTGAGGATGGCGCTCGAGCACCGAACCGAACGATTGCAATTCGGTCTTGGAATACGCGGCGCCGGTCGGGTTGCTCGGGCTGTTCAGGATGAACAGGCGCGTGCGGGGCGTGATTGCCGCCTCGAGTTCCTGCGCGCTGATCTTGAATCCGCGCTCGATGCCGGCAGAAATGAACACCGGCGTGCCGTCCGCGACCAGGACCATGTCCGGGTACGACACCCAGTACGGCGCCGGGATGATGGCTTCGTCGCCCGGGTCGAGGAGTGCGCAGCAGAGGTTGAAGACCGTCTGTTTGGCGCCGCTCGAGACCAGGATCTGCGGGCGCTCGTACTCGAGGGCATTGTCGCGCCGGAACTTGGCGATGATGGCGTCTTTCAGCTCATTCGTGCCCTCGACCGCGGTGTAGCGCGTGATGCCGCCACGAATGGCGGCAACGCCGGCATCCGCGATGTGCGCCGGCGTGTCGAAGTCTGGCTCGCCCGCGCCGAGGCCGATGATGTCCTTGCCTTCGGCCTTGAGCCGCGCGGCACGCGCGGTGACGGCGAGCGTGGGCGAGGGCTTGATGCGCTGGACGCGCCTGGCAAGTCGGATGGGCACGGGGAGTACCGATTGACCTCGAATCCGGATAAGTTACGGGAAGGCATTTTGCGTTGCAATTCGAGGTTGCCGTGACCGAACCGAGGCCATTCGACCTGCAGGCGGAGTATGCGCCGGCCGGCGACCAGCCGGCCGCGATCGCTGCCATGGTCGACGGGATCGGGTCGGGGCTCGCGCACCAGACGCTCCTCGGCGTCACCGGGAGCGGCAAGACATTTTCCATCGCAAACGTGATCCAGCAGTTGCAGCGCCCGACGCTCGTGCTCGCGCACAACAAGACGCTGGCGGCCCAGCTCTACGGCGAGTTCAAGGAGTACTTCCCGCGCAACTCGGTCGAGTACTTCGTCTCGTACTACGACTACTACCAGCCGGAAGCCTATGTCCCGTCCTCGGACACCTACATCGAGAAGGACGCCTCGATCAACGAGCACATCGAGCAGATGCGGCTCTCGGCCACCAAGGCGCTGCTCGAGCGCCCGGACTCCATCATCGTCGCCACGGTGTCCGCGATCTACGGGCTCGGCGACCCGGAGACCTACCTGAAGATGGTGCTGCATTTGGTGCGCGGCGACCGCATGGACCAGCGCCAGCTCCTGCGGCGGCTTGCTGACATGCAGTACACGCGCAACGAGCTCGACCTGCGGCAGGGCAGCTTCCGGGTGCGCGGGGACGTCGTAGACATCTTCCCGGCGGAGTCCGAGCGCGAAGCCGTGCGCGTGCAGTTCTTCGATGAGGAGATCGAGACGCTCGCGTTCTTCGACCCGCTGACCGGCGAGGTGTTGCGCAAGGTGCCGCGGCTCACCGTGTTCCCGTCGACCCACTACGTGACGCCGCGCGAGCGGCTGCTGAAGGCGGTCGAGTACATCAAGGTGGAGCTCCGCGGCCGGCTGGCGGAGTTGCGAGCCGCGAACAAGCTGGTGGAAGCGCAACGGCTTGAGCAGCGGACGCTCTTCGACCTCGAGATGATCGCCGAGCTCGGCTACTGCGCGGGCATCGAGAACTACTCGCGCTACCTGTCCGGGCGGGACCCCGGCGAGCCGCCGCCTTGCCTGTTCGACTACCTGCCGCGGAACTCGCTCCTCGTGATCGACGAGAGCCACGTGACGATGCCGCAACTGCAGGCGATGTACCGCGGCGACCGCTCGCGCAAGGAGACCCTGGTCGAGTATGGCTTCCGGTTGCCCTCGGCGCTCGACAACCGGCCGCTGCGATTCGACGAGTTCGAGCGCATCCAGCCGCAGACGATCTACGTATCCGCGACACCAGGCCCTCGCGAGCTCGCGAAGTCCGGCCAGGTCGTCGAGCAAGTCGTGCGGCCGACCGGCCTCGTGGACCCCGCGGTCGAGGTGCGGCCGGTCGCGACCCAGGTGGACGACCTGCTGTCGGAGATCCGGCTGCGCGTCGAGCGCCGCGAGCGCGTGCTGGTCACGACGCTGACCAAGCGCATGGCGGAGGACCTCACCGAGTACCTCGATGAGCATGGCGTCAAGGTTCGCTACCTGCACTCGGACATCGAGACGGTCGAGCGCGTCGAGATCATCCGCGATCTCCGGCTCGCGAAGTTCGACGTGCTGGTCGGGATCAACCTGCTGCGCGAGGGACTCGACCTGCCCGAGGTATCGCTGGTTGCGGTCCTCGATGCCGACAAGGAGGGCTTCCTGCGCTCGGAAGGCTCGCTGATCCAGACCGTCGGGCGCGCGGCGCGCAATGAACGTGGCTCGGCAATCCTGTACGCCGACCGGATGACGGGCTCGATGCAGCGCGCGATCGCGGAGATGGACCGGCGGCGCACGAAGCAGCTCGCCTACAACGCCGAGCACGGCATCGTGCCGAAGTCGATCCGCAAGGCGGTCAAGGACATCATGGAAGGCGCGCGCAGCGGCGCTCCCGGCGAAGCCTCCCGCCGCCGCGTCGTGCGCCTGGAGCCCGAACAGGCGATGCAGCAGATCCGCAAGCTCGAGTCCGAGATGTTCCGGCTCGCGCGCAATCTCGAGTTCGAGAAAGCGGCGCAGCTGCGCGACGAGATCGCGGCCATCCGCGCCGGCGTGCTCGGGGCGGAGGCGGATAAGCTCGCCAGTTAGCGGCCGACTGCCGGATTGCGCGGGGCGAGGTTGGCTTCCAGGAAGTCCGCGACGCGCGTATACCACCGGACGCGGTTCGCCTCGAGCGCGAATCCGTGCACTTCATCCGGGAACTCCATGTACTCGTACTCCGCGCCAGCGGCCTTAAGAGCCTCGGCCATCTCCTGCGACTGGCGGACGTGGACGCGCTGGTCATCCACGCCGTGGCCGAGCAGGACGGGTACCTTGATTTCTGCCGCGCGCCGGAGCGGCGAGCTTTCGCGGAGCCGGTCTGAATCGCCGGTCTCGCCGCCAATCAACTTGCGGTAAAGCTCGTCGCGGTTCCCGTACCAGCGATCGTCCGACAGCATGTCCTCGATGTCGGTCACGGCGGCGTAGGCGACGCCGGCCCGGTAGAGTTCTGGAGTCTTGACGAGGCCGACGAGCGTCGCGTAGCCGCCGTAACTCGCTCCCATGATCGCGATGCGGTCCGCGTCCGCGATGCCTTCGGCGATGAGCCAGCGAACGCCGTCCGTGATGTCGTCCTGGATCCTCTGGCCCCACTCGCGGTTGCCGGCGTCGATAAACGCCTTGCCGAACCCGGACGAACCGCGGTAATTGACCTGCAGGACGGCGAATCCGCGATTGGCGAGCAACTGCACTTCCGGGTCCCATCGGATCTGGTCGCGCGCCCAGGGCCCGCCGTGTACGAGGGCAACTGCGGGAAGGGCGCGATGCTCGACACCGAGCGGCAGCGTCAGATAGGCGGGAATTTCCAGGCCGTCGCGGGCGCGAAAGGTCACCCGCTTCGTCTGCGCGAGCGCGTCGAGTGGCACGTCCGGGTATGCGGAGAATAGCGGCAGGATGCGGCGGTATCTGCTGTCGTAGAAGTAATAGACTGGCGGCTGCAGGTCCGAGCTCACGCTGAGGACTTGCTTGGTGCCGTCCACCGCCGCGCTGACCGTTTCGACGTCCAGCGTGCGTCCGAGCTCCTGCTCCAGCGTGGCGCGCAGCTCGCCGAACTCGGCCTGCGTACGATCGTCGAAGTAACGAACGCGACGGCGGTCATCCGTGTAGGTGGCGCCCACGGCTTCGCGGCGCGGCCCGAGGACCTCGATGGTCCTGACGTCGACCTCGGCGTTGGATTCGACCAGCCTGCCGATGACCCGCTGCGCGAGGTCGAACTCGAACAGCGCAAAGCGGCCGTCCTTCAGGTCAGCGACGTAGATCGTGCCGGGATCGCGGTGGAAGCCGGCAAACTGCAACCCGCCCCATTCGTACTTGTCTCGTTCGACCACGAGTTCGAACTCTTTCGAAGCTTCTGACCGCGCCCAGAGCTTGTACGTCTCGCCGTGAGTCGAGACGCCGGCTCGCACGACGCCGTCGCGGTCGGCGTACCAATCGTAGATGTCGTGCTGGCGCTTCTCCGCGATGGACAGTTTGCCGGTGTCCACGTCCATGCGCATGACCTGTGGCGAACTCTCGATGCGCGACCAGTACTCCAGCAAGACGGTCTGCGGATCGTTGGGCGTGAGGTGGACCAGCGAATCCTGGCTGGTGGACTGCAGGGCACGTCCGCCGTGCACCGGCCAATCGCGGCCCAGCCATTTGAAGTTTTTGCCGTCGCTGTCCACGCCGTACACGCGCGTGTACCGGTTACGCATGCCGACGGAGTTCGGATCACGCGCGTGGGCGCTTATGAGGATACGCCGGTCGTTGCCCCAGACCAGGCGGTTGGGGCGGGTTTCGGGATCCTCGAACTTGACCAGCGGAACGGCATCGCCGCCCGCGACCGGATGCGCGAAAGCAACGCGCAGGTCGCCCTTCGAGCGCAGGTAGGCGAGTTGCGTGCCGTCTTCGGACAGCTCCAGGTCGGAAAAGGCCGGGTTCGAGAACAGCGCCTGGACGGGAATGCGCGGCGTCCCACATGACGCCGAAATGGGCAGCATCGCGATCGCGACTGCCCAGAGCAGCCATTGAGCCCGCACGTCACCCCCTGAGCATCGTTCGGCGGGCCCAGTGTACTCTTGCCCCCGAGCCCGCCCGCCCGGATGGGTTTCACGATTGGGACTTGGAGGCTGAAATGGGATGTCGACTGAGGCAGTTCCTGTGGTTCCTAGCGATGGTGTCGGCGTGGCAGCCGGCATTCTCCGCCCAGCCGATCCTCGTCCTGCAATCTGACTTCGGGCTCCTGGATGGCGCGGTCGCGTCCATGAAGGGCGTCGCGGTCGGGGTGTCGCCCGACATCCATATCTACGACCTGACGCACCAGATCGAGCCCTACAACATCTGGCAGGGCGCGCTGCGACTCGCGCAGACGGCAGAATACTGGCCGGCCGGCACGGTATTCGTCTCGGTCGTCGACCCGGGCGTCGGCACGGCGCGCAAGTCCATCGTGCTGCGGACAAAATCCGGCCACTACTTCGTGACCCCGGACAACGGTACGCTGACTTTCGTCGCGCCGCGGCTCGGCATCGACGCCGTGCGCGAGATCGACGAAGCGGTGAACCGGCGGAAGAACTCGGAGAAGTCGTTCACCTTCCATGGCCGTGATGTCTATGCCTACACGGCGGCGCGGCTCGCGTCGGGCGTCATCAGTTTCGAGCAGGTCGGACGCGAGCTGCCTGCGCAGGTTGTCACGATTCCGCACGAGGCCGCCCGCTACGAGGATGGCGTCGTGTACGGCAACATCCAGACCGACGACGGCAACTACGGGAACGTCTGGACCAACATCGGCAGGGAGACCTTTGCAAGGCTTGGCGCGGAGCGCGGCGATACCGTCCGCATAAAGATTCTGAGGTCAGATCAGGAAGTTCTAAGCCTCGACGCGCCATTCGTGGCGACTTTCGGCGCGGTGGAGGTCGGCAAGCCCTTGCTATACCTGAACAGTCTCGACAGCGTTTCGCTCGCGATCAACCAGCAAAACTTCGCAAAATCCCACGGGATCGGTTCCGGCCCGGAGTGGAGCGTGCAAATCCGGCGTTGACCGCCCGAATTCCCGGGCCCTACACTCGATCCGCGCGGTGTCCGCGCGGGAGCCGGTGACATGCGAAGGAATCTGCGTTTTGCGGTGAAGGCGGTGCTAGGCGGGGGTGTCGTGATGGTCGCAGTCCCGGCGGCGCTCGCACAGGAAGCGCGCCCGGAACTCGAGGAAATCGTGGTCATTGGCACGCGAACGGCCGGCCACGACGTCTACGAGAGCCTCGCCCCGATCGATCTCGTGACGAACGAGGCGATCCGGCAGTCCGCCGCGATTCCGGGTGAAATCGGCGCCGCAATCCAGTCGCTGGTGCCGTCGTTCAACCTGCCGCGCCAGTCAAATTCCAATTTCGCCGACGTCGTACGTCCCGCGCAGCTTCGGAATCTCAGTCCGGACCAGGTGCTCGTGCTCGTCAACGGCAAACGGCGCCACACCACGGCAACGCTGACGACCGAGTCGAAGCTCGGCAAGGGCACGAGCCCGGTGGATTTCAACAGCATTCCCGTCGGCGCGATCGAGCGGATCGAGGTGCTGCGCGACGGCGCCGGCGCGCAATATGGCTCGGACGCGATCGCGGGCGTCATCAACGTCGTGCTGAAGGACGCGGACCAGGGCGGTGAAGTGCAGGCGAGCTGGGGCCAGAACCGCACCGACTTCCAGCCTACTGGCCGCAGCGTCAACGACGGCGACACGCTGTTCGCGTCGCTGAACGGCGGGTTCGGGCCGGGTGACGGCTTCCTGAACCTGACGGCCGAGTACCGCGACCGCGACTCGACGCTGCGCTCCGGTCCGGACCTGATCCCGTTCTTCGAGAACCAGACGCCGCCCAACCTGGCGCTCGCCGGCACGCAAACCCACAAGGCGGGCGACGGCACGATGGAAGACCTGTCATTCATGTTCAATGCGGAGATCCCGCTCGGCGACGCCCTCGAGTTCTACTCGTTCGGCGGCTACTCGCAGCGTGAGGGCGAGGGGGCGAACTTCTTCCGCTACCCGGATTCGTTCGCCAACGTTCCCGAGATCTTTCCGGACGGCTACATCCCGGTGCTCGAAGCAGACAACACGGACCTCTCGCTTGCCCTCGGCTGGCGCGGCACGCTCGCTTCCGAGTGGAACTGGGACCTGTCCGTTGTCTACGGCGAGAATGACTTCGACCACGACATCTCGAATTCGCTGAATGTGTCGCTGGGCACGGCAAGCCCGACCCGCTTCAACGTCGGCGAGTACGAGTTCTCGCAACTGACCGCGCGCTTCGACATGTCGAAGCCGTTCGATGTCGGCGGCTTCGCGAACCCCGTGAATCTTGCATGGGGAGTGGAGTACCGCGAGGACGGCTACAAGACGCGCGCGGGCGACCCGGAATCCTACGAGGCGGGCCCGGTGATCGGCGCGCCGATCGGCACCCAGGCGGGGTCTGGCCTCAAGCCCGAAGAGACCGTGGATGTCGACCGGGACGCAGTGGGCGCGTACATTGACCTCGAGTCCGACATCACGGACCGCTTCCAGGCCGGACTCGCGGCACGCGTCGAGGATTACAGCGATTTCGGCAGTTCCGTCGATGGCAAGCTGTCCGGTCGTTTCGAGCTGACCGATGCGCTGGCCGTGCGTGGCACGGTGGGCACCGGTTTCCGTGCGCCCTCGCTGACCCAGGCTTTCTTCCGCGGTTCGACCACGAGCTTTGGGACGGGCGGCCAGCTCGAGAATGTGCTGAACCTGCCGACCGACGACCCGATCGCAGTGCTGCTTGGCGCCCAGGACCTCGATGCGGAAGAGTCGGTCAGCTACAACCTCGGTTTCGTGTTCGCGCCCGGCGAGCGCTTCCGGCTGACCGTCGACTTCTACCGCGTCGACATCGACGACCGGATCACGCTCTCCGAGCGCATCGGCGGGGACGAGGTCACGCAATACATCGAGGACCAGCTCGGGATCGAAGGCGTGCTCGGCGCGCGCTTTTTCACCAACGCGATCGACACGCAGACGGACGGCTTCGACATCGTCGCCGACTACACGCTGGATCTCGGGCCGGGCAGCCTCCTGCTGTCGGCGGCCTACAACAAGAGCGACACCGAGGTGACGCACGTCGACCCGAACCCGCCCGAGCTCGACGCAATCGGCGTCGACAACGTGCTTTTCGGCGTCGAGGAGCGCAACACCATCGAGACGGCATCTCCGGACGACAAGCTGATCCTCACGGCGCACTGGACCACGGACCGCTGGTCGGTGCTCGCGCGCGGCACGCGCTGGGGTGAGGCGACGCGCGTGTTCAACTTCGGGGGCGGCTTCGAGCCCGAACAAACCTACGGGTCGGAATGGGGCGTCGACCTCGACGTCGAGTTCGCCGTGACAGATGCGCTGCGCGTCGCGGTGGGCGCAAACAACGTCCTCGATGAGTACCCGGACCTGTCGAGCGATCTGATCAACTACTTCGGCAACCTGCCGTACGACGTGCTGCAGCCGGTCACGTTCAATGGCGCCTTCTTCTACTTCAGGACGACCTACACGTTTTGAAGCGCGGTGCGCCGGGTGGACCGGAAGGGGCGGAATCCATTAACATTCCGCCCCCAATTGGGCGCGTAGCTCAGCGGTAGAGCACTACCTTGACATGGTAGGGGTCACAGGTTCGATCCCTGTCGCGCCCACCAAGATTCGTCAGAGACTTAGGGACACTTCCTGACGGCTTCGGCACCAAGTCCTTTCCAAAACCTTTCCACTCCCCGGAAAGTTGGCCGGCGAGCACGGTTGCACCGCTCGTCTGGTCACTCGGAACTGAAGTGCGCGTACGCGTCGAGCGTCATGCGGATCGATGCATGGCCGAGTTGCTTCGCGACGCTCGGGACAGGCTCACCGGCTGCGAGCAGCAGCAATGCGCACGAGTGCCTGAGCGCGTGGACCTGGCGATAGGGAAGACCGGCGCGGCGCAGCGCCGGTGCCCAAACGCGCTTGAGCAGGTTGTGGGCGTCGATCGGCTTGCCCTCGACCGTGGCAAACACCAGATCCGGAACGTGGACAGTCTGGCGCCGCAATTGCCAGGCGATGAGTTCCTGCACCGTGTCTCGATCCAGAATGGCGCCCGCCGAAGGGAGTCGGACAGGGTGCTTTGTATTGTAAATAGCACTACAACCTGTTAGGATGCGAGATCGCCGGATTTTGGGGATTCTCATGCCGACCTCGACGAAGAAGCAGCGCAAGGAACATCCGCTCTCCATGCGGCTCCCGCAAGGCGATATAGCGGTCATTGACCGGGCCGCTGAGATTCGTGGTCGCTCGCGAACGGACTTCGTTCGCGACGCCGCCGTTCGAGCTGCGGAGGAAGTACTGCTGGAAGACACACTGCTGCGCATGAGTCCGAGCGGGTTTACGGCGTTCATGGCCATCATTACGCGGCCCGCAACTGCCGTACCGGAATTCCTGGAAGTGCTCCAGCGTGCAGCGCCCTGGGACGAAAGCGGCGCGCGCCGATAGCACCTGCGCTTGTCCATGGCGCTGTCGGCTCCCGAACCTCTTGCCGCCCATCATGACGTATCGCAGTTCTCCTGCGGGCGGCCGGCGCTCGACTACTGGTTGAAGACTCGCGCGCTCTCGAATCAGGATAAGGGGTTCACCGTCGTGATGGTCGTGCACGATGCTGGCCGCGTGGTCGGCTACTATGGCCTTGCACCCAGTGCCATCCTGCCAACAAGCCTGCCACGCTCGATTCGCACCGGGCAGCCGCCAACTCCCGTGCCATGTCTACTTCTCGGCCAACTCGCAACGGATACCGCATGGATTGGGCGCGGCGTCGGGACGGCACTCCTGAAGCACGCTCTCATTCGATGCGTGGCTGCCGCGCGCTTGGTCGGTGGCCGTGCTTTGGTCGTCAACGCTCTGGATGAAAGAGCTGCCGCCTTCTGGAAGCGCCGAGGGTTCGTCCCCTCTAAGGACAACCCACTTGTCCTCTTCCGGTCTATGGCTGACGTCGCCGCGTCAGTGACTGCCGCCGGCTGGGGATAGACGCGAATCCTAAGTTACAACCGCGTGCGCGATCGACTGGCGCCAGCCGTCCTCGCCTCGATCGTGACTGATTCAGTATCCTTCGTCGTTGGCAGACTTTTGGAATCGCAAGTGCCGCTCGCGGGCGATCTTGGTCGAGCAATTGACGGAAACAACTTGTTTCAAGAGTTCTCAGATACTTACGTGAAAATCGACGAACAGTGAAAACCCTCAAGACCTTTTTGACATGGTAGGGGTCACAGGTTTGATCCCTGTCGCGCCCAGCAAAAACAATAACTTTCCTGTACGGCAATAATACGGCACACCTGGTGCCCTTTGGAGTTTTGAAAAGTAACTGCACCGCGAACAAGCGGCGGACGCGAGTCTTCGGTTCCGGCATCGTTGGTTTCATGTGATGGGTTGCCTGACACTGGGAGCGCCGACCTCCGATCGAGGTAGCACGGCGCTCGTATAGCCGCCCAGTACTTCCATCTTCCATGTACCGAACGCGAAGCGTGGATTCTGAGCGAATTTGCGAGCGATGATGTACGCGAGCGCAGACAGACCCCGGGCGGTCGCGTGCGGGCTCATATGCAACCCGTCGGCAAGCAGGGCCATCGAATTGAACATCACGCCCGCAATTATCTCTGCGACCATCATGGCCGCCGTGAGAATCACGACGCGTCGCGTGTTGCGTTCGGCCGCAGGATTGCCTTCGTCAAAGACAGGCGAGTGCTTCCAAGCATCCGCCGGTGAAGCGGATGTGTTGGGTTCCGGAGGTAGTGATGCCATAGAAAGACCGCCTACTATCGATCGTGGCAGCACGCGTGTTGCGCGAGGAACGGTAAAGAGCTGTGGAGAAAGCAGTCGGAGGATTGCAGTCCTATCTCACAGGAAATTGTTGCATCGAAATCGTTTCCTCTGGGACGTGAAGTCGGGTTCTGCCTTTTATGCGCCACGGGCAGCATCTGCGGCCGAAGTGGCCTGGGTCGTTTTAGCCATGATACCCTACCCACCTATCCTAAAAGGCAGGCATGGGCTTATGGGTCACATCATCCGCGAGAAATCCAAATTGCTTGGCCGGGTGCGCCGCATTCGCGGTCAAGTGGAAGCGTTGGAGCGCGCGCTTGAAGCAGGACAAGGGTGTTCGGAAATCCTGCATCAGATTGCCGCCGCGCAAGGCGCGATGAATGGCCTCATGACGGAAGTGATTGCCGATCACATACAGGCGCACATCGCCAACCCCGCCATCACCAGCGATGCGGAACGGTCCGCAGGGGCGAATGACCTGATCGACGTCATCCGCTCTTACCTCAGATAACCCAAGAATTCACTATGAAGCCGCAGCAAGATCATTCCCTATCGCCTGACTTGGCGGCTCAGGCGCTGGACCGGACCGTCGCACCAGCCGCGCGTGGCCATGCCCACGATCATGACCATGACGATCATCACGATCACGAACACGCCTTCGAATGGCAGGAGGTGGTGCGTATTGCGCTCGTCGCAATGGCTGCGGCAATCGTATGGTTCCGACTATGGGAGCCACTGGCGACGATTAGCGTCGTGGGTGTCGCAGGCCTGCTGATTGGCGGCTGGCCAATCTTCAAGGAAGGCTTCGAGAACCTCATCGCCAAGCGGATGACGATGGAACTGTCCATGTCCATCGCGATCATCGCGGCGGCGGCCATATCCGAATTCTTCACCGCACTGGTCATTACCTTGTTTGTGCTGGTGGCCGAAGTGCTCGAAGGTATGACCGTGTCCCGTGGCCGCCGTGCAATCCGTGACCTTCTGGACTTCCTGCCGCGGGCGGTCTCCGTTCGCCGCGCAGGCAGCGTGTCGGAAGTCGATGTCGACACGCTTGCCGTCGGCGACGCGGTCCTGGTGGGTCCCGGTGGCCGCATTCCTGTGGACGGTACTGTGATCGCCGGACACTCGTTCGTCGATCAGGCCCGCATCACCGGCGAGTCGATGCCGTTGGAAAAAATCCCCGGTTACTCCGTCTTCGCTGGCTCCATCAACCAATCCGGCGCGCTGGAAATCCGCAGCGAGCGCATCGGCCGCGACACCAGCTACGGCAAGATCATCGAGGCGGTGGAGCAGGCCGAGCGCTCGCGCGCCCCGGTCCAGCGCCTGGCCGACCGCATGGCCGGATACCTGGTCTACTTCGCGCTTGCCGCCGCAGTGTTGACCTACCTGTTGACGCGCGATATCCGCGCGACGATTTCGGTCATCATCGTAACCGGCGCCTGCGGTATTGCAGCCGGCACCCCGCTGGCGATTCTTGGCGCCATCGGCCGCGCTGCCCGCGGCGGCGCCATCGTCAAAGGCGGACTCTTCCTTGAACAACTCGGCCAAGTAAATACCGTCGTTCTGGACAAGACCGGCACCCTGACGTTCGGGCAGCCCGAAGTTCGCACGCTCATTCCTGTCGCCGGCGCGGACACAACGGCACTGCTCGATGCTGCCGCCTCGGCGGAATTACGTTCGGAACACCCGTTGGGCAAAACGATCGTCACCTATGCCCGAGAGCAAGGAGGCTCCCCCAAAGAGCCTGAGCATTTCGGCTACACGCCCGGCCTCGGCATCGATGCCACGGTGGATAGCGAGCTTGTCCTGGTGGGCAATGCGGCACTCATGCGCAAGCGCGGCATTGCGGTGCCCGCCGATCTGCTGGCCGGCCACCCGGAAGCATCCGAAGTGTTTGTTGCGCGTGCAGGCACGTTACTGGGCGCAATCGTGATCGCCGATAGTGCGCGACCAGAAGCCCAACAAGCCATCGGGGCAATACATGCGATGGGGATCAAGACCATTCTGCTGACCGGCGACGCGCAACCGGTTGCGAATGCGGTGGCCAAACAGCTGGGGATTGCCGAGGTCGCGGCCAATCTTTTGCCAGAAGACAAACGCCAGCGCGTAAAGCGCTTGGTCGCCGAGGGCCGCAAGGTGGCGATGGTGGGTGATGGCGTCAACGATGCACCGGCACTGATCGAGGCGAATGTCGGCGTGGCGATGGGTTCGGGCACCGATGTGGCGCGCGAGAGCGCGGACGTGGTCTTGCTCGGCAACGACCTGTTGAAGTTTGCCGAAACACTGGCGCTTGCCCGACGCACACGCCGGATCATCTGGGCGAACTTTGCCGGCACGATTGGGGTGGACTTGGTGGGCATCGGTCTGGCAGCGTTCGGCGTGCTCAATCCGTTGATGGCTGCGTTCATTCACGTCGCGTCCGAATTGGCCTTCATCCTCAATTCGGCACGGCTACTGCCGGGGCGCGTGGAGACGCAGAGTGATATGCCAATGTCTTTAGCGGTCCAGGCGGATGTGATTCAGTGACTTTGAAATCGCCATGTACCGATATTTGCCAGTTCGATCCGCGCACCCTCTGGTGTGCTGGCTGTGGACGCACGGTGGAGGAGATCAAATCGTGGCGAAAAATGACTCCTTACCGGCAACGCGTCGTCTTGGCGGACCTTGGTCGCCGCATGATGCGTTTGCGTGCCGAAGCCGCCGCCAGCGAGGCCCGCGCGTGAATGGCGGAAACGAGAAATGCAAGCGGCGCTTCGGGGGGCCTGCTGCCGAGGTATCGTGGGTAACCTCGACTACTACTGGAGCTGCACACGTGTCCACAAAATCGCTCGCAACGGCCCGATCAAGAGCACGAGCCGCTAAACGGCGACTCAAGCGAGCGAGAGCTCAATTGAAGGTCGCGCGCAAGGCTGTAAAGACTGCCAAAACGTGCATTCAAGCGGGTCCGCAAGTGGGCAAAAGCGGCGCAGTTCGCGTCGGTACGGGGCGCATCCGGCACGAAGGCAAGAAGAGCGACCGGCTTGCGGCAGAAACGCGCCGTCTCAGGGAAACATGCCAAGCTGGTGACGAAACGGCGCTCAACGTCGCCTCGAAAAAAGGCCGCGATACGACCGGCCAAGCTTGCCCGTACCAGAAAAGCAGCCACTCGCGAAGCCAAACGCGGGCCTCCCCTGGCTCGCATTGCGAAGACCCCGATCGCATCACGCTCGCGCACGAAAAGCGTTAGCGGAAATATGCCGCGAGGACGTCCTCACGGCAGACCGCTACGCCCTTGCCGGCAGATTCCGAATCGGTTGCATCAACGACTCGACCACCGGCATTGCTCGGGCCAACTCCAGAAGGCCGGCGCCACGCCGCCATCGTCATGCTCTCCGCCGCCGCACGCGACGAAGATGCGACCGACAAGTCCGCCATCTCGCCGGGACCACTGGCGCCGGCGCGCGAGCTGCTTGGCTACATGCTGCTCGAGGCTGGAGACCCGAAAGAGGCGCTCGCGGCATTTGAAGCCGTGATGAAGAAGGAGCCGAATCGATTCCTCGCGCTTTACGGCGCCGGTCAGGCTGCCGAGGCGCTCAGGCAGCCGGCGAAGGTCAAGATATACTACGGACAGCTCGCGGCGATGTGCAAGGACGCGCCGGCCGATCGCCCGGAAATCGTACACGCGCGCAGAATGGCGAAGTAGGAGGGAGGTTCGATGAAACAAATCGGTGTGAGGGCCGTATTGTTCCTGTTCGTCGGCGCGGCACCGGCACTCGCGTGAACGCCGCACGACTCGACGACCGAGCGCGCGGCGCCGATCATGAGCACAGGTTCTGGACTCCCAGTGCAGCAGCAGGAGATTGAAGAATCCACATCGACAGGGAATTTGACGCGATACGGACATGCTAAATTACTGTATCGATTGCGACGCCCGGCGGGACGACGCTACACGAGAATGCGATTGCGCTATTCGCCGACGCCGGGATCGTGAATCGGGAACGCTTAATTGGCCATCGGGTAGGCCGCGACAGCTCATGAGGGGTGGTGCGCGCGTGGCCGCATAGAAGGTCCGGCACCTTTCGGCTCCAGGCATGGTCGTACCGCAAGCGCGGGCGCATCGGCAACGGAAGATGATAGAAAATTCCGCTCCTGCTTCCCTGGCATCTTGCAAAACTCGGTGCGGCGCCGGGGTTTCTCTTGCTGCATCCAAGTTAGCGAAACTTTGGCAAAGGGGCTGACCGCCTGTCCGCGATACTCCCACACTCGCGGTCGCTGCGGCAGTTCGTGGGCTCGCAAGTATCACGGCAACCTTCGCGTGGAAACATCGGATGGAAAAGGACTGCAAATCGCCTCGCTCACAAACTTAAAGGTTTTCTCGACGAGTTGGGTAACACACTGTAGAACGCCATGTTCGCCCCTGAAATCATGCGCCGGTTGATCGATGACCAAAAAATCATTTACTTTGTTGACGATGGATTCCGATTGCCTCGTCGTATAACTTATTGACATGGTAGGGGTCACAGGTTCGATCCCTGTCGCGCCCACCGCTGGATACCAGCGATTTACCAGTGCGTCCGCTTACACAGACGTTTTAACCGGGCGGCTCGCTTACCTCCCAGTCGTCCGGGTCAGCCGGGTCGCCATCTGTGCGCAAGCGCGCCTCAAGTCTCACCGTGCCCATGCCGTTTTTTTGTCCCCACGAAATGTGATATCCAGCGCCGCAAGAAAAAAGAACTATTGCTGTGTCTGCAACTTCCGAGCGCTTCAGTGCAATTGCAGCGGCAGGCTGCCTCGTCGCTGCGATGACCGCTTGGATGCCAGCAAGGTCGATGTCGCCCATTACGCGAACCTCATGGACCTGAGAATCAAGGCGCACATACCGCCGGATTTCCACGACCGGGCATGACCACGCCTTGCTCGATGTGTCACGTTGGCAATGGGCCTGAAATGCCTGCTTGATTTCACCAGTTTCGAAGTGGGGATAAAAGACCACGTTGGCCACCACCAACGATCGGTACATAGATTCGGCATCCTTCCGGATGGCGAATGCGCGAGTTGCATCAATGTGCTTGATTCCCGGACTTGCCGAAAGCAAAGGATGCTCCTTTAGCACCTCCAATGTGATGAGTTGAAGTTCGCTCTGGTCGAGATCTACACGGTAGTCGGGAGTTTCGACGCCGTAATCGGGAGTCACGGGGGCCAATGTGTGTTCATTGGCTGGAGTGTCCGAAGCCAAGCAGGGCGACGTAAGAAGCACGGCGGCAATGGTCAGAGGATTTCGCGTCATGGCGACACCTCCATTGCTGGGATTCAGCCGAGTCGACGCCTACTTGCGGAACACGTTCAAAGGTACAACTGACTCGCTGGGTAGGGGCGGGGAAGCTGGATCAGCGT